>Ga0187867_10000100_pt1 | contig 76035 bp, 59 predicted proteins | sample June2016WEW_13_1_FD_132976 | JGI IMG/M metagenome (GOLD analysis project Ga0187867, IMG submission 132976) | Peatland microbial communities from SPRUCE experiment site at the Marcell Experimental Forest, Minnesota, USA - June2016WEW_13_10 | ecosystem: Environmental > Terrestrial > Soil >...
ATTAAGCTCGAAGTAAGGTTTGACCTGTGCGTCGTCGAGGTCGTAGCGAGCCTTGCGGACCTGCTCGGCGTAGAAATTCCAATCCCAGGGCTGGAGTTGGAATCCACCTTTCTGCGAGTCAATCACATTCTGAATATCGTTCGCTTCGCTCGCTGCTTTTGCGGTAGCGGCGGGAACGAGGGCGTCCATGAATTGCAGCGCGGCTTGCGGAGTCTTGGCCATCTGATCTTCGAGCTTCCAGGCGGCGAAACTGGGATAACCGAGCAACTTTGCCCTCTTGGCGCGAAGCTGCGCGATGCGGGCAATGGTGTCGCGCGTGTCATTGGCATCGCCACGTTCGGCGCGGTTCCACGAACGCTCGAAAATCGCCTGCCGCGTTGCACGATCCGCAAGCGAAACCAGATCGGGCTGCTCGGTGGTGTTCTGGAGCGGAACCACAAAGCCCTCTACCTTTCGGCTCTTGGCGGTTTCGGCAGCGGCTGCAAGGCGAGCATCGGAGAACCCAGCCAAGGCAGCTTGGTCGGCCGTGACGAAGGCGCCTTCTTTGGTCGCGGCGAGAAGTTTATTGGTGAAGGCGTTTGAAAGCGTCGAGATTTCCTCGTTCAATTTGCGAAGTTCCGTCTTATCCGCTTCGGAGAGGTGGGCGCCGGCGTGCACGAAGTCGTCGTAATAGCGCTCGATCAGACGGAGAGATTCCGGGTCGAGTTTGAGCGTGGCACGCTGCTTGTAGATGGCATCCACGCGCGCAAAGAGCTTCGTGTTCAGGTAGATGAAATCCCTGTGGGCGGCGAGTTTGGGAGCCTCGGTGGTGCGAACCTTCTGAAGGTCATCGTTGGTATTAGCGCCCGTGACTCCGTTGAAAGCGGACATGACTCGATCGAGAAGACGGCCGCACTTCTCCATTGCGACGATGGTGTTGTCGAAAGTTGGGGCAGCGGGATTTTCGGCGATGGCTTGAATTTCAGCTTGATGCTGCTCCATGCCTGCCTCAAGGGCGGGCTGGAAGTCTCCGTTCTTGATCCGATCGAACGGTGGGGCTTCGAAAGGCAGAGTGCTCGGGGCATAAAACGGATTCGATGGGCCGAAGTCCGCGGTTCCTGCGAATGCTGGTGTGGTGGAAGAAATCACGATGGCGGCAACGAACAGAATGCTCAGCGACAACATAATTTTCATGGTGTTCTCGATAACGAATTCAAGCCCGGCCCGCGAATTCACGGGTCTCGGTGGAAACCTTCACTTTTTCGCCTTCCTTGATAAAAAGCGGGACGCGGATTTCTATGCCGGTCTCAAGCGTGGCGGGCTTGGTGACGGAACCGCTGGACGTGTAGCCGCGAACGCCGGGATCAGTATGCGTGACGACGAGCTCCACGCGAGGCGGAATCTGCAATCCGATGGGATTGCCGTTGTATTTATGGATCTGGATGACCAAACCTTCGGAAAGAAAATCGCGGGCGTCTCCGAGCATTTCCTCCGACAGCGCGAGAGTTTCGAAGCTTCCCTGATCCATAAAGTAGAAGCCATCTGCATCGCTATACAGGAAGGAGGCCGGAACCATTTCGAGATCCGGGTCCTTGAACTTGTCGCTGGCCTTGAACGTCTTCTCAAAAACTGCGCGGGTAAGGAGATTACGCATCTTCAGGCGGACAAGGGTCTGCGCACCCCGTGCGGTTGGGGTGGAGACCTCAGCTTCCAGACAGTGGAAGGGAGTGTTTTCAAACTCAAAGAACATCTTGCGCTTGATGTCGATGGCATCGATGAGTGCGGCCATGTTTCCTCGAAATCTTAGAATATCAGTTGAACAGGATTTGGGCTTTCGGCTCTGTTTTTCGGCGGCGTTATGTTCGTTAATTCCCTCATTGCATCCTCCTGCGATAGGACGGTTTAATCGCAATGGCACAAAAGTGGGGGATCCTCGAACAACGAGGCTTGCGCATCAGTACCAAACCGCTGCGGTTCTGGTGCGAATCTTTTCACACTACACAACCATGGAAAATACGTATACAGTATTGGTCACCTTTGGTCGTTCTTCCACGCCAAAAAAGGGGATCCGATTGAAATTTCTACTCAAGCTTGTTCTCACGTCCGCCATGCTCGCTGCATTGGTCGGAGCCGCCGGTGCCCAGACCTGGACACCACTCGTTAATCAACCCGGGGCTGATCTCGGCGCCATGCTGCAACTCAGGGACGGCAGAATCCTGGTGCACGAAGAACAGAGCGGAAATTCCGCGAACTGGCACATTCTTACTCCCGACTCGACGGGCAACTACGTGAACGGCACCTGGAGTTCCGGCGGGCAGCTGCCTTCCGGCTACGCACCCTGGTTCTTCGGTTCGCAAGTGCTGATGGACGGGAAAACGATTGTCATCGAAGGCGGTGAATACAACAACGGAAATTCGGACTGGACGACGCTGGGCGCGATCGGAACGATCTCGGGCAGCTCGATTACCTGGAAGAGCAATTCTCCGCCCAGCGGCTGGTCGACGATCGGCGATGCCGAGAGCGTCACCCTGGCGGACGGAACGTACATGCAGGCGAACTGCTGTACGGCCCAGAACGCTCTGTACGATGGGCCAAATTCGTGGACGGCGACGGGCTCCGTAAATCAGTCCAACAACGATGAATCGGCATTCACGATGCTGAGCAACGAGCTGGTACTGACGGTGGATACAAAAAGCTCGAGCTGCGGCGGGAGCCAGGGTTCGGAGCTCTACAATCAGAGCACCGGCATCTGGTCGTGCGGACCCAATACTCCTGTCAAGCTCTATAACCCCAACGACGAGGAATTGGGGGCAGCGGTCCTGATGTACAACAACAAGGTTTTGCAGTTTGGCGGAAACGTCAACGCAACAGCGATTTATGACGTGGTAAGCAATACATGGACGTCTGGCCCGACTCCCGCCAGTAGTTTGGATCAGGCGGATGGTCCAGCGGCACTGGAACCGAACGGCAAGGTACTCGCGATGCTGAGCCCTGGCCTGTTTCAATCGGGTTGCCAGTTTGTTGAGTATGATCCAGTGGCCAACACTCTGACGAACACTGCGAACCCCAAGAACTGCCCGTCTGATTCATCGTGGGTGGGACACTTGATGATGCTTCCGACTGGGCAGATCATGTTCACGGATTTCAGCGGCCTGGTCGAAATCTATACGCCGGCTTCCGGAGTTGTCGCCGGGGTCGCGCCGACCATCAATGCGATCAGTGGAAACATCGGCAGCCCGTCAACGAATAACGGGCTGTCTGGCACGCAGCTGAATGGTTTGACGGAAAACAATGCCTACGGTGACGACTACCAGGGACCGACGAACTATCCACTGGTTGTCTTGCAGCAGGTTTCGGGACCGAACGTTTATTACGCAACCACGCACAGTGAGAACACGCATTCAATCGCTCCGGGAACTGCCGTCAGCACGCAATTTGATGTGCCGGCCGGCCTGGTCAGCGGGAGCTATAACTTGTATTCGGTAGCGAACGGGATCCAGTCGAACGCGATTGTGGTGAACGTTGTGGCGCAGGCCGATTTCAGCCTGACCGCCAGCCCGAGTTCAATTAGCGTCCAACAGGGCAGCAGCGGAACCAGCACGATCACGGTTGTTCCTGTTAACGGGTTCACCGGCAGCGTCAACCTCAGCGCCACTGGGGCGCCGAGCGGAGTGACGTTGAACTTCAGTCCGAATCCCACAACCTCGACCAGCACCCTGACAATTACAGTGCCTTCCGGAACGACAAAGGGCACCTACGGGATCACGGTCTCCGGGACATCGGGGACCTTGACGAACACGACCACAGTCAACCTCACCGTTACCGCGGGAACCGCCCCAGTCGTCACTCTTACTCCGGCGTCTTTGGCGTTCGGAAAAGAAATCGTGGGAGACACGTCGGCTGCGAAGACCGTCACCATGAGGAATAGCGGCTCTGCCACGCTGAACATAGGCAGCATCACGCCGAGCGGCGACTTTGCCATCAGCTCGACGACCTGTGGTAGCACTCTGGCCCAGGGCGCGAGCTGTTTGATCCACGTGACGTTCACTCCGACCCAGGTTGGCGCTCGGACTGGAGACATCACCATCACCGACAATGCCGGCAACAGCCCGCAACAGGTACCGCTGACGGGCACCGGTGAGGTAGCAGTTACGTTGACGCCTGCGAGCGCAAAGTTCCCGAAGACGGCAGTGGGAACAACGAGCGCGGCGAAAGCATTCAAGCTGTCGAACAAGCAGACCGTCGAACTGACGGGGATCTCGATCTCGACGACTGGTGAATTCAGCGTCTCATCGACGACCTGTTCTTCGAGTCTGGCTGCGAACGCCAGTTGCACGATCAGCGTGGTTTTCCAACCCACGCAGACGGGCACGCTCACGGGAACGTTGCAGGTCAGCGATAACGTTGCCGGAAGCCCGCAGACTTCGAGTCTGTCGGGAACTGGAAAGTAATCCAAACGCAGTCTGAGCAGCTTCACGGGGCCGCATAACGCGGCCCCCTTTTTATTGGTGAGGATGGAGAAACCGTCCGCCGGAGCAATTTCTTTCATTATGATGGTGGGTGGCAAAACACTTTCCTTGCGGCAGGTTTCCGTGATCACAGAGAAGTGGAATTCGCAGGGCGGGAAGGGCTGATTTCCGAGAACAATCTATGGACTTCGATCAACTCGCCACTTTTCTGGAAGTTGCCAAGCTCGGGAATTTCTCGCGAGCCGGGGAGAAGGTGTTTCTCTCTCAATCGGCCGTCAGTGCGCAAATCCGCCAGCTCGAACAGGACTATGGAGCAAAGTTGCTGGACCGGTCCGGTAAAAAGGTGAGGCTCACGCCTGCGGGCGAGGTTCTGTTTGAATACGGAGTCCGGCTGCTGGCGCTGCGCGACGAATCGATACGCGCGGTGACCGACCAGGGCGCAACGCCACGCGGCGTGCTCGCTATTGGTGCCAACGAAGCGACATGTCTTTATGTGTTGCCTCATGCTTTCGAAGAATATCGGCGGCTTTATCCGGATGTTCAGATCAGCATTTACCGGAACTTCAGCAGAAAAATTCTGGAGCGAATTCAGGATGGAATGATTGACGTCGGCATTGTTACGCTGCCGGTGAAGCTACCGCGTCTGGCGGTGGAACGGATTTTTCGCGACCGGCTAATGCTGGCGATGAGCCCGGAGAATCCGCTGGCGAAGCTGAAAGCAGTTGATGTCAGTGTTGCTGCCGAGCAGCCTCTGATTTTTCCGAAAGCCGGATACACTCGGCAGATTATGGACAAGCTGTTCCGGCCTTATCAGGCGCAGCTCAAAATCGCGATGGAATTGCCGAGCATCGCAATGATCAAGACGTTCGTGGCATCGGGGCTGGGCGTGTCTCTGATCAGCGAGACGTTTACGCGGCGGGAAAGCCGTTCCGGAGAGATCCGGCTGGTGCCGCTGAAAGATGTTGAACTATGGCGGGAACTGGGAATGGTGCACGACCGGCACCGAACGCTGCCGAGAGCCGCGGTTGCGTTCATCAAGTTGGTGCGAAGCGGAATTCTACGCCAGGATGAGAAAAAGGGATAAAGGTACTGAGCGAGAAGAGACTACTGCACGAGTATCTATCTTCCAATAAGTAGCGACCAAGACGGCTCGCTTTTCGCAGACGGCGGCGCTCGCGGCCCATTGCCGCTAAGACGCGACGGCCTGAGGCTTTGCGATCGAGGCGACTGCCGGAAGAGTGTTCGACTCGGCCCTCAGATATTGATCTACGCAGGCTGCGGCTTTGCGGCCTTCGGCGATGGCCCACACGACGAGCGACTGGCCCCGGCGCATGTCTCCGGCGGCAAAGACTCCTGGGACTGAAGTCATGTAGCGAGCATCGGCGGCTACATTTCCGCGCCGGTCGAGGGCGATGCCCAATTGCGTGATCATGCCGCTGCGCACGGGACCAACGAAACCCATCGCGATCAGAACCAGGTCGGCGTCGATGGCGAACTCACTGCCTGGGATCGGGTCGAACGTGGGCGGCGGGCCGACGCGAACCGCGTGCAGCTGTTTCACGTTGCCATCCTGATCGCCGGTGAATTTTGTGGTCGCGATGCTCCAGTCGCGGATGCCGCCTTCTTCGTGAGCGGCTTCGGTGCGCAATTGCAGCGGCCAGAGTGGCCAGGGTGTTTGCGGCGAGCGCTCTTGCGGGGGCATGGGCATGATCTCGAACTGATGCACCGACAGCGGCTTTTGGCGGTGGGCCGTACCGAGACAATCGGCACCCGTGTCGCCTCCGCCGATGATGACCACGCGCTTACCGGTGGCAAGAATTTCTTCCGCCGGGTCGAGCGAATCGCCTGCGCAACGGCGATTCTGCTGTGGGAGGAATTCCATGGCGAAGTGAATGCCTTTGAGTTCCCGGCCGGGCACGTTGAGATCGCGAGGGTGTTCCGCTCCACCAGCGAGGATGATTGCATGGAAGTCATGTTGCAGGTCTTCGACCGCGACGTTGACGCCAACGTTAGCGTTGGTGACGAGCTGTACTCCTTCGGCGGACATCTGATCGATACGGCGATCGATGAAGTGTTTCTCCAATTTGAAGTTAGGAATGCCATAGCGCAAAAGGCCACCGATTAGATCGGCCTTCTCGTACACCGTGACCGCATGTCCAGCGCGACGCAGTTGCTGCGCGGCTGCGAGACCGGCGGGACCTGAACCTACAATCGCCACGCTCTTTCCCGTGCGGACTTTTGGCGGTTGAGGCTTGATCCAGCCCTCCTTGAATCCGCGCTCGACGATATTTTTTTCGATCTGCCTGATCGTGACTGGCGGCTCGTTAATACCAAGCACACATGCGGCTTCGCAGGGTGCGGGACAGATACGACCGGTGAATTCGGGAAAATTATTGGTGGCATGGAGTTGGCGCACGGCCTCTTTCCAACGGCCGCGATACACGAGATCGTTCCAGTCGGGAATGATGTTGTTGACCGGGCACCCGGTGTGACAGAAGGGGACGCCACAATCCATGCAGCGCGCACCCTGGCGGCGCAATTGCTCTTCGGGAGCGTCGACGTAAATCTCGAACCAGTCGTTCACCCGCTGCGTGACCGGACGGCGTTGCGTGTGCTCTGGACCGTACTCGATGAATCCTGTGGGCTTACCCATGGTGCACCTGCGCTACCCGGGCGGATGAAGCGGGGATGAGCGAGGCGCCCGTCGCTCCAACCGGCAGGGGCTGACCGGCGAGGTAGGGCTGGCGCGCGCGGGCCGCACCTAGAACGCGCTTGAATTCGTGCGGAAACACTTTGATAAAGCGAGGCAACATGGTTGACCAGTTGTCGAGGATCATGCGCGCTCGTGGGCTGCCTGTGAGGTCGGCGTGGCGGGTAACGAGATCGTGAACGATTCGCAGGTCTTCGGCTTCGATGACGGGCTCGAGATCGACGGAGGCGAGGTTGCAGCGTTTCTGGGTAAAGTCCATGCGCTCGTCAAAGACGTAGGCGATGCCTCCGCTCATGCCGGCGGCGAAATTCCTGCCACACTGGCCCAACACAAGCACTACGCCCTTGGTCATGTATTCGCAGCCGTGATCGCCCACGCCTTCGACAACCGCCGTTGCGCCAGAGTTGCGCACCGCGAAACGCTCACCGGCGATACCGTTGAAGAAAGCTTCTCCGCTGGTTGCGCCATAGAGGACGACGTTGCCGATCAAAATATTTTCTTCGGCGGCGAAGCCAGCCTGACGAGGAGGATAGACGATCAGGCGTCCGCCGGAAAGCCCTTTGCCAACGTAATCATTAGCGTCGCCTTCGAGCGTGAGCGTGACACCGTTAGCGAGGAAAACACCGAGGCTCTGGCCAGCGGAACCAGTCAGGCGAATACGGATCGTGTCGTCGGGCAAACCCTCCGAACCATAACGGCGAGCGATTTCTCCGCTGAGCATGGCGCCGACGGAGCGATTGACGTTGCGAACCGGGAGGTCCATCGTGACGGGGCTGAGGTTCTCCAAAGCGGGACGCGCCTGCTCGAGCAATTGGTGATCGAGAGCTTGCTCGAGACCGTGATCTTGCGACTGCACGCCGCGGCGGGCCACACGGCTGGGAATCGGCGGATTGTAGAGAACCATTGAGAGGTTGATGCCGCGGGCTTTCCAGTGATCGACGGCGGGCTGCACATCGAGCATATCGACGCGGCCGACCATTTCGTCGATGGTGCGGAAGCCCATCTCAGACATGTATTGCCGCACTTGCTCAGCGAGATAGAAAAAGAAATTGATGACATGCTCGGGCTGGCCCTGGAACTTCTTGCGCAGCTCGGGATCTTGCGTGGCGATGCCGACCGAGCAGGTATTCAGATGGCATTTGCGCAGCATGATGCAGCCCATGGTGATGAGCGGTGTGGTGGCGAAACCGAATTCCTCGGCGCCAAGGAGGGCGGCAATCACAACATCGCGGCCGGTTTGCAGCTTGCCGTCAGTTTGAAGGCGAACACGTCCGCGAAGATCGTTAAGCAGCAGAACTTGCTGGGCCTCGGCGAGGCCGAGTTCCCACGGAGTGCCGGCATGCTTGATCGAACTTAAAGGAGACGCGCCGGTGCCACCGCTGTCGCCGCTGATGAGGATGACATCGGCATGCGCTTTGGCGACCCCGGCGGCCACGGTGCCAACTCCCACTTCGGCGACAAGCTTTACGGAAATACGTGCACGGGGATTGACGTTCTTCAGATCGTAGATGAGCTGAGCGAGATCTTCGATGGAGTAGATGTCGTGGTGCGGCGGCGGCGACACAAGTCCAACACCGGGAATCGAATGGCGCAAACGGGCAATGACGTCGTCCACCTTATGGCCAGGAAGCTGGCCGCCTTCGCCGGGTTTGGCGCCCTGTGCCATTTTGATTTGCAGTTCGTCGGCGTTGACCAGGTAATTTGTAGTTACGCCAAAGCGAGCCGATGCGACCTGTTTGATAGCGGAACGGCGAGAATCGCCGTTGAATGCGGGATCGTAGCGTTCTTCATCCTCGCCGCCCTCGCCGGTGTTCGACTTTCCTCCGATGCGATTCATCGCGATGGCGAGGGTTTCGTGCGCTTCTTTACTGATGGAGCCGAATGACATCGCGCCGGTGGCGAAACGCTTCACGATCTCTTTAGCGGATTCGACTTCTTCAAGCGCGATTGGCTGCTCAGCCTTCTTGATCTTCATCAGGCTGCGTAGTGTGGCAAGGTTGCTGCTCTGGCTATCGATGAGATCGGTATATTCCTGAAATGTCTTAAAGTCGGACTGTCGTACGGCGTGCTGTAGCTTGGAGATGGTCTGCGGATTGAGCAGGTGATATTCGCCGTCGGCGCGGAAATGGTAGCTGCCGCCGATGCTGAGTTCTGGATCGGATTCGCTCACGGGACGGAACGCGTGCTCGTGTTTCATCGCCGCTTCGCGCGCGAGCACGTCGAGGCCGACACCCTCCAACTGCGATGTCGTGCCGACGAAATATTCGTCGACCAATTCTTTGTTCAATCCGATGGCCTCGAAAACCTGCGCCCCACGGTAGCTTTGGAGCGTGGAGATGCCCATTTTAGAAAAAGTTTTCAGCAGACCCTTGTTGATCGCCTTGATGAAATTCGTGACGGCGACTTCCGCAGTTACGTGCTCGGGCAAGTAGCCGCGACGCGCGAGATCTTCTACGGCTTCGAGGGCGAGGTAAGGATTCACGGCACTCGCGCCGTAGCCAATGAGCAGAGCAAAATGCATGACCTCACGCGGCTCGCCGGATTCGACAATGAGAGCGACGCCGGTGCGAGTCTCCTCACGCACTAACAGATTGTGTACGGCGGCCAGCGCGAGCAGGCTGGGGATGGGCGCGTAATCTTTGTCGACGCCACGATCGGAAAGAATCAGAACAGTGTATCCAGAAGTGACGGCGAGGGACGCGCGGCGGCAAAGGCCGTCCAGGGCGCGTTCGAGACCGACCTCTCCATCCTCGACACGGAACAGCGCGGGCAAGGTGATGGCCAGTAAATCTCCGCTGGAAACACGGCGCAGCTTTTCCAGGTCGCGGTTGGTGAGGATCGGGTGCGGCAACTTCAGCGTGTGACAGTTTTCCGGAGTTTCTTCGAGAATGTTGCGCTCCACGCCAATGTAGCTGATGAGCGACATCACCATTTCTTCACGGATGGGATCGATGGGAGGATTAGTGACTTGTGCGAAGAGTTGCTTGAAATAATTGAAGAGCGGCTGCGGGCGATCGGAGAGACAGGCGAGAGGAGTGTCTGTTCCCATTGAGCCGATGGGCTCCTCGCCCTTGCATGCCATGGGTTCGAGAATCATCTTCAAGTCTTCGTCGGTGTAGCCGAAAGCTCTTTCGCGGGACAGGACAGTATCGTGATTGGCCACATGAACGCGCGCCGGTTCGGGCAACTGGTCGAGCGTGATCTGGCTTTGCTTGAGCCAGTCGGCATAGGGTTGCTGGAACGAGAGACGCTGCTTAATCTCGCGGTCGGAAACGAGGCGGCCTTCGACGGTATCGACGAGGAACATCTTTCCAGGCTGAAGGCGCCCCTTGCGCTTGACGTTTTCCGGCGCGATTGCGAGCACGCCGGTTTCGGAAGCCATCACGACCAGATCGTCATGGGTGACGACGTATCGACCGGGACGAAGGCCGTTGCGATCGAGAGTCGCGCCGATCACGCGTCCATCGGTGAAGGCGATGACGGCGGGACCGTCCCATGGTTCCATGAGCGAGCAGTGGTATTCGTAGAACGCGCGCTTCTCGGGACGCATGTGCGGATTGCCAGCCCAGGCTTCGGGAATGAGCATCGCCATGACGTGGGGCAAGGTGCGTCCAGACTGAAAAAGCAATTCGACGGCGTTATCGAAATTGGCGGAATCACTGCCTCCGGGTGCGATGATCGGAAACAGCTTTTGAATGTCATTATTCTTAACGTCGGGGCCGAATAGCTTCGACTGGAGCAGCGACTGGCGGGCATTCATCCAGTTCACGTTGCCCCGCAAGGTATTGATCTCGCCATTGTGGGCAACGTAGCGATACGGATGTGCCAGTTGCCAGCTGGGAAAAGTGTTGGTGGAGAAACGCTGATGAACCATGCAGAGCGCGCTTTTAACTGCGCCGTCGGAAAGCTCGCCGTAGAAGTTTGCGATCTGCGGGGCGAGCAACAGGCCTTTGTAGACGATGGTGCGCGCGGAAAGAGACGGGATGTAAAACGTTTCCTTATCTTCGATGTCGGAGGCGGACACTTCCGACTCGGCACGCTTGCGCACAATGTAGAGCTTTCGTTCGAAGGCGTTTTCGTCCATACCTGCGGGACGATTCACGAACACCTGCTGAATGTAGGGTTGCGAGCCGCGTGCCACGCGCCCGATTGCGGAAGGGTTCACAGGCGTGTCGCGCCAACCGAGAACCGCGAGGCCTTCTTCGCGGAGAATGCGTTCCAGAATTCCTTCGCACTGTAGGCGCTGATGCTTCTCGACCGGAAGAAAGGTCATGCCCACGCCATAGGCGCCGGGGCCGGGGAGTTTGAAGCCAAGGGTTTCGCACTCGCGCACGAAGAAATCGTGCGGAATCTGAATCAGGATGCCGGCGCCATCACCGGTTTCGGGATCGCATCCGCAGGCGCCCCGATGAGTGAGGTTGGTAAGAACCTCGATTCCTTTGAGGATGATGTCGTGACTCTTGTGGCCGCGCACGCTGGCGACGAATCCGATACCGCAGGCATCGTGCTCGTGGGCCGGATTGTATAAGCCCTGCGCCGGGGGCAGGCCGTGCGCTCGCGGATTTCTTGGCGTTGACATCGCAATATCTTCAGCGGACCCGCTTGGGTACAAGGCGGTTGTCGGACACACACTTCGAGCGGAGTCTCGCGTAAGAGCTGAACTCCTTTCATAGCGTCTGGGAGGCCTGGAAGTACAACGCAGAATTTCGATGCGTCGCATGAAAAACTTGAAGCACGGTACACGGCCGCGGCGCGCTTCCGAAAGAGGGCGACATTCCGCCCGCAGACTTCGGTGGCAGAGCGGGAAAGGCAATTCTGCTTGACATGAATCCCCAAACGGATCAATATTCATACGTTTTAATAAATCATTTTAATAACTGATTCATTCCGGAAAGGGCTCCATGATCGGCGGGGTTGACATCGGCGGCACCAAGATCGCAGTGGGGATTGTCGATCCATCGGGCGGCGTTGTGGCGCGCAACGAGTGTCCTACGGATGTGCCGCGCGGTTTCGATCATGCCATGCAGCGCGTTTCGGCGCTACTCCACCAGTGCGAGGAACAGGTGGGCGCCAAATTGCGCGGGATTGGGATCGGGAGTGCCGGCCCGCTGGACACCGTGGCTGGAACATTGGGAAATGTGAACAACTTGCCAGGGTGGGAGGGTGGAAATCCGGTTGAGGTCTTGTCACGGGAGTTCGGCGTATCCGCGGCGCTGGAAAACGATGCGGACGCGGCGGCGCTCGGGGAGTTGCACTGGGGCGCCGGCAGATCAAGGAAGCGTTTTCTCTATGTGGTAGTGGGAACGGGCATCGGAGTGAGCGTCGTTCTAGACGGCAAGGTGTATCGCGGGCTCGAGGGATGCCATCCCGAGATTGGACACCACATCATCGATCCTTCGGGGCCCATGTGTTCGTGCGGTGCGCGCGGGTGCTGGGAGAGTTTTGCGGCTGGACCTGCCATGCGTGCCTGGTTTCGACAAAACGCGCCGGCGACGTATGGCAATCGCGACCTGACTGCGCAGGAGATCTGCTTGCGAGCGCAAGATTCCGACGAATGGGCTCGGCGCGCTGTGGAACGTGAGGCCTATTACATGGGAATTGGCTTGGCCAACCTCATCACGATGTTCGCGCCGGAAGCGATCGTGTTGGGCGGCAGCGTGATGAAGAGCGCACCCCTTTTTCTGGATCGCATGCGGGAAGCGATCGCGCAGAATTGCAGGCTGGTTCCGGCCGAGCGGGTGAGGATTGCCCTGGCATCTCTGGGGCCGGATGCCGGCCTGATTGGAGCCGCGCAGGTTTGGCACCATCGTTTCGAGCGAACGGGTCAGCTGGCCTGAGCCTGGCGCTACTCTTCTGGCGGCAAATCGAAATTCACCAGGCTGCTCTGAAAGCCGCGCGTCTTCCACGCTCCGTATGCAATGCCGACAGCCATCCAGATCGCCCCAAGGATTTTCGCTTTCGAACTCAAGCTGATCCACAGCAGGAAGCAGATGATGAAGCCCAACACTGGCGGGATCAACTGCCCCAGAGTGCGGTCATTGCCGCGAATGTAGTAGTGAGTAAGCGCCGCGAGATTCACGCCCATAAACGCGATCAGCGCTCCAAAGTTGAGCATGTTGGCGCCGTCGTCGTAGCTGATCAGAAACGCGCCCAGCAGTGCGATTCCGCCGACAAACATTACGTTGTTGGCGGGAATCCGAGTCTTCGGATGAATTGATCCGAAGAACTTCTTGGAGATTGCGCCGCTGCGGCCCATACCGTAAAGCAAGCGGGCCGCACCGAGTTGGGATCCCATGCCGGATCCGATAGTGGCGATGAGGAGGGTGACACTGATCACCTTGGTCATGAGAACGCCGCCGGCAATGCCTGCGACATGGCTGAATACGTTCTCGTCTCCGACTTCGGAGAAAACGCCGAAATCCCTGCCGAAATGTTGCAGGCTCAACAATTGAGCGCCGTAAACCTCGGCGGACGCCAGCACTCCTGTAATCACGCAAACCAGAACTGTGGCCAGAAAAATGTTGCGCTTGGGATTCTCCACTTCTTCAGAAAGCGTGGAAATGCCGTCGAATCCAATGTAGGTCAGCACGGCGACCGACGTGCCGTGGAACACGCGGTTGATCGTAAATGTTTGCGGATTGTAGAACGGACGTAGAAAATATGCCTCAGGAAATTGCGGCAGATTGAATATGTAGCGGATGGTGTACCAGAAAAATGCCAGGATGACGGCGCCCATAATCGCGCAGAGAGTCTTGTTGATGCGAGCGGAGGTCTGCACTCCGCGCAGGTTCAGCGCCGTGAAGAGACCGGCAAAAATCAGCGGCCACAAGAGGCCCGGATAAGGAATCTGGTAGCGGGTTCCGCTCAGCAGATCGGCCATCGCCTTGGCGCACCAGATGGTGCAGATCAAGGGATTGAGGATGTAATCCATTGTCATGCTCCAGCCGGTGACATAGCCGAGGGCGGGATGCAGTTCGCGGCCCACGTAGGTATAGGCCGAGCCCGCGCTTGGATACACCCGCGCCATGCGGCCATAACTCATGGCCGTGAAAACCATGGCCACCATGGCGATCAGGATGGAGGTCACGACATGGCCCTGGCCGGCGTTACTGAAAACCCCATACGCCGGCATGGGCGCGGTGGGTTGAATGACGATGATGCCGTACAGGATGAGGTCCCAAAGCGTGAGGGTGCGACGCAAGCGCGGAGCGGACGAGGTAGTCGTGCCGGGGAGCGATTCCATGAGTGGCCTATTGGAGTCTGTGGAGGCCAAGACTGTCAATCCCAAGCCGTGTTCCAGAATGTGCGACGAACCTCGGGCGACTCTTCAGTCTTTCGTCCTTGACACCAGAGGTAGTTATACAGCAATATTCACACGTTTTAATAAACATTTATCGAGGAACCTGGGGCGGTATGGTGGGCACCGATTCCGGCAGAAGGGACAACACCTGATGAACATTCAAAAGCTCGTTCCGGCATTTGGCCGTTTGCGCTTGTTCGAAGCCGCGTTGCGATTTTTTCCCCTGGGGCTCGCTCTTCTGATTGCTGCTGCGCCGGTGACGGCTGTCGCTGAATCGGGGGATGCTCGGAGCGAACGAAGCAATGATCACGGCTCGAAAATCCTCCTCGGTCAAAATTGGCAGATTCAATCGTCATGCGAAGTGAAGGCCGGCGGGCAGGAAATCTCGACCGCTGCTTTTCACGCGAATGATTGGCACAAAGGCAGTGCGCCCACCACAGTAGTCGCAGCTCTGGTTGCGGATGGCACCTACCCTGATCCTTACTTCGGAATGAATCTGAAATCGCTGCCTGGGATGGACTATTCCTCGAAGGCCATGTTTGCCAATCAACCCATGCCGGCCGATAGTCCATTTCGATGTTCGTGGTGGTTTCGAACCGAGTTCGCGACACCTGGGCAGGCAGCCAAGCGAAAAAAATGGCTCCATTTTGATGGGATCAATTACCGGGCAAATATCTGGCTGAATGGCGAGAAGATCGCAGATGCTAAGGATGTCGCGGGCATGATGAGGGTTTTCCAGTTTGACGTCAGCAAGCATCTGGCAGACGGAAAACTGAACGCTCTGGCGGTGGAAGTTTCTGCGCCCGACAAGGGCGACCTCGCCATGACATGGGTGGACTGGAACCCAACTCCTGCTGATAAAGACATGGGATTATGGAAGGATGTCTACCTGACGATGAGCGGTGACGTTTCTCTCGGTCATCCTTTTATTACGTCCAAACTTGGCGACGACTACAGGACGGCGGCGCTCACGATCACCGTCGATGTGCATAATGCGGCGGCGAGTCCGCGCAAATGCGTTGTCCGCGCGCGGATTGAGGGGATTCTTGTGACGCAGAAGGTCGAACTCGCGGCGTCCGAGTCGAAAACGGCTGTCTTCACGCCCGAGCAATATCCCGAACTCAAAATTAATCACCCGCGGCTTTGGTGGCCGTATCAGATGGGATCACCGGAAATGTACACCGCCCGGGTGCAGGTCGGAGACGACGGAGATACGTTTGACTCGGTGGACGTCCCTTTTGGCATTCGCGAAGTGACTTCGGAACTGACGGTGACTGGCCACCGCCTATACAAAATCAACGGACGGGAAGTGCTCATTCGCGGGGCAGCCTGGGCGCCGGACATGCTCCTTCGGTGGTCGAACGAGCGCGGCGCGGCGGCAATCGACTATGTCCGCGGGATGAACTTGAACGCCATCCGACTGGAAGGCCGGATGGAACGGGATGAATTTTTCGACATGGCGGATCGGTTGGGAGTGCTGATCATGCCGGGATGGACCTGCTGCGACTTCTGGGAGCAATGGGCTCACTGGACTCCAGACACGGAGAAGATCGCGGCGGCGTCACTCACCGATCAGCTCACGCGGCTGCGAAATCATCCCAGCGTTTTTGTCTGGCTTTATGGCAGCGATGGACCGCCCCCTGCCAATATCGAAACCCTTTACTTGCAGGTCATCAAGGACACGAAGTGGCCGAATCCGTCACTGTCGTCAGCATCGGCTGAGCGAACCAAAGTGACTGGAGCGTCGGGCGTGAAAATGTCAGGGCCGTATGACTACGTTCCTCCGAACTACTGGGAGATCGACAAAGAGGGCGGCGGAGCATTCGGATACAACACCGAGACCAGCCCGGGGCCAGTGATTCCGACGCTGCCGAGTTTAAGGAAGTTCATTCCGGCCGGGCATTTATGGCCGGTTGACGAATACTGGGACTACCATGCGGGCGGCGAGCGCTTCACCAACATCGACAAGTTCGTAAATGGCCTGGAGCACCGTTATGGCAAGCCCTCTGGCCTGGACGATTTTCTTCGCAAGTCACAAGCGATGAATTATGAGGCCCAGCGCGCGATGTTCGAGGCGTATGGGCGGAATAAATACCAGTCCACCGGAGTAATTCAGTGGATGCTGAACAATGCCTGGCCTTCCATCATCTGGAATCTGTACGACTATTATCTGGTGCCGTCGGGTGCTTACTTCGGATCGAAGAAAGCGTGCGAGCAATTGCATGTGCAGTATTCCTACGATGACAATTCAGTCGCCGTGGTGAATGGGTACGATCATGCGTTCACCGGTCTCCGCGTTACGGCGAAGATTCTGGACATCAATGCGAAGGAAAGAGCTTCTCAGGACGCGACGCTCGATGTGGTCGCCGACAGCAGCGTTCGGGCGTTACGACTGCAACCGGTGGACGGCATCTCGCCAACTTATTTTCTAAAGCTGGAGTTGCATGACGCTGCCGGCAAACTGGTGAGCGATAACTTTTACTGGCTCTCCACCAAACCCGACGTGCTCGATTATTCGAACAAGTTCGAAGATGTCTACACTCCCGAGAGCGCTTACGCGGACCTGAGTGGGCTGAACTCCCTGCCTTCGGTGAAGCTCGACGTTCGCGGGTCGATAAAGCAGGAGGGGAAAGACCGGGTGGTGCACGCTGTGGTGGAGAACCCAGGCGCAAGCGTGGCCTTCATGGTGCATGTCCGACTCGCCGAAGCGGAGCGCGATCAGGACGTGGTGCCGATCTTTTGGGATGACAACTACGTGTCGTTGTTGCCGGGGGAAAAGCGCGAACTGAGCGCCCGTTTCGAACCGGGTAAGAGCGGCAGCGGCGACCTTGTGCTGACCATCGACGGATGGAACGTCGTCGCCGCCAGTAACCCGCTTACGATCGAGGGCAAGCGCTAACCACCTTCTTTGCTTTGCGGACCGATTAGTCGAGACGACGCACTGAGAACGCCCTGCCGAGTGAGTATGATAGGAACGCCTGAGTTGGGCGATTTATCGGATCATTCAAGCTGTGATGCGCCGGCCGTGAAAGTGTCGGTTCTGCAACGGGTTCTTTTGGAAGGGCGAAACATCCGCTGGATACTCCGCGATAGGAGTTTCAAGTATGGTCACGATTCGCGATGTGGCGAAACAGAGTGGTTTTTCCTCTACCACGGTTTCCATCGTATTGAACAATGCGCCTCTCGCCCGCTATATCCCAACGACCACCAAGAAACGGATCGAGACCACCGCGAAAAAATTAGGCTACCGGCCCAACCTGTTTGCACGTTCGCTGCGAAGCCGCCGCAGTCACACCATCGGAGTCATGGTCTTCGACATGACCGATCCTTTCTGCACGCTGGTGCTCCGCGGCATCGAAAACTCGCTCTATCAGGCGTCTTACCTGCCCATCCTGACCGACGTGCATAACGAGCGCGCCCGTTTCGAGCGCTACCTGGAGATGCTTCTCGACCGTCGCGTGGAAGCCTTGATCGTGGTGGCGAACTGGCTGTTCGTGAACATCGACGTGCTCGGCGATCTGGAGAAGAGCAACATTCCCACTGTAATGATTGGCCGGGAACTCGAAAACGATTCGATCAGTTCGGTGATCGTGGATAACGAAGTCGGAGCTTACACGGCGGTCGAGCATCTGTACTCGCTGGGTCATCGCAAGATCGCGTTTATACGAGGACCTAAAGCATTGACCGACAGTGCTCCACGCTGGAAGGGAGTTCGAGCTTTTGCAAAAGCGCGCGGGCTGGAATTGGATCCCAGGCTGGTCGTGGACCTGCCCGAATCGCGTGACCCGATCTCCAGTTTTGAAACCGGCTACAAGCTGACCGAAGAGATGATCAAGGCGAAGCGTCCTTTCACGGCGCTGATGGCATTCGATGACATGACGGCGTTCGGGGCGATTCGCGCCCTGACCAAGGCTGGCGTCCGGGTGCCCGAACAATGCTCCGTCGTTGGATTTGACGATGTGGCGGCATCCAGCCTATGCACTCCGCCGCTCACGACGATTCGCCAGCCCATGGAAGCCATGGGCGCCATGGCTGCCAGTATCGTGCTGGAGGGGATCAACGCCATGCTTGAAAAACGTGATCTGCCGGCGGCGACCCACCGCAAACTCGCGCCCGAACTGGCCGTGCGCGATTCGACGCGTGGAACCCTGTAAAACCGCGAGAACCGGCGATGCCCCTGATTTTTTCCTTGACTGGGAATAGCAAAAGGCACAATATTCATACGTTTTAATAAAACGATTCCCGAAAGAATCCTGGAGCCTGTTCATGAATAGCCAGAATGCAATTTTCAAGACCGCACGGACTCTTCTTTCCGTCTGCATGCTTGTCCTCTGCGCGGCTTCCATCGCGCTTGGCCAGGCCGGCCGGGGCGCCATCAGCGGCCTGGTCTCCGATCCTTCGGGCGCGATCGTCAACGGCGCCAAAGTCACCGCCGTCAACCATGCAACGGGAGTCGCGTTGCACACGGTTACGAATCAGTCAGGACTGTATGGATTCGTATCGCTGACGCCCGGGATCTATGTCGTCACGGCCAGCCAGAAGGGCTTTGAAAGCGTCGCGCACGACAATGTGTTAGTTAGTGTGGACCAAACCACCACTGCGAATATTACTTTGCGAGTCGGCAGCGTCTCCGAGACGGTGACGGTATCGGAAACGGGCGCACTGGTGGATACGGCCAGTTCGACGGTGGGCCAACTGATTGAATCCGCGAACGTCGAGCGCTTTCCGACGCTCACCCGCAATATCTTTGATCTGATCCAATTGAGCGCCGGCGTGACTCCGGCTAACGGGTCGGCGAGTTCCGGCGATTCGGTTCCTATCACCAACATCTCGACTGGGCGCCCCGGCGTGGATGTGTCTTCGTATACCATCAACGGCGCCATCCAGGGATCGGTTTACTACTTGCTCGATGGCAGCCCGATTGGCATTGCGGAAAACAACATTGCCGCCATCATGCCGGCTATGCAGATTCCCGAGGATGGCATCGATGAGTTCCGGGTCGAAACCCAGAACACTCCCGCGTCTTATCAGAGCGGCGGCGCGGGCGTCATCAGCCTGGTCAGCAAATCCGGCGGTGACCAGTTCCACGGCGATGCCTTCGTGTATTTGCGGCCCGATGTGATGGCGGCGAACGACTACTTCAACAAGCAAGACCAGTTGTTGCAGGGTTCGTCCAACCAGGCGCCCAGCTTCCATCGGTATCAGGAGGGCGGCGCCATCGGCGGCCCCATCCTGCACAAGAAACTTTTCTTCTTTGGTGATTACGAAGCCACGCAACAGAAATTATTTGATAGCAACAACGCGTTTTTCACGGTTCCGACGACCGCGGAACGGAACGGTGATTTTTCAGCGGACAACAATCCGATCTATAACCCTTTGGCTCCCGATAACGCTGACGGAACACGGCAGCAGTTTCCGGGAAACATCATGACCAACTACCCGGGACTGGCGCTCAATCCAACCGCTGTGCAGTTTCTATCCATGATGCCAAAGTGCAACTATCCCAATCCCTCCTCTTGCGATTCAGTCGGACAATTGAACAACTTTCGCAATCCGGGTCTGGACCCTTTCACCGCGAAGAGATTTGACATTCGCATGGACTACTACAAGAGCGAAAAACAGCGCTTCTTCTCCCGCTTCTCTTTTGCCAATCTGACTCTCCAGGGAGTGAACGCCTTCAACAACGCTTGGGATCCGTACTATGCCCAGAACGTTACCCACGCCCGCAACTTCATCTTTGGAGATGACTACACGATCAATTCCACTACGGTCTTGCAGCTGCGCTACTCCTTCACACGCCACTATGAAAATCAAGGCGGCGACCCGGCCCAGAACGGCTTCGACATCACCCAGTTGGGATTTCCCGCGTCGCTGGCTGCAGACCAGACATACAAAACGATTCCCATCGCGTTCTTCAGCGACTTGTTGAATAACACCGGCAATCCCAGCGGAGTCGGTGGCACCGCGAACTACAACACTTTCCTTTATGCCAGCGAGAACCATGACGCCAGCGTGACCCTGACGAAGGTCATGGGCAAGCATCTGCTCAGCTTTGGCGGGGAATACATGAAGAGGTTCTTGAACGTGGGCCAGCCTCCGGCACCTGCCGGGTGGTACTACTTCGATATTTCGGCAACAGACCAGCAAACTACGCCCGCTTCAGGCACGACGGTGGGTGGCAACGACTTCGCATCGTTCCTGCTGGGCATGGGGAGCATCCCCGGCAATGAATCGGTGAACTTTACGCAGGATCTGTTCTCCGCCAATGCCAGTCCGTATTACGCAGCCTTCGCAGAGGACACTTACCACGTCCGGCCAAATCTCACGATTACGGCTGGTCTGCGATGGGACATCTTCGGCGGAAAGACAGAGCGTCACAACCGCCTGGAATATTTCGATCCGACGGCTGTGGGGACATCGCCGCCGGTGGGTAACTTTGCCGGGGGCAGTTTCACCGGCGGCGAAGTATTCGCCACCAGCGGCAACCGTTCTCCGTTTAAGACGAATCTGGCGAACTTTGCGCCACGGCTAGGTTTTACATGGCAGCCAGAGAGTCACCTGGTCGTTCGCGGCGGCTTCGGGTTCTACTACGGGCCGAGTCCCCAAATGGTCAGCGGCTCATTGGAGAATAGCGACGGATATTCTACGAGTAATAACTGGAATGCCACTTGTCTTAATGCCGACAAAAATACGGTATTCAACGGCACGAACCAGTGCAATGCGAATGTGCCGGGAAGTGTGACTGGTATTACCGGGCCTTACTCACTGAGCAATCCGTTTCCAGTCGGTCTTGTTCCGCCGTCGCAATTGCAGCCGAGCGGATTGCAAACCAACCTGGGCTCGAATCTGAACACGATGCTGCACTCGCAGCGCACTCCGGTCACGTACAACTTCAACTTCGGTCTCGAATACGAATTTCCGCGCCAAATCGTTCTCAGCGCCGGTTATGTGGGCAGCCGGGGTTTGTTCCTTCCATTCCAGTCGGTGGATTTGAACCAGCTCCCTCTGAGCACGATCAATCTACTCGGCAATGGTCCCAACGCCGGCAATTCTGCGGGATTTATTGCGGCGGAACCTTTCCCCCAATTCAACGATGGCGCCATCAGCATCACCAACCAAACCAACGGTGTCATCGTGCATGGATATCCCGCTGGCGATTCCGAGTACAGCTCCCTGCAAACCAAGGTGCAGAAGCGCCTGACCAGTCATTTCACGACCCTTGCGTCTTTCACCTGGGCCAAGCTGATCACGGACGACGGCAATCCTCCCCTGGGCTTTGTCGGTTTTCACGCCGGATCGGCTCAGGACGTAAGGAATCTGGGGTACGAGCACTCCGTCAGCCCGCAGGATGTGAAATATCAGTTCACCTGGCAGGCATCGTACGACCTGCCGGTTGGCAAAGGCAGGGCGTTGAATCTCGACGGAGCGTCGAACGCCATCCTTGGCAATTGGACGGTGGACGGGATTTTCTACCTGAGCAGCGGTATTCCGATCGCCTCGCCATATGTCGGAAGCAATATGTATCTCAATCAGCGCGCCGATATGACCTGCGATCCGAGCAAAGGCGCGCCGCGCACGGCTGCGATATGGTTCACTGCCGCTTGCTTTGCGGTGCCCGGAACGGAAAGTGGAGGCCCGTCCAACCTGTATATTCCCGGAACTGCGCCAGCATATCTCGATCACCTCCGCACCATGGGATCTAACAATCTGGATATGACGCTTTCCAAGAAGATCAAGTTGGGAGAAAAGAAGGATCTCCGGTTTGATATTTCCTGCTACAACTTCGCCAATCGTCCGCAGTTCTCGGCGCCGAATGTGCCCACTGCCAGCAGTGGGTGGACGACCGGCCCCGGCCCGAACGGAAACGAGTTCGGCCAGATCACGGCAACCTCGAACACGCCGCGGCAGTTCCAGTTCGCATCGAGGTTTACGTTCTGATGCGTCGAATCGTGCGAAGATCTTAGCGATCCGAGGTCTTGGGCGCTAAGTTGACCTGAGGCAGGCCGATTTTGGCGAGAAGCTGCTTGAAGGCCGGGTCGTTGTGAAGATTGTTGAAAGCCAGGTCCACTGCCATGCCGACGGTCTGGTCGTCGTGGCGGTCGTAACAGAGCTGAAGATAATTAATTGTCTCTTGGGTGTTCCCGAGGCCAGAATAGGTTTCCGCGAGATGGTAGGGAGAAAGCTTTCCCTGGGCGAAGAGCTTTTTCTGCTGCTCAAGCTGGCTTTCTAACAATCCTTTTTCGCCATGTGCCGCAAAGCCTTTTTCCGCAGCCTGCTCGATGGCGGAAAGCGACCCATCGTTGAGCAGCGCTGCTTCCTTTTTCATTTCCGAGAGGTACCCCGCGTATTCTCCCGTGTCGAAGTAGGCCCATCTCAAGTAGCGGTGCGGCGAGAGAGAATTCGGATCCGCTTCCTCGAGTTGCCGGAGCAGCCGAATGGATTGATCGCGGTGTCCTGCCCCCCACAGAATCCTGCCTTTGTCGGCGAGAATCGAGACTGAGTTGGGGTCGAGCGCCTCGGCGCGATCAATCTCGTTCAGCGCTTCAACGAAGCGCCCGACCGTGCCGAGATAAGTTGCATACCAGTGGTGAGCCTTCTCATTATTGGGATCGAGGTCGATGGCGCGGCGAAACTCCTCATCCGCTGTTCCCGAGTCCCACATGCCGAAAAAGGAAACAAAGGCGAGAGAGGCGTGAGCTTGCGAGGAATGATCGTCGAGTTCCACGGCTTTCTTGGCCGCCGCGAGCGCTCGCGGATAAGCTTCGCTAGAGGGCATCAGTGTGTACTCGCGCATCAGGTTGTAGCAGTCGGCGAGACCAACATAAGCGTCCGAGTAGTTGGGATCGTGAACCACGGCTTGGGTAAAAGAATCGACGGCTAGGTTAAGACTTTCGGGCGTGCGCTGGTTCCAGTAAAAGCGGCCCTTGAGGTAAAAGTCTTCAGCCTCGCGATTGGCAGCATGGTGCATGCTACCCGACGATGCCACGGGGCGAGACTTGGAGCCGGCTTTGGCGTCGCGATAAGCGGGACGGAAGATCCAGATCGCGAATACCAGCGCGATGACCGGCAGGGCGAAAACCAGATTCCTCCAGGGAGACACGCTCGGCGGCGCGGGCAGGGGTGCGGGCGTAGTAACGACGCTTTCCTTTTCCTCGACGTTCCCGGCGGCAACTTCCGGAAGATGAATGGGCGCAATCCAGCGATAGCCGCGGCGTTCGACGGTCTCAATGAATACAGGATTGTCGGCGGAATCTCCGAGCGCATCGCGCAGCCGCCGGATTGCGCTGCTGATGCCCTGGTCAAAATCCACGAATACGTCTTCCGGCCAGAGCGCCTGCCTCAGTTCATCGCGACTGACCACCTCGCGGGGATGGCTAAGAAGGACAGTGAGGGCGCGAAAGGGAAGATCCTGAATCCGGACTTTGACCCCATTTCTGCGAAGCTCACCCGCGCGCAGGTCGGCCTCGAAAACTCCAAAGCGAACACACCCCGGTGAAATCCGTGGAGATCCCATAGGAAACTGATTGCGTGGGGGAGTCGTAATAGTTTAACAGACCGGAGCGGAGGTCGTGCAGCAGGCACTCTTTGGGCACTTGGCTAGGCATAGAGTTCCCGCAAACCTATGATACCAAATGGATAATCTCGTCATCTACACGTCAGGAAGGCGCTATCTCCAAACCATTGACCGGCTGCCCCAATTCGGACAAAGTCGATAATGCATTTGCAGCCGCCTCTCGAATGGATGGCAAGCGGGGTCCACGAGCCGCGGAGCATCCGTAGAGATCCCCAAGACTACCCAGGTGACAATCTATGAACTCGCTCTATTTCCCAATGAAGTCGAATGATCGCAAAGCTAAACGCTCGGGCATGGCTGCAATGTTGCTAACCATGGTCGTTACGGCCACCTTGTTCGCCGGAGTTGTCGTTCCGGCGCAGGCTCAAACTTTCAATGTGCTGTACACCTTCCAAGGCCCGAACAACAATGAGGGCGCCTATCCCCAGGGGCTGGTTCAGGGCACCGATGGAAATTTGTACGGGGTAACGGAGGCAGGCGGGGACAACGGTGGAGATGACGACGCGGGCACATTCTTCAAAATCAGCACAAGCGGCAACTTGAAGGCACTCTGCGCTTTTTACTTCGGAACTTGCGCGGGTACCCAGGCACCTTCAGCGAGTTTGATTCTGGGCGCCAATGGGGATTTCTACGGGGTAGATCTTGTTGGTGCGAACATCAGGTTGACCCCAACTGGCAAGCTGAAAATTCTGTACAACAGTAGCGGCAACGACATCTCCGTAGCGCCGCTGGTTCTAGCCTCCAACGGGGATTTCTATGGGGTGAACAAATTGGGCGGCGTCAACGTGAACTGTGGGGGTGATACCACCTGCGGATCGGTCTTCAAGATGACCGCAGCGGGCAAGCTGACCACCCTCTATTCTTTTTGCTCTGACTACCAAAGCGGCGTCTGCCTGGATGGCCAGAATCCCCAATTTGCGCTGGTTCAAGGCAGCGACGGGAACCTGTACGGGACAACATATGCCGGCGGGAACGACGGCGTCAACGGCGGTTATGGCACGATCTTCAAAATCACCGAAACCGGAACCCTGACGACGATTTACAACTTCCCGGGTTACACCCCACCCAGTTCGGCGCTGAACCTGGGCCCGGACGGGAATTTCTACGGCACGACGGGCGCCGGCGGTAGCGGCACTTACGGCCCCGGCGGCACCTTTTTCACCGTTACCCCGGGCGGCGCGCTGACTACGCTTTACAACTTCTGTAGCCTGCTTAATTGCGCGGACGGCTCACAACCCTCGAACATCTTTCTAGCTACCGATGGGAATTTCTACGGGATAGCGTGGGACGGCGGAGCCAACCAACAAGGCACAATCTTCCAAATCACCCCCAGCGGAACGCTGACCACGCTCCACAACTTCGACGGCACTGACGGATCTGGTCCCAACGGCGGCGGCACGGTGATGCAGGACACCAACGGCACTTTCTACGGGACAATGCAGGAAAGCTTGGGTGGTGGCATAGGCACGATCTTCAGTCTCGACATGGGTCTCGACCTGTTTGTGGAAACACTGCCGACATCCGGCAAGGCGAAAAAAGCCGTCAAGATTCTGGGGACGGATCTGACGGGCGCGACCAGCGTCACCTTCAACGGCACAGAGGCAACGTTCAAGGTGGCATCCAGTTCCGAGATCACGACCAATGTACCCGTGGGTGCGACCACCGGCGTAGTTAAGGTAGTAACGCCCAACGGTACGCTCACCAGCAACGCCGTCTTCCAGGTGCCATAGTTTGGTCAAGCACGAATTTGAGTTGCTAAAACGCGACGTTGTAACGGACTCCGGAGTGTGGCGGGGAGGCTGCGCTCCGGATTTGTTTGACCGGTTAAAACGATTTTCGAAACATCGCTCAAAGCCTACTGCAGCAAACCAAAAACTCCCACGCCAGTCTGCGTTCCAACGTAGACTTTGCCGTTGGCGATCGTCGGCGTAATGAACTTATTCCCGTTTCCGAAATGATCGCGTCCGCCCGAGGCCTGGTTGGTGTTGTACAACTCGACGGCAAGATTGTTTGCGTTGTAAGCATGCAGCACAGCGGGAGAGACATTTTCCGCAGCCCATACGATGGAATTGTTCTTTGTGCTGCCGGAGATGCTGGGCGTCGCGCCGGGGTATCCGAACGATGTTCCAGTCTGTGATTGCGGAGTTGCGTTGAGCTGCGCGCTGGAGTTAAAGGCAAAGGCCTTGATGTGGTCCCCGACAGCTCCGTAATAAATCCTGTTGTCGAAAAACGCGGGCGCTGAATATACCGAGCCGGCGAGCGAGCCGCTCAACTCCTGATAAATCTGGTTATTGTTATTCGGGTTGAACTTGCCCATGTTGTTGCGATTGGCGAGATAAATGTTCGAGTCTTTTCCCGCTCCCACAACAAGCTGGTGCACGCCGCCGCTCGAGTCCTTGATGTTCGGGATGACCATTGCACCGCCGGACCCCAGATCTTCATCGGCATCGGACTCGGAGACCGTGTTGTACATGTTGAAGTAATCCGCGACGGCGAGCTCTCCCTTCTTCGTAGAGAGCTTCATGATGGCGTTGCCGTAATCTCCGTTGATGGGGAAGCCGTTCTGGTTGAGCGTGGTGTCGAAGACACCGTTAGCATCAAGGAAGTAGACGTTCCCAGTTGTATCGGCGGCGGGTCCGGCGCCCGCGGCCCAGATGGCGCCTTCGCTGCCGTTCGGCGTCACATTCAAAACCGATTTCTGCGCCAGTGTCGTTTCGTCGTAGCTGATGATCCATCCGGTGTAGGGACGATCGTCACAGTGTGAAGCCCAGGACGTGTACACGATGTGGTCCACGAGCAGCAGCGCAGCGCGCTCTTTATATTGCTTGGGATCGAAGATCACGTTCCCGCCCTGGCTGTTGTCGCCGGTGCCAGGATATTGCGCGGCCACCGTAACCGGACCGCCGAATTGTTCGGCTCCCGTAGTAATGTCGAGCGCGTGCAGTCGCTGGTAGTAGTTGCCGCTCGCGTCCTTGCTCATGGCGACCAGATAGATGGTTCCATGCGGGCCGGCTGAAGGGTCAATCACGGGCGTGGAGGTGATGCCAATCTCGGGCGTGACCTGACCACAGCCTCGGTCATCGGAAGCAGTTTCGCCGGCACCGAGCGCGGTGACCTGCCATAGGATTGCGCCGCTGTCCGCATCGAACCCGTAGACTGTGTCGTTTTCGCTGACGACAAACAAAACATTATGCGTTCCGCCGGCGACGGTCAGATTTGGTACATAAAGAGGTTGCGCATCAACCAGCCCGTCCGTCGAGAGAACAAAGAGCTTGCCGAATGTGGTGGAGTTGACATTCTTGAGTGTGAGCGTGGTTTCACTGAGATTTCTGCCCGTACGCTGGTTGTCATTGTGCCAGGTGAGAACGCCTTTGAACGCCGGACCGGCGGCGACCGTCTCATAGCGCATGACGAATATTCCAAGGACGGCAGGGAGAATGACGATGGCAAGAAACTGAGCGATTCGTTGGGGGAGAGCGCGCTTCATAAGCACCTCAAAAACTCAAGGCAGACTTGGCTGCCAGACTGGGTTTCACGACGAAGACGCGCTCCCTAATTCTAACCTAGAACTTGGCAGGTCAAGAATTGAAAGTGCAAGGCGTCTGCTTTGCGCGCGGCATTGGGCAGGTTCGCATCTTACGGGCAGCTGCGCCGGGGAGTGGCGTTGGGCAAGCAACCTGCGCTTACTGATGGTTTGCTTGATGCGCCGTCCGCCAGCTAGTCACTTCCCGGTCGGCGTCGACAATCTCCTGTTCGCTCATCGAGGTTTTCAGATTGCTCAAGGCTGCCGCGCTCTCCGGGATCGCGGTTTGTGACAGCGTCAGCCATCGGTAGGCGGCGATGCGATCGCTCGCAGATTGTGCCGTGCTCGCAAGCAGTTTCCCCAATCGAAATTGGGCTTTGGGAAGGCCCTGTTCGGCTGCTAATCCATAATAGTGTTCCGCTAGCGAGCGATCTGCTGGAGCGTCTTTGCCTTCCTCACATATCAAGGCCAAGTCAAATTGTGCTTCCGCTTGCCCCTGGTCCGCGGCGGCAGTAAAAAGTCGCCGTGCTTCCTGCAGGTCGACGGGAACCCCTTGGCCCATCGCATAGCGCATTGCAAGTCCCCATTGGCCGTCGCGTTCTCCTTGCTCTGCCGCCTTGCGATACCACTTCACGGATTGCTCGTAATCCGGCTTGCCTTGAGGGCCGCGTGCAAAAATGTTTCCTAGTACCGCAGCGGCACGGGAACTGCCGAGATCAGCTGCCTTCTCGTAATAACCGATAGCGCGGTCAACGTCGGCAGGCGTGGCGTCCGGCGGATGCATATAAAAGATCCCAAGATCCACAAGCGCGGGGACCACGTTTTGGTCTGCGGCCGCCATGAGCCAACGTAAGGATTCCTTGTAATCCTTGGCTACTCCGTTGCCTCTTGCGTACATCAAGGCCAGATTGTATTGTGCAGCGGCATCGCCACCGTCGGCAGCCTTCCGAATCCAGGTGAGGGCCAGCGCGGGATCCCTTGGGACACCCTTTCCTTCGGCATACATCAATCCGATGTTGGTGGCTGCGTCGAGCGACCCTTGCCGCACCGCCTTCTTGTACCACTCGAGGGCTTCAGCCGGAGCGGGATGCTCCATGCCGATTCCTGTCTCCAGGAAAATACCCAGGGATTCCTGCGCTGCCATGAACCCCTGCTCGGCTGCTTTACGGAGCAAGCGGAGTGCTTCCGCGTCGTTTCTCTTCAGCAGATTCCCGGTGTGATAGGCAAGGGCGAGCATCGTTTCTGCTTCAGGATCGCCGGCATTTGATTTGTCTTCCAGGGTCTGAAGATCCTCCACAGTGAGGTCCCGGGCTCGTGCCTCGATGCCGTAGGCGCTGGGCCGTGACTTTGCAGGAAGCGGTGCGTTATGTTGTCCGCTCTGCTTCCGTGCAATGGTGCTCGATGCCAACTCCACCTTTTCTCCCGGCTCCGGCTGAGACCCTGAAGCGGCGGGAATCGATGTGGTCTTCGGAAAAGCAATTTCGATTATGACTTTCTTCTCCGCGGGTTTCACCTGGAAGTCGAGCGGCTCTGTTGATTCGATCACGAGGCGTGTCACGGGCGGGCGAATTCGGAACCGCGACAGGCGCAGCACCTGCACGGGACCACCCTTGACTGGAATTTTCCGATTTCCTCCCTGGAGTTCGCAGTTCAGAAAATCGAATACCAGGCGATCGGGATTCGGGAGGCGGCCGCTTGTCGGAACGACTGGCGCGCTGACGTCGATTTCGATGGCAAGACCGTCCGAACGTTGGTTTACGTTGACGCTTTCGACCATGACTGCTCTAGCCGACGAATTGCTCTCGGACGTTTCCGATCCGCGCGCAAAGCTGTGCCAGCAAAATAAACAAATCAGACTGAAAAGAACAACCCCGGGAAGCCGGCCAATCATGAAGCCCACCACACCAATCGGGTCGATCGAGTTCCCCTGTAATGCCCTTCCCATGAGTGAATAACCTTCTTGCATCCGGAACATCGAAAACCAACGAAGATAGTTCCAACCAAGCGAAAAGTCTAGATTACCTCGAAATAGTTCCTCGCATGATTCGCGATCCACGAGCGCGGTTGCTGTGATGGCCGGCGAAATGCGTGTTTAGCTCCAAGAGTATTTGAACGAAGTTTCCGCTACACTATCCGGTAATTCCTCTGGGGATCATTCATTGCAAAAATCTGGCAGCCGTTCGCACCGTTATCTCGTCCTTCTGTCCTGTTTAGTGAGTCTTCTTCCCGCGGCGGCGCAGACCGTTCCTCCGGAACTCTATAGCGGACTGCAGTGGCGGTTGATCGGCCCATTTCGCGCCGGGCGCGCCGTTGCTGCCGCGGGAGTACCCGGTAATCCGACGACGTTTTATTTTGGGGCAGTCGATGGCGGCATCTGGAAAACGAGCGATGCCGGTTTAGTCTGGCAGCCAATCTTTGACGAGCAACACGTCGCTTCTATAGGCGCAATTGCGGTGGCTCCGTCCGACCCCAACACAATTTACGCAGGTACCGGCGAGTCGGACATCCGGTCAACTTTGTCGTCCGGTGACGGAATCTATAAGTCCACAGATGCAGGAAAGACCTGGACGAATGTCGGCCTGCGCGAGTCAAGGCAGATCAGCCGCATTGTCGTGGACCCCGGAAATGCGAATGTTGCTTTTGTCGCTGTGCTGGGCAACGCGTATGCCGCCAATGTAGAGCGCGGTGTTTATAAGACTACCGACGGCGGTGGGCATTGGGCCAAGGTATTGGATCAGGGCCCGGAGATCGGCGCGGCAGACCTGGCGATGGCGACCGACAATCCGAATATTCTCTTCGCCACCATGTGGCGGGCGCGCCGCTCGGTGTGGAGTACTTACGCTCCTCTGGGCGGCCCGGGGAGCGGCCTGTTTCGATCGGTGGATGGCGGGCAATCATGGTCGCGTGTGTCCGGGTCTGGACTGCCGGAGGGCGATTGGGGCCGCGCCGGGGTTGCGATTTCGCCCGATGGCAAGCGAGCGTATGCGCTGATCGACACGCAAAAAGCCGTTGCCGCAGGATTGTACCGTTCCGACGATGGAGGCAGTACCTGGTCGCGGGTGAATTCGGATCCTCGTCTGACCAGCCGCGCATGGTATTTCAGCAGCATCACGATTGATCCCAATAATCCCGATGTGGTGTACATGCCAAATGTGGCGCTCTACCGCTCCCAGGACGGCGGCAAGACCATTGAGATTGTGCGCGGAGCGCCGGGCGGAGACGACTATCACCAGATATGGGTTGATCCTAAGGATCCGACGCGCATGATCCTGGCGACAGACCAGGGAACGACGATCAGCCTCGATCACGGCAACACCTGGAGTTCCTGGTACAACCAACCGACGGCGCAGCTTTATCACGTCATCACCGATGACAAGTTTCCGTATGCGGTGTATGGCACGGAGCAGGACAGTGGCGGCATGGCGGTCATGAGCCGTACGAATCACGGACAGATTGACGCGCGCGACTGGTTTTCGCCCGGCGGCAGCGAGAGCGGATACATTGCGCCCGATCCGAGCGATTCGAACATTCTGTATGTCAGTGGTACGTACGGGTCGGTGCAACGCTTTGATCTGCGAACCTCATTTAGCCAGGACATTACTCCCTGGCCGGTGCCAACGTGGCGCGCTGAAATCTTCGAGCGCAAATATCGAGATCCCTGGACGCCTGTACTGCTGTTCTCTCCGTACGACAAGAAGACCCTTTATCTAGGTACTCAGTTCGTCATGAAGACGATGGATGGCGGGCTGCATTGGGAGGCGATCAGCCCCGATCTGACTGGTGCGGTCGCGCAGCCGGAAGGAAAGCAGCCGGAAGGGCCGCCCACCGTCGAAAACTCAAAGGAACGCGGGTACGGAGTGGTCTTTTCCATTGCACCCTCAGGTTTGAATGGCGATCTCATCTGGGCCGGGAGCGATACGGGACTGATTCATGTGACCCGCGATGGCGCGAAGACTTGGAAGGATGTCACACCGAAGGAGCTGACGGATTGGAGCAGAATTGATTTGATTGAGGCTTCGCGCTTTGATCCAGCAGTGGCCTATGCGGCGGTCGATCGCCATCGCCTGGATGACCAGCACCCATATCTTTACCGCACCCGCGACTATGGCGCGACCTGGCAGCTCATCACGGACGGAATTCCCGCTCGGTCATTTGTGCGGGCGGTCCGCCAGGATCCGCAGGACAAAAACCTGCTTTTTGCGGGAACGGAGCTTGGAGTTTATGTTTCGTTCGACGACGGCGATCATTGGCAATCCCTGCAGGCGAATCTCCCTGTCACTTCGGTGCAGGACATGGTGATCCATGGCGATGATCTGGTGATTGCAACGTTCGGGCGTTCGTTCTGGATTCTTGACGACGTCACACCTCTGCGACAGGTCAACCGGGCAATTCGGGCCGGAGGAGCGTGGCTTTACTCGCCTGCGACCGCGGTGCGTGTCGATAACGATATGTTCCTGGGATCTCCGGTGCCACCAGAAGAACCGGCGGCTGCGAATCCTCCCGACGGCGCCGTCCTTGACTACTACTTGAAGAGTGCCGCGGAGCACGTCAGGCTGGAGATCTTCGACGCAAAGGGAGATCCTGTGCGGCGCTTCTCGTCGGACGAACACAGACACGCGAAGCGTTTGGCTGTCGCCGTTGCCGAGAGATGGTTTCCCAAGCCGCAATCTCTGGGGACAACGTCCGGAGCGCACCGTTTTGTCTGGGACCTTACGTGGAATGCAAAGAATGACAAGTCCGAAGAAGCTGGCGATGAAGATGACTATGGTTCTTCAAGCGGGCCGCGCGTTGTTCCGGGGACGTACGAAGTGAGACTGACCGTTGACGGCAAGACATCGGCGCAGCCTCTCAAGGTTGTCATGGACCCGCGGTCGGTCGCGAACAGCGCTGAGTTGGAGCGGCAGTACGAACTTGGACGGCAGATGTTTGCCGAGTCGATCCGCAGCCAGAAAGCTCTCACGGAGATCCGCGCTGCGCAGGCGCGACTCACTTCCGTCGGTGAAAAATCGGAAGAGCAGTCCGAGAAAGCAAAGGCATTGCAGCTTCAGGAAACACTCGGGAAAATACTGGCTGGCACGGGATCGCGCTCTGCCGATGCCATGGGACTCGAAAGCGCCAGTTCTGAGATCAATTCGGCGCTGCACGTAGTCGAAAGCGGCGACCGGGCTATACCCTCACAGGCGCTTGCCGTATTCGAGGAGGCAGAGCGCGCACTGAAATTACGGCTGAGTGAATGGGATCAAATCATGACGACTCTGCCAAGATCCGACGATCGACCGAAGTAGCCTGGCTAGTTTCCGGGTTTTTATCGGTCTGAATTCTGGTGCGCGATTTGCGATCCGCCAATCAGGCGATGCTTTCTGCCTTACGGATTAGAATGTGCGTCGCTTGTTCAGTCGCCTGCTCGCCGGCTTCCCCGGCCTCGTGATATTCGGCGTCCTGGTTCACCGCCCAGACATCGTACTTGCGATCGCCCGCCAGAATGTTCTTGGCGGTCAGCATCGCGGTCATCATGGCATGGTCCTGGTTGTTGTACTTATGCATGCCATTGCGGCCGACAAGGTGCAGTGTCGGAAAGTTCTTATCCAGAACGGCACGGATTTTGTCGACATGCTGCTGGTATGTGTCGTCATAAACGGGATACGCCTTGCGCTGGCGGATCACGCAACCATCGACTACGTCGGAACTATTCGCAAGATTGATGCGCTGAATTTCCTTCTTGCCGAGCGCGAGCAGTTCCTCGTCCGGAGTGTTCCAGAGACGATCGCCTTCAAAGCAGAAGTATTCGAGTCCGTACGAGCAATAGGCGGGATCGGGAACCATCTCCGGGGACCATGATTTGTAGTTTTGCACGCGTCCAACCTGCACTGCGGAATCGTGGATGTAAACCCAATTGTCGGTGAAGCGGCCGCTGTCGCGAACGATCAGGCCAACGGTTAGGAAATCGCGATAGCGCAGCGATTGAGCGGCACGATTGGCTTCTTCCGATAAGCTCGGCTCGATCTGCGCCACTAATTCGCGGATAGGCATCGAGGAAACCAGGTGCTCGCCGCAGAACTCCTCGACTTGGCCGTCGGCGTTACAGGTCGTGACAATCCAGATATTCCGTTCGGAGTCGAAACGGCAACCGGTGACGCGTTGGCCCAGCAGAACTTCACCGCCAATGTTTCGGATCTTCGATGCGCAGGATTCCCACATCATGCCCGGCCCTTTGCGCGGATAGCGGAAGGTGTCGATCAGCGTCTTCACGATCTGCTTGCGGTCTTTTGATTTCTTTTGCGGCAGCAATGCGTGTTTGATGGCAGAGCCGAGCGACAGGCCTTTAATGCGCTGGGCGGCCCAGTCAGCGGAAATTTCCTGGCAGCTCATTCCCCAGACTTTCTCGGTGTAGGTCTTGAAGAAGATGCGGAAGAGCCGCTCGCCAAACTGGTTTACAACCCAATCTTCAAAAGTCTTGGGATTGGGAGTGGGCCGGAGACGCGCCTTCGCGAATGAGAGCATGCAGCGGATCGATTCGAACAGGCCGAGTTTCCAGAGTGCTTCAAATGGCTTCAGCGGATAGGTGTAAAACTTGCCCCGATAGTAAATACGCGAAGAGCGCGGACGATCGAGCATCTCCGTGCCGGCAATTTCGGTCCAGAGATCTTCGACTTCACGGGATTTCGAAAAGAAGCGGTGGCCGCCGATGTCGAAGTGGAAACCTTTGTATTGAACGGTGCGTGAGATGCCACCGACATATTGTGGATCGCTCTCGAGCACCACAGCCGGAGCTCCGTTTTTGGAGAGTTCGTACGCAGTGGTCAGTCCCGCTGGACCTGCGCCTACAATAACGGCTTTGAAAATTGTCTGGGACATGCCCATTCCTGGTGCCTTACGCCTTGAGCAGCTGAATCGTCCCTTACCCAAGGGACGATGCCGAACCTCACCGGTCAGGGAAACGCAAACGACGGACCAAACACAGTCGGTTCTTTAAGTATATGAAAAAGAATGATTTCTCACATTCTGTTTGGTTGATGGAGGTGGGCAGGCGGGGCAAAACACGCTTTGGTGAGGGGAAACGCTCGATTCTTGAGCGAGCCGGGAATCCGAGCCCGGCGAGATGTCACACGCCGGACCCGGCCTTTCTGGAGATCATTCTGAGCTATTGGTGCGCATCTACAATGACCGCGCCTTCGATGTGATTGCGCATGGCCGCCATAGCGGCGGCTTCCGCAATCTGCTGGCTGCGCTCCCATTCGGGACGCAGCACCATTGCCTTGACGTGGAATCGCGACTCGCGGCGCGCGTCATCGACACGGATCATCACTTCATTCTTCTGGAAATGAAACTTCGTAGTCTCCGCCAACGGAACCAGCTGATCCGAACTCCTCCCCACGATTACGTAAACCACATGTTCGGCGACGAGAACGTATTCCGGGCACTGGTCGGCCGGGGCTTGGGCGACACCTGACATCGCGCCCATAAAAGCGTGGTATGTGCTGATACAGTCAGTCATTCGCATGCGTGTGATCGTTCCTTCCTGACGGCTTCTATTCTCGGCCGCGAGAGAAGTTGGCAACGCACATACCAGCATCGCGCAAAGAAGAACCGTGCACCGGGAAGAAAAAAGCAGCGAAGAGCTTTTCATAAACTCAATCCTCGGAATCGTAGTAGTATCCGCGCCGGCAATGGAACTGCAGGCTCAGATTATGGGTGGGAAGAATGCGAACCAGATGAAATCCGGCCGCGTGGCTCGGTAGTTGGTAGGTGACGGTGTAGGTCGCATGAAAGTCCTCGAGAACAGCACCCAGCACTTTGGAAGCGCCGGCTTCGAGGGGAAAAAATCGGCCGCCGGTGCCAGTGGACAAAGTTCGCAGAACCGAGGCCCCGCGTGAGCCCGGCTGGCTGTTGACATCAATGCTGTAAACGGAAACGCTGTTATCCAATGCTGCGTCTATCGCATCGCTGAATGAACTCATGCTGATGGTGTCCGCGCCATCGGAGAACAGAATCAGAACTTTCCGGGTGTGCGCATCACTTCGGGCGGCAAGCATGCGAGAGGCGAATACGACGGTATCGTACAGAGGAGTTTGCCCTCCCGTGGCAATGGCCGGAAGCTGCGCACCTGTGTTCAGATCCCGGCAGTTGCGATCGCAAACCACGGTGGGTTTCAAGCCATGAAAGGAGATCAAGGCGAAACTTTCTTCCGGCACACTATCCGACTGTGCGATCAGCTGAATGACGCCTTCCAGTTCCTGATGAAAGCGAGTCACGGATCCGCTGGCATCCACGAGAACTGCAATATCCAGTTGCGTATATTCGGAGCGGGCAAAGCTCCGAAAATTGCGCACGACCAAGTCGTCATCAACAACAGCAAAATCGCGGGGCTCGATCGTGGCGATAACCCGGTTGTTCTGATCGGTAGCGGAAAACGTCATGCGTACTTCCGTGACGTTGGAACGGTAGGTCAGCCCTGCCGCCGTGGGAGCAGACTGGGCGAAAACGGAGCAGGCGATGCTGCTCAAGGCCGTGCCCCCCAAGAGCATGAAAGAGAGTATCGGGCAGAAGGGGCGAAATCGTCGGTTGCGGGCCACATAGCATAGATCGGCCCTTCGTGCAGAACTTTAGGGCCGTGGCTATTCTGACGAAGTTACCCCTGTTCACTCTCCCTTGGTGCCGGTGCGCTGATCCTCGCTGCGTCCGTACACAACCGTGTTTCTTTGCCTTCCTACTGCGGCAGTGGCGGCGCCTTGGTTCCCGGCTTTACGTCTGCGTGCTTCTTGGCCTCCGCGATCATCTGCTCGACCTTATCTTTGCCCTCATAGTTGGGGTTTGTTTTCAGCAGTTTTTCCCATTCCGCAACTGCGCCGTTAATATCCATCTTTCCCTGCCACTTGACGAGGCCAAGGTTAAAGAGCGTGTTGGGCTTATTCGGCTCGTAGGTGAGCGCCTTGTTGAATTCGGCGATGGCGCTGTCGGCATTGCCCATGTACCAGTAGGCGGTCGCCATATCCGTGCGCACAGCGGCATCCGCAGGTTTGGTCTTCAGTGCGCGGCCGTAATAATCGATCGCGGTCGGGTATTGCTGTGCGTCGTAGTAGAAGTTGCCGATGCCAGCCAACAACTCGGGATTGTTCGGATCCGATTTGAGTTTTTCGATGAGCGGCGCAGCTTGCGTGTCCGCCATCTTCTTCAATTGTTCCGGAGTCGGCTGCGCGTTCATGCCTCCGCCCATGGCGCTGGGAGCGGGCGCGCTGGCGCTTGCCGTCTCCGCCGTCGGTGCCGCCGGCGTCTGTGAGCCTCGAATCAACCAGCCACCCGCCATGCCGAGTAGCAGGCAAACCACCGCCAGCGTGTAGGCTTGCACGCCTGTCCAGTTCATGCTTGAAGAAGTGTTGTTCGTTTCTGACATTCCGTGCTCCTTGGCGATAGCAATCGCAGATCTTGTCCCACTCTTAGTTCGCGGCGCTCTGTGCCCGGACGTCTGCCATCAACTTCTCGACCTGTGCTCTCTTATTGGGGTCGAGCTCGGGATTTGTCTTCAGCAGTTGTGCCCAGGCCGCGAGTGCGCCTTTTGAATCTTTTTTCGCCCGCAGGCGGATCATGCCCAGGTTGAACAGCGTATTGGCGTCGTTCGGATCGTCGGCCGCAGCCTGCGTCAGTTGCTTCAGCGCTCCATCGGCATCGCCCGTGTAGAAGAGGCAGGAAGCCAGGCTAACGCGAATCTTGACGTCTTTGGGCTTTGCCTCGAGCGACTTGGAATAATAATCGGCCGCTTCCTTGAACTGGTGCGTTGCCAAGTAGATATTGCCCGCTTGATTCAGCAAGTCTGCGTTTTTTGGATCGTCTTTCAGCTTGTCCAAGATAGGTTCGACCCGCTTATCGGCCATCTGCTTCATTTGCTCAAGAGTTGGCTGCTGGTTGGGCATGCCGCCTGGGCCGCCCATTCCTGCCTGAGGGCCGGCCGCTGACCCGGCGGCTCGCATCGGATTGCCGGGGGCGATTGCCGGAGACCTAGATCCCCGGAACAAATATCCCACCGCCAGGCCGATCAGCAGACAGACAACGGCCATTGCATAAACTTGCGACGCTTTCCAGGCCGCCGAGGACGATCCCGGCGTGACTACTTCGTTTGTCATGCTTTTCGACTCCTACGGGGATTCTACTTCCCGTGCCGGCGGAGTGAGGCTGCTCCGCAAACTACTAATCTTGACCCTGATGTACCTTACTTGCCGGAGCAGCCCGTCAACAGCAAGTTTCATCACAGGAGAGTGTGATCCAAATCACACGAGGGCTGTTCATGCCGCCCGATGATTCCGGGGGCCACCTGTCTTAGACGCCATTGCAACCGTTAAACCGGATGCCCCGTCATTGCGGGGCAGTGCGCTAGAATAGAGCTGGTTTGCATGCCAACCGAAAAAATCCTGGTCGTGGATGACGAGCGCCTGGTGCGCTGGTCCCTGCGCCAGAAGTGTGAAGAGTGGGGATATCAAGTCGTCGAGGCGGAGGCCGGCGAGCCTGGCCTGAAACTCGCCCAGCATGAGTCACCGGATCTCGTGCTGCTTGACGTGCGCCTCCCTGACATCAACGGGATCCAGATCCTGGAGCAGCTCAAGAAAAACGAAAACGCGCCCGCCGTCATTATGATTACCGCCGACCCCCAACTGGACGACGTTAAAATTGCGATTAAGCTCGGGGCTTACGATTTCGTCGGCAAGCCGCTCGACTTCGATGAGTTGCACGTCACCATCAAGAACGCGCTGGAGGCGACGCGCCTCCGCTCGGAAGTTCAATCGCTGCGCGGCGAGATGAAACGCCGCGCCGGTTATCACGAGATCGTCGCGAACTCTCCCAAGATGACTGAGCTGATGAATTTTGTCCGCAAAGTCGCCGCCAGCGAGGCCACGACGATTCTGATTCAGGGCGAGAGCGGCACCGGCAAAGACCTGATCGCAAAAGCGATTCACTACGAGAGCAGCCGCCAGGAGCGGCCTTTCGTGGCCATCAACTGCTCGGCCATTCCCGAGACGCTGATGGAAGCCGAGCTGTTCGGTCACGAAAAAGGCGCATTCACCGATGCCAAGCAGATGAAAAAGGGCCTGTTTGAAATGGCCGACGGCGGCTCGCTGTTTCTCGATGAAATCGGCGAACTTTCTCCGCTGCTGCAGGCCAAGTTGCTGCGCGTTCTTGAGGACCAGGTCATCCGACGGATCGGCGGAGTGCGCGACATGCAGGTCAATGTGCGCGTGATTGCCGCGTCCAACCGCGACCTGGAAAAAGAAGTGCGCGAGGGCCGGTTCCGGCAGGATCTTTATTATCGCCTCGCGATCATCGCCATTTTCATACCGCCGCTGCGCGAACACAAGGAAGACATCCTTCCGCTGGTCGATTTCTTCATCGAGCGCTACAACCATCGTTTTCGTAAGTCGGTGCGTGGGATCACCGACGAAACCCGTCGCCTGCTTCTGCAAAGCCCATGGCCCGGAAACATTCGAGAACTCAGGAATTCCATTGAGCGCGCCATGATTCTGGAAGACGAGTCGCTGCTCCGCCCGGCATATCTGCCCTTTGCTGTTAACCAGGCCGCTGCCGGAATCACCGCCTTCGAGCACAGCACCGCGCATGACAACGGACAGGCGCTTCCTAACGGGCGTCTCCTCCCGCGTCTTTACATTCCTGAGGGCGGTACGTCTCTGGAAGAGGTGGAGCGCGCCATGGTGGAACTCGCCATGAAGCAGGCGAGCAACAATCAGACGCACGCTGCCAGACTGCTTGACATCAGCCGCGATGCTTTGCGCTACAAGCTGAAAAAGTTTGGTTTGGGACAGGCTGAGGACCAGGAATCAGAGCCTTCTCAAAAGGAAGTGGGATAGGGGCAAGGTTTCAGAGTTTCAACGTTCAAAGTCAAATTGCTGTGTCACCGCCGGGCTACTTCTTCTCTGAAACGTTGAAACTCTGAACCCTTGAAACTTGCCGTAGTATACAATTTCAAAGTCAACCCTACGCTGTCATTGTCCGGGCAGCGGATTCCATCGGGACGTAGCGCAGCCTGGTAGCGCACTTGCTTGGGGTGCAAGGGGTCGCGAGTTCAAATCTCGCCGTCCCGACCATTATTCCCTACAAAAACCGGCTTTCGCAGTAATTCACGATTCCGTAGACAACGGATTCTCGTCACTGACATTTTCACCGGTACCGTGATCCAATTTCTCTGGAGTCTGAAAGCACTTTCCCTGTCGAAAGGAGAGAGCTATGCAATTCCACCTGGAAACAGATGAGCTGAACCTGCTCGCCAACGTTCTACTGGAACAAGACCCTGGACCGTACGACGAAATTTTGAACAAGGTCATGGCCCGTGACCTCCGTCTGGACGCCGACGAACTCGAAAAAGCAGCGGCCGTCCTTGCCGCTAAAAAGATTAGCCTTAAGGATGAGATCGCCCGGCAGCCGGATGGTGCGCTGAAAACGAAATTACAGGGCCAACTGACGCTGCTGGAACGAGTACTGGAACGGACGAACGAGGCCTGTGTCATGTTCTGAACGCCGGTCCTGGCCGCGGCGCTGTGCCTTCGTCGCGTTGAGCACTGAAAAACTGCCTGGGCCCTTCCACACCCTCTCGTGATCCCAGCCCTTGCATTTCTTCGCACTTTGGAGCAACGTTTTGTGTTGCGAAAGGAGTTTCTGCCCACATGATCTATCTTCTCGTCCAGCACGAAGTCGCCGACTACCCGGCCTGGAAAGCCGCGTTTGATTCCGCTCTCGATTGGCGGACCAAGCATGGGGAGCGTAACTGCCGAATCTTCCGCGGCGTTCAGAATCCCAACGAACTTACGCTGATGTTCGAGTGGGAAAACGCGGAAAAGGCGCGTGCCTTCATCGCATCGGACGAGCTCAAGGCAAAAATGGCGAGTGCCGGCGTCAAGTCCACTCCGCGCGTCGACTACCTGACCGAGATGTTCAGCATCCGGCGCAGCGCCGCCGATTGATGTTCAATGTTTGAGCGCGGGCGGTTCGGCCGCAACCGCCCTGCGTCCTCCATTTCCCGGTGACGGCTTTCTTTTTTTCAAGCCGCGGAACCCCTTTGCCTTCGATCGCATCCAAAGACCCGTATTGGCAGATTCAGTTTGAACGGGAGTGTCTCCTCGTATTTCCTCTTTGACTGAGCCTGCCCTCTCTCGTTTGCCTCCCAAAGTGGGAGTCGTGTTTTCGAAGTCCGAATTTTGCAGTACCAATTTCGCAGTTCAGGAGAACCTTATGGCCAAAAAACTAATCTCCAACGGTCCGGGCAAAGTGTCCGCACAACCGCGCTTCCATCAAAGCGGCCCTGAAATACAGGCATTTGGCACCGTAACCAGCATGCAACCACTGCAATTGACGGAGCCGGTCCGGCTGGAAATGACCGAGCAACTGAACCAATTGCTGGCCGACACCATGACTCTGCGCGATCTGTATAAGAAATCGCACTGGCAGGTCTCCGGCCCCACGTTTTACCAATTGCATCTTCTTTTCGATAAGCACTACGAAGAGCAGAGCGAACTCGTCGATACGATCGCGGAACGCATCCAGCTTCTCGGTGGAATCAGTATCGCGATGGCGGCGGACGTAGCGGAGACGACCCATATCCCGCGGCCGCCTAAAGGGCGCGAAGAAGTTCCGGTGCAGCTTTCACGGCTTCTGGATGGGCATCAGACAATCATCGAGCAGTGCCGGGAACTCGCCGAGCGCGCCGACAAGTTGGGCGACGCTGGCACCAACGATGTTGTAGTCAGCGATGTGCTGCGCACCAATGAACTGCAGGCATGGTTCGTCAGCGAGCACCTCGTGAATGAGCCTCTGGTCGAGGCGGGCGCCGATGGCGAACGGGCAAAGAGGACTGCATAAGAAGAGCCGGGTTGTGTAGTAAAACGCGAGTCGAATCGGCTCGCGTTTCCTTTTTGGCAAGGGCTACGGGAATGTTCAGGTATTGGTAGGCCAGTCGCAGAGGGAAGAGTGATTAGTGGCGGGCCGAAAGGATGTGCAGGATCTGCTGCAATTCGTGCCGTAAGTGTGCAACATTGGTTGACGGGTTCGCCGGGAATGGCAGCGCAGACTGCGTTCGATCCGACTTCGTTTCTTCGCGCAATTGGGCACGCGCACCGGCAATCGTGAATCCGTCTTCGTACAAAAGCTTCTTGATTCGCACGACGGACTCCACATCGCGCTTGCGATACATCCGCTGCCCGGTGCTGCTTTTCACAGGCTTGAGTTGCGGAAATTCCGTTTCCCAAAAACGCAGCACATAGGCTGGTAGCCGGCACAAACTTGCCACTTCGCCAATTCGGAAATAGAGCTTGTCGGGAATGATGATTTCGGCGTTGCGCGTCGATTTCTTCAATCCCTTGGGTCGAGTCGTCATGGAGGCCGTTTCCGTCACCCCTGTATAGGCGTTTCTAGCACGAGATGGCCCGCCAAACAATCCCCAAAAGTACGCAGGGGCCGTCCGGCACGCATTTTCGGGCTCATCTGTCGAGCCCTGTGCGCCCTCAGTCTTCTGAAGCCACGGCTTTCGTCAGACCGAGCAGACTGATCGCCAAACCTGCCAGCATCGCTGCGCCCAACACTGCCAGTGTAGCGCGTGAGATGCCACCCTTAGCAAGAAACACGAACCACCGGTCCCATCCCAGTCCCAGCCGCGCTGGCTGCGCGCTTTGCAGGTACTTATCGAAGAGATGAATCGGCCCGCTGAGTGAGTAGCTCAGCCGATAGTTCCAGTGGGCGTCATAATAGCGGCCCAGCGGGGCTTGATCCTCCATGAAGCTGGTTGCCAGCGAAATAACTTGCACGAAGGCGCCCAGAACCAGCAGGATCGCGGCGATCGCCTTGATGCTTGCTCGAGATCCTGCCTGCGCATCGGCCAGCACCGGTCCTAACCCCAGACCAAGCAGCACCAGCGCGGGAACCAGATATCTCGGTCCTACGCAATATCCGCCCTCCCACTGCGAATATTTCGCATAGAAAAATAATCCGGCCAACGGAAACAAAACGGCGAGCGCTGCCAGACTCCGGTCGCGGCGCCAGAGGCCGCCCAGGCCTGCCAGCGCGAGAATCACAGGCGGGGCGAAGATAAATATGGATTTACCCGGAGACAGCAGAAATCCGTAAAGCCCTGTAAGCATCGGTGTATCGAATCGATTGAGCTGCTTGGCGCCCTCCGCGGCCGCCGGATAGCCAAACTGAAAGGGCCCCCCGAACAATAGAGCATTGTGGCCGAGCAGAATTGCCACTCCGATCGCCGAGGTCGCGCACAACACGAAGGCGGGGCGGAGCGCAGCCTTGCCATCGCGCGCAACAATCGCCAGCGCGAAAATGGCAATCGCCAGCACGTTAGTTGGCCGGATGATTGTGGCCAGTCCCAGGATCAGCCCGGCGATCGCCGCCGTCGGCAGAGAGATTGGTTTGACGGTCGAGCCGTCAAGCTCTCCAATCTCACGGGTCCGAACAAAGACCATCCACGCGATTCCCGCGAAGATCGCCGCCGAGAGCGGCTCGGAAAATAACCATCCCGAATAGGCAAAGATCGGTGTTCCGAGGCCGACCATCGCCGTCGCCATCAGCGCGGGCTGCACGGAAATCCCGATCCCAGTTAGCAGCAGAAAGAAGAACGTAACGGTCAACGCTGCGAACGTGGCGCTGCTCAGACAAGAGGCGAAGGCCACAATCAAATCCGTATCTTCAGCAAGCACGCCCGGCAGGCGCGCCAAGACATACTGTCCCACGGCAAACCATGGTGCACACGCCAAGGCCTGTCCCGGCGGATACGCGGCGCGAGGCAGTCCACGCACGTCAAGCCGACCGTAGAAATTGTGCAGTGCAACCGCCTGCGGAACCGCCGTCGTTCCGTGCAGCACCAGACTCTCGGTCGTGTAGAGAGTGTTGTATTCATCCGGCGTGCGCACACGCCCGGTCGAAGTCAGCAGATAGAAAAACTGGAAGGAGGCGAAGAGCCAGAGAGCGAGATGCCGGTGCGAAGAAGGTCGCCCTTCGCTTGAACTCAACGAGGATGTGGTGGGCGTCTGCAACGTCTCTCTGATCGTATCAATTCGGTTTCCCGGCGTGCTCCGCACGCATCCGCCCGGTTACTGCCTGGGTCAATTGGCTGGCCGGGAAAAATTTGCACCAGGTCGTCGAATACCATGCCCCATTTTTCCCGCCCTGTTAATGACTTACGGAAGAAACGTGTATTCCGCGTATCCCTGCGTCTTTTTTTGCCCTTTCCCCGTATCTATCAGTAGCATGAACGCGACGGCCTGCTATTTCGTGAATGCGATGGCGATGAAGGATGAGAACATCGAGATCGCTCGTGGACTTCAGCGCCGCGATCCTGATCTGCTCGACCACCTCATCGAGATGTACCAGCATCGCCTTCTGCGCTATCTAGTGTCCCTGACCGGACGCCGCGAGTTGGCCGAGGACTTCTTTCAGGAAACCTGGATTCGCGTACTCGAACGCGGCCGCCAGTACGATGGCCGGCACGAGTTCCGCGCCTGGCTTTTCACCATCGCTCGCAATCTGGTCCTTGATCACCTGCGCCGCAAGCATCCGGCAAGCCTCGACAGCCTCATTGATAGCGATGACGCAGCTCCGCTCCAGATCCCGGACACGGGCCAGCCGTCGGCGTTCGATGCAACAGTTCAGCGTGAGCAGAACGAACTGATTTCCACTGGCATGCACCACGTTCCAGTCGAATATCGCGAAACCCTGGTGCTTCGTTTTCAGGAAGGAATGTCGCTCGAAGAAATTGCCGGCGTGACCGGCGCTCCTCTGGGCACGGTGAAGTCGCGCATCTATCGCGGCCTGAGCGCTCTGGAGCCGTGGTTGAAAGGAGCCCGCTTGTGAATGCTGATCTTGCAAACAATGACCCTCACGAACGTGCGCGGATGCTGATCGCCTTATCCGGTCCGGAAGGAGTTTCCAACGAGCAGCACTCGTGGCTGGCGGCGCATCTGGAATCCTGCCCGGAATGCCGCGAATTCTCAGAGAATGCGCGTGAGGCGATTCACGCTCTCCGCGCGATCCCGATTACCGCAGGCGCGCGTCTCGTATCCGCGACGCAGATGCGTGTACGCCAGCGCGCGCTGGAATTGCAGCGGCAACAAGAACGTGTCTGGGTCGTTTCGGTGTGCTGCGCCGCGGTGACGCTGTGCGCTGTTTTCACAACCGCGGTGTTCTGGTTTGGTTTTGGCTGGCTGGGCGAACAGATGCGGTGTTCGCCACCGCTATGGCAAGCCTCATTCGCGTTGTTCTCGATCATGCCGGCTGTTTTGACCGCAATCCTGCTGCTGGCGCGAGGGACCCATCTTGCGGACCGCAACGGCGCGTCGCAGGGATAACGGCGGGAAGTTAGAAGAAATCGGTTAGGAAGGGAACGAATTCAGGAGGTGAGTATGCCGATCAGGAATGAAACTCCAACCCGCTTTATGGACGAGGTCCGCATCATTTCGCCATGGGCCTTCTTCTTTGCTCTTCTCGCCTTTTTGGCCACGGTCGTGGGTCTTCCCGTCGTCACGCAGATGGACAAGAATCCCACTCCGCCGCTAGTGCTCATTGTGCCCCTATCCATCGTCGCGGGAACCATCTTCGCCTGTTACATCCTGCTCGTCGGCTACATCAACCGCGACGCCGCCCGCCGCGGAATGAGCCGCCTTCTCTGGACGTTGATCGCTATCTTCATCCCCAATGCGCTCGGTATTGTGTTGTATTTCATTTTGCGGAAGCCGCGTATCGCAAGCTGTCCCCAATGCAGCGCGGTTGTCGAACCCGGTTTTGGATTTTGTCCTCGATGCCGGTATCGCTTGAGTCCGGTGTGCCCGCACTGCCAGCGCGGTGTGAATGCCGGTGACAAGTTCTGTCCCTTTTGCGGCGGCGACCTCGGAGCCGGAGTGAATGCCGTTTCCGCGGAGGTTCCCGATCAGACGTTAGGTTGATCGTTTGAGACAGCTGCCACACCGGCCGCCCAGCAGTTATCTCTTCCTGCAGCAGCGGAACCCCGAGATTCAACCCAACGGAAAAGCCTCTCGAAAGGTGCTTCTCTCGAGAGGCTTTGGGGAATTTCTAAACCGAGCATCGTCCGCTTAGTGTTTCTTTTTCTTGGCGGCTTTCTTCTTGGTTGCCATGAAGTGATTCCTCCGTTTGAACGATTTTGTTCTCCCAAGGTTCGACAGGGCACCTTGATGCCCGTGCTACCCAACTTGTGGTATGAGCAGCTGTCCTACTACAAGATATTGCCATTCGTATGTAATTTGTCAACATAATTCTTAATCACTCCGACGATTTTGGCCGCGCGCGTGCCGCGCTTCATCCCCCGTTCACGAGTCAATTTTGGTTCGGGAACTTTTTGCGTGCCTCGATCAACCGCAGCCGCCGGTCAATTTCGGGAGCCTGTGCGATAATTTCAAGAGAAAAATTATGTCTGAACACACCGTTTTTTGCGCAAAACTGAAGCAGCAATTGCCCGGTCTTCCCGAACCTCCTTTTGACAACGAACTCGGCAATCGAATCTACGAGCAGGTTTCGCAGCAGGCCTGGGGCCAGTGGATGGAACATTGCAAAATGCTGCTGAATGAGTATCGCCTGAACCCGGCCCGCAAGCAGGATCAGGAAGTGATCGTGAAACAGATGGAGCAGTTTTTCTTCGGCGAAGGAGCCGCGGCTCCCAAAGAGTACGTTCCTCCGACTCACTGAACTGAGGCAACTTTGATTCGCGGCCCGCCGGCTTCAGGGCCGCGCTGGACAGGCGATTTCAAGCCATTTGTTTGCACTGACTGCCGGACAAAGGTCGGTTACTGAGCGGTTACTCCTCGCGAATTGTTAGTGCCCGATTCATCACCCCGTAACATTTTTTGCGAAGAATAGGAGCGTGGCCGCCCCTGTCTACGACACGCTGATTCTGTCGGACCTCCACCTTGGCGCCGACATAAGCCGCGCGCGAGAAGCGCTGCACGTTTTACAGGAGAACTGCTACACTCGCCTCATCCTGCTGGGCGACATTTTTGCCGATCTGAATTTCGGACGTCTGAAAAAAGAGCACTGGAAATTCCTCGGATATATCCGCAAGCTCTCCAATCCCAAGCGAAAAATAGAAGTTGTGTGGGTCGAGGGCAATCACGATCACGGCCTCACCGAAATTATGTCCCACTTGGTCGGCGTTCGCGTGTACCAGGAGTATCAATGGAATTACATGGGCCTGCGGCATATCGCCGTGCATGGACACCAGTTCGATACCTTTGTCGTCAAGAATGTCCGCTTCAACTACTGGTGCGGAACTCTGCTCTACCTGCAATTGCAAAAGTGGGACTCAAACAAGAAGACTCTCACGCGTTTTCTCGACCGCTTGGGTACGCGCTGGCAGCGGCTGTCTGAGAAAGTCGCCGAAGGTGCGCTGGCTCATGCAAAGCACCACCAGGCCGCGCGGATTTTCTGCGGACACACCCATGCCGCACTCCGCAAGAGCGAACATGGCGTGGACTATTTCAATTCCGGCAGTTGGATCGACGAAAACCCCACCTACATCACGGTAGGGGAAGGTGGCGTTCATATCCATGAATACGTCGATCGGCCGGAAGCGCCGGAGCACGAGCTTGATTCCCGTGACGATCGCGATTTCGCCGATTCTGAACTCCTCGATTTCGCGGACGAGGCCGCTCTTATCTGCGACCGGGATCAGGATGCGGAAAAGCTTGAGTCAGTAAGAAGCAGCGAATACCAGGGGATCGGTTGCTGATTTAAACCTCGATCTTCGTACGCAGAGGGCTTTTGCGGAAACTGACGATCGTTTTTCATCATGCTGGAGGCGGACACCGGAACGCGGCCGAGGCGCTGAAAAGCACACTCGCCGCGCAAGAGAATCCCTGGGAGGTCAGCCTTCTCGACATCCAGGAACTGCTCGATTCCCTTGACCTGATTCGCCGTTTTACCGGCATCCGGATTCAGGACACCTACAATCAGATTCTGCGCCGGGGGTGGACGCGATTTACCCCGCAACTGCTCCGCATCCTGCAAACAACTATCTGGGTCTACCACTCCCCGATCGTGAAGGTGCTCAAAACATACTGGGCCAGCCATCCCGCGGATCTCGTGTTATCCGTTATTCCGCACTTCAATCGCGAGATCGCGGAAAGCCTGACCCCGGGCGTGCCCGCCAGGCCTCCGTTTGTCACACTCATCACCGACCTGGCCGATTATCCGCCGCGTTTCTGGATCGAACGCGAGTCGGAGTACATCATTGCCGGCACCGAGAAAGCCACGCAGCAGGCATTGGTTCTGGGCCACGATTCCGATCATGTTTTTGAAACATCGGGAATGATTTTGAAGCCCAAGTTCTACGAAAAGCAGTCATTCGAAATGACGGATGCGGATCGCGTGGCCGAAAGAAAGCACCTTGGGCTTGAGCCGGATTGCCTGACCGGAATCGTCTTATTTGGTGGACATGGCTCCCGCGTCATGGTCGAGATCGTCAAACGGCTCGACCAAAGCGGCGCTGAGGTGCAGTTGATTCTCATTTGCGGACACAATCAGAAACTCGCGGCCGACCTCAATGCGCTCCAGACCAGAAAGCTCAAGCTCATTCTGGGATTTACCGACAATGTTGAGCACTACATGGCGTTGGCGGATTTCTTCATCGGCAAGCCTGGCCCCGGCTCGATCAGCGAAGCTCTTCAGTTCCACCTGCCAGTCATTGTCGACTGTAATAACAACACACTGCCGCAAGAGCGTTTCAACGCGAAATGGGTCGCGGAGAAAAGCTATGGAATCGTAGTCAACAGCTTCCAGGAAATTGCTCCGGCTGTTCAGCGGCTGATTGAACCTTCCGCATTCAAGCAATTCCGCGACCATGCGAGCGGGTACAAAAATCAGGCCCTGTTTGAAGCATCGGCGATTCTCGAGCACTGTTATCGCGCCCACCAGCGTGAAGATTCTGCTGGCCCTGCCGAGCCTTGTCATTCATCGCGCTAACTTCCTTGCAGGCAGCCCTTCCGCATACAGTCACCCCTCCCCTCAGCTAAAGCTGTTCATGTATCGACCGCAACCGAACACGCCCTCACAATCATTGCATCATGAGAAATCACAGGCATGACCGATAACGGAAATGTTGTTCACATGTTCAGGAGATCGGAATGCGAATTAGAAGAAACGAAGAGTTTGTTAAGTGGTGGAATCGTTGGTCCGCGCGAATTCGTAGAAGTCGCGTTCCGCCCAATCAAGACCCGCCGAAAAACACAGCGGCTGCGGAAACACGAGAAAATATTACCGAACAAAATAGACAGCGGCCTGCTCTCAAACCCTATGGTTTTCACAATTTGACAGAAAAGTGACAGTTTATTGACAACTCAAATCGGTCCCTGGCCTACAGTTTTCGCAGTCGGCGCCGCTTTTCCTGACTCGGGAATCGTCGCGATTTCGATGGTTGCCAAGAGTTGCAACGGGTTCGACGAACTCAACGCGCCTTACGACGCGAAGATCGTGGGGGACTACACGGGGCTTACGCAGCCGTAAACACGCACTGAGATCGTCAAACAAACAGGGGCCGGACCCACACCCGGCCCCTGACTTGTTTGTGGATGTTTGGCAGTGCCTGATTACCAAATCGTTCATTCCGAACGAGGTGAGGGATCTGCTTTCAGCCGAACCTAGCCGCGGCGACGGTAATAAATATTGAACTCAAATCCCGGGTTCGGCGGGAAAATTTCGGCGATCTTTCGCAACCGCTCCGCCATGGGCGCAGGCGCCAGCAGCGGATAATCGCGCTCGCGCAAGTCGTGGTAATCCACGTCGAGATAGAGCGAGAGCAGATAAATCGAAATTGCGTCCGCGAAACTGGCGGCCAAGTATTCGTTCTTGTACTTCTCCGCGTCTGGACCATTCGCGGTCGCCAGCTTGCGCGCTTCCCAGGCGTCAAGTGAAGTTTCTCCGCGTACGTTCGATTCCACCTGCTGCCACGCGAGCTCGGCAAACGCCGCTGAAACACCCGCCCGCTCGACCATCGCATGCCCCACGTTGATGTAGAACTCAAAGGCGATCGAAAACTTGTCGTCCATCAGGCGCGTGGAGATGAAGACGCACTGTGCGTCGCCGATATTCAGATTGCGATGGCAAACCGCGCTGTCGCTGAGCGCCACGTCGTAACGGTCGGCAATCACGGTTTCGTCTCCCTGATTAATGGTCAAGGGGACGAAGTAGTACGCCTTGCGCGTGAGGGAAGCGGCGATCGGACTGGGTACCGCGGCGATCATGCGATCCAGATCATTTTCAGCGACGTTGACTTCGCCGGCGTGCGCGTAGCAAATGCCATTGGCGGCCTGCGAGACGGGGCTGACTTGAACGATCTCCGCGGGGCTGCGGGTAATCGCTGGAGCGGCTTGCGACATGATCGATATTGTAGCGTATGCAGCCAGCGCGGAGCGCGCATCCACTTTCGTCCGTACTCTTGCAATCTCACTTCTAACTTCTGACTTCCTACCGCGTCACCTTAAACAAGACGCCGCAGCAAAATCGCAAGCACGTCCCGGTGAAGTTTCCTCCGCCGTAAGTCATTCCCTAAAGATTCCCTGGGCATCCATTGTCAAAGCACTTGAAAGAGCGAGCCATCCGCACCCCCCCCGTGAAGCCGGAAAGCACTTTTTCCGTCCCGGACTTGGTAAATTCGAAGACAGTGCCGATAATTAGAGCCAGAAGCGGACTTGCCGAATGGCATGGTTCTCACCATTACGCGAACGCGACTTGCGGGAGAACGGCGGATGAAAAGAAAAGATGAAAAAAAAGACAGCGTAACGTCGCCATTCTTGACCTTGAGCGCTCCGAGGTCAAGGCAAGATTCTGCGTTCACTTAAACGAGCCGAAATCCTTGACTTAGTGAGCCACAACCCTACAATTGAATAAGACCCTCAAGACGAAGACGGGCTATGTACCTCGATCTCTAGCAGCTGCTTAGGCGACGATTATTTGAGTAAGTTATTTAAAATCAATACTTTGGAAGAACATATTCTCTGTAACTATCTGATTCTAAAGCATCAGCATTCCATCGCTCGCGAACCCTGCGATCCAACTCCATTATTATCAAGACTTTACTGATAACTATCAGGCGCTCAAGACTTTGGAGGCGAATTATCGCTAACTCGATGATTCTGATAGATCGAGGCAAAGGAAGGCGGAGGAAAGCAGGGGGAGGGGAGACGTCGGAACCGTGCCGAGCCCTTGGCGGTTCTGACAACCGGATGCAGGTCAAATGTTCGATGGTGTAATTTAAATTCCATGCTGAAACCTGAATCATCACGTCCGCGATGGACCGGCATCTTCGTGCGCGTTTTCGGCTTTACTTTCTTGTTGACGCTGCTCTCGTTTGCGGTCGCGCTGCTGGTGAGCCTGATGGGAACAATCATCTACTCCCAGATGAAGCATGTTGCGCCCAACCTGATGTTCGCCTACAAGGGGATCGCGTTTCCGATTGCGATGTCGGTGGGAGCGGTGGTGCTCATCGTTACCCTGGTGGTGGAAATCAAGAACTACCACCAGCGCAAGGTTCTGGCCGGGATCGAACGGGCCAGTTGAAGATTACTTCCACGAACGTTCGACCGCTGAATGCGGGCAACTCGGCGCCGCGCATCGCGATTCCCATGCCGCATTCGATGGACCGCGAGTATGCCGAGCGGGCCGTGCCGCAGTACGAGGATGCGGTTCGGCAGGCTGGCGGAGAGCCGGTGCGCATCGAACTCGATCAATCTCCTGCTGAAATCAGAAAACAAATCGAAGGCTGCGATGCCGTGCTGTTGCCGGGCAGCCGGGCCGATGTCGATCCGCAGAAATACAATGCGCCGCGGCACGAGAAAACGGTTGAGGTCGATGCGAAGCGGGATGCCGCCGACCGCGTTCTGCTCGACGACGCGTACGAGGCGCGGAAACCTGTGCTCGGCATTTGCTATGGACTGCAGTCGCTGAACGTGTACCGCTCGGGATCACTGGTGCAGCACATCGAGTCGGCGATCAATCACAGCGCAGGGCGCAAGATTTCGAATGCACACACCGTGGAAGTCGATCCCCGGTCGCAGTTGGCGAAAATTATCGGGAGCGAGCACGAACCGGTTGCCGTGAATTCATCGCATCATCAATCGGCAGCGGTTGCCGGGGATGGTTTGCGAATCGTGGCGCGATCTCCGCTGGACGGAGTGATTGAGGCGCTCGAAGGCACTGCGCCGGATCATTTTGTGCTGGCGGTGCAGTGGCATCCGGAACGTTCGGTGAACGATGAGCCCGAAGTGGCGGAGTCGGCGCATAGAATCTTCGAGGCATTTATTCAGGCGGCTCGAGCAAAGGGGCTCGTGGCTGAGGATCGAGGAGAAAGAGATTCCTCGCCGCGCTCGGAATGACAAGGTGGTGAGGGCGACCTGCACTGCGCTCGGGGTGACAAACTCAAAGAAATTCGCTTAAGGGCGCAACCGTTGCAGCAGGACCGTCACATGGGCAATCGCCGCGTTGTCAGTTCCCGTCCCTTCGGGCGTTTTCGCTTTGATGCCGACGCAATCGCCGGGAATTCCGCACAATTCGGCTACATGTTTGCGAAGCTCCGCCGCGTGCGGGCCAATCTTGGGCGCGGCGAGGATCAGCGTGGAATCGAGATTCACGAGCTCATAGCCAGCGGCGGCAACGCGCTTCAGGGCTTCCCGCAGAAAGACGGCTGAGTCGGCGCCCTTCCATTGCGGATCAGACGGCGGGAAGAGCGATCCGATGTCGGGCCCGGCGATCGCGCCGAGCAACGCGTCGGTGATCGCGTGCAGCAGCACATCTCCATCGGAGTGGCCGCCGAGGCCTTTGTCGTGCGCCAGGCGAATGCCGCCGATGATGAGCGGAATCGCGCGCTTGAACTCGTGCGAGTCGTAACCGTAGCCGATCCGGAATTTAGGGTTCATAGTTGGTGGTCAGTGGCTAGCGAAAACCAAGTTCCACCGCCGAGACGCAGAGAGCGCCAAGAATCCATTTTTCGCTTTTCTCTGCGACCTCGGCGTCTCGGCGGTGAGAATTCAGCAACGGACATCGGCTATCCACTGCTCAAATAAAACTCGGCCAGCTCCATGTCTGCCGGAGTTGTGATCTTGATATTTTTCGGGGAGCCCATGACGACTACGACTGGCAATCCGGCGCGCTCGATGAGCGAGGCTTCATCGGTGCCGAGGAAGCCATCGGCGGCCGCGTCATCAAAAGCCTTTTTCAGAATGTCATAGCGAAATCCCTGTGGCGTTTGCGCCATGACCACTCCGGCGCGCGGAATGGTCGCCTTAATGATCGCGCCGTCGGCCGTTCGCTCGACCTGCTTCACTGTATCGACGGCAGGCCATCCTGCGATGGCCGCGTGATGCTTCTCCGCAGCCTCAATCACATGCAGGATGATTTCTGGCGTCACGAAAGGACGCACGGCGTCGTGCACGAGCACAATATCTCCCGCGTCCGCCGCGAGATGTGCCATCGCGTTCGCGACGGAGTTCTGGCGGTGTTCGCCACCCTCCACGATTTGCACGCGCTTGCTGAGAATTTCCGGATATTGCTTTTCGAGCTGCGTGCGAAAACCGGCAATCTCGTCCTTGCGTAACGCAACGACGATTTCATACACGGCCGGCGTGGCGGCGAACTTTCGCAGCGTGTGCACGAGGATCGGCACACCGCCGAGCTCTTTGAACTGTTTAGTCGGCGCTCTCCCCCTGGTCCTCGAAGCGGACGGCGGCGCCATGCGCGTGCCCAGTCCCGCGGCCGGAATGATGACGAATACCTTCATAGGGGCGATCAGTATAGTACAGGCGCAAGGCGCTTGCGGAAATGAGTCGCCGCCGCGCTACTCGGCTGCCCGGTCGATGGGCAGTGGCGCCTTTTTCCCAGGATCGGACGCCACGCCGCCCGTGGTCGGCGCGGTTGGCACAGTGACCGGCGGGGGCGATATGCCTTTCGAATCATGGCGGCTCCCGGTGCGTTCATCCCACTTGCCGAAGATCATTTTTCCGGCCGTCGTTTGCAGGACCGAGGTCACCGAGATGTCGATCGTCTTGCCGATCATTTTGCGCGCGTTGTCGCATACGACCATCGTGCCATCGTCGAGATAGGCGACGCCCTGGTTGTATTCCTTTCCTTCCTTGAGAATGAATACGCGCATGATCTCGCCGGGCAGAACGATGGGCTTGAGAGAATTGGCCAGCTCGTTGATGTTGAGCACGGCCACGCCTTGCAACTGCGCAACCTTGTTGAGGTTGAAATCGTTGGTGATGATCTTGCCTTCGTAAACCTTCGCCAGCTCGATCAGTTTCATATCAACTTCGCGGACGGCCGGGAAATCGTCTTCCACGATCTGGATCTGGAGCGAGGCGGTTTTTTGCAGGCGCTGCAGGATGTCGAGGCCACGGCGGCCGCGATTGCGCTTGAGCGAATCCGCCGAATCGGCCACCAACTGCAACTCGCGAAGCACGAACTGTGGGATGACCATGATGCCATCGAGGAATCCGGTCTCGGCAATGTCGGCTATCCGACCGTCAATGATGACGCTGGTATCAAGTATCTTGTAGCTCTTCTTCCCCTGTTTTTCGCCCCCGAAGATTCCGCCTAAGGCTGACAGATTCAGCAGATCGCCTTTGTTGGCGCCGACCGCCAAGCCGACATAGGCCATGATCACCATGACCATGATCTGCAGGAAACTCTGCATCGGGCCGGGGGAAATGCTGTTGCGGATAACGACCGCGAAAAGATATGCCCCGACGATTCCAAGGACGCTGCCAATAGCGGCCCCGATCAGCCGCTTCAGGCTCATCACCCGCAGCCGCCATTCAAATACGACGATGGTGCAACCAATCAACAGGCCGTATGCTGCGTCCAGGTGGGAAGGCAGGTTAAATGGATGGATGAAGAAGCAGATGACTCCGACAATCAGAACCAGCAAAAGCCGTATGAGAACGACGTCCACAAAAATACCTCCATTCGGAGAAGGCCGCGCGTCGCGCCTCCCGCCCCGCGCCAGTCTCCAGGGTCGAATGAGATGTATGCCCTGAGCCGACGTTCTATTACGGAGCTGTATTAAAAATAGAATGTGCTCCGTGCCAAGCCAAAGCCTAGCCTCTGCAAATAGTACGCAGGCAGTATATACCGGCTTGAAATGGCGAACCAGTACATACGAGTGGCCTTTGGTCGTTGTCTTTTCGGAGGCTTTTGAGACGATCAAGGCTGCAGGGGCGTCATTTAGGGGCTAATTGTTGTGGTTTGATCTCCGGGAATGCTCGTACCGGCAATCTGCACGCGAACTCCCGCTGCGTTAGACTGTCTCGTTATCTGGAGACATCACTCAATGAACTTGCCGGGCAAAGGCGTCTTGCTCATTGCCATCATTGTTTCCCTATCCCTGTTCTGGCGGAAGTTCGGGGCAGCTGTACGCATCATTCTTGCCTCGAAGCCCGACGCCGATTTCCATTTAAGGCCGATCGGTCCTCGCATTCGCAAAGTGTTCTGGGAAGTGGCGGCGCAGGGACAGGTGATTGCCCAAAGGCCCCTGCCTGGCCTGGCGCATGCCTTTGTATTCTGGGGTTTCTGCGTCTTCGCCCTGGTTACCCTCAACCACTTTGCTGAGGGATTCGGCATCGGCTTCCTGTCCCATGGAGGCTTCTCGACCTTTTATTTCCTGTTTGCCGGTGTGTTCGCGGTCGCCGTGGCCATATCCATTGCCGGGTTAGCGTTTCGCCGCTTTGTCATCCGGCCGAAATGGCTGGAGCCATTATCCCCGGAGTCCGGGCTGATCGCTTTTCTGATCTTTGCCTTAATGATCACCTACCTCGCCCGATTCTGGATACCGGCAGGAACGACCGCAGGCTGGATCGTATGGTGGACGCACACTTTGGTCCTGCTGTGTTTTCTGCCGTTGGTCCCGGGCACCAAGCACATGCATCTGGTCCTCAGCCCCTTGACGGTGTTTCTCGAGCGCCCGGGCTTCAGCCAGATTCCGCCCCTGGTGGGAGACGAGGATTTCGGCCTCGATAGCGGCAAGGATCTCACCCGCATCGCGAGCTTGCAGGCTTATACCTGCGTGGAGTGCGGCCGCTGCACCGAGCACTGTCCTGCCAACAACACGGGGAAGATTCTGAACCCGAAAGAGATCATTCTGGGCACGCGTCACTATCTCAACGAATTTGGACCACAGAGCAGTGAACTGCTGCTGGGCAAGTATCTTTCCATGGAAGCGGCTTTCCAGTGCACCACCTGCGGAGCCTGCGAGTTCCAGTGCCCGGTGGGCATCCAGCATTTGCCGCTCATTGTCGGCCTTCGGCGCGGCGCGGTGAATACCGGAAAGTGGGAAAACAGCCATGGCGGCGATTTGTTCGTCACCTTGGAGCGGCAGGGCAACGCGCTCGGGTTCCCGCCATCCGACCGCGAAAAGTTCATCGAGAAAAGCGGCCTACCCTACTTCGACGGCACGCAGGATTACTGCCTGTGGATGGGCTGCCTGGGATCGTACGATCCCAATGGGCGAAAGATTCTGTTGGCGCTGGTCGAGGTGCTGCGTTACCTGAAGATCAGTTTCGGCGTCTTGCGCCAGGAAAAGTGCAATGGCGATCCTGCCCGGCGCTTGGGCAACGATTATCTGTTCGGCGAACTGGCGCAAGGGAATCTGGAGCAGATTCGCGAGGCGGGCGTAAAGAAGATGGTGTCGATTTGTCCGCACTGCGTCCGCACCATGGGCGTGGACTGGAAGGAACACGGCGAAGTCGTTCCCATCGAGCACCACAGCGAGTTGATCGCGCGGTATCAGGACCGGCTGCCGCTCGACCCCAACCAGCAGAAGACCATGGTCTTCCACGATGCCTGCTACCTGGGCCGCTACCGCGGCGTCTATGACCAGCCGCGCGAAGTGATTGCCCGTTTCGGCCAGGTCGTCGACCCGCCCCGTGCCCGCGAACGCGGCTTCTGCTGTGGCGGAGGCGGCGGTTTGATGTTCCTGGGCGAAGAATCCGGCAAGCGCGTCAACCGCGAGCGCGCCGAGGAGTTAGTTGCGACCGGCGCGAGTGTGGTCGCTGCAGCCTGCCCCTTCTGTAACTCGATGCTGCGCGACGGATTGGCGGCCGCCACGCCCACGCCCCCAGAACTGCTCGACATTGCCCAGATCGCGGCCGCCGCGATCGCCGAGAATACGGAGAGCATCTAGCGCTTCGGGGTTCGATTGAATCAGAGTGCGACCAAACGTCGATGCGTCGATGCGTTGTTCCCAATTGACAATTGCGGACACCGTCGCAGATACTGCGATCTGCGCATGTAAGGAGCAACGGCTCGTCGCCGAAGGGCAATGCCCACCTACGATCTCATCGTGGAGGCCGACATGCCCAATCTGGAGAACCTCAAAAAGCAAGCTAAGCTTATATTGCGGTGGCATCGCGAGCGCCACTATCCCGTCGCCGCACAAATCCGCGGGCAGTTGCCACGTTTCCAGAATATGCCCGACTCCGAGATCCTTGCAGCGAGCTTTAAGCTCAGCGATGCACAAGAAATTGTCGCACGACAGCAAGGCTTCGATAGTTGGCAATCCCTGAAAGCCGGGCTTTCGAAAACGTCGCTCAAGGTGAAGTCGTTGCCATCCAAATCAACGCCATCGAAAGCAAACATTGTCGGTGCCGAGCCGCAACTGTTCGTCACGGATCTCGAAAGATCCTGCGAATTTTTCCGTGAGAAACTGGGTTTTTCGCTTGTATTCAGTTATGGCAAGCCTCCTTACTACGCACAGCTGGCTCGCGACGCGGCGCGTCTGAATCTAAGGTGTGTGGAGCGACCAGTGATCGAGTCGACGGTTCGCGATCGAGAGGAACTGTTGTCGGTATCTATGACCGTCGGTACATCGGACGAGATCAAGCTGCTGTTTCTTGAATTTCAGTCCGCTGGCATCGCCTTTCACCAAACGCTGAAAAAACAACCTTGGGGCGCCAAGAATTTTGTCGTCAAGGATCCGGATGGGAATTTGCTGCTGTTTGCTGGACCCGCAAACTAAGAGCCTTCCAGGAGGTCCCGCGTTACCACTTTTTGAAAATCACAAATACCGCGCCGACGATCAAGGCGAAGCCGACGTAGTAATTCCACTTCAAGTCCTGGTGAAAATAGAGGACCGAGAAAACGGCAAACACGGCTAGGGTGATTACTTCCTGAATAGTCTTGAGCTGCGCGACCGTGAATTCGTACGAGCCAATGCGGTTGGCCGGAACCTGAAAACAATATTCCGCGAAGGCGATCAGCCAGCTGATGACAATGACTTTGAAGAGAGGCGCCGAACGATACTTCAGATGTCCGTACCAGGCAAACGTCATGAAAATGTTGGAGAGCGTCAGAAGCAAGCTAGGTGCGAACTTTCGGTGAAACGCAGGGCTGAATTTCCGCGAAGGATTCGCGCATTGCCTGCAGCACCTGATTCATTTGCTCTGCAGTGCCGGCGGTGATCCGCACGCAGCCTTCGCAGCCCGGATTGGCGGACGCATTGCGCACCATGACGCCTCGGCCGCCCCACTACCTGCGGGCGATTTTCACTCCCACAAAAATGATCGTGCAGACCGCAAAGTCCACCAGCAGTCCCCAATCTTCCTTGAACAGCGAATGACGCATCACTGGTGGCAGGTGCGGCATGATCGCGAAATAAATCGCATTGCCTGCAAGTACCGCCGCCAGCGCATCCAGAAAATTCCCGACTGCCTTGCTCTTAACCATCCATCCTCTCAGGACGCACATATGATAGACGCGCCCAGACGAATTGCCGCTTTAACCGTCATCCTCACGAATGAGAACCGGCAACCCGGTTCCTGCTAACATCCCTTGAGATGCTGGAACCGTCAACCCCTGTGCAGTATGTCAAAGGAATCGGGCCGCGGCTGGCCGAAGTGTTGGGCGTCAAAGGCATCCGGACCGTTGACGACCTGCTGCACTACCTGCCCTTCCGCTATGAAGACCGGCTCAACCCGCGTTCGGTGACCGAGTTGCGCGCCGGTGAGATGGCGACCGTGATCGCCGAAGTTCGTAACTCGGGCCTCTTCAGCACCCGCCGCATGCCGATCTTCCAGCTTACTGTCGGGCAGGGACGCAGCAAGCTGAAGTGTCTCTGGTTCAACGCCACCTATCTGCGCGACCGCTTTCAGCCCGGACAGATGCTGGCGCTGTACGGCAAGGTCGAAGCCGGCCGCGATGGACAATTGCAGATTATCCAGCCGCAGTTCGAAATCCTCGGCGACATCAACGAAGAAGGCGGCGCTGACGAGGCCGAAAAGAAGGCCGCGGCGTCGCTGGAGATCGGACGCATTGTTCCCATCTACGAATCCACCGGGCAGGGGAAGCTCACGCCGCGCTGGTTCCGGCGCATTATCCGCTGGGCGCTTGAGAATCTGAATACTGACCTTCCGGATCCCATTCCCCCGGCGGTGCGCTCGCATTTGAGTCTGGTTTCTCCCCGCGAAGCGCTGTGGCAGGTTCATTGGCCCGAGGCGGGCGAGAGCTTTACGGATCTGCAATCGTCGCGCACGCCTGCACACATCCGGCTGATCTTCGATGAACTGTTTTTCATCGAGCTCGGTCTCGAACTCAAGCGGCGGGAGCAAAAAGCACAAACTGGAATCGCCTTCCAACTCGAAGACCGTGTTCGGCAAGCATTGAAAAAGATACTGCCATTCCACCCGACCACCGCGCAGAAGCGGGTGCTGAAGGAAATCGCCACCGACATGCAGACGCCTTATCCGATGCGCCGTTTGCTGCAGGGGGATGTCGGATCGGGCAAAACCATCGTCGCTTTTGAGGCCGCGATCATCGCCATCGAGAACGGATATCAGGTCGCGTTCATGGCGCCGACGGAGATCCTCGCGCAGCAGCATTACTTTTCGGCGCGCCAGATTCTCGAGAAAGCCGGCTATCGCATCGTGCTGCTTACCGGCTCGCTCGAGCAGGACCGCAAACGCGACGTCCGGCGTCACATTGCACAGGGCAACGCGCAACTCATCATCGGAACGCACGCGCTCATTCAGGACCGCGTCGAGTTCGAGAAGCTTGGCCTCGTCATCGTCGACGAGCAACACCGTTTCGGCGTCATGCAGCGCCTGAAGCTGATGAAGAAGTCCGACGATGCTCGTGTGGGGACGGGGCTCCGCCCCGTCCAAGCCGAGCCTAGCTCGGCTGCCGCTGAAGCCGAGCCCGATGTGCTCGTCATGACCGCGACTCCCATCCCGCGCACGCTTGCGCTGACGCTTTACGGCGATCTCGACGTTTCCGTGCTCGACGAACTTCCGCCAGGACGAACGCCCATAATCACCAAAGCTGTTCCCGACGAGCGCGCCGCCGACGTCTGGGAGTTCGTGCGACGAGAGATCGCGGCTGGACATCAGGCTTACGTCGTTTACCCCGTGATCGAGGAAAACGAAGAGCGCGAATTGAAGGCCGCGGAACAGATGCACCGCCAGTTGCGTGACAAAATCTTCCCCAATCTGCACGTCGGCCTGCTGCACGGGCGGCTGGATTCCGATGCGAAAGAGCGCATCATGCGCGAGTTTCAGCAGGGTAAGATCGAAATTCTGGTCGCGACTACCGTAATCGAGGTCGGTGTCGATGTCGCGAACGCGACCGTCATGGTGATTGAGCACGCCGACCGTTTCGGCTTGGCGCAGCTCCATCAGTTACGCGGACGCATTGGGCGCGGCGCGGCGAAATCATATTGTGTGCTTATGCACGGCGAAAAAGTATCCGAAGAAGGCCAGCGCCGGCTCGACGCAATGGTGCGCACCTGCGACGGATTTCAGATTGCCGAGCTCGACCTCGAACTGCGCGGCCCCGGAGATTTCTTCGGCACCAAGCAGGCCGGCATTCCGAGTTTTCGTGTAGCTAATCTGATTCGCGACCGCCAGTTGCTCGAAGCCGCGAAGCGGGAAGCAGCCTTTGTCATCGCCGGCCCGAATGCCGAGCTCTCAAAAGACGAAATCGCCCGCGCGCTAAAACATATGCGCTCGCTCTGGGCGCTCAGTTATGGGCTGGCGGAAGTAGGGTAAGGTCAGTGGCATTCCAGCACTGGGTTGAGAGCCGAGGTTGCGCCGGATACGGCGACGGCGCTCCGCTGTGGCCTTGCGGACGGAAGGTAGGAGTAGCAGGCTCCGGGGAGCTTAAGGCTTGGCTCCTTCAGCGGGTTTTGCCTCTTGTTTCTTCGTGCCTTCTATCTTGCACTTGTATTCTTTATCGTCGTCGTGGCGTATGAAGAGCCGGTCCCCGTCTACGCGGTATTCAACGGCCTGGCCTGCGGCAAACTTCCCGGCCTGGAAAGACCCGCAATAGCCGATCTTGTAGATAAATCCCACGCCCTCTAATTCATAAACTTTTTCGCGGCGCTTATTGGAGTCGCTGCTCATGTTCCAGGTGTCGAGGCGGCTTTCGTATCCGGTGATCGTTCCTTTCTGGTACGTGGGTGCGGTCTTCTCGGCCGCTGTGGCGAAGGTTGCGAGCAGGAGAAGGAAAAGGACGGTGCAGCGGATTCTAGACAAGTTCATATGGCTCCTGAGTTCTCGAACCCTCCAAACTTAGTTTTGAGAGCTGGTCTTGTCAAGGACGCATGGCCAGCTCGCGGGAACGAAAGCTGCACCTCACACGCTTGCCTTGCACCGGTATGGTTCTGCTATCATCGCGGCGAGGCGCCGGAAATTTCCTTCCCTAGTGCGAGACTGATTGCCGGGCCGCTGACTATCTGGTTTTAGGAGTTCCTGATTATGGACACATCGGCTCTCCCTCTCGGCAATCGCCGCAACGAAGACATCGCGCTGGACCTGATGAAATTCGTCGCCATGACGACCGGATACGGCAAAACCGGTGGCACTGGCGCAGCGGTCGGCTTCCAGGGCGGAGCCTTGGCTCCTAAGCCCGAGGAGTACGCCGATCACCTGCTCGAGCTGTATGGGAAGTGTTTGAAAGCGGTGGATGGGAAGTAGGTTAGGCATCAGCCATTAGCCGTCAGCCATCAGGTGAACCAACAGTTACGCGGCGGTTTGCGCCTACTCAAACGGGGCTGGCATTGGGATGTTTAGCTGACGGCTGACGGCTGAAAGCTACTACGGTAACCCCTTCCATTTGAACCTCTTCGTTGACAACGTTATCGGCGGTGGGCTATTCTAATGGTCTTTGGAAGTCCTGCGGCTGCCCGCCTGGAACAACCTTGTGCGCGTTCTGCGTGGATCGATATAGGGCACTCAGCGGTCTTCATGCGTTCTTTTTACTTTCTGGGAGAGTTCCGATGTCAACCTATTTCCCGAAACAGGGGGATATTGCGCGTAAGTGGTATGTGGTGGATGCAGCCGGACAGCCGCTGGGCCGCCTTGCTTCGCGCGTAGCCCGCATTCTGATCGGCAAAGAAAATCCGCAGTACACGCCATTTATCGACACGGGCGATCACGTGATCGTCATCAACGCCGAGCAGGTCAAGATCACCGGCATGAAGGCCGATCAAAAGGTCTATCACCGTTACACCGGATATCCCGGCGGATTGCGCTCTGAGGATTTGAAAAAGCGCATTGTGCGGAAACCCGAATTGGTGATCGAGCAGGCCATCGCTCGCATGCTGCCCAAGAACAAAATGGGCAAACAGATGTTCACGAAGCTGCAGGTCTACAAAGGCGACAAGCACCCGCACGAGGCGCAGAAGCCAGTGGCGAAGGTGTTCGCATAGAACCAAGGTCTCAGATGTCAGGTCTTAGGTCGCAGGATCCAAGGCCAGCAACCAAGAAATTCTGGAAAGGTTAAGGCACCCTGATCAGCCTGATGGCTGACGGCTGAGTGCTGAAGGTTGAAATGGCAGACACAGTTCAATACTACGGAACAGGCCGCCGCAAGTCGGCGATCGCGCGCGTTTATCTTCGTCCGGGCAGCGGCGAATTCAAAGTTAACGGCAAGGCGTTTGAAGAGTATTTTGTCACGCCTTCGCAGCGAGTCAGTGCAAAGTCTCCGCTGGTCTCGACCGACACAGGAGCCAGCTTCAATGTGCTGGCGCGTGTGTGCGGTGGCGGCGTCGCCGGTCAGGCAGACGCGGTGCGTCTTGGGATTACGCGCGCTCTCATGCTGTTTAACGCGGAATTGCGCAAGAAGCTGAAGTCCGAGGGCATGGTTACCCGTGACCCGCGCGCGAAAGAGCGCAAGAAGTACGGACAGAAGGGCGCCCGCAAGCGCTTCCAGTTCAGCAAGCGCTAGGTTCGTCGTCGGTCGTTTGTCGTTGGTCGTTCGCAAACGACTGGCGACCAGCGACGAACGACTGGTTGTTGGAGTTAAATTCATCCCCCCACCTCCCTGAGATGGGGTGGACGGGAATGGCAATCGGGAGAGAAGGTTTCAACGTTTCAGAAAGTTCCAGGGTTTCAATGAGCCGTGCGATTCTCTTGAAACTTTGCAACCTTGAAGCTTTGAAACCTGGGTTTCCCGATGTAGACCAAATGAGGAGGTTCATTGGCTAACATCACCATGAAGGAGTTGCTCGAAGCGGGCGTTCACTTCGGGCATCAGACCAAGCGTTGGAATCCCCGAATGAAGGAGTACATCTTCGGCGAGCGCAACGGCATTTACATCATTGATCTCCAGAAGACGCTCAAGATGTTCAAAGAGGCGTCGAAATTCGTGCAGGATCTGGCCGCCGAGGGCAGAATCGTGCTCTTCGTGGGCACCAAGCGCCAGGCGCAGGATGCGATTGCCGAAGAGGCGACGCGCTGCTCGATGTTCTATGTGAATCAGCGCTGGCTGGGCGGACTGCTGACCAACTGGGTCACGGTGCAGAAATCCGTAAAGCGGCTCAAAGAACTTGACGATATGGCCACCGACGGCCGATATGACCTGCTTCCGAAGAAGGAAGTGATCAAGCTCGAGCGCGAGCGCAAGCATTTGCAGGCGAACCTGGCCGGCATCAAGAATATGACGCGGCTGCCCGATGCGATCTTTGTGATCGACTCGAACAAAGAGCAGATCGCGGTGCGCGAGGCGCGCAAGCTGGGCATCCCGGTTGTGGCTGTCGTGGACACCAACTGCGATCCGAGCGAAGTGGATTATGTGATTCCGGGCAACGACGACGCACTGCGCGCGATCCGGTTGTTCACGTCGAAGATTTCGGAGTCGATTGCCGAAGGTGTCAACGCGATCGGCGACAAGCAGATGGCTGAAATTCAGGCTGCTGCCGTTGAGGTCGAAACGCCGGCGGAGGTTGCCGCTGTCGAAGGGGCCGAGGCCGAGACTTTGGCGGAAGGCGACGGGGCTGTGGCGGCGATCCCGGAGGGCGAGGAAATCCGCATGGAAGATGTGCTTGGCACGGGCACTCGCAAACGCCCGGCCGCGATCACCGAGGACATCGACGAACTTCAGGCGGAGACACGTCGGTCTTAGTTTTTGTGGAAGAGCGGGGCTTTAGCCCGCGTCAGAAGTATCCAGTATGGGGCTTCAGCCCCTGAGGAAATTAGACCCGCGCAGCCGGTCTGTGCGCGGGTCAAGTTTTATAAGACTCAAGTTTCAAGGTTTCGCAGGTTTCAAAGTTTCAGCGTTGAATACCCAGATTTCCTTGAAACTTTGACACATTGTAACTTTGAAACGAGGTTTTCATGAGTACGACTATGGCAAATATTTCTGCTGCACAGGTGAAAGAGCTCCGCGAAAAAACCGGAGCACCGATGATGGACTGCAAGAACGCTCTGACCGAGGCGAAAGGCGACCTCGAAGAGGCGGTTGTGCTGCTGCGCAAGAAGGGCGTATCGGTCGCGGCCAAGAAAGCGGCGCGTGTAACGAGCGAAGGCTCTGTCGCCAGCTACATCCACGCCGGCGGCAAAATCGGCGTGCTGGTCGAGGTCAATTGCGAGAGCGATTTCGTGGCTCGCACGGAAGACTTCAAAGAACTGATTCACGACATCGCCATGCATATTGCAGCCAGCGATCCGAAGTTCGTCCGCAAAGAGGATGTGACGGCGCAGGACATCGAGCGCGAGAAGGACATCTATCGCGCCCAAGCCGCCGCCACCGGCAAGCCCGCAAATATCATCGAGAAAATGTTGGCTGGCAAGATGGAGAAATTCTATGAGGAAGTCTGCCTGCTCGAGCAGCCCTTCATCAAGGACCAGACCGTCAGCATCGCGCAGTTGATCGCGGCGAAAGTCGGCAAGCTGGGCGAGAATATTGCCGTCCGCCGCTTTGCCCGCTTTAAAGTCGGCGACGTCACTGCGACGGTTGCATTCACCAGCGCCAAACCTGATGAAGGCGAGGCAACCGCACCGGTTGCCAAGTAAATTCGGGGGCGCTTCGGCGCCCCTTTTGATTGAGGTTTCAGAGTTTCAAGGCTTCAAAGTTGGTAAAACTTGTGGAACGGATTTACTTTGAAACGTTGAAACTCTGGAACCTTGAAACTGTGAGACTTGGATCTCTCAATGCCGACTCCCGTTTTCAAACGCTTACTGCTCAAACTCTCCGGTGAAGCGCTGGCCGCCGACCAGGGCTTCGGCGTTGACACCGCCCATATTCATTCCATCGCGGGCGAAATTGCCGATGTTCATAATTTGGGGGTGGAGATTGCCATCGTCGTCGGGGGCGGCAATTTCTTCCGCGGCGTCGCCGATCAGGCAAAAGACATGGACCGTGTTTCCGCCGATCACATGGGGATGCTGGCCACCGTCATCAATGCCCTCGCCCTGCAGGACGCGCTCGAAAAGCAGAAAGTCTACACGCGGGTCATGTCGGCGATCGAAATGAACCAGGTGGCTGAGCCGTTCATTCGGCGGCGCGCGATCCGCCATCTCGAGAAGCGTCGCGTCGTCATCTTCGCCGGCGGCACTGGCAATCCTTATTTTTCGACCGATACAGCTGCCTCGCTCCGCGCGATGGAAATCAAGGCTGACGCGATTTTGAAGGGCACCAAGGTTGACGGCATCTATGACGCCGACCCCATGAAGGTGAAGGACGCGAAGAAGTTCTCCCACATCACCTACATGGATGTCCTCAAAAAGGGCCTCAAAGTAATGGACTCGACCGCCATCTCGCTTTGCAAAGACAACAACCTGCCCATCATCGTCTTTAACCTCAACGAGCACGGCAACCTCCGCAAAGTGATTCTCGGCGACAAGATTGGCTCGCTGGTCAGCGCCTAGGGCGAGGTTAGAGGTCAGATTGCAGAGGTTAACCCCCATTCACACTTGGCAACGCTGGTTGGATCATAGGCTTTTCACCTCTGCAATCTGACCTCTAACCTCTGACCTTGTTTTATAATCGAACGTTTTGATCCCAGTTGTTTTTCGGAGCCCTCCATATGGCCTTAGCCTCAATGGCAGCGAATCCTGCACTGAAAGAGACATATGTCCAACTGAAGACGCGCATGGACAAGGCGGTCGAAGATTTCCGCCGCGAAATGGCCGCCACGCGCACCGGGCGCGCCAACGTGCACATGCTCGACACGGTTTCGGTCGAGTATTACGGCGAGCAGATGCCGCTCAATCAGATCGCAACCATTCACGCGCCTGAGCCGCAGATGATCACTGTGCAGCCTTTCGATCCCTCCGTGATGGGCAACATCGAAAAAGCCATTCGTGGCGCCGATCTCGGCCTCAATCCGATGAACGACGGCAAACTGATCCGCGTGCCCATCCCCGCGCTCACGGAAGAACGCCGCAAGGAAATGGTCAAGCATCTGCACCGGATTCTGGAAGAGCACCGTACGGCCATCCGCAACATTCGCCGCGATGGCAACGATGCGATCAAAAAAGCGGCTAAAGACAAGAAGGTCACCGAGGACGACGAGAAGCGCGCCCTCGAAGAAATCCAGAAGCTCACCGATGACGAAATCAAGAAGATGGAAGAGATGAGCAAGGGGAAAGAGAAGGAAGTATTGGAGTTTAAGTAGCGCTGGCGTTGGAAGCGGCCAAAGATGAAGCACGGCTCCCGCAGCCGGCTCGAACACTTCATGGGAGCCACCTGTCGGCCCGATTTTAGCGACTCATCGGGGCGGCCATGTCTCGATCAGATGAACTACACCTTGCCGCTATACACGCCTCTGGCATATGCGATAGGCGCGCTCACTGGAAAACTGCAAAGATCGTGCAGCAACCTGACGCAATCTCTTCCCGGTTTTACTTCACGACCACCTTCACCTTCGCCGTTGTCTGTCCATACTGATTGGTCGAATACAGCGTGTAGGTAGTCGTCTTCGCTGGAACCACCGTCACCGACGTTCCTCCAACTACTCCCGCCTGCGGCGACACGATGTTGTACTCCTCACCCGAAACATTCCAGCTCAATGTCACTGGCGATCCAGCTGAAACCGTCGGCGGATTCGCGGTGAAGCTGACAATCGTCGGGTTGGCTCCCGTCGGAATATTGTTCTGCGTATAAAGCGGGCTGATCAGCAAGACATCAAACGCCGACGCCGGAACAAGCTTCAGTTCGCTGAGGTCCTCGTTGTCCCATCCGTCATTGGGCGCGCCCGTGATGAATATGGAGCTCCCGTTGTCGGCCATGATCATGCCGTACTGTTGCAGCGCCTTCAGAATGACTTGCGACTGCGGCGAAAATCCCGAGATATCGAAGCTCGCTTTCAGCCGCATGCGCATTCCCATGACGGCCGCGTACTGGCTCGTCGAGTTCGCCGCCCAGTGGCTTGCGGGTGGAGTAAACGCTGCCTGGCTGTATTGCAGCGTGAAGCGCAGCGCATGTTGGATCGCGCCAGCCGCTACTTCGTCATAACGCGCGAGGCCGGGAAAAATCGGCAGTCCTGCGGCGTCGGCGGAAGTCCACGTGTAAGGACGCGTCTCATCGGCCAGAAGGTTCCACACCGCGCCCGATCCCGCGTCCCAGTTGTCGTTTTTCAGTTCGTGGGAATCGTAAAGCTCGTAGAGCCAGCAATTGTCGCGATCCAGCACCAGCACGTGACGATCGCCGTTACCGGGCTTCGGATAACCCTCGATCGGCGCATTCGCCGGAATCGGCATAGGCCCAGCATCGCTCTCATCGCCGTACAACGTGTAATGAATGTTCACCAGCGGCGATCCGCTCTCGACAATGTACGGAATCCCGATCGACTGCCCTGCATAAAGGCCGGAGCCGAAATCCGGGTGCAACGGCGTGCTGCTGCCGATGAAATTGATGATCGCGGCTGAGTTCGGATCGACCGGCGCGTCGGCGATATTCTGGTTCCAGAGACTGTCCTGAGGAAACGGGATGAATCCGTTCAACGACGCGCCGATCCCCAGAGACATGCCGCCGCAGGTTTGCCCTTGGAGCCCTGTTGCAAGGCTGAAGATAACAAGCAGAGAGGAGAGGATCGTACGCATAAAGCACCTCCGGCAGGAAATCCGAGTGGCGACAATCGAACCTTACCATGGCTGAGAGCCTGGGACTCCACTCGGATGTTCCGTCCGACTCCGGCATGCGGACTGAAAACCAGTGTCCGGTTTCCTGTGCGCTCCCTGTCCGAAAATCAACCCGGCCGACCCCCAAGCTAGGCCTTCTTTTTCTGTATCCTGAGTCTTCGCGGCGCCGCTATGATGCCGACTTGTTGACCCGGGCCGCGTGCTGCAGGCTCTCCATCAGTTCGGTCCACGTCCAATTCGTACCCCAGTAGTTCGCCACCGTGCCATCGGGCGCAATCAAGACGATGTTCATGGTGTGTGTGATAAGGTCGCCGTCTTCCGCATATTGAAGCCCGAATGCCTGGGCCAGGCTGTGCAGATCGGATTGATTGGTGGAAGCGAAATCCCAATGTTTGAAACCGGCCTCGTCGCCGTTCAGGTAAGTAAGGCCGTATTTGCGCAGCACGGCGGGAGTGTCATATTTCGGATCGAAGCTGATGGTCAGCAGGTGCATTTTCTTGTAGTCTTCTGCGTTTTTCTTGAGTTCGTCGTGAATACGCGCAAACTGGCTGCTGAGGCGCGGGCAGAAGTCCGGCATTGGACAGCGCGTATAAATAAAAGTGACCAGCACCGCCTTGCCCGCGAAATCTGAAAGCCGTATTCTTCGTCCGTCCTGATTGGTGAGCGCTACGTCTGGAACATGCGCACCGGGCATGAGCATCGAAGATCCGGGTTGCGGCCTCATTTTGCCGCGTCCGGATTTATCGGTGATGCGCACGTTGTCCAGCCAATAGTCGCTGCGATCATTGCCATTGACGACCACCTCCGCAGCGATCTTGTCGCCCGGCTCAACTTCCTGAATAATCGCGGGAGCCTTTACGCGGTACGGCATGGCCATAGCGTCCATGAAGCCGGGAATGTCGCCGTGGCTCACAGTAATCTCATTGGCCGCCGCATTCTTGGCGACCACTTCGCCTTGCATCGGATACCTGTGAGTGCGATTGCAGCCAACGGACAGGATCAGCAAAAGCACAACTGAAGGGACTGCGAATCTGGATTTCACGATACCGCCTTCTTTCTCCCGAGGCTCATTGCCTCACCTTAATTAGTGAACCTTAATAGTGAAACCGGTAGCGAACTTCCGCATAAATCTGCCGGGGATCGTTCCAATGGAATCCGCCGAACGTGAGGCTGTTGTCGAGCTGCACGCGGCGGTTGGCCACATTGAGCGCGGTCAGGGAAACCGTGTATTTCTCCGCGAAACTCTTGCCGAGAGCCACATCGAACGTGGTGTGGCCGGGCAGATAATTTCCGGGATATTGCACGCCCGGCAATCCATTGGTGAATCCCGAGCCGTAGTACACATTCGTGGATGCGTAACTTTGCCAAGGCAAACTTGTGTTGAAGCCCAGGTTCAATGTGTTTCGTTGATCATGGTCTACCGGCCCAAGCCCCGGCGGAATATCGAGCCCACAGTTGGGCGAAATGGGTTGCGGGCAGACAAGCCCTCCAGTGATGGGCGAAGTCGCCTGTGCGATCTGATTGGCATAAGCCAGGTGAAGCTGGCCTCGATGCCAGAGGTTCGGCGACCGCAAGGTTAGCTCCCAGCCTTGAATCAGGGCGTAATCCCAAGTGATCGGCCAGAAGATGTTGGAGTCGCCAATATTATTATGATCCAGCCAATTGTGAGCAAAAGTCTGATAGGTGTCGGCATCGAGAGTCCAGCCGTGATAGGGAATCGTTAGGCCATACTGCCATTCCCGATCGCGCTCGCCATAAAGGGGCGCGAAATTGTAACCCCCGCCCAAACCCGAGAGCGCGCTGGTCGCCGTCGCCAGCGGCGGAGCCTGATAGTAGTAGCCGTAGAATCCGCGAAAGACCCAGTTCAGACGCGGAACGCGAATCGCGATTCCAACCCTCGGGTCGGCGCCATTCTCTGACACTGCTGTGGAACTAAATTGCGTGAGCCGAATCCCTGCGACTAGCGTCAGCCATGGCGTCACTTTGTACTTGTCGTTGACAAATTCGGCGGCCACTCCGCCGGTCGTGTTAATGGAAGACGGGGGAATTGTCGAATAACCAGGCGCTGTGGCCACATTGGAGAAGTAATTGTATTGATGCTGAAAAAATCCGTACGCACCGGCTTGCAGATCGTTGTTCGCGATATTCGAACTCAAGGCCACCTGTCCGCCTGCGTAATTCGCGGTCTGCTTGACGTTGGAGATAACCGGAGTATCGCTTGAGCCTCCCAGATAGTCCGCACCGTTGTAGTGATAGAAAGGAGAGACCGTGATCAGCGTCTTCGGATCAAACGTGTGGATCCACGAGAAGGTGACGTAGCCATCGGGCTCGCGCTCGGCATCATGCAGGCCATAACTCGGGTAGATGGAATTTCCGATCGAGTTCGGATCTGGATCGATGGGGATCTGATAATAGTCCCGCCGCAACGAAGTCACGATTCGAAATTGGTTTTTGGGATCAGGATTCATGATGAACGACGCGAATCCTCCGAACCCGTTGCCGGCGTCGTTGACGACCTGCCCAATCGGCGTTTGAAGTCCGTACTGGCTTCGGTTCCCATTCAAGCTGGCGTAGTAAGCAAAGCGCTGGGTATGTCCTCCGCAACTGATCTGATCGTTGGTTTGATAAAAGCTTCCAGCCGTTACGACGAGACCGCATTCCCGAAAGCGCTCAAAGCCGGTTCGCGGCACGACGTTGAAGACCCCATAGGTGCGGTCTCCATAGTCGGCGTCATAGCTGCCTCGCTGGACTTCGAGATAATCGATGTCCTTGGGATCGATCTGCGGCCCGAGATTCGTCGCGATGTTCGTGTTTGGGATCGGCACGCCGTCAATCAGCCACTCCACCTGGTGACCTCCGCGCATGTGCAGCATATCGTGCGTCACGTAGGCTGCTGGCACGTAGTCCGTTATCATCTCCATGCCATTGGTGCGGTCCGCGCCGGGCGTCTGCTGAATGTCGATACGGTTCAAAGTGGTCGTCGGCGTCACACTTTCAGTGTTCGCATCCACGGGATTTTCGGAGACAACGACGGTTTCCTTCACGCCCGCAATCGCTAACTCAAAGTGCAGAACCGGGCTGGTATCGGACTTCACAATTACATCCTGTTGAACCTGCTGGAAGCCCTTCGACACGACAGTGACCGTGTAATCGCCGATCGGCACCGAAGTGAAATCGAACTGCCCATTGGATCGGGTGGTCGCGCTGTGCGTCCAATCCGACGATTTGGATTTCAGCATGACCATACCGTCCTGAATAGGACGGTGCTGGGGATCGTGTACGACGCCGCGAACGGAGCCGAAGATCGTGGCAAATGCGCTGCATGGAATGAGCACAGTGAGCAAAACTGCAGAAATCAAGATGAGCCGGAAGCGAATCATTTTCTCCTCGACAAAACAGCGCCGACTTTTCGCCGGGCGCTCGTAGGACTCAAATGGCAACAAACCTTGACCGCAAAGCGTCACTACGGCATTGCGTCTGCCTGCATTACAAGAGCATGCAGCTGACAAAAGTACACACGCAGATGCCGCAGAGTTGGCTGATTCAGATGGGAGCTACGGGCGAGGAGGAGCGCGGGCCGAGTCGGGGCCGGCGAGAGTGGCAGAAGCGCGGGTGTCAATGTGTGCCGGACGGGATGGCTCAATCAGCAAGCTGACAAACGAAAGATGGTTGGCAGCCGGCTGCGCCCATTCCGACGTCTTCACCGTCCGTCCGCAACAGTCGTGATTGCAGCAACAATCCAGCGAACGGACTGAAGCGTCAGCAGAGCCGGAGCCTTGCGGCGCTGTATCCTGCCGCGCCGCGCTTTGGGCTGCCGCGTGATGGCAGTGCATAACCGGTTGGGCTTCCGGAGCCTCTGGAAGAGGCCGCCGCATGCAGTGCATGCCTTCCGCCGGAGCGACGCGCGCCAGCGCCACCGGCCCAACGGCCGGGACGAGCATGACGAGCAACAGCAATCTGGCTGTCCAGCGTTGCATGATGGTTACGTTGTTACGGCCCACATCAAGTACGGATTAAGCTCCAAATCAGATGGCCGCGATGATAGCAGCCATCTGCAGTCCGTGTCGAACGGCTCTTGCAACTGGGTACCAGCTACTGATTCTTCCTGTACCATTTCACCCAATGCACGATCTGGCGAACAGGTTGCTTCGGACAATTCGCAAGCATGAGTTTTTGCGCCCCGGTGAGCGCGTGGCCGTCGCGGTCTCGGGTGGAGCAGACTCGGTTGCATTGCTGTATCTGCTGGAAGAGATTCGCGCAGAGTTAGGAATCGTGCTGTCGGTTGCGCACGTCAATCACAAGCTGCGCGGCGCCGAGTCCGACGAAGACGAGCACTTTGTGGCGGAACTGACGGCGGCGCACGGATTGGAACTCCACTCGGTGAGTGCGCCAATCGAAAGTCGTGGAGCGCGACCGGATAGCCTTCAGAACATCCCGGCAAAGTCAGGTGTTGAGGCCGCGGCTCGCAAACTGCGCTATGAGTTCTTCCGCGAATTGGCCCGGCAGGGGCGTGCCACAAAGATTGCCACAGCGCATACGCTCGACGACCAGGCTGAGACCGTCCTGCTTCGCATCTTCCGAGGCACAGGGATTCGTGGGCTGGCGGGCGTGCATCCGCGTATTCTTTTGAGCGAAGATGATCGCGTGGTGGGCGAGGTCGTGCGGCCCCTACTCGACTTCCGGCGCGCGGAACTGCGCGGCTACCTGCTGGAGCGCCGTCAGGCTTGGCGCGAAGACTCCTCGAATCAGGATCCCGCGTTCTTAAGAAATTCGCTGCGACAAAAACTCCTGCCATTGATTACGGAAGAATTCGGAGACGCCGCCATCGAACACCTGGCAGAACTGGCCGAGATTGCGCGTGCGGAAGAAGAATGGGCCATCAGTACCCAGTACCTGGTACCCAGTACCCAGTCTGCGGCAGGGGAACGATTTCCGGCAGCCCAGGTCGCAGACAAATTTTCGGGCGTCGCGTGGACTGGCGCCACGCTCGATGTAGAGCAATTGCTAGCTCTTCCCCTTGCGGCGTCGCGAAGGCTCGTCCGCTCCTGGATCGAAGACAATGCCCCGGAAGCGGCTGTTTCGTTTCGACTGATCGAACAGCTTCTTGAACTCGCGCGCAGTCCTGCCGGCAAGAGGGTTAATCTGCCCCAGGGATCCGCCGCCGAGGGCTCCAGATTAAATCACACTTGCGGCAAGACTGTCCGCCGAGGGCGGCAAGAGCTCCTTCTCGAATCGGAAGCCAACGGCGCAGTGGGCGATTATCGATACGAGCTTGCGGTGCCGGGCGCCGTCGCAGTCCCAGAACTGGGGATGTGGATCGAAGCGAAGATCGTCGAAGTGGAAAGCGTTCCCGAGACAGAGCGGCAACAATTACTTGATCCTGAAAGTATCGGGACCAGCCTCGCCATCCGGAACTGGCGTGCGGGCGACCGCTATTGGCCGAGCCATACCAAAGCGGAAAAGAAGGTCAAAGAGCTTCTGAGCGACCGCCATGCCACGGGCACGGGGAAAAAAACCTGGCCTGTCATCCAGGAGATGGACCATGGCAGCCTCATCTGGATGCGAGGATTTCAAGTTCCGGAAGCATTCCGGCCGCGCGCAACGAAAGCGATTCGCATTCGTGAGATTCCGTTGGAATAACTTAACTCGCGCGCAAGAGTTCCTGGTTATAACCCCACACCTGGTCGCGAACGTAAGGCGGAAGGCTCGGTTCGGAGCGTTCCACCACCATCAGCCCCGCCCGCTGCAGAAAATTCTGCACTGTGGTTTTGGTTCGCAATCCCACATCGCTGGCGGTCTTTGCCAGAAAGTCGTGACAGGACACGCATACGACCTCGGTCTGCCTCAAAGTCTCAGCCATGCCGCGAATGGCGAATCGCTCCGCACCCTCGATATTCATCTTCAGAAAATGCACGCGTGCCAACCCCATTTGCTGGTGGATTTCGTCGATCGTGGTCGCTGGAACGGAAATTCCCGCCGCCGCGTCTGAGCGATTGGCCAGATATTCTTCCGAATCCTCGATCATGACCTTCGAACATCCGGGCTCGCTCGCCGCCGTGTGAATGGGGATCACGTTGGTCAGGCAATTATGCCGCACCAGCTTCTCCAGGCAGCGGAAGGTCCGAGGATGGGCCTCGATGCAAATGAGCTTGCCGGTCTCTCCAATGGCACGGGAAAAAGTCAGCGTTTCCTCGCCCACGCCCGCCCCCACATCGATCACAACGTCGCCCGGTTTGGGAAGGTATCCCCAGAAGAAGCATTTGCGCGCAATCTCGTCGATCCGCGAAAGGTCCAGTCGAACGTAGGGCTGATGATAGGCAAAGTAACCGCACGAAGTCTGATGCATCCAGATTCCGTCGTCCAGAAATATCCGCCGGACCCCATGCCCCTGCATCCTTGCCAGCCCGTTTACCAAAGGGAGCGAGATGGATTGCAATCCGCATCGATCCATCAGAATCTTGATCTTGTCCGCAACGGCCATTGCACTGTCCCTCTGCCTCAGCCTATCGGTTCCCGCGACCCTGCACTGTGACCCGGTTACACCGAAAAAGTGATGAATCCAATGGGTCGGTACTTTTCGGACTTTGTGCTCTATGGCACCGCTGACCTACAGACGGCGCCCTAGCGACTCCTGTACTATCTTTATCTTGCGGAGGCGCCGTCCGCTCATGACTACTCCATTCCATTCCGGCCTGCGTCAGGTCATCTCAGCTGACCAAATCCAGAAACGGGTTCGCGAGCTCGCGCGCCAGATTTCCGACGATTATCGCGGTCAAAAAGTCGTCGCCCTCGGCATCCTGGAGAACAGCTTTATCTTTATGGCGGATCTCGTGCGCGCCCTCGATGTGCCCACGATCTGCACGTTCATTAAGCCGAGCTACAAGCAGTCCAGCCGCGGCGAAGCGCCCGTGCTCGAGATTTTTTTCAGCCACGAACTGGCGATCAAAGACAAGCACGTGCTTCTGGTCGAAGGCCTGGTGCATTCGGGTGTAACCAGCGAGTTCCTCATGAGCGATCTGCGCGGGCGCGGCGCGGCCTCGGTCAAGCTGGCAACACTGCTCGATCGCCAATCCGCCCGGCGCGTGCCCTTGCAGCCCGACTATTTCGGATTCTTGGTGGACGATGCATTCCTCTGTGGCTATGGACTGGGAAGTCCAGAACAGACAGAACGCAATCTGCCCTATTTGGCAGCCGCGAGTTAAGTCACCTTCGGAGAAGGATAGAAACATGGGTCCCGGTGTTCGTTTCCATACAAGGCTGTGACCTATGTCACCCCCCGCCATCACCCCGTTTTTCTCCGAAAAGGTCTAGAATGGGGCAGCAGGCTTTCGCCAATCGAATTTCTGCCTCGCGCATCTAATCGAGTTGGTCCGCGAGCGGCTTCTTTCTGGCGCAGGGGAAGGTCTGTATTTTGAGGAGTTTCAGGTGAATTCGACAATCAAGACGGTACTTTTTTGGGCGGTAATCATTGTGTCGGCCGTCCTGCTTTGGCAGGTCGTTCGTACCGGCAGTACGGGCCAGAAAGAGAAGGAAATTGGCTTTTCTGAGTTCCTTTCGGAAGTGGACTCGGGCAATGTCCACGACGCGATCTTTATCGGCCAGGAAGTCCGCGGCAAGCTGAAGAACGACACCACCTTCCATAGCATCGCGCCCGCCAACTATCCCGATATGTACAAGACCTTGCGCGATAAGGGTGTGCCTTACAGCGTCAAGGACATCAGCGGCGGATCGTGGCCCAGCTGGCTCCTCAACCTTGCGCCCCTGGTCCTGCTCGGAGCGCTCTGGTTCTTCATGATCCGGCAGATGCAGACCGGCGGCAATAAAGCCCTGTCGTTCGGCAAGAGCCGCGCCCGCCTGCTCTCCATGCAGCAGAAGAAGATCACATTTAAGGATGTTGCCGGTGTTGACGAAGCCAAAGAGGAGCTGCGTGAAATCATCGAATTCCTGCGCGAGGCGCAGAAATTCCAGAAGCTCGGTGGACGCATTCCGAAAGGCGTTCTGCTCGTAGGCCCTCCGGGCACCGGCAAGACCCTGCTCGCCCGCGCAGTCGCTGGCGAGGCGAACGTTCCGTTTTTCTCGATTTCCGGTTCCGACTTCGTTGAGATGTTCGTAGGCGTCGGCGCGAGCCGCGTGCGCG
>Ga0187867_10000101_pt1 | contig 75892 bp, 80 predicted proteins | sample June2016WEW_13_1_FD_132976 | JGI IMG/M metagenome (GOLD analysis project Ga0187867, IMG submission 132976) | Peatland microbial communities from SPRUCE experiment site at the Marcell Experimental Forest, Minnesota, USA - June2016WEW_13_10 | ecosystem: Environmental > Terrestrial > Soil >...
CAATGCGCTGCGCCAGCGTACGCGGAGTGATGAGGAAGGCCTTTGCTATCTCCTCGGTTGTCAGCCCGCACACCTCACGCAAGGTGAGCGCAACGTGCGCTTCCGGTGCTAGAGATGGATGACAGCACGTAAAAATCAGGCGCAGCCGATCATCCTCAAGGCTGTCCTCTTCATTGGACCTTTCCGCCGAACTCCATTGCGCTTCGAGATATCGCACGAGCTCGTCTTGAGACGCATCAAATCTTGCTCGTCGACGCAGAGTATCCATGGCTTTGAATCGGGCCGTCGAAATCAACCATGGTCGCGGGTTGCCGGGCACTCCACTCTTCGGCCACAGGCTCAGCGCAGCCGCAAAGCCTTCGTGCATCGCCTCCTCGGCAAGATCAAAATCACCGAGCAAGCGGATCAGAGTTGCCAGGATTCGTCCCGAATCCACGCGATAAAGGGAGTCGAGCAATTCGCGTATCTGCTCGGTGGAATGCTCGGACATGACGACGACCTTAGCAAACCAGCTACCCCGAATCAATTTAAAATCTCTCGAAATGGCCGCAATTTAGCGAATTGTTCTCTTAAGCCGGACTGGAGAAAGTATCCCGCGGCCGCTCGCAGGTAAGCTTTCGCGCCTTTTTCTCCGGAGGGCACATCGGCAGTCCGGTTTCAACCAAACCATCAGGCGAATGCAATGCGATCACAAGCCGATGACTTGGCGAAGGCGACTTGACTTGGACCCCTACGAGTCGGCGTCACTACGGCGATGGAACCGACCCCATTGCGAGTTTCCCCGGTGGAACATTCTGATTCAGCCGAAAGAAGTTATGTGGATCATAGTGCGTCTTAACCGCGACCATACGATCCCATCGTTCCTGATAAGCCTCGGGCACGCGATCCTGCTCATCGCCGCTCATAAAATTTACGTAAACACCGGGTTTCATCGCTGGCCGTAGTTTATTGAACAGTCCTCGAATCCAGGAAATATTGCCGGCATCAGCCGAAGCTTCAGACCAACTCGCCAGCAAATTCATGATGAAGGGAGCGCTGCGATCGCCGAATGCTGTCTCGCTCGCGCCCCTGCGCGCCGCCGCGCCACCGAGATAGGCAAGTTCAATCTGGGTTTCTGATGAGGGAATAGCGGCCACCGCCTCCACCATGAGATCGATCACACTGTCGCCAAGATTAGTGAAATAACCCGATTTGGTGTAATAGCGCCGGCCATGTGGGAAATCAGAGTCCGCCATAGTTTGCAGATTCAGGAACGACACCGTTTTCCGGCTGACAGAATCCGGACTGCACTTGGAAAGCGCGCGCTCCAGGTACCGACGCCCAGCATCGGGTTCGCCAGTCCAAACTAGGGAACTGCTGGCCACCGGCCGTCCGCGGAGCTCTATTGGTACGCTCCGGGCGTGTGGAGCAAGGCGCAGATTAATGTTCCACTTCAAGTCGAGCGGCGCTTCGGCCATGAAGTCCCGCCAGCATTCAAGGAGCAGGCGAATGTCGGCCTCGGGAGATAACCCTTCAGCAAGTACCATCGAGGTAAGCGGATGTAGTTTCACTTCGAATTCTGTCACCACTCCGAAGTTACCGCCGCCTCCACGCAAGGCCCAAAATAAATCCGGGTTCTGTTTTGAGTTGGCACTCACAACGGAGCCATCAGCCGTAACGAGAGTGAACCCCTCGACGTTATCGCATGATAAGCCGAATCGCCGGGTGAGCCATCCGGTTCCTCCGCCCAAGATCAGTCCGGAAGCGCCGGTATGAGAGACGACGCCAGAGGGGAAAACCAGTCCTGCCTTTTGCGTTGCGGTATCAATCGATCCCAACAGACAACCTCCGGCGATCCTGGCCCGGCGCGCCTCCGGATCGACAGTAACCTGGCGCATTCTCGACAGGTCAATCACCATGCCGCCATCGCACGTGCTAAATCCTGCGAGGCTATGCCCTCCGCAGCGGACGGCGGTAAGAATTCCGGTCTCAGAGCCAGCTCGGACGGCATTTTGAACATCGCTTACATCGGCGCAGCGCGCGATAATGCCTGGGGTGCGCGCTAGCATGGCATTCCAAATGACACTCGCGTCTTGGTAGCCGCTTTCGCCGGGGCGCAGCAAATCACCTTTGAATCGCCGGTGGAGCGAAGAGTAAACTTCTTCGCTGGCTGCAACCATCTCGTGCTCTCCTCGCGGAATGTTTTTCCCGGCCGACAATGATTCACTCTGCTAAACAGGGTTGCGCCGCCGGCTTCGCAGATAAAACAGCGAAATAACACCTAAGAAAACTGAAAATGCTGGAACCGACCATTGCAATCCTTCCACGAAGAAGGTTGTAATCGAGATCGCAACAAGTAACAGAATACCCACCACAGTGAAAAACGGGTGGGCCCACAGACGCATGGGCAAACTCAATAGCCGCTCGCTCGTGATCGCGTTACGAAAGCGAATGTGCGTATTGAGAATCACCAGCCACACGAAAAGCATTCCGGCGACCGCGGTCCCGTAGAGCATGAGGAAAGCGTTCTTGGGCGCAAAGAAGGCCAGCAGAATGGCCGCGACAATCCCCGCGGTTGAAGCTAACAGCGCGCGATGCGGCACACCGTTGCGGCTTACTTTGCCCATCCACTCGGGGGCATAGCCTCCCCGGCCCAGAGAAAAAAGCATTCGAGTGGAAAGGTAAAGGTTCGTATTTACGCTCGATAGTGCAGCCGTGAGCACGACGAAGTTCATGATCGCGGCGGCGAAGGGTATATGAACCGCAGCGAATGCCGTCACAAAAGGACTGCCGGAAAGTGTGGACGAACTGCTGGTCTGGTTCCAGGGAACCATGGTCACCATAATCGCAATCGCCAGCACATAGAACAAAATGAGCCGCCAAACAATGCTCCGCATGGCGCGGGGAATGGTAATTTCCGGATGCTGTGCCTCTCCCGCAGTGACCGCGATGATTTCTACTCCCATGTAGCTGGTGACAGTTATGGTGAGCGAAAGCCAGACTCCTTTCCATCCCGCCGGAAAGAAGCCTCCGTGCTGAGTTAAGTTGGCCAAGCCAATCGGGTGCCGGGAACCAATGCCAAGAATCAACCATAGCCCCACAATGATGAAGGCTACGATGGCGGCCACTTTGATCATTGCGAACCAATATTCAAACTCGCCCAGGCGGTTGACCTGCATAGAATTGAGCGCCACCAGGGCAGCCGAAACCAACACCACCCAAATCCATTGCGGAACATTCGGAAACCAAAAGGAAATATAAATGCCGGCGGCTGTGACTTCAGCACCGATGGCAACGATCTGTGCGACTCCGTAAGTGGCTCGAACCGAAAAACTTGCCCAGGGATTGAGGTAATTCTCCGCGTAAACTCCGAAGGCGCCGGCTACCGGATGGACGACCGCCATCTCCGCCAGCGCATAGGACATGATCAGAGCAATGCCCGCTCCCGTCAGATAGGAAACAATGACGGCGGGTCCAGCCAGGCGAATGGTCACACTGCTTCCCAAAAACAAGCCAACACCGATGGCACCACCAATGGCCATCATCGTGAGCTGCCTTTGGCCCAGACGGCGGTGGAGACCTTCCACTTCCGGCATCGGAGGCTTCGCACCGGCGAGCGTGGCGTCAGCCGCCGCACCACGTTGATCAGTCATAAACTGCCAACACTGGCAGGGTCAAGGACAAGTAGATTGATATTCTTCTTGAGAACTTCCGCGACTGCTTTCACATCGTCCATGGTGTTGTACACGTGGAACGATATCCGTAGGCCGTCGTGACGGTTTGATGCCACGATGCCGCTTTCAGAGAGCTTCTGTACCAGTAAGGTCGAATCTTTGCACTGCAATACCACCAGCGGCCCAGCGCTATCAGCGGGCGTTTTGGCGCGAATGCCCAGGTCGCGGGCGCAGCTCAACAGCAATTGCGCAAGCCTCTCGATGTGGGCTGCAACATTCTCCATACCGATTTCTTGTAGCTGTTGGAATCCTGGTATTGCTGCGTACACATTGGGCACGGACGGGGAGCCGGACTCGAATCTTCGGGCGGTGGGAGATAGAGCGAAAGTCTGAGGATCGTAGGCGAACGGATTTGCTTGCGCAAACCATCCCGTGACTGTAGGAACCAGCGATCGAATGAGTTCTCTGCGCACGTACATGAAAGCAAGACCGGGTGGACCGAGCAGATACTTGAGGGTTCCGGTCAGAAAAAAGTCCAGGTCCATGGCCTTCACGTCGACCGGGCGGGTTCCGCAGTCCTGGTAGTCATCGAGCATTACGAGAGCACCGGAGCGGTGGGCAATTTGCGTGATAGCGCTTACCTCGGAACGAAATCCGTTCTTGAAGCAGACGCGCGTGAGCGGCACGATAAGCGTATTGCGGTCGACTCTCTTCTCGTAATTATTGGCTGAAATGCGGTTACCTTCTGCGCCCACAAATTCCACCTCGACGCCTCGAGGGCGCTGAGCGAGCCAGATGTGACCCATGGTAGGAAATTCGAACTCACCCATCACGACTTTCTTCCGTTCGCGGAGACTCAGCGCGCTGGCGACGCCATTGATGCCCGCCGAGACGCTGGTCACAATGGCAACCTCATCGGGGCTGGCGTTGATGAATTGTGCAAAGGCAGTCCGCGCCTCCTCATACCGATTCACCCACGTCTCCCACGGCGACCCTTGCTCGTGCCAACTCGCGATGTAGTCCTCCAGACCGGCCTGCACAGCATCCGACAGCGCACCTTGGGAGCAAGTGTTGAGATAGATTTTGCGGTGGAAAATGCTGAAGCGAGAGCGAATTCCCTGGATTTGTTGGTCGGTCAGCATGGTTGTTCGTTGAATGTTGTGGAATCAGTCACGCATCATCTGAGCCAGCGCGCTTCCGAACCTGCGCACTTCTTCGAGGGTATTGTAGTGCACCAACGATGCTCTGACTGCACCGCTCTCCAGGGCGAGCCCCAATCGCTTCATCAGCCGCGGCGAATACATGTGGCCATCGCGTACGCCGATATTTTGTTTGGTGAGCTCTTCGGTGACTCTTGCGGGGGAGAGATTCGGCAAATTGAAGCATAGCGTTGGAAACCGTTCACTGACCCGCTTTTTGTCTGCTACGCCGTAGACGACCGCGTGGCAATCGTTCAGCACCCGAAGCATTTCGAGCGAAAGCGATGATTCACCGCGTCCAGCACGATCTGTGGAACCTGTGCACCCGCCGCATTGTCGAAAAAAATGAATTCTGGAGGGCGCGTCAGTGCAGGGAAGGCGGCGCGAACGGCTTCGATGGGAAAGTTTGCATTCGGCCGGGACGGAACTTTCGGGTTGAGAACACCTTGGGATTTGAACTGCAACCCTTTGCTCCCAGGCGCATTTGAAAAGCCAGCACTCAAGCCAGCACTCAAGTCTTGCAAAATGAGCAGCGCCAAACCTATACTCCGCTGGCGGCACCCGTCAAGAGCGCATTTTCTGCCTTCGCAGGCTAGAATATGTCACTTGTTGCGCGCTATGCTCCTGCGACCAGCGGCGCCCTGCGGCAGACATCAAGCGTAAGAACAAACTATGCCTGTATCCGTGACCAACTCCAGGCTGATCTACGACGCTTTCAAGGAATGCGACATCCGTCTGCTCTCAGCTCTGCCAGAAACCTGGCTAGTGCATCTCATCCGGATGGCGGACGATGACCCTGAGATGATTTTGGTGCGACTAGCGAAGGAGGAAGAAGGGGTGGGTGTCTCGGCCGGAGCACACTTTGCCGGGGTGAAGTCGGCCATGCTGATGCAGAACCATGGCTTCCTGGCATCCATCAACGGGATTGTCTCTTTCGCACATCTATACAAGATTCCTCTCTTGATGCTGATCAGCTACCGCGGCTCCTTCGGGGAGCGCGATCCATGGCAAACGCAAGGCGGCAACGCCACCGAACCAGTCTTGCGTGCGCTGGGCATCCCGTACTCTTTCCTCGATTCGGTGGACGCGGTCAAGAAACGTATCCAGCAGGCGCAGACCCTCGCCGACAGCAGCTCGCAGCCGGTTGCACTTCTTTTGCCGCGCGACCTCATGTGGGAGGAGTGATGCTCCGCCTCGATTGTCTTCGCTCGATTTATTCGGAGCTGGAAAACTGTCTGGTCGTCACGATCATGGGAGCAGTCGCGGCCGAGCTGCACTCTCTCGGGCACCGCCCCAATTTCTTTTACCTGCAACATTCCATGGGATTGGCCTCTTCGACGGGGCTGGGTCTCGCTCTGTGCCTGCCGGAACAAAAAGTGATCGTCATCGATGGCGACGGTTCGCTTTTGATGAACCTTGGCAGTCTTAGCACAATGGCGCGGTACCGTCCCCGGAAACTGGTTCATGTCGTTTTCGACAACGAGAGTTTGCTATCGGTCGGCGGCTTCCCAACAGCCACGAGCACAGGTACGGACCTGGAAGGGATCGCCCGCGCCGCCGGCATTCCGCGCGTGGCAACAGTGCGCAGTGTGGAAAATTTAAAAGCCGCCGTGACCGACGCGGTGCATGGCAATGAACTAACAACCATCATCGCCAAGGTCGAAGCCACGGGCCCCGCCGGCTATGTTACCGACCTGTCGTTGCTGGAAAATCAGTTTCAATTCCGCCGGCATATTCAGTCTCTCAAGAAACGCCGAAGATCGGGCAGGGGCGTTCGAATCCCGATCAAGCGGAGGTAGAGTGCCGAACGCAAAGCTTATGAGGTGCGCCAATGTCTCTCGTCTTGGCTAAGCTGCTCGAAGAACTAACTGATGGGCGGCTGCGGATCGTTGATCTGACCCAGTCCTTGAGTCCGCAGACCCCGTTGCTGCCGCTACCCCCGCAGTTTAACAACACACCCGCGTTCAGAATCTGGGAGTTGTCGCGGTACGATGAGCGCGGTCCTGCCTGGTACTGGAATGCGTTCGAGACCGGCGAGCACACCGGCACACATTTTGATGCTCCAGTCCACTGGGTCTCTGGGAAAGACCTTCCGGACAACACCGTGGACCGCATCGCGCCGCAGAAATTTGTCGGCCCCGCCTGCGTAATCGACATCAGCGCGGAGGCGGCAAGAAACCCAAATTATCTCTTGCCCCCAGCGCGCATCCGACAGTGGGAAGAACATTACGGCCGTATCCCGTCAGGCGCATGGGTTCTCTTGCGCACAGACTGGTCGAACCGGGAGGATCCCAAGGACTACATCAACCTAAAGGAAAATGGACCTCACACTCCAGGATTGGCCAAGGAAAGCTCCGCTTTCCTTGCCCACGAACGAGACGTGTTAGGCGTCGGGGTGGAGACGGTCGGAACTGATGCCGGTCAGGCCGCCACCTTTGACCCGCCCTTCCCGAACCACTACGTCATGCACGGCAGCGGCAAGTTTGGGTTGGCCGGTCTCTGCAACCTTGATCAGCTTCCGCCGACTGGAGCCATTGTCGTCGCCGCGCCACTGAAAATCGTGGGCGGCTCCGGCAGTCCTCTGCGGGTCATTGCCATCACACCTTGAAGCACGGCCAGCCGGCACGGCCTTGCCGCGGCGGAGCCGGATACCAGCGTCACGACTGCAGAAACGAAATACGCCCCCGATTCCACGGAGTCCACTGACGAAGCGTTGGGCGACGATGCGAGAAATTCGCTCGAATCCTGCTCCCACGGTGCCCTATGGGAGAGAATTTCTTGCACCTCGGACTGCCCGGTCAGCGTGCAGTCTGACTGCCAAGCGTTTTGAGAGCCGAAGCGGCCCGACGAAGGCGACTTCGCGCCGATGATCGCCACACCTTCGCCCTTCGACCAGCCACAGAAAACGGACTGCTAGCTCTTAAATCTCTAGATATAAAGTGTTTCTCCAGTTGGCATTCGAGAGTTGAAGCCGCGCGGTAAGACGGTTATGCTGGAACATGGCAAATTTCTCTTAATCGTGAATTTCGATGCGCAGCCCCGCTTGGCGATATCTCTGCCGTTTTCTAACGTTTCTCACGGCTGTCATGGCACCGATACCTGCAGCGCATGCTGGGCCTCAAGAAAATCCATTTGGCGACCCGGACAGATACCGCGTCTGCTCAAATTTAGGGGAATATATTTTCGTCGGCGGGACCGGCGGTTTCGACGCGCTCCGTCACGGTGATCGGTTCGAAGAGCTTCTCAAAACTGGTCACGTGGGGCTCTACGAGCATGCGAATGCGATAAGCGCAGCTGAGAACCCACCGACCATCCTTAGGGCCATAGAGCGAGCGTTTAGCGGGACCGGACCAGGGGAAGCTGAACTGGGTCAGGTAGGCTGGAACTATTTCACGCTGCCACCCAGCTATGGGTACTACCAGGAGCAGTATATACAAAATGGTCTCAGGCCCTCTGAAGCCAATGTGAACACACCGTCTGATTCGGCTGGTCCCGGGCAATTAGAAGAAGACCTAACGCAGTGGAGGGAGTACGTGGACGCGGCCAGGACCGTGGGCATCGAATCCGTGGCTCCGGTAGTAGCTCCAAATGATCCGAACGAACCAAAACTAGGGGAGAACGTCTTTGCAACCAATCCGTTCTATGCGCTGGAGCGCGGTGAGGCGCTGTATGGCAAAGCAATCGCGTTCGACGTTCCGCCAAACTTCTTTCTGAGCGGTGGGAGCGGGCCAGGCTATGAGAAGTTTATTGTGCAAGCAATCCAATGGGGAAATGCCCATGGCCTGCGAACCACGATGTTGCTTTCTCCTTACCCTTGGCCTACGAATTCGGCCGGCCAGCTTGAAACCTTCCGTCAATTCACCGACAATACTTTTAGTCGCGACACTCAGGATTTTGTGAGTCGTCTGGTGGAAGAACATGCGGTTCCGTCGGAATGGGCGGTAGACAATTACGAAGATACATATCCACACGATGCACCAGCTATGGTGCCCGAAACTGCCCGCAACACCACCACTGAGGTTGGCCTTTGGTTGGCCAGAAATGCTCCAGTCTATCCGCAAGGGCATAATACTGAGGGCGTGATATGTTTCCCACCGCGGCTCACGCGAGCACGAAATTTAGAGTGACCTAGTTTTGGCGTCTGTCAGGTGTTGCAAGTACATTTATGCCCTACGAACGCTGATCGACTTCAAATAGCTGAGCAGCCGGATCGCGGTTCCGCTGCGGCTCCGAAACACGAACACACAGCCGGAAAAAGGATCCTAGGCTACCTCCTGGCAGAAGTCGCGCCAGAGAGTCGATACCCTTTCTTCCATCGAGCGGCTTGATGGCCACCAGCACGCGCATCTGCGCCGTGATCTGAATCATCTCTCGGCTTCCCGCCAGGCGCGCAGTGGGCTCATCCAATCGGGCGATGCGGCAGCTTCCCACTGAATCCGCACCTTGCTTCCGCGCATCGACTCGAACTCGATCAAGCACTCTCGCAGCATCGCTGAAGGTGGCGCGATCAGTTCGACGAATGTCGGCTTGCGAGCTTTTCGTCGGCCATGGGAAACTCCGCCCAGCCGTTTCTTCAGCCCCATATAGTCCAGCCGCAGCGGATGCGCGACGGAATACACACCGTGTTCCCGGGCCAGTTCGACCGCGGCTTGCCACACCGACTCCGGCAGCTTCCTCCCCCGCGCGACGTACCGTTCGAGACGAATGGACAGAATCTGCAGTCGTACTTGACGCAGATGGTCGAGCACTTGCGGACCGATGGCCTTACTTTTCTCGGGAACAAGCACCGGAAGTTTTCCCGACTAGATCCTCCGTTCGAACCCTCCTCTGCCTCACTATCCACGCGGAAGGATCACGGGAGGGGCATGACGATGCGACGGGCAACAAGGGCCACCGCTAAATTTGAGATACGAAAATGCAGAACGGACAGCCTCGCTAGCACCGAACTCTGCGGCAGTTCTTCGGAGAAGCACCAGTTGCAAAGTCGGCCCCGGAGTCATCTTCAAAGCCCACGAACTACGCCTGAAGGAATTCTTGACGAGCTGACAGAAGTCACCGACCCGCTACCGTTGCCCATTCGGGGGACTTGTCTTCAAATGAGCGACTCGATTATTGTACGGTTTTCGGGAGACATCTCGTGCGGAATTTGCATTTTCGTAGGTGAGCGCACGATTCTATCGACCCGTGAACAATCGCTCATTCTGGCTCGAATTTTGACCGCGTATATCTGTTGCTCGCCATTGTAGAGTCAAACCTGATTTCATCCGTTTCGTAATTCTGCTTAAAACTCGAGCACCGCGTGTTGTCGATGGCAGGGTGGATGCATATGGTCTCGCTTAGGAAAAACCATGTGCAATGCGCCCGAATCTCAGACTTGCCTCCCGGGAAGGGATAAACAGGTACTTGCGCACGCTGACCTCCCGAGACTGGTGTCGATTTTGTTGCCCCAATGAGCATCTAATGTCCCTCCGCGTCCGCCATTGTGTGGAATGTCCCAAGTGCCACACCTGCTATCTGATTGCGTTCAGCCCCTATAGGAACGGAGCTTATGTCGTGCGCACAAGTGCAGGTTCTTGTGAAGAATACACACTGTATTGTTTCTGCGAAGGAGCACAGATGCCGAGTTGCGGCAGACGGCTCGAAGTGAAAGCTTGTGAAGTCTCGAAAGCAGCTCATAACCGCGGCTACGGTACACTCGACGAAATCTGGCCCATAAGTCGTCGGCCGCAAGATGAGCCGCCATTCGACATTACCAAGTATGTCAATTTGCGGCAGAGCTAGCCATGCAGAAAGCGCTGTTCCGTATACCGAGTCTGCGACTGGACTGGTGACTCTTGAGTCTCACGGATTCGCTCCAGGAGCCCTGCAGGGCGACTATCCGTAATTCCGGGCGGCGTGGGGCGTTCGGATTCCGACACCATAGTTAGTACATGTCCAAAGGCATTCATCGTGCACGGGAGCTGAGCCAACTAACGATCTAACGATCTGGGGTGACCAGAGAACGAACGCGAATCCCAAGCCTGCGAGACAACAGTGCCGAAATGCGTCACGGGCATGAACGAGCCCTTGCCCGGAAATCCTAGCTCCTCCTCGGTGTACAGTCGTTGACCCTGAAGATATGCGTCGTTCGCGTAGAAACCCAAGGCCAACTCGCAGCGTACTAGCAGATCGCGTACGCTTGGCGGTAATTGTGCCGCTCAAAGGTGAACCATCCCCACAGCCATAGCAGCGCCAAGTTAATTAGCGTCAAGCCCCCCTGGACCACCCACGTCAGTTGGCACGTTGAGTCGTTCTTGTTGCACGAGGCCAGGAAAGCGGCCCCGGCACTGAAGATTCCCAGCATCACAAGGAGCAGCTTGCCCTGATCGTCACTACCTCGCAGCTGCGCCTAAGGGAAGACGTCCGTCGGCAATCTCACCTATCAATACGACGACTGCAATAATCCTGAGGAAGCCCTGGATGAGGAAGCCCTGGATGTTGAAACTTTTTGATAATGTCCCCTCACGGACTTAATAGAAATGTCCCCTTAGACTGAGACCTCCAGCCAGAGGAGGTCTGTTGAAGAGGACAGCCATGAGCAGTCGTGAGCGGAAGCGTGTGGAAGTGATGGGGCGAGTGGGAGGTGGGGAATTAAAGCTGAACGATGCCGCGGTGATGCTGGAGCTGAGCTATCGCCAGGCGAAAAGATTGTGGCGGCGGTATCGGCAGGTGGGCAGCAAAGGGCTGAAACATGGCAATGCAGGGCGGCCCTCGAATCGCAGCAAGCCACTGAAGCTGCGCCGCCGAGTTTTGAATTTGATTAGAAAAAAATATTCCGGTTCGGAGGAGGCAAGATTCGGGCCAACATTGGCGGCCGAGCACTTGGCCGAAGAAGACGGCATCGTGTTGGATCACGAAACTTTACGACTTTGGATGTTGCAAGAAGGGCTGTGGAGCCGGCAGCGGAAGCGCAAGAAACACTGCCAGCGAAGGGAGCACAAATCGCATTTCGGGGAACTGGTGCAGCTGGACGGCAGTTTCCATGATTGGCTGGAAGATCGTGGTCCACGTGGTTGCCGGATGGACATGGTGGATGATGCCACGAACGACACCTTGGCTCGTATGGGGAAAGAAGAGACGATCTGGGCGGCTGCGGGCATCCTGCGGGCCTGGATCGAGAAACATGGTGTGCCCCAGACGCTATATACCGACTGGAAAAACGTGTACAAGCGAAAGGCCACGCCCGCCGAGCAGCTACGGGGGAAAGTCCCGGTCACCCAGTTTGGACGTATGTGTCAGAAGCTGGGCATACGGATTATTGCTGCGAGTTCGCCCCAGGCCAAGGGGAGAGTGGAGCGGATCCACGGCGTGCATCAGGATCGTCTGATTAAGAAGCTGAGGAGGAAGAAGATCGTGAGCTACGAGGCGGCGAACGAGTATCTGGAAAAAGAGTATCTGCCAGAGCACAATCGACGCTTTGCCCGTAAACCGGCGAAAGCAGAGAATTATCACGGACGGAAGCCGACCGTCCGCGAACTGCGTGGGATTTTCTGCTTAGAGGCCGAGCGCAGGATCAGCAACGACTGGGTGATCCGGCAGGAAGGCCGTTATTTGCAACTGCAGCCTGCCGGCCAGGGACGCTATGGACCCACGCAAAGCAAGGCCCTGATCTGTGAATGGGAGGATGGAGCCATGGAGGTGTACTACCGCGGGCAGCGCCTAGCCTACCAAGAGCTGGCCGAACCGCTGCCCAGAAGATGTGAGGTGGACGACAGAACTAAATACAGCGTGGCTGTCCCATTCTTCGCCAAGCCGCGCAAGCCGAGCCAGGATCATCCTTGGCGACGAGATTATCGCACCATGAAGCCGAATTGGCGGGCGAAAGCAGAAATGCCGGCACGCGCTGTCGCGCGCGTGGCAGCTTCGCTTTGAATTCTCGTCGCCGCGACAAATGGGAGGGCCAAAGCGGGGATGCTATGGGTCCACACAGTTGGCAATCGTCGCTCTTAGTCGATCCTGGTGCGAAATTTTTCTCTGGAAAACGGGGGACACGCAAAAAAAGAAACGGCGGGGAAAAAAGAAGAACATATTCGCGATGCGCACAGTGGAGTTCAATCAAGCGATGAGCGGGCGGGAAGGGGCTCAGTTGCCGCCCCTTCCCCCCGCGCCCCCCAACCCTGCTCATACTGTGCCACTGCGATGTTCTGCTCAACATCAACAAACGGGACATTTCTAATAAGCTTTGACAGATGAGGAAGCCCTGGATTGACACAAAATTTGTGGAGGTCTAATCTTGCCACTCTCTGATGGAAGCGCCTGACCAAAGCCGCCAGAGCCCGCGTTCGTGCGTTCCTCACATGCTTCTCGCGGTGGCCGTGCTGGCCTGCTTGATCCCGTTTTCCGGTAAGGCTTTCAACATTGACGACACTTTATTCGTCTATGTCGCGCGGCAGATCACCAAGCACCCCTTTGATCCTTACGGTTTCAAGATTAATTGGTATCGGGATGCGGTACCGATGGCGTACGAAACCAAGAATCCTCCGCTGGCTTCGTACTACATCGCGGCGGTCGCGAGTTTCCTCGGGTGGTCTGAACGGGCACTGCATGTCGCTTTTCTCTTGCCAGCGCTGGCGGCGATATGGGGCACGTATCGCCTGGCACAGCGGTTTACAAATTCGCCGCTGCTGGCTGCCGCGGCTACCCTGCTCACTCCGGGGTTTCTCGTCTCTGCCAACACCGTGATGTGCGACACATTGATGTTGGCATTATGGCTCTGGGCCATCATGTTCTGGATCGAAGGGCTGGAGCCGCAGAAGCCGCGTTACCTGGTCACTTCCGCCCTGCTGATCACCTTGTGTACTCTGACGAAGTTCTTTGGTATGGCTCTAATTCCGCTGCTCGCCGTGTATTCGTTGGCGCGGCGGCGGCGTCTCGGCAGCTGGGCCTGGTACCTGTTGCTGCCCGTTGTGGCTCTGACCGGATACCAGCACTGGACGAGATCAGTCTACGGACTGCGAATGATTACCAGTGCTGCGCATGTCTCCACGGGGATTCGACTAGGGAGGCAGAATTCCGCCCTGGCAAAGTTGTTCGTCGATCTCAGTTTTGTTGGCGGATGCACGCTGCCCGCGCTCACGCTGGCTCCCGTGCTCTGGCCGCGCCGCAAGATTATTGCCGTCTGCGTGCTGAGCGGAATGGCTGGATTTCTACTCAGCACTGGACGAATCAGTCTCGGCGGGATCCTCGAGCCGCCCCACTTTTATGGGCACTGGCTCGGGGTGGGAATACAGGTGACGCTCTTCATCGCCGCTGGATTCTCGGTAATGGCGCTGGCGGCCGCGGACGCATGGAGGCGCCGCGACGCCGGCTCTCTGTTGCTGATGCTCTGGGTCATCGGGACATTTATCTTTACCGGCTTCTTGAACTGGAGCATCAATGCCCGCTCCGTGCTGCCGCTGATTCCGGCTGCCGGCATCCTGCTCGCGCGCCGGGTTGATGAGCTGCGGGCAACATCGTTTCACTGGCGCCCAGCGCTGTTGGCCATACCTTTAGCTGCGGCTGGCATGGTATCGCTCTGGCTCACCTGGGCTGACACGAAACTGGCAAACTCAGCGCGAACAGCAGCAGCCCTCATCGATCAGGAAACCCGGAACCAACCGGGTACGGTGTGGTTCACCGGGCATTGGGGATTCCAATATTACATGGAATCATTCGGAGCGCGCCCCGTAGTCCTTGACGACCCTCCGCACACCCCAGGAGATTTCCTCGCCATGGGGAAACCTGTACTTTTCGAGATACGCCCGAAGTTCGTAACTTCGAGGCATGTTATTCAAATTCCTATGCGTCTGGGTATGACTACCGTCCAAGCCGACCTGGGAGCGGGCTTCTACTCCTTCGATTTGGGTCCCTCGCCCTTTGCAATCGGACCGGTCCCTTCCGAGCGCTATGAATTAATTCGCTTGGGAACAAGGCCCGTCGACTCCGATGCATCGCGGCAAGCATCCTCGGGCTTGTTTACGAAATTCCCTTTTTTCTAAATCCCCGTAAGGGTGCGATAACGGAGTCTTATGGTGACATCACAGGAGGCGATTTCAAGCTGTGGGGAGATCACGGAATCGTGGCTTCAAGGCCACATCAATCTGGCGGCAGTGGCCGTTACTCTGCTCGGATTCGTCGCGCGCCTTTGGACGGCTTCTGGAACGTTCCTCAATCCCGACGAGGCGCTGCACTTCCGATTGGCCAATCAACCTTCGTTGGCCCTCACCTACCAAGAAAGTCTGACCGCTGCTCATCCGCCGCTTCTCCCCCTTGTGCTTCATTTCTGGCACTCGCCGGGCAACTCAGAGCTTTGGCTGCGCCTGCCTCTGGTTCTCGCGAGCGTTGCGTTCTGTTGGATGTTTTACCAGTGGCTCACCTCTGCCGCCGGTTATCTCGCCGGCTTCGTCGGACTTCTTTTCGTCGCGTTGCTTCCGCCGATCGTTTCATTCTCGGCGGAAATCCGGCAATACCCCTTGCTCCTGGCATTTCTGGCGAGCGCTTTGTATCTTCTGGATGCTAGCTTCGCGAAAAAGTCGGCCGGCAGAATGGCGGCCTTTTCCCTATGCCTCTACCTCGCCCTGCTGTCTCACTACTCGGCCTTCCTGTTCGCAGCCGCGCTCGGCATTTATGCGCTGCTCAGAATCCTCACGGAACGCCCGCCCGCCGGCTTGGTGGCAGCCTGGGCGATCGGACAACTCGGCACACTGGCCATCGCAACCTTTCTCTATAAGAGTCACCTTTCGAAGTTGGGCGAGTCAAGAAGCGCGCTGCAAGGCTGGAAGAGCGAGGTTTATCTAAGCCATTCGTATTTCGATCCCGCCCATGGCAACCCGCTGATGTTCCTGGTTGGCCATACCTTCGGAGTCTTTCAATATATCTTCGGACAGCTTGCAGTGGGCGATGCCATGGGCCTTTTGTTCGTGGTGGCAGTCGCTCTGCTCCTGCGCGGGAAAGGCTTTCCGGGTGATCGAAGCTCGTGGCGCCGCTTAGGAATATTCCTGCTCCTGCCGCTGGCGATTGGCGGCTGCGCAGGCCTGGCGCGGGTTTATCCCTACGGCGGAACACGGCACGCCGCCTACCTGATCATACCGGGCGTGGCTGGTGTCAGCGTCGCGGTGGCCCGTCTGGCGGGGGGAAGATGGGGGCGTGGACTTGCAATCGTAGTCTTAGTCCTCGCCGCATGCATCGCTTTCGGCAAGGGGCGCCCCCCCAGAATGGATCGCGCCGATCAAAGGCGTGCTCACATGGCGGCCGCACTTGAGTTCGTGCAGCAGCAGGTTGCTCCGTCCGATCTCATTTTCACCGATTATCAGACAAACCTTATTCTTGGTCACTATCTATGCCAGCAAAGGCTAATTTCTTTCGATGTTGCGCCCGCCAACTTTGAACAATTTTCCTGCGGAGGTCACCGCATCGTTTCCACCGACTACAAGCTGTGGAGGTTTTGGGCAGAAAATTTCACGCAAGTATGGCCACGGTTTGTGCAAGCCTACAGTCTCAAGCCCGGAGACACCGTCTGGATTGTTCAGTCAGGATGGGGGATAGCCCTTCCCGAGGACTTACACCAACACCGTGCCGAGTTTCGCGATCTGCAATTTCAGTTGTTCGGAGATAACATCAAGATCTTTAAAGCGGAGGTAGGCGAGCTAGTGCCCGCAGTTGCTCGGCGATGATGTCTTCCCCGCCCGCCCATTCCTTAGCACTCGTTTGGAGCTCACGCCTGTTTGTACGTTTTCCGCCGGATCGGGCGGCGTAGACCAAAAATTTTGGGCGGGCCTCCTGAGTTTGTTGCAGCATGCCATGTCATTCTGCATTTGCCGGGCGTACTTCTGCTTTTCCATCCAAGGAAAGGAATAGAGGTAGGTGCTGGCGCAGTGCCGAGCGGAATAGAAACCTCACTGGTGATCTCTGAAGACGCCGCAGGGGAGCGTATCAGCCGACGGCGACACGCCTTATTGCGGCCGACGATCTAAAGCCGCCTGTTGCGACTGCTTGTCAATCGTGCCGACAAACGCCGATTCGAAAATTTTGGTGAACTGCTGAAGTGCCGGAAGGTCATACATGGCGACATATTGCTTTAAGTCTTCGTCGCTGACATCGCGATAAGTAAACAGCGCGCTCATGATCTGCGCACTGCGGATAAACGGCATGGTTTGAGTACGCAGGAACGAGAGTTCCGCGTCCGTTAGCATGGGTCGCCCGAAAGCCGCCGCTGTTCCTTTGGCAACGCCGACAGCCACGGCCAGAGCGAATTCGCTACCGCCGGTCAACTGATCCAATCGCTCTGCCAACGCGTATCTCACATCGCTGGCCGGATGCAGCATCAATTCTCTTCTGTACGCCGCGGTTTCCTGGCTGCCTTCCGCGGTGGCAGCGACTGCCTCAAGCTTCCTCATTCGTCTTCCCAGCGGAGTGTCGAGGGTTGCCACGACACTTTGCAGCATCTCGGGATCACAATTCCGTAAATATGCCTTTTTGAGACCGCGCAGAAGACCCGCTGGATCGAACATGCGCAACGTCGCCCGCATGACCAATTGTCTATTCGTCGTCTTAAACTGCGCTCCAACCTGACTCCGTATCTGCGCTGGCATCTGGTCTACGAAATCCTTGACGCCCGTCACTTCCAGAGCCTTATCGATCTGGAGGCTGCAATCGGCGCTTTGGCTCACCTGACCGCGAGCCGCGATGCAGGCCAAACAAATCACGAAAGTGGCAAGTCGAATCGGTTTCATTTGAGAATCCTCCCTAGCGCTTCGAAGCGAGCCGGAACCAACCTTCTTTACCTAGAAGAGCTTTTCCAGTTTGGCTGATTAAGGCAAATCAATTTTCGGACTCCTCGTCGGTGAGCGGGTAAACTAACCTCTGGAAGAAAGATCGCCTTCCCGTTGACCGTGCGCCAGCCACGGATTGAAAGGTGAAGCGCCCCAGTCCTGCTCATTGCTCGGGCTCCACACCAGAGGCGTATGGCCAGCCAGCTCGAACGGAATTACGAGTTTTCTTTCTGATTCAATCGCCTCGACGCCGCCGTCGTCGCTACGACGATTGCATGAGCTGACCACATCTGGCAAAGAGTAATCCTTTCCAGGCTCGATAAGGATGCCACGATCTCATGACACCCCTCCTCGCACTCACCCTAGCTCCTCTCGCCCGAAAGTCGCCATAGAAATGCGCGGGCAGCTCTGGATTATACGGCAGCCCCGGCAAACCAGCTCAGCAACCGGCCAGCATGATCTTCTTGCGGCTGATTTTGTCAGAGAGCGCTCCCCACAACACGAGAGCGGGCCTGCCGAGGACCATCCCAACCGTCATCACGATATTTGCGGTTTGCGGATTCACCTTGAGAATCTTCTGCCGATAGAAGAGAGCGTAGAACTCCAGGTGTAGGGGACCAACCCCTGTCCGGTCCGGCAGTTAGGCCGAGGAGACAAAGCACGACAAACACAATGATCCACGGGCAAATCCTGTGGAGTCGCTGATCTGGGCGGTGCGATCTTCCAGTCCCTCAGGAGAATGCCGTCGCTTTCGCGCGGCCCGCCCGCGCACTGTAATCAAGGTTGCTAATCGACAAGATGGCAGCACAGAGCGAAAACAATAAGAATGAAGATAGGTTGTCTTGTCCTTTGCTTGTTCTTGAGTGGCTGTGCGGCGAAGAAGCAGCCAGTTGCAGCAACGCCACCTGCCGTCGCGGCGACTCCTCCAGAAGTTCGTAGCCAACTGCCACCGGCGAATAGTGAAGTCATCGAGCACTGCATCGTCACAAAACAGGAGAATGCCAACACCGTCACCTGTAGCTGCCTGCCAGGAAGCACTGTGATTGATTCCAAGACCGGGCATACCAAGTTGGTGTGCAAGAAAATGAAGGAAGAAAAGCGGCAGCCGTAGGGGCTTGAAAGGGCACAACCCCACCCGCGCTCGGTGCCTTTGGAATGTAGCCTGGTGATTTGGCGACGCGGAGCGAGTCCCGGGTCTGAGAAGCCAGACCTGGGGTACTCCATCTCCATGCGCGAGCGAAGGATCAGTTCCGGCTGTGCACGAATCTGTTTCCACGTCTCAACTGCTCGGCGCGCTGAAGCCCTGGACTTCGGCCGCGAGCGCATGGACCCTCTCCTGCGCGGGCAAATGGGAGCTGCGGCGGAGCGCGTCGATCAGGCGCGGCTCGCCGAACTCTTCTTCGCGATCGCTGAAGGATTCCGTGACGCGACAAGTGTAGAGTGCGAGTGCGTCGCCTTCTTCGAGACGAATCTCAGACATGGAACACTGCCAGTCGTCGAAGCGCCCGACCACGGTACAAGCGGCGTCGAGCCTCGGGAGCGCGCCGCTGGTCCGCGGCACCAGGCCGGGAAGGTGGCCGCAATTTGCCTAGCGCAAACCGCCGGAGTTCGCGTCATAGTCCGCGTAGAAGAGCGTGGCGTAGGCGCCGCCTACGGCCCGCGCCGGGATGCAGACGCCTGCGTAGTCGAGCATTGCGGCCTGTGGCAGCCGTTGCGGAAAAAGCCGCGCTTGCACCTGCTTGGCAATCGCCAGCTCCTGCGCGGCGCGCCGTTCAGCTTCGAGCCGGGCGGCGAATTCGCGGCAGCGCTCCTCGATCGCCCGCGTCACATCGTCGAATCCCGCTAGGGCGAACAAGTTTCCGACCACGTCCTCAAAACCGCAAAACACTCCGCCCCACTCTGGAGTCTGCGGCGAAATGGAAAACTTCCCCCCCTGCTCCGACCATTCTCGATACTTCGCCTCGACATCCTCGGTGATCAACGTGATCAAGCCGGGGAGTGGCCCACGAGGCCCTCTTGATTGAAACCGGGCATGGGCCGAACGCGAGCCAGCACAGCCATTCCATCCGGCGGTGCGACCTCAATCCAGCGGTTGCCCGATTCAAAGCGCACACCCACAACCAGGTGGAAGCCCATTTGCTCGAGAAAGAACCTCTTGCTGCGCTCCTGATCGTGCCCGTAAACGCTCACGAAGTGCAGGCGAAGATACGGGTCCTTGCGGTCGAGGCGCGGTCCCGTGCCTTCGTGCCGGAAGGAGTGTTGAATCCCTTGTTCAAGCCGGACAATCCTGTCGGTCAGCCAACCGCTTCGCGGCGGCGGGTTGTCATCGTCATTGTCCGGCAATGCGGTTTCTGCTGCTTCCAAGATGCTACCCGGCCGGAGACATCATTGGTCGCCTACCTCACTGCCCAAGATTGGCCGCCTCGAGGAAGAATCTTGAGCTCCGTTTTAGTTGGCCACAACATCAATCGGAGATTCTATGCCTCTGACACCAGAAGCCGCAGCCCGCAAGGAAACCTTATCGCTGCTTATGACTCATTCGGCGCGTCCTCCAGTCCCGACCACACATGAAGAATGCAGTCTAGCGGCTGGCCGGGATGATGGGAGGGAAGCTCAAGGAAATCGCGTCGTTTGAGAAGAACGAAATGACGATGTTGGTTTCCGTCGCGACGGGCTGGTCGTCTTTGAGGTAAGGATGGTAGCGCCATTGGCGAATGGCGCGGACTGCGGCCGGGGCGAGCGCCCGGTTGCCAGAAATAAATCTCACGTTGCGCACGGCGCCATCAGAATCCACATCCGCTGTCAGGCAGACGACGCCGCGAGCGCCGACATCCATATAGTTCGGATATGCAAAACGCAACGGAGGTCTCGATGCCTGGATACGAATGAAACTTCTGTTCTGCTCGAAGAGTGGAGGGTTCCGAGTCGAAGCCGTATCGTGGAGGCGAATCGCCCGCATTGGGGTTGAGATAGAAGCTGCGATTGGAGCTGAATTGGAAGCTGGCGTGTGAACTGGGACGACTGCAGCGATGGATGCCCGCGCCACCGCAGTTTCCGGGGCAGCTGTGAAGGGAGCGGTAACTGCCGCTACCGCGATGACGACGGAGTTGTCGGCCATGCCCGCTGGTTCTGCGGAATGTGCAGAATCCGTGACGGTGACCGCGTTGATCGGCTGAAGCCGGGTCTGATTGTGGGCTTGCAGGGATGGCACTGCCTGCAGGCGATGCCATGCGCCCACGGTGATGATGCAGAGGCACAGCCCACCGACTGTCCTTGCCAGCCTGGTCGTTGCTAGCTTGGTCGTTGCCATCCTGGACCAGTTCAACATGGGCCAGACCAATTTTGGCGAAGACGAGGAAACCGGGTTAGGCTGGGGCGCGATTTCCGCAGGCAGGGCTCCAACTCGTTCTTGCTGTTTATCTTTCTGAGTTGGCTTTTGACGGGCTGGATCCGGGCCCGGCGAAGCGTCGATCGGCACCATGGTCGGCACAAAATTCTCAACCACCCCGACCGCCAGCAATGGATCGAGGGAAGGCGGCAGGACGTCCACGTTACTGCGGAAGAGCCCGTTGACCAGTGCGCGCTGGCGCGGGTTCAGGAGTGGGATGGAGAGTTGGCGAAAGTGACGAAACGTCCAGAGCAGATAAATGCGTTGCCGAAGAGAAAGTTCAGCGCGAACCAAACCCTGCGGTGTTTCAAACAGCAAGAAACCGGATTGCAGCCTGTCCAGAAGCACGCCCTAAATATATGCAGCTTCGGTGCCAAGCAGCCAGATGGTAACTCACAGATAACAGACCATTTATTCGTCCAGGCGGGACTCCTTTGGATAACGTAGTGCAAACGATTTCATGCGTTTTCCTTGGAATGGGTAGATTGAGCGACAGGTCGAAAGGGGGGATCATTCATCCGACTTCGACCGTGATGCTCGAAGACTGAGCTTGAGTCACGATGCGGGTGTCGTCTCAGAAAAACTGGGGTTGCATCTCGATGCGCGGAGTTCGCAGGAAAAAATCCGAGGTGTGAAGAATTCGGCGGGACTTGTCGACGGGCCGCCAAGCTCTCCGGAATGAACTCATGCCCTCCGATTCAGCCGGCGTATGTCGCCTTGGTCCCATCCTCGTCACGCCGGACGGCAAGTCATGCTTATACGGCTATCTATCATCGTATTCTGTCAGGCCTCTACCTCGTGGAAGGATTAAAGTAGAGGAACGTGCTACCGCTTCCGTTGCAGTTGCGGCTCACTCCCAAATCGAGCGCAGCTTCCAGAGATCCCCCTTGACCACCATTGGCTTTCCGCTCGCGGAGAAAAGCTCAACTCTGCTGGTATCGGAAGCAGGAAAGATGAGGTTGGTGATGGCAATCGTACCGTTCTGCGCATAAGCCTCGATCGACGAGCGGTCGACAACAAGTTTGAGATCGTATGGGCGACTTACGACCAGCGGCGCGGTTGTTTTGGCTGGGAAGTCCGCCGTAATAGCCGCACCTGACTTCGTGCGATCGATGTAAAACTCTTCCTTTGAACGATCGAATCCAATCTCGGTCCAGTGCTGCTTGTCTGTGTAGAGCCGAAGGCCGAAGATCATCTCGGAAGTTCGGCTAAATTGCAAGTCCAGCTCAAACGGTGCTTTTTGAAAGCTGCTGCGTACCTTGCCGCCCTCGGTTGGCCGAATCGCTTCGTGTTCGGTTCGAAGAGGGATGATCACCGGCTCCTGCTTTATTGCTAATCCTGCCTGATCGCTCACGAAGGAGAGCCGCCGCGGAAGGCTCATCTGCCCACGCCAGGGAGACGTGGGCAGTTTGTCCGCATATTGCCAGTTGTTCATCCAGCCGATCAGGACCGGCTTTGCGTCTCGCGGCAGGCCGTTGAAGCTGATCGCACAGTAGTCGTCCTTGCCATAATTCGTCCACCCGTGCGAACCCGCCCTGCTGAAGGCAACAAAACGCTTTCCGTCGAAGTCACCCAGAAAATACTGCTCGCCCGAGCCTCCCTGCGGCGCGCCCGGATTCAGGCCGACCTTCAATGCCCAGATAGCGCCGTCTCCGTTTTCGGCTGGAATGCGCAGGAGGTCCGGACATTCCCAGGCTCCATCCACATCGCCGGCGGGTCCAAAGTCGCTCAACCGCGTCCACTCTTTCAGATTCGGTGAGGCATAGAAACGAATCTTGTGCTCCATGGGCAAAGAAACTGCCATCCGCCAATGACCTTCCTTTTCATCCCAGGAAACGCTGGGATCGCGGAAGTCGGCCATGTGGAGATCGAGCACAGGGTTTCCCGCATACCGAGTCCACGTCCGCCCCTCATCGGCGCTGTACGCAACGTTCTGGGTCTGCCGTGTTTCCTCGGCAGAACTTCGATGGCCCGTATAAATCGCAACCAGGCATTCTTTTCCGGAGGCGCAGAAGCCGCCCGTGTTCTCATGGTCCACCACAATGCTTCCGGTGAAGACCATTTCGCCGTCCTTCTCTGGAATAGCCACGGGCAGCTCTTGCCAATGAAGCAGGTCCGTGCTGACGGCATGTCCCCAACTCATGTGCCCCCATTGATCACCCAGGGGATTGAATTGATAGAAGAGATGATACTCACCGTGAAAGTAGACGAGACCATTCGGATCGTTGGTCCAATTCCTGCGCGGAGAGAAGTGCACCTGCGGGCGATAGGGCTGCTGATAGTCGGCGGTGGGAGCAGCGGCAAGCGAGGTGGTCAGGACGCATAAGCACGCAAGGAAAGACTCGATTGATGGAAGAGCCGCCATTCTCGTCACGAGGACATTGAGAGCGTGTATTTCTCGGGTTGGCGCTCGAAGGCTTGCTTGCACCCCGCACAACAGAAGTAGACGTCGCTTCCGTTGTGCGCGGATTTGTATTTCGCTCCACTCACATTCACAAACATGCCGCAGACCGGGTCGCGGGCTTCGTTGTTCGGTGCTGGCGGATTCAAAACTGGCGGATTCGAAACTGATAAGTTCAAAGCAGGCGACGTGCTCTTCTTATGCGCCGCAACTGCTTGCGCGCGAGCCCCCCTTAGCTGGATGATCTCGGCAAGAATGCTTACCGCAATCTCTTCGGGCGAGGCCGCGTGGATGTCGAGGCCGGCTGGTGCGTGAATCTGGTTTACTCGCTCGGAAGGCACTCCGGCTTCGCGCACATATTCGAGAACCTTCTGCGCCTTGACCTTGCTGGCCACGAAAGCTACATACGCGGCGCTGGACTTAGCCGCTTGTTCGAGCGCCTCCTCGTCACCTTCTCCCTGGGTTGACACCACGATGAAAGTTTCGCGAGCAATCCCAACCTTGTCCAAATCAAGCTTGTCCCGATTGACTTCGCTCAAATTCGATTCCGTTTGCAGCAGGTCCACATCCGGAAATTGTTCCTGGTCCGCACCGGGGGCAACCACAGAGACTCTGTAGCCGATAGCCTTGCCCAACCGAGCGAGCGTTTGAGCGATCGGAGAGCGCCCAAGAATCAGAACGTGCGGCTTCGGCAGAACGGGCTCGATATAGATATCCAAGGTGCCTCCGCTATGGCAAGTCATGGTGTAGTCGACGATTCCGTCTTCCGGCGCGGCTGTGGGACTGATTCGCACCAGGCGCGGCTTTCCATCGGCGAATGCTTTCAGCGCTTCCTTGATGACCACCGGCTGAGCGCAGCCGCCGCCGATCCAACCCCACATCCTGCCGTCCGCGAAAATGATTGCCTTGTCTCCCGGCTTGCCGGAAATCGGAGCCTGAAAGCGCACGACGGAAGCGGTAGCGAAGGGCTCGCCCTTCGCCAGTAGCTCCGCGGCTTTGTTCAGGAATCGATCAAACATGATGTGCCCGTTCTATAGATGTTTTTCCAGCGCCAGCAGGCTCTCCAGATTGTGGGCTGGAGCAAAAACATCGATGTGCGGCAGGGCTGCGCTCATGCCGCTGGTAATCGGCTGGTAGTCTTTCAGGCCGAGCAGCGGGTTCAGCCAGATGAGCCGGCGGACACGCCGCTTCACCGCGCCCAATTCCGCGGCCAGAACGCGGGGCTCTCCGGTGTCCCAACCGTCGCTCAGAATCACGAACAGGGTATCCCTGGACCGCAGCTTTCTGCGGTGGAGCTGGTTAAACTCGCGCAGGGATCCGCCGATGTTGGTGCCCCCGGACCAACCCGCCGGTTGCTGCGACAGCGCTCGCAACGCTTCCTGCAAGCGTTGGGCGCGTAACAGACTTGTGATTTCGACCAGATTGGTGCTGAAAAGAAACGTATCGACATGATGGAAGTGTTTTTGCAAGGCGTAGAGAAACTTCACAAGAAACAAACTGTAGGGGCTCATCGAGCCGCTGATGTCGAGCAACGTCACCAGCCGGTGGGGGCGGCGTTTCCTCTCCCGGTATTGCAGTTGCAGCGGTTCCCCGCCACGGCCGATGCTCCGGCGGATGGTCCTTCGCAAATCCACCTGCTCTCGCGACGTTCCGATTCGTCGCCTTCGCTGCAGGCGCCGGCTCATCTGCTTGAACAAGCGAAGTGCAATTCGCTCCAGCATCGCCATGTCACTTTGCGGCAAAGTTGAAACATCCACCTTGCTGAGCCGCTCCCGGGCGCTGGCTCCGGTGACTGCCTGGGCTCCTTCGTCTTCGGATGAAACGTCATCAGCGGAGCCGGTTGACATCAGTGAACTCGCTTGTCGTTGGCCCACAACGGAAGAGACCTCTTCTCTTGCACGCCTCTTATCGTTCGAGAATCGCTCCGGCTTCGCTCCCCTCCAAAACGACTGGAAAGACTCTTCGAAAAGATCCCAGTCGTCTTTGGACGAACACAAGATGGAGCGCAAACCAAACTTCAGATCTTGGACTTGACTAACCCCGAGGGCTGCGGCTGCCTCCAGCGCACCAAGAGTTCCTTGCACGCCAGCGGAAAGCCCCTTCTCGCGCGCAAAGCGACAGAACTCGACAATGGTTCTGGCGGTGCCGCTCGACTGTTCAATTGAATCCAACATAAGTGCTTGCCCTGGCTCACCCGTGGGCGCAAGCCCGCGTTCTTAAAAGTCCCCAGCGGCACGGCTGAAGCCGAAGCCTACTCAAACCGAGTCCTACCAAGGCCGACTTGCGAAAGCGCTCTCTAAGCTCTCTCAGTCGAGTGTGCCACAATTTTGTCCAACCCCGCGCTCCGGATCTTTGCGCTATCTTCAACGGATTTGGAGATACAACCGAGCGTCTCCTCGATGGCCGGCTCATCCAGTCGCACCTTGCCCAATGCGAGCAAGGCCTCGGCGCAATCCATAGTTTCCGCCACTCCGGGAGGTTTACTCAAGTTGAGCCCCCGCACCGACTGCACATATCCAACCACTTGCCGGGCCAACCCCTCTTCGATACCCGGCAATCGAGTGCGCACAATCTTCATTTCCTTATCCAGAGAGGGATAGTCGATCCACTGGTACAGACATCTTCTCCTGAGAGCGTCGCCCAGGTCGCGGCTGCGATTGGAAGTTAGAACGACATACGGAACATGTTTCGCATGGATGGTGCCCATCTCCGGAATTGTGATCTGGTAGTCGGAAAGCAATTCGAGCAGAAACGCTTCAAACGCCTCGTCCGCGCGATCGATTTCGTCGATCAGCAGCACGGGAGCGATGTCTTCCACAAGAATGGACTGCAGCAACGGCCGCTCCAGAAGAAATTCGCGGCTGAAGATGTGCTTTTCTTTCTCCTCAACGGTTTTGTCCGATCCTTCTTCGATCTTGATGGCCAGGAGTTGCTTCTGGTAATTCCACTCGTAGACCGCCGAGCTGAGATCCAACCCCTCGTAACACTGCAATCGGATCAAACGCGTGCCCAGGAACGATGCCAGCACCTTGGCTACTTCAGTTTTCCCGAGGCCGGCATGACCTTCGACGAGAATCGGTTTCCGCAGTTTCGTGACCAGGTAAAGCGCGGTGGCCAGCGACCGGTCGGCAACGTATCCGAAGTGTGCAAATCCGGAGACAATCGCATCGACACCTTGGCTTGCAGCACCGGGAAGAGGAATTCGGGACGCGCCCATGGTAGTAACTTCGACTGCACGTTTGCTTGCTCAGGAGCCACTCTCGGATTTTCCGCGAAACAGTCCCTTCGTGGCCTGCCAAGCCACCGCCGTGGCTTTGATCGGCTTGACATCCGCACCGGTCGCTGGCGCAGCAGGATCGTCAGAGGGCTCCTTCAACCGAGCCTGAAAATTCTTGGTGAACTCTCCAAACATAATATTCGAAACTTCGGTAATCACGCGTGAGCCCATCTGGGCGAGGATCCCGACGACGCCGATCTCAGACACGCTCCTGACCTCTGTACCGCTGTTATCCAGAGCACGAAGCGTCCCGGTCATTTTCATGGACGCGCTGCCACGGCCACGTACATCCTGTCCCTTGCCCAGAATTTCGATCTCGTGATTCTCTGTGTCCAACCGCACAATCTGCACTTCGCCGGTATAGTCAGTGATGCTCGGGCCCACTTTCACCTTGATTGCGCCTTTGTAGGTTTTCTCATCCACCTGCGCAGTGATCTGCGCACCGGGTACGCAGGTGGCAACCATCCGGGGGTCGCTCAGGAAAGCCCACACTTTTTCTACCGGCTCCGGTACCTCGAATGTCTTTTCAATCTTCAATGCCATCTATGCAGCCACGCCTTTCTCCTGCAAAACCTTCCACACTTTCCAAGGCGTGATCGGCATATCGATGTGCTTTACCCCGAGATGGGACAGCGCGTCGACGACGGCGTTCACAAAGGCGGCCGGAGAACCCACGTTGGGAGATTCTCCCACGCCCTTGGCGCCGAACGGGTGATGCGGACAAGGTGTGCAGGTCTTGTCGGTCTCCCAGTGCGGGGTTTCGACCGCCGTCGGCAGCAGGTAGTCCATGAAGCTTCCGCCCTGCACGTTGCCGCTCTCGTCGTAATCGATCTGCTGCATGAAAGCAATGGCGAGTCCCTCGGTCAGGCCGCCGTGAATCTGGCCCTCCACGATCATGGGATTGATGATGTTGCCGCAGTCATCCACGGCCAGGAATCGCCGCACCTTCACCTCGCCCGTCCCTTGATCGATGTCGACCACGCAGATGTAGGTACCAAACGGGAAAGTCAAATTGGGCGGGTCGTAGTAATCGACTGCCTCTAGTCCCGGCTCCATACCCGGCGGAAAGTTGGTGTATGCAGCGAAAGCAATGTCCTGGATGGTCTTGGATTTGCTGGGCGCGCCTTTTACAAAAAACTTGCCAGGTTCCCATTCCAAATCGTTCTCGTTGCATTCGAGCAGATACGCCGCGATCTTTTTTGCTTTGTCACGAATTTTCCGTGCCGCGACCGCCGTCGCCGCTCCCGAGGTCGGTGTGCTTCGGCTGGCATACGTTCCCAGGCCATAAGGTGCGGTGTCCGTATCGCCTTCCTCGATGGTCACGTCGCCAGCCGGGATTCCCAATTCCTGAGCGACAATCTGCGCATAGGTAGTCTCGTGCCCTTGTCCCTGGCTCTTGGTTCCCATGCGGGCCATGGCCTTGCCTGTGGGGTGAACGCGAATCTCGCAACTGTCGAACATCTTGATGCCGAGAATATCGAAGTCGTGGGAAGGACCTGCGCCCACGATTTCCGTGAAGCTCGAGATCCCGATCCCCATCAGCTCGCCTTTTTTTCGTTTCTCGGCCTGTTCCTTGCGCAACTCTTGGTAACCGATCCTGTCCAGCGCAAGCTTCATCGCACCTTCATAGTTGCCGCTGTCGTAGGTCCAGCCCAGGGAGGACTTGTAGGGAAACTTATCCTCCGGGATAAAATTCTTGAGCCGCAACTCAGCCGGATCCATCTTCAGTTCGAGAGCCAGCACGTCCACAACTCTTTCGATCAGGTAGGCCGCCTCGGTAACGCGGAACGAACAACGATAAGCGACGCCGCCCGGCGCTTTGTTGGTGTAAACGCCGTCTACCTCGCAGAACGCCTGAGCGTATTCGTAGGAGCCGGTACAGATGCTGAACAATCCTGCGGGAAACTTGGTGGGCTGCGCTGTCGCATTAAATGCTCCATGATCGGCGAGGGTCTTCACGCGCAAAGCTTTCATCCTGCCGTCGCGGTCGGAGGCGATCTCCGCCATCATGTGATAGTCGCGGGCAAAACCGGTGGACTGCAAATTTTCCGAGCGCGTCTCAATCCACTTCACCGGCACACCGAGAGTCAGCGATGCGACCACTGCGCAAACGTAGCCCGGATAAACCGGAACCTTATTGCCGAAGCCGCCGCCGATATCCGGCGAGATCACGCGAATGTTGTTTTCCGGAATGCCCCCGACGAGCGCGAGGACGGTGCGGTGAGCGTGAGGGGCCTGTGAAGTAAGGTAGACCGTTAGCCTTCCGGTGGCGCGACTGAAGTCCGCCACGCAGCCGCAAGTCTCGAGCGGCGCAGGATGGCAGCGCGGGAAGAAGGCTTTCACGCTGGCCCTTACTTCCGCGCTTTGAAAAACTTGCTCGGTCGCCTCACGGTTGCCAACTTCCCAATGAAAAATGTGGTTATTCTTCTGCTCGCGGTCTTCGCGAACCAGCGGTGCGCCGGAGTCGAGAGCTTTATTCGGATCGACCAGCACCGGCAGCTCTTCGTAATCGACTTCCACTAGTTCCGCCGCATCGGCGGCAATGTAGCGATCTTCGGCCACGACGAAAGCCACCTCTTGCGATTGGAACAGCACCTTCCCGGTCGCCAGCACCATCTGCTTGTCGTAAGAAAGCGTGGGCATCCACGCCAGGTTGGCCTTGGCCAGATCTTCGCCGGTTATAACCGCCAGCACTCCCGGCACCGCCTTCGCTTTCTCCGTATTGATGCTGTTGATCCGAGCGTGGGCGTACGGACTGCGCACGACCTGCCCGTACACCATGCCGGGCAGATTCACATCATCCACGTAATTGCCCTTGCCCTGGATGAATCGCAGATCTTCTTTGCGTTTGACGGAATGGCCCATGCCACCGATTTCAGGAGATGTTTTGTAGATCACTTTGCCACTCCTTCCGCCAGGTTGGCCTCGCTCCCCGCCTTAGCCATCTTGGCTGCCGCATGCTGCACGGCGCTCACAATGTTCTGGTATCCAGTGCAGCGGCACAGATTTCCGGAAATTCCCCAGCGAATTTCCTCCTCGCTGGGATTGGGATTGCTATGCAAAAGCGCGTAGGACGACATCAGCATGCCCGGAGTGCAGAAGCCGCACTGCAATCCGTGCTCCTGCTTGAATCCTTCCTGCAATGCGTGCAACTGGCCGGCGCTGCTCGCCAGACCTTCCACGGTGAGAATCTCGCCGCCATCCGCCTGCACGGCGAACATGGTGCACGATTTCACCGTCTTTCCATTCAGCACCACCGTACAGGCGCCGCAGTGGCTGGTGTCGCAGCCGATGTGCGTGCCCGTCAGTTGCAAACTTTCGCGAATGAAGTGGACCAGCAAAAGCCGCGCCTCGACTGCGGCTTCCCGCTCCCGTCCGTTCACTTTCACGGTAATCAATTGTTTTTTTGCCATCGCCAGTTCCTCGTTCGACTTCAAGAGACAACGTGGAAACTACTTGGCCGCCCTCTCGGCGGCGCGGGCGAGGGCCCGCTTTGTCAGTTCCTTGATCAACCCTTTCTTGTATTCCGCCGGACCGCGCAAATCGGAACTCGGCTGCGCTTCATCGGCGGCCAACTGCGCAGCCTGCCGCATATTCGCCTCGTCGAGTTTCTTCCCGCGGAGAAAGTCCTCCGCCTTCTGCGCCCTAATCGGTGTGGGGCCCACGTTGGTCAAACCAATGCCCACTTTATTCACGACACCCTTGCCATCCAGCGTCATTTGGGCGGCGACGGCCGCGGTAGCGAAATCTCCCACTTTGCGCTCCAGCTTGAAGTAAGCGCCTCCACTGCGAGGCGGCGGCAGTGGAATTCGAATCTCGGTAAGGATCTCTCCCGGCTCCAGCGCTGTGCTGAACAGCGACAGGAAGAATTCTTCGATGGGAATGATTCTTTCGCCGCCCGCTCCAGTTGCCACAACCTGCGCGCCCAACGCGCGCATGGTTGCCGGATGGTCGTTGGCCGGGTCGCCATGTGCCAGGTTCCCCGCCACGGTGGCCAGGTTGCGAACCTGCGGATCAGCGATCACTTGAGCGGTATCGATAAGGATGGGATATTTTTCGCGGATCAAAGGCGATGCTTCCAATTCGGCTTCGCGCGTTAGCCCGCCGATCTTCAGAAAACCGCCTTCTTCCTTGATATACGACAACCCGGAGATGCGATTGATGTCGATCAGATAACCGGGGCGCGCAAGGCGAAGTTTCATCATCGGAATGAGGCTTTGTCCGCCGCTGAGAATCTTCGCGTCTTCTCCATGCTGTTGGAGGAGCGTGATCGCTTCAGGAATTGTCTTGGGTCTCAGGTATTCGAAGGTTGGTGGGATCATTGCTTAAGCCCTCGTCGTCGGGCAATGCAGTCCTCTACCGCAATGCGAGTTGTACCTTACCACAGATGGGGTATTCGAATAAATCGGGGAACACCCGAGCCCCCGGGCACTAGGAAAGCAAACTCGGCATCCTCCAAACCTTTCCCTAAGATGCGACCCCGTTTCCGCTCGCTGCCCGTGACCTCCAATCCTCGATCGCCTTCCGGATGGCTTCCGGAGCCAGGTTGCTGCATCTCATCTTGTAATCCGGGATGCCGCCCAGGGCGTCGGCCACCGCCTGCTCTGATATCTGAGATGCTTGCTCGACGGACTTGCCCAGAACCATTTCCGTGGCCATGGAGGAACAGGCAATGGCTACGGCGCATCCCATGCACTTGAACTTCACATCCTGGATCACGCCCTGCTCGATCCGGAGCGTGATCAGCACGGTGTCGCTATCTACCGGGCTTTTCACGATCGCCTTGCCCGAAGGGTCGGCGATGCTGCCTACGTTCCGCGGTTCGGCATAATGGGCTCGGAGCTGTTCACTGTACATCGCCTTGTACACCACGAAGTCCCACAACGAAATCCACGCGTCTGGATTGCACTTCCGCGTTCTGGGGAACTATCATACGCGATGGGATGTCATCGGATCTCTACGCCAAAGCCGCCGAACTTACGGCCCAGGAAAAATCCTTTGCCGTCGCCACGGTGGTTCGCGTGGAAGGTTCTTCTTCCGCCCGGTGCGGGTCCAAGGCCATCGTTGACGCGCAGGGGAAGCTGGTTTACGGCTGGGTGGGCGGCGGGTGCGCGGAGAGTGCGGTCCGCAACGAAGCCCTGCGGTGCATCGAACTGCAACAGCCGCTCCTCATCACTCTCGACATGACCGACGAACTTCTGGGTGTGGGGATGCCGTGTGGAGGAAAGATGGAGGTCTATATCGAACCGGTGCTGCCTCAACCCGATCTCCTCATCGCCGGCCACGGCCGCATCGCCGAGGCACTGGCCGCGTTCGCGCATCTGCTTGGCTTTCGCATCATTGTGAATGACCCCGGCGCTGATCAATCTTCATTTCCTCAAGCCCGGCAAGTGATTGCCGAAGACTTCGACCTCACGCAGACGCCGATTGGAGCAAACACCTATGTCGTGATCGCGACCCAGCACAAGAATGACCATCTCTGGCTGCAAAAGGCTCTGGAGGGTGAAGCCGCTTACGTGGCTTTGATAGCCAGTCATCATCGAGCGAAGCTTGTGCTCGACTACCTCGCCGCAGAGCGAGTTCCCCCTGATAAGATCGCGGGAATTTTCGCGCCCGCGGGACTCGACTTAGGGGCGGCAACTCCCGAGGAGATTGCCCTCAGCATCGTGAGCCAGATCGTGGCCTTACGCCGCAACGGCTCCAGCCGCGCCTTGCACCGGGAGGCAACTCTCGACATGCGGGACAGTGACGCGTCCGACAAGGTAATCGCCCAGTGCGACGCGCACACGGCAGACTGAGCTCCCCGGTTTGCTATCCGGTAATCCGCTTCCGGCGTTGCGCAATGATTTCCGCCATGATGCTGAGCGCGATCTCCTGCGGCGTCTCCGCGCCTATGTCGAGTCCCGCAGGGACTCGCACGCTCGCCAGTTTTTCCGCGGCAACTCCCTTCCTCCGCAGGCCGCGAGTCACTTCCTCTCCTCTCTTCTTCTTGGCGACGAGTGCGATGTAGGCGCTGTTCGCTGCCAGCGCTTCCTCAATCGCCTCTTCGTCGCACGTGCCTCGGCTTGCCACCACCACGTGGCGATTGGGATTCGCCGCAAGCAGCGAAAAATCGAGACTGTGAAGTACGCGATCCGCATCGGGGAAGTCGGCGGTGGCCAGCAACGGATCCACGACGGTCACCGTGAATTTCATGACCTGTGCCAGTTTCGCCAAAGCGACCGCCATTTCGTCCCTGCCGACAATGATCAGCTCCGGCCGCATTGTCGTTGAAGCCCCAAGCTGTCGTCCGTGAAGATCGGCAGTTTCGAGCAGGGCTTTCTCTTTTTCCGTGCGACTGCCGGCATGGCGAAGCGCTTCGAAATCGCGCTGCCGATCGATATCCAGCAGAATCCCCATATCGTCGACTGGTAACTTCACAATTCCTTCGAGATGATCTCCGAAGATCGCGCGGCAGCCCATATCGCCGTGGAGGACCATTATTTCCGGAAAGACCGAGCGGTCGAGAAGCACCGGGTTGCCCCGAAAGCCCCGGTGGGTCGGAATCACGATCTGTGCCTTGGAACGATGATGCTCCGCAATCAATAAGTCCAGCGTCCCAGGCCGCACAAACGGCTGGTCCGCCAGAACGATCAGGGCGCCCGCGGATTGCGAAGCCACCGCGGAGAGCCCGGCCTTCAACGACGTTCCCATGCCTTGCTGAAAACTCTCGTTGAGAACGACGCGTACATTCTGCAAGTCGATTTCTTTCCGGATATCCGCGGCCGCGAATCCTAGAACAAGAACGATCTCCTTCACCCCGGAAGCGCGCACGTTGTCGAGCGCGTGCTGCAACAGCGGGCGGTCATCCAGTCGCATCAGTTGCTTCGCTGTTCCCATCCGCGTTGAAGTTCCGGCGGCTAGAATTACAGCCGAAATCGTTGAGGCGAGATCAATCATGGAACATCACAATCGGCACGAAGAGTCTAGTTTCGGTCCGGCCTCTCATTCGGCATTTACTGTGCACGCTTCGTGCTCCAATTTCCTCACAATCGATCATCGCTTCGGCGATTCCCATTGGCCCGAGTTAGCGGAACGAAAGATGGCTTCGATTACGGCCATGTTGTTGATGGCGTCCTCGAGGGCGACGGGAACTTCAGTGTTTTCCAGAATCGCTTTGGAGAAGGCGTCGCCCTGCAGCGTGTACTGATTGCAGACAGGAAATGCTTCCGTAATGATGCCCTTGCCAAAGAGGTCGCTTCCATCGTCGATGAAGAGGCGAGTAGGGCGGTCAATCGGGGCGTTGAAGGGAATTTCGATCTCAATGCGTCCCCGGGTGCCGAGGAAGTGGATGCGCTGGTAAGGGACCAACTGCGTGCTGCAAGTAAAGATCGACTGCCCGGCGGGAAAGTCGAGAATCGCGGAACTGAGACGGTCGGTGTGCATCTGGGGATCGCGATCGATCCTTCCAACCACACGAGTGGGCTCTTGTGCGAAGGCGTAACGCGACGCGTGGATGAGATAACAGCCGATGTCCATGAGCGCACCACCGCCAGATTCGACTTGATTCCGGATGTTGGCCGCGTCCAGGTTGAAGTAGCTGAAGAAACCCACGATGGACCGGAGATCGCCGATACGGCCTTGGTGCAGAAGTTCGCGCAGGCGCAACCATTGGGGGGAGCTGCGGATCATGAAGGCTTCGCCGATCTTGACCCCGGTACGGGAGCGGACCGCGAGGAGAGATTCGGCTTCCGCGACCGTGAGGCTGAGAGGCTTCTCGCAGAGAACATGCTTCCCGGCTTCAGCGGCTTGCATGGTCCAGGGGACGTGCAACTGATTGGGCAGCGGATTGTAGATCGCGTCAATCTCGGCGTCCGCGAGAAGTTCTTCGTATGAGCCGTAAGCTGTGGGAATGCCGAGGGCCGTCGCTGCCTCTTGTGCCTTCGCGAGGTCGCGGGATGCAATCGCCACGACGCTGGTGTATTGGCCCCGCTGCATCGCAGGGATGACTTTCTTGAAACCGATGGCGGCAGTGCTGAGAACTCCCCAGCGAAGCTTCTTGGGCATGACGGTAATGATAAAGGCAGCGAACGGAGAAAGGCGGAGCGCAAAGCAAAAGATTTTCCCTGCGCCGATGAATCGAGCTCTCAGGCCATCACGAGGCGCAACCTGGGACGACCAGCGCTCCTGCCGGTTCGAACGCTCAAAAACACGGGTTCAATGGTGAGAGACCATTTTCTGCCTGGCTCGTCTAAGGAACCAGTATTTTGCGAGGAGGATCGAATATGAAGGATGTTTTTCTGGCAGCGTTGTTGGTGGCAATAGGTCTCTGTGCCGGAGCGGTCCAGATCTCGGCACAGAATTCGGAGGCAGCCGCCGCCGACCACACGGCCCCCGCCTATGACATGAAGGGTCAGTCGCTATTGGATCTCGAAGCTGTACAGAAGAAGTTTGTGGATCTTGCAAACGTGGTTCCCGCCGACAAGTTTACCTGGCGCCCCTCGGCGGACTCACGCTCCTTCGCGGAGGTCTTGCTGCATGTTGCCGGCGAGCGCTATGGAATCCTTGGTCTCATGGGAGCGGTGCCTCCAGAAAAGGTCGACGGAAAGACGCTGGAAAAATCGACCACCGATAAAGTCCGGATCGTCGCGGAGTTGAACAAGTCCTGGGAGTTTGCTCAGAAGACCATCAACAGCATGAGCAACGCGGATTTCGCAAAACTCTTGCCGAAGCTCGGCCCTCAGGCGAACGCAGGCGACGTAGTGTATATCTTGGTCGCCGATGCACACGAGCATCTTGGGCAGGCTGTGGCTTATTCTCGTGAGAACGGCATTGTCCCGCCGTGGACTGTGCAGGCACAGAAGAAGGCTGCCGAAAAGAAGGCGGAGCAGAATTAGGCGGCAGGAGGCCGTCGATGATCCCCGATTTTGCTGGGTCGCCAGCGCAAGACCAACCGGTGATGCGCGCCGTGGTTGCCGATGACGAGCGACTGGCCCGCGAGAAGTTGCTCATCCTGCTGAAGTCGGAGCCGCAGGTACAGGTCGTGGCTGAGTGTCAGGACGGCAAGCAAACGGTCTCCGCCATCCGCAATTTCGCGCCAGATCTATTACTGCTCGACATCCAGATGCCGGAGCTGGATGGCTTCGGAGTCCTCGACAAAATTCCTCAGGAGGATATGCCGGTCGTCATCTTTACCTCGGCCTACGATCAGTACGCGATTCGTGCCTTTGAGGCGAATGCTCTCGATTATCTCTTAAAACCTTTTGATCAGGAACGCCTGCATCAGGCCGTCAAGAGGGCTCGATCCGAATTATTTAAATCCCCCGACAACGAGATTACGCACCGGATTCTGAGTCTGCTTGCCCAGCTCCGGTCGACAACTTTTCCCGCATCGGAGCGTGACAACCGCCTGGTGATAAGGGTCAATGGACGAGTTGTGTTCCTGGACCTGGAAAGCATTGATTGGGTGGAAGCTGCGGCCAACTATGTGCGCTTACATGTCGGCAAGGAATCCTACCTTCTGCGTGAAACGATCGGCGCCATCTCTGAACGCCTGAACCCGAACCACTTCGTCCGCATCCATCGTTCGAGTATCGTGAACGTCCGCAAGATCAAGGAACTGATACCTGTTAATAGTGGAGAGTACGTAGTGGTACTGAAGAACGGGAAGGAACTGTCCTGCAGCCGGGGCTATCGGTCAGGCCTGCAGCGAATTGTCGAGCAGGCTTGATTCCGGCTGCCCAGCAGCAGGCTTTGCCGCTCGGAAGACTTGGCTTTCAGTTTCATCGTCCGCCGCGGCGCCGAACCCCTGGACCCATCGATCGCTTGCGCGATTCATAGGAGTAGCTCCACCTTGGACCGAAGACGCTCAGAAGAAGCAAAAAGCGAAAGCGGAGGCGCCGAAAGAGAATCGATAGAGTGAGAGGACGGTACCGCTGTGAGCCCGACGACCGTAAAGCTCTCTAAGCTTGGCCTCGAACGCTAGTGCGTTTCCAGCGCCGCGGACCGTCGAGACTCAGAAATCCCTCTTTGGCCATTGCACCTAGCGCTCGTATGATCGCTTCGGTGGCATGATCGCGATTGTTAAATGGGAACGATCCCCTGAGTACAATGCGTGAATAAACCTCCTCGACCGATAGAGCTTCCTCTGTTTCCATGAGCGCGATACGGCAAGCACGGCGCAATCTTTCCTCCGAGATGCTTGTTTTCCCATGGCGCACGGGCCTGGTATCTGGATCATTCCTGCTAGTTTCGACTGGGGTTCGCGCGAGACTGCTGAACGATCCTCTGCGAAGATTTCCTGCCCCTTCTCTGCCCGCACCCTCCTGCAACTCATGCAACAGAACGTTGAATCCGCGGATGAGCTTCCTGACAGCGTCGTCTTGCTTCGAGAGGTGACAGAGTTCGTTTCGCAAGAGTGTCGTTAGTTCGACGACGGAGGGCGGAGTCGACTCACCTGGCAATGTACCCATAAGAAGTTATTGCGAAGTACTCTTCAATAATTATCGGCATATCTCTAAGGCTCTATCAATAGCGGAGGGATAGATGATCAGGAATCGCGGATGAGCGGATAGCGTTCTACGATGAGCGCATCAGCGGCGACAATGCGACCAATTGCCTAAGCGTGGTGACGAGGATGGCGGTCGGGCAGGCCTCTCATCGGGCAGGTCTCTCAGATGACTTATCCCGAACGATGTGGTATTTGCGGCGCAGGTGAACCAGTTCATCCCAACCCTGGGTTAGGTTTGCGGAAGGGAGTACATAATCACTTGGGGAATCGGTGCATGCCGGAAGCACTTCCAACGGCGGAGACTGAGCTGGCTAAGGCGCGCAGTATGACAGAATGCAATCCTGCGAACGACATCGAGCGCGTCGTAGGATGGGCGCGGGCGGAATTGGATTTGCTGTTGCTACAGCGGGCGGCGATTGCGCAGCGAGTTAGAGTTATAAAAGATACGATTGTGGGACTCACCGATGTCTTTGGATCGCATCTGACGGATGAGGAGTTACGCGATCTACTCTCCAGGTTACCGGCTCGTCCCTCCTTTCGTCCCCGCCGAGGACTCACCGAGGTTTGTCGTCGGATACTAATGGATTCTCCGCAGCCTCTTACAGCACGGGAACTGTGTCGCCGGATCCAGGAAAGAAATCCTGAGGTATTGGCGCGACAGAAGCAACCAAGGATTTCTGTGACAGTCGTTTTGAGACGTCTGCTAGATTACGGCGAAGTGTATGACAACATCGATGAAACGAACGCGCGAACTTGGCGATGGATTGGACCTCGTAAATCGGCGGAGGTCGCCGACGATTCCTCCTCTTCACAACAACGACCCCCACCTCCGAGTGGCGAGCGCTGGCCAATGTAACGTCCTGACGAAAAACCGTGGAGCTTTCGCGCCACGGCTTCATCATCATGCAATTGACGTCCCTAACTAGAAGCTGATCCGCAGCCCGAATTCGAACTGCCGCGGCGCACCCAGTGCATAGGTCCCGGACTGGAAACTAGCCCGGTAGGGTAGGAGGTTTGGTCCCGGCGTCACACCGCCCACCGAACTTGCGGCTAATGTGGTCGTCGCGCAGCTTCCCAGCGCAACACAATCTGGATTGGACGGTGCCAGCGTCCCCGGGACATTTCCCGGCAGGTTCCCCGCCAGAAACTCGTTAGCGAAGTTGAAGATGTTGAAGATGCCTGCGCTCGGTTCAATGGTCAGGCGCTCGCCGATCTTGATCGGCCAAGCCGCCTTCAAGTCCAGCGACTTCAGCCACGGGAAACCAACGGCTCCCGGGGCGACTGAGCCAAGCGCCGGCATTACCCAACCGAGCGTCGACAGGTCAGCGCGGGTCAGGACTCCGCTGTTCACTACCGCTTTCCCAGCGGGCGTCAGCGTGCCCGCAGATATGGCGTTGTATTGGTTTATCACGCTCTGCAAATTGCCGATGTTTGTGCCACGCTGGAACTGACCTAGGTTCGTGCCTGGGACCGGCATGCCGGGTTCTCCGGAACCAATTCCAGATCCCAACCAATCGGTAGCGAAAATTTCGCCCCCATTCGTCAGCTGGGGCAACGCGAAGTTCTGAGGAAGCGGGCTGTAGAAGTGTCCGATCAAGCTCAACTTTGTAAAGAACGGCAGATCGAACGTTCCACCGAACGAGATCTGATGGGTGCGATCCAAAGCGTTCGGTCCCGTGAACTGCAGCGTGTTGTCATTGTTCACCGCCAAGTTCACGAAGTCCCCGTCCTGTACCTGGCTGACGTACTTGGAGAGAGAGTAGGACAGCTGGAAGCTGGAAGACTTTACGCCGCGAACAGGATTCTTTATCTGCTGAACCAGTTTTACTTGCAGGCCGTTATACAAGGACCGCCCGACCGGCTGGAGCAAGTCGAGTGTACCGAGAGCGCCATCGTTAACCCCGGTGTAGCCGTCCGTACCCGGAAACGCGCAGATAGGGCAAGGGGCGCCTCCGGTAACGGCATTGTTGGAATCCAGGCCGGCGCCGGAATAGGCAGATTGAGAGTTCGCCAGCGCCGCAGCCTTGGCGGCTTCTCCCGTTAACCCTGCTGCTGTCGCAGCACTTAGCTGAGCCGCATAGACGCAGCCAGCTTGCCCCGGCCCTGCCGAGCAGCCATTGGCAGCCTGTGCTTTGTCACGTGCCGCAATCGCATTTGCCCGATTGAAGGAACGCACCGATCCACTGTGATTCGCGTCAACCACAAGCAGAGAGTGCTCACCGATGTTGCGGATGTAATCGGCGGTGAGCACAGTTCCCGGACGAAATTCATGCTGGAAGCCAAGATTCATCTGCCAAGACCGGGGCGAGCGGTAATTCGGGGCAAACAGGTCAAACCCATTTACGTTAGAAGCGTTCATGGCGGTGCCCACGAAATTGCCGTTTGGTTGCAGTCCGATATTGGCGGCAGTGGCAGCTTCGTATGCACGGCTCAACGCCAGTATCGGAGACGCGGCTTGCGCGATTGTGACGGGGACGGCATTGGAAACACCACTGCCATTCGCGTTCGCACAGAAGTTGGGCGTTACCTGGTTTGTGCCGGTTACGATCGCGGCTCCCCCGGCGATCAAACTGCCCGCCGGGCCGGGATTGGCCGGCCAAACCAACGGGGCAGGTGCGCCCCCGGCGCAGACTGTTGGAAAGGCAGAGAAGATGCCTTTCGGAATTCGCGCAGGGCTGTCGAACAGTACGTTATTCCAGATGGAGTTCTCAAAGAATAATCCTCCGCCTCCACGGATGACGGTCTTGCCGGCGCCGGCCACATCCCAGGCAAAACCCACTTGCGGACCAAAGTTGTCGTTGGGAGTGCGCACCTGGTTGCCCAAGCCCGCACCCCATCGGTTCAGCGCCGGCAAAGGGCCCAAGTCGCTATCCACACGCCCGGTGTCGCGCACATAGTGCAGGCCTAGCGCCAGACTGATGCGGGGTCTGATCTTCCACGCATCCCCCACATAAGTCTCAAAGCGGTTGTCCGGGCCCAAGCCGCCGGCGGGAAAGCCGAAGGAAGCCTTCGCGGTAGAGAAACCAACTCCATTGCCTAAGGTCACCCAGTCCGCAGGGTAGGACGTTGGATCCGACGAAGTCCCGGTGAAGGTCGTGCCCGCTTGCGGGAAGGTAAAGAAGGCGGCCAAGCCTCCGCCCTGGATATGGTTGAAGGTTACCCCATAACGAACAACGTGCTTGCCAATAATCTTGCTGCCGTCGTACTTAGCCTCGTGGTTGCTTTGAATTGTCTGCTGAGGCGCCAGCAGGTTCGGTCCCCCGCAATACGAGCCGCCTTTGCTAATCACGCAACTCCCGGCCAGGGGCGCTCCGATGTTGATCCCCAAGCCGGGTATGGGGTTATCAGGACCAGCCGCGAGAATCGACGTTCCGTCTCCGATTCCATTGCGAAACTTGAGGTATTCAAATCGGATGCTGTGCGAATACGGGCCGGTATTGAAATCGATCCCGGCCACATGAGTCACGGTATGGTCGGCGTTCTTAAATCCCTGCAAGGAACTCGCAGACCCATATGGACGAATGTCACTGTTCTGATCGTAATTGAAGCGGTAAAACGCCCGCGTGTTGCCCCTGACGTTCCAATCCACGCGTTCATCCGCCATCAATTCGCGGTAGGGTTCGACCAAACTGGTATTCAGAGTGTTGAAAGGAGCGCTAAAAGGCTGGGCTGCCGTTAAATCTTGCTTGGTGCGTTCGCCGTCGAGGAACCAGAAGAGCCTGTCCTTGATGATCGCTCCTCCCAGATTGCCGCCGAATTGTTCACGCTGAAACGGCGGAGCTGTGGGACCGGGCAAGGCTGCCGCTGTCTGGTTGCCCCGAAAAAATCCAAATGCTTCCCCGTGAACGGTATTGCTGCCCGAACGAGTGGTAACGTTGACGGCGCCCGAGGAGGTCAGTTCAGTTGAGAGGTCGAGAGAAGATTGGGAGAGCTGGAATTCCTGTATGGCGCTTGCGGGAATGTTCTGTGTAGTGGTGCCGACGGTCTCGTCGCTGACGTCGACTCCGTCCACCTCAATCCTCGCCGTCCGGCCAAACCGTCCTTCGAAGGAGATCGATGAAAAACCATTCTTGGTCGGATCAAAGGTGCTGCCTTCCTGAATCTGAACTCCCGGCTCGAGTTGGGCGAGGTCCAAGAAGTTACGACCGTTTACCGGAAGATTCTCAATCTGGTTAACGTTGATCGTGCCTTGAACCGTGGCCTGTTCGGTATTGATAGCAACGGCATTACCCTGAACGTCAACAACTTGGCTCTCTTGCCCAAGCTGCATCTGGAGGTTCGCGGTCGCGTTGTTGCCCACCTGAACGGTCACCGGCAAGTTCATGGTCTTGAACCCTTTTGCCTCCACCTGCACAACATAGTCCCCGGGCTGGATTGGACCGGTGGAATAATTTCCCGAAGACGGAGCATTGAGATGCATCACCGCCCCAGTCGCTTTATTCGTGACCACTACCTTGGCATTCGCGACCAAGGCTCCGGTTTGATCGGTCACTGTACCCTGAAGGCTGCCCGTCCCAACCGTGGATTGTGCCCAGGAAGATGCCGCGACAGATAACACAAACGCTACGATCAGACGTAATGAGATCAACTCCCACCGGTTCACCCCGTTTCGTGAGCATCTTGCGCAAGAGCTAATCCTTGTCATGAACGTCTCTCCTTCATTTCTCTCCGTGCCGGTCGCCAGTGAGGAGCACCCACTGTTTTCGATACGGCTCTGCAACTGTGAGGGCACGCGATTGCCCAGCATGAAAACGAGCGAAGGGATTAGGGATGAACTCACCTAGCTCGAGTACGAATTCTCGGTGAGCAATAACGAATCAACTGATTCCGCGCCGCGGGAGACGCAACGAGAGACAGGCCTAAATATGATTGTTCATATTGTTCATAGAGAATTCAGCGGTCCTCTTTGGGATTCAGTAGGTCTTTCGAGTCCTTCGACATTCACTGTCATCCGCTGATGCGTAAGAAGCGAATGCGTAAGAAATTCGTGTGCAAGAAAGCTTTCTTGTCGCGTTGCACGCCTCGAACTAAGTGCTTGCTATTGTCGGGTGCAGAGGAATACTTACTCGAGCGACCACTCCGCCTTCCGGCAAACTTAGCAACTGCACACTCTGGTTTTGTCCGTAAATAGTTTCGAGCCGTTCTTGCGTGATTCTAAGTCCGACACCCCGCGACAAGGAATCTCCAGGTCCACAGAATCCAGGCCCATTGTCCCTCACCTCCAGCAGGAGATCGGCGCCGTTCCGGCTCGCGGAGATACGAATTTCGCCTCCGGCCACCAATTTTGAGATTCCGTGCTTGATCGCATTGTCCACCAGCGGTTGCAACAACAGGTGAGGAATGCGGGCATCGAGAGTTTCGGGCTCGACGTTGATTCTCACCTTGAGCCTTTCTTCGAATCGTGCTCTCTCGATTTCGATATAGCAATTTACGAATTCGAGTTCACGGCTCAGTGTTGTCATCTGTGTGTCGGCGGTTTCGAGACTTAGCCTAAGCAGATCCCCCAGCCGCGTGATCATTCGATCCGCAGCATCAACATTGGTTAACATCAGTGCGGAAATTGAGTTCAAGGTATTGAAGAGAAAATGCGGCTGCAGTTGACTCTTTAATGATTGAAGCCGCGCCTTCTCCAGCTGCGCCTGCAACTGCGAAGAGCGTAACTCCCGCTCACGGAATTTATGGTAGTAGGAAATCACGTGTGCGATCAGGACGATCGGCAGGTAGGTGGCAATGATGTCGTCGACAAGGTTGGTGAGGAAGAGCGCCTTGTACATGTACCACTGGATTCGAAATCGGTGGCCTTCAGGATCCCAAATGGCAGAAACCCATTGCTGGGTGCGAGAATCCCAAAATGCGTATGGAGTAATACCCCTGAGGGCCACGTGCCCAATGGCAAATACCAAACCGCCTGCCAATAGCAATACCGAGTGCCTAACCCACTCGCTTCGCTGCACCGCGTAGCGATTCGCAAAGGAGAAAACGAAAGGTGTCAACAAAGCGTAGGCAAAAACCTGACTGCATTGCATGGACAGAGCGCTCAGGAAACTCATCGGCCTACCCATGGACTGATAAAGCTGATAGATCGTCACGGTATATGCCAGGGCCACGAACATCCAGGTGCCGAGACTTAGTGCCCAGACAGTCGGAGACCAAAGCCCCCGGAGCATGTCGTGATCCGTATTCCCTTTACTTTTCATTCCGTGCGCGGAACCGCCGCAGCTTTCCTTCCGAATAGTTGCGACCCTAACTCTCTGAGAGTCCGAGATATGGCTCCCATCATCGGCTAACTCGATCACGTGAGCAACCCAGATCTGTGCAACCCGGGGTCCATGGGACGGGTGCCATAAAAACAGCGGTAGATGCCTATATTTTGATGTGGGAAGAACCTTTCTCCATCGACTTCGGAAATTTGGATTTACCTACTGCGCTTGTACTTGCTTTGGACACACCGCGGGCGCTAATGAAATAGCACAACTGCTGTTGCTTGTCCGTGCTGTCTCGCTTGCAGGACGTAGGACTCCTGCGCGGTGTCTGGTCGAGTCATCTTCACTGCGCCCCTACTGGATTTTGTCGATACGATTGCCCCCGCATCATTCGGGACTCGATCGCTTGTTTAAGGCGATCGAGTGATGCCGATCAATGATTGTGCGACAATGCTTGCGTCCCGCAAGAGCGCACCAAGTCGAATCTAGTTACGAACCCGGATTTTACGCACGACCAAACGAGATCGAGGCCTAGGCGTGACCATCAGTGGGCGAGCCGGTCTCGGCAGAATGAAGGAAGTACTAGCTCGGAGGCACGATCCAGGAAATTCAGGCTTTACGTGTTGTCGGAGCATCGTCTTCGCCACGCAGCGGCGATTGAGTTCGGGCAAGCGACACCCAGTTAAAAGGTTCAGGCAGTATAGTTGAGGAGATTTCTGGCCAGGCCCGCCACAGCCCGTCTTTTGAAAGGCTATTCGAGCTCATTCCCCATCTGACGAACGGCTGGGGATGAACTGCTGGCTTTGCGCGGTGCCCGAGGGAGCATGTCATGACAGAGCCAGGCAAAACGAAGTACGCACTCTTATTGTGTGCTGTCCTCTCGCTGCTTCCTGCCTTCGCACTGGCGCAGCAGAGTCGCTCCGTGGTCGTCGATCAGGATGCCATGGGACCTGCCGGCACAGATATGAACTCGATCCTGGTCTTTCTGCAGTCGCCGAATGTAAACGTGTTGGGGATCACGGTCGTCACAGGAGATGGATGGCGTAACGAGGAGGTCGCGCATACATTACGTCTTCTGGAGTTAGTGGGACGCACCGATGTTCCGGTAGTTCCCGGCATCGATACCCCCATGATTCGCACCAAGCAGTGGACGAATCTATGGGAACAGATGTACGGCAAAGTGCTCTATCAAGGTGCGTGGAATATGCCCAGGTCCTCGCATAATCCGGACGACGTGCCGAATCTAACAGAAGGTAATCCGTCGACCAAAGCCGCAACTGAAGATGCCGCGCATTTCATGGTTCGGATGGTTCATAAATATCCGCACCAGGTAACGATCTATGCCGCTGGTCCCATGACAAACGTCGCTGCTGCCATTATTAGCGACCCGCAGTTCGCTTCTCTGGCGCAGGAGTTGGTCATCATGGGCGGCAGCGTCAATCCACATACTGACGATCCCGAGTATCTTGACAGTCCCCGGCATGAATTTAATCTGTGGTTTGATCCTGAAGCATCGAGCATAACCCTGCATGCGCCGTGGTCTAAGATTTCTGTGACCACCGTGGACGTTTCCATTGAGACTCATCTGACCCCGGAAATGTTGGCCGAGATCGGCAAGTCCCACGAGTCCGCGGCACAGTACATTGCGCGTTATACGCGCAAGCCCGGAGATTATCTTTGGGACGAATTAGCCGCCGCCGCCTGGCTCGATCCGAGTCTAATCACACGCGAACGGTACGTGTACATGGACGTCAGCGTGGATAAAGGCATCAGTTACGGAGATACGGTCGTCTGGACCGATCACGATAAGCCTTCGATCAGTTTGCAGAAAGCGCATGTCCAGATGGATGTAGATTGGCCGAAATTTAAAAACATGTTTGTCTATCTCATGTCAGCGCCCACGCCGAATTCGCGAGATCCCCAGATGGCGCATCCGCCAACGGGCGAAAGCAAGCATCCGGACTAGATTTTTCCCCGAGTAGAGGCCGCCGGAACTCGCTGCCGACGCCACTCGCAATGCCGGCGGCCTCTCGCGCCTTTCCTCGAAAATGGCACGCATCCGGTTCATCGGTTCAAGGAATTTGGTTGACAACGATATCCGTCGTTGGCGCAAAAGTTCAGTCTGCATTTGCTTGAATGCTTTCAAAAGGGGGGGCATTCGTGCGGCGTGCGTGCCTGGATCTTGCTCTCCTCTGCTGCGGTTCCATACTGTTTCCTTGCCTGATCCATGCGCAGTCCACAGGATCCATCGTCGGGAATGTGGTGGACAGCTCCGGAGGAAGCATCGTTGGTGCGGTAGTCACGATTACCGAAACTGGCACCAATACCTCCCGCACGGGGCTGGCAGTTCAATGTGATATCGCATATCGCATCGGGATTTCCGCTTGGTCTGTTGACCGGTGTAAATAACTCCGGTACGCACTCGGCAATCGTCCTGATCAGATTTGTAATGGAAAGCTGAGTCACCCGACGGTACAAGAATTCTTCAATACCAGCTGCTTCGTCGATCCACCTCCCAGGGTTTTGGGTGACGCTTCGCGAACGCCACTCTACGGGCCGGACTTTGTCAACTTTGATGCTTCGCTCTTCAAAGCATTCAAACTTCATGAACGACTCAGCTTGTATTCCGCACCGAGGCATTCAACATCTTCAATCACCGGCAGTTTGCGTTTCCCGGAACGGCCACCGACTCACCAGGCTTTGGTCAAATCACACAGATCGTCAACAATCCACGGTTGATTCAATTCGCACTGAAGTTGATTTTTTGAGCGCGGCCAGCCTCTCGCGGCATCCGCGTGGCGGGATGACCTCTCTCAGTTTGGCTTGTCGCGCGATGGGAAAGGCTGCGCTCAGCAGCTCTTTCATAAGTCGCTAAGCTGCCTTTTTATCCCGATAGGAGTTTGTGCTGCCAACCAGATCTTGTCGAAGAAGCTCCATTTGTGCCGACGCTTCCTTGATCTGCTCAGCATATTCGTGGCCTTGTCGCGGTAGGAATCCCCCGTAGTTTTGCAGTAGCAAGCGGGCGTTCGCCTCGATGGCACAGGTTTTGAAGCGGGCCTGGTTGGAAAGGGCAGACGTCAATTTCTCCAACTGCAAATCGCGCATCGCCAGCTCTTGTCTGCTCTGGGCAGTTTCTTGTTCAAGCGCTCGCCCGTGGTAGCGGATCAGTCCAAACAGACATGCGGTCAACACCAGCAAGAGTGAATTGGCAAAAATCGTTCTCCTCAAAGCCTGGCTCAGGCCAGCATTCCTGTCTCTGTCGAAGTTAGCGAAGCTGCCGGTCGCCGCCTCGGCGAGCGCTGACAGAAGTCCGCGAGCTTTGTCCATGTACTCCGCACCTTCGTTGGAATTCACCAGCAGGAATGCGCGGTGGCGATAGCCTTGTTGACGCAGACTAATCGAATGCTCCATCTCAGCCTGCTTTGATTTGGCCAAAGACTCCAGCTGCAACTCCAGGGATCGTTCGCTCTCCGTCCGCGTCGCAAGTCTCGCACGCAGGGCCGCAAAATCGCTTTCGATCCTGCCCTTCGCGTCCGAGTAGGGCTGCAAGTAGGAAGGGTTCGCGGTCAGAAGGTATCCCCGCTGACCCGTTTCCATATCGGTCAGGTCTTTCCGAACACCGGAGATATCCGCCTGGAGCTTGGCACTTTCAAGGGTGAGCGCCGCGGATTTCTGCATTTGTTTTAAATGGTTCACAGCAAGATAGGCATTCCATGCCATGCAAGCGAGTAGCGCGGGAACTCCTATTTGCAGCGCTGCTTTTCGAATCATTTTGATTGTGCCGCCCTTCACGTGACGTTCAGAACACCCTCGGTCGTGATTCGACTGGCTTTGCAAATCTCCTCCGCAACCTTGTTCGCCGCATTACTGCTTTGGACCGGCCCTTCCGCGGACATAACGGAACTGGCAGCCAGGGTGAAGAGTACAGCATCCTCGTGCTTGTCGAAGTAAAGCACTACTTGATTCGCTGCCATCTTCCTACCTCCTACAGATTGTTCAGGAATGATAGGCCGATTCAGTACATGAATGAGGTTATCTCTTTTGGTGCGCCTCAATTATGGATCGAGAACCGCGTGGCGAGAATTAATTAAGTACCAGGACCGTACGGAACGAGTCTGTTGCGGATGAGTTTCAGCCCGTGAGCACAGTCACTGCGGCCGGGCAGCAACTCTGGGAATACTTTACCGGGTAACGTTTGGTGGTGAAATGTCCACCTCCGAGCCTGAGCCGCAGTCCGGTTGGGAATGCGATCGCCGGATGCTTCTGCGTCTCCCGGGTGGCGAAGAATGGATCGATTGCCCTCGCGCCAACTGGAAGTGGCGCTCTTGCGCGGCCAGACTTCTGAGTACGATACGAAAACCCTTCCGCTCTCTTCCCAACACAGCCCGGACCAAAGCGTCATCCGACGAGAAGACCAGCCGTCCCTCAGAAGGAGAGACTCGCCACGATTCCTCTAGGCGCTGAACCACTTCCCCGGCGAAGACGTGTTCGCGGGCTGCCTCCTCCAGCGCGCTTCATCTCTCAGGGCACAAGCATAAAACTCACGATTGTCGCCGATGTCATGCAGCAATCCGGGGGAGATAGGCCCTGTCCGGATTTTCGAAACCCCGCGCTGCGCGCCAGCTTCCGGCTCAAAATGGCGCAGCCCAGCGAGTGCTCCTAGAAAATAACCGGATCAAGGCCCCGTTGCGTCTCTCCAATCCGCATCAGCGTGCACCAGAGTGCACTGTCACCCACCCGCGCGATTCCGATTGTCCGGATGGCCGCACGAATTGAGTCGGTGGACCGGCCGCGACCGCACAGCGGAGAATTTGCCATGCGCAAGCAGTGCGCCGCCAGGGACTCGTCCCGGCAAATCAGCTCCGCTACGCGCGGCATGTCCAGCTTGTCCGCAGGGAGATTCAACTCCTCGAGCAGCGATTGCAGAACTGGTGAAATCGTTGGAAGCGTTTCCGGCAAATCCTCGCGCCCCTTCAGCAGCCGTCGCTGCGCCACGTTGGCTTCCACGGTTTCGCTGAACCGCTCATTTTATTGCTCTTCGCACACTCGCCGGCGCCTTCCGGTTGCGCCGGATTGAGCGGGCCGAACTCCAGACTGGGGTCCATGTTCAAAGCGTAGGGCCGTGCGCAGACGATCCCTAATGGCCGTCAGCACCTGGCGCGTTACGCCCGTGTCTAAGGATATTCCGGAATTTGCCGACACTCTTCTTGAAGGAGCGATTTCGCCATCAGACCGCTTTGGCAAAACGCAGCGACGCCGAGTTCATGCAGTACCGCAGCCCCGTCGGTTTTGGACCATCGTCGAATACGTGGCCCAGGTGCGCGTCGCACTGGGTGCACGAAACTGCAGTCCGCTCCATGCCGATGCCTCTGTCGGAGATCTCCCGCACATTTTCTTTTGCAATCGGCTGCCAGAAACTCGGCCAGCCAGTGCCGGAATCAAACTTCGTCGCTGAACTGAACAGCGCGTTGTCACAGCAAATGCAGCGAAATACTCCCGCGTCATGCACATTCAAAAGCTTTCCAGTGAATGCCAGTTCCGTGTCCGCATGCCGCGTAATCTCAAACACTCCCTCGGGCAGCTGCTTCCTCCACTCCTCTTCCGACTTCACCACTCGCGGCACCTTCACCGTCGCCAGCCGCTTCCCCGCGTCGGAGAATTGCACGATCGTCACTTCCGCCGGCTCGGTCTTCGCCGCCTCCGCGATCACGTGTGGTCTGCGCAACGAAAACAGGGCCACCCCTCCGGCCGCAGCTGCCAGGCCTGACAGAAACAATCTCCGTCCTAAATTGATTTCCCCATCCCCGCGACCCGAATCAAACATGACTCCCCTCCCCAAAAATTGTCATCCTGAGCGAGACGCGTTTTGTCTCGCGATGGATCCGGGCGCGCCGCGCGAATCGCACGCGCTTTTGCGGGCGAATCACTCGCGCCCTTGGCGCGCTTCCCTACTTCCCGGTGTACAACTCCGGAAACTCCCGCCGCAAATTCGACACCTTCGGCGCATCGTTGTAAACAATGTACGGATCATTCGGATGCAGCGTCGCATAATTCTGGTGATACCCCTCGGCCGGATAAAACGCCTGCAGCGGCACCACCTGCGTCGCAATCGCTTTCCGAAAGACCTTTGCCTGGTTGAGTTGCGCGATGTAGGCCTCGGCAATGTGCTTCTGCTGGTCGTCGCCGTAAAAGGTCACCGAGCGGTATTGCGTGCCTTCGTCCGGACCCTGCCGGTTTACTTCGGTGGGATCGAGCGCGACCGAGAAAAACACTCGCAACAACTCTCCGTAAGTAACTTGCGAGGGATCGTAAACAATCTGCACGCTCTCCGCATGACCGGTCTGGCCGCTGCTCACCGCCTCATAATCCGGATTTTTCACCGTCCCGCCCGCATATCCCGAGGTCGCGCTCACCACGCCTTTCACATGCTGAAACACCGCCTGGATTCCCCAGAAACATCCCCCTGCCACCACCGCCGTCTCTTTCCCCGGAGCCGTAGCCCGCGACTCATCGAGCAGTGGACCCGGCACCACTACACTCGCCCCATTCCCCGCCCGGCAGGCCACCGCCCCGGCCAGCACCGTCAACATCATCGCAAACAACCGTACCGAAGTTCTCGACATAACCCTCCCCCCGGGCATCGCCCGCCGCTTTATCCTCCCTTATTAGAGTTACGAGTCTGGGAGAAGTTTCGGATGGCTAGCCGGTATTACCTTGTGGAGACAGACACCCAGGTGCAGACAGCCCCCCCGGCTGTCCGCCGGGCAAGGCCCGACCAGCTCGTGTGCAACGGACACTCCTGTCTGTTGCCTCGGTTTTGATTTTGCTCCTGGTCCCAATCCCGCTCTGACAACAACGCGAAACCCAATCGCAGTTTTGTTCCATCCCAGATTAAGCCGCCAACCTCGTCGTTGTTGTCACCCCGCCTGCCGTCGCCCGGCGCACCGCGAACGTCATCCCCAATCTCGTAATGCCGCTGATGATCAAGCTCGCGCCAACCAGCACGCCGATCGCCCACGCCGAACTCGATGGCCACTGCAGGTAGATCATCAAGCCCACCAGCAGCGTAATGATTCCATCAACCAGCAACCAGCTCGACCCGTGCACCGGACGCATTTTGAAATACAAAACCAGGTTGAGGACTCCTTCCAGCACGAACAGCGCCGCCAGCACCAGCGTCAGCGATGCCACTCCCATCACCGGATGCACGAGCATGTATCCGCCAAAGCACAAATACGCGATCCCGACCAGCAACTTCCAGATCATGTTCCCCGCCCCATGCGCGTGGAACGCGATCACGACGTGGATCACGCCGGCCAAAATAATGAGCCAAGCGACGATCACGCTCACCGCCACCGCGGCCATAAGTGGCGAACCGATCGCCACCATCCCCATCATAACCAGCAGAACGCCCCACACAATCGACAACGTGGACCCGCTCCGCCCCACCGCAACCAAACTGTCTTGCGCCATGAAAACCTCCCCATCACATCCTCACGCCACGGTTAATTAGATGAGATCGCTCCGCAAAAGGCCCATATGAATGGCATGCGACACCGCCTAGGCTGTCCGCCCGGCAAACCCATGGGGGGACGGATGCTGCTGTCCGTCGCCCTTGATCTGGATCCTCGCAATAGCCCACCTCTGTCATCCTGAGCGGAGCGGGCGAGCGCAGCCAGCCGTCCCGCGCGGTCGAAGGATCCCTGCACTAGGCTCGGTCTTGATGTCTGTTGGTGATTTTGATTTCGCTTGGGATATTGATCTTAAGCCCGCATTTCGACGCCTTCCAGCCGCACGGCCGGCACAACCGCGGAAGAGCGGCGCTGCAGCGCCCAGTAAAGAATCCCAGATCAGAGCGGGCATTAGCCCCTGAGCCGCAATTTGCCCAGCTAGGGGGACGGGGAAGTCACGACCTCCGTCGTGCCACAAGCAGTTCCAACAGGAACTCCGCCGCAGCCCCCTGTCATCGCCCCACACGCCAGTGCGGGGTAGACGCCGAAAACCGGCCCGATCTCTGCGACGCCAACCCACTCTATTCCAATAACTTACAAACTCGATCCGGAATTTTTTCGATACAGATCTCGCACCCACAAACCTGGAAGGTTCAAACTCAATGGCCGTCAACAAAAATGCTCGCACCTACACCCACATCAAGGTTAATAACGAAGTTCCCTGCGGCTCGCCGGCCCTGCGCGGCTAGGTCTTCTGCCATTTCCACCAGCGCATGATCTCCGCATCCTTCACATCGCCGCCAAGAACGCTCTCCCCGCGCCAATTTCGAGTTCTGGCAGCAAAAGAAAGATGGTCAACGAAGTTCCCAAATATCGCGCCCTTGCTGTGCCTCCCGAGCCCGTAATCGCCCAAGCCGGCGCGCTCGCTCGGATCACAATACCCAAGTCGCTCAGCGTCGCTCTACTGCAGCCGGCCATAGCTGACTCGGTCGACCCCACTCGCCGCAAGCCACCTGGCAAGGTCCCGGCCGTTCCCGCGATCGTGCGTCAGCCTCTATCCTCAGCGATGAGCGCCCACCTTCAACTGCCAGCGGCTGAAAGCGAAACAGCCAACGGCTGACGGCGGTTTCCTCTTGACATTCGCTTTATATTCGCCAACAATGGCGGCATGGCGATTACACGCAGACAGCGCGAAGTGTATGACTTCATCTCCCGCTTTGTAGCGGAGCATGGCTACTCTCCATCGTTTGAGGAGATCGGCGCCGGGCTCGAGTTGACTTCGCTGGCAACCGTGCACAAGCACATTACCAATCTCGAAAAAAAGGGACTGCTCACCCGCGACTACAACCGCAGCCGGTCGATCGATCTGCTGCCGCCCAAGGGACGGCTGAAGCAGGCCATGAGCGTGAATACCGGCCTGGTTCTGCCGCTACTGGGGCGCATCGCCGCCGGCCAGCCGATTGAAGCGATGCAGACCAATGAGACGATATCGCTCGCCGACTTCGTCCGCTCGAAAGAAGTGTTCGTGCTCGAAGTGCGCGGCGATTCCATGCAGGATGAAGCCATCCTCGACGGAGACTATGTGCTGGTGGAGAAGCTGAAGACGGCTCACAACGGCGACATCGTGGTCGCGCTGATCGAGCAGAGTGATGCGACTTTGAAGCGCTTTTATCGTGAAGGTGAGAACATTCGACTGCAACCTTCAAATGTGACCATGAAGCCGATCATCGTGCCTGCAGCCTCGGTGGAAGTTCAGGGGCGGGTGATTGGGGTGCTGAGGAAGTACTAAGACGCTTCTAGCTTCTGGCTCCTGGCTCCTAGCTCACAGCACGGCCGACAGGTCATTTTGCAGCAGCGACCTCAATCCCGAATTCAATTCATTGTGGGAATTTGTCTGTGTCTGATGCTGGCGGCTGATGGGGATGCACAGAACCCGGCAGTAGCGCAGCCCACGCCGACGAAGGAGAAAGTTGCGACCAGTCATGCGAGTGGAACGTTTGACGTGAAGCTGATGCCGCAAGCGGCCGAAGACGGTGCCGACGCAGGCTGGGGAAGAATGTCGATCGACAAGCAGTTTCACGGCGATCTGGAGGGGAGCAGCAAAGGATGCATGCTTTCCTTGGCGGCGACTGTGGTGAAGGGTTCAGGGGGATACGTCGCGATGGAGCCGGTGACGGGAACGCTGAAGGGCCGCGCAGGCGGCTTCGTCCTGCAGCACAGTGGCGCCTTGACACGAGGCACGCCGCAGTTGAGCGTCACGGTTGTGCCAGACTCGGGCACCGGTCAACTGGCTGGAATATCGGGCACCTTCACGATAAAGATCGATGGCGGAAAGCACTCTTACGACTTCGAGTACACTATGCCGGAAATGCCGTGAGTGGCTTTCAGCTCAACTCCGACGCGGCGCGGTCCTACCGGTCTGATCCCAGGAAAACAAAAAGCACGCGACTCGTAAGAGTCCGCGTGCGTTTGAAGTCTCCACTAGAAGCCAGCAGCTAGAAGCCTTCTCACCCGATGTGCCGGTCAATCGCCTGCGCGATGGCATCCTTCGGGCGGTAACCCACGAGTTGCTCGACCACTTGTCCACCCTTGAAGACCAGCAGCGTGGGGATGCCGGTGACTTTGTAACGCATGGGCGTGGAGCTGTTGGAGTCGACGTCCATTTTGCCGACCTTGAGTTTGCCCTGGTAGTCCTTGGCGAGCTCGTCGACGATGGGAGCGAGGGCGCGGCAGGGGCCGCACCAAGTTGCCCAGAAATCCACCAGCACGGGCGTATCTGATTTCAAAACATCCTGGTCGAAGTTTGCATCGGTGACTTCGACGATTCCATTGCCTGCCATTGAAGTTTCTCCTCGTTGTAACGTCGCGCTGTCGGCGGACGCTCCGTCGAGCTGTCTTGCCGGGCCCGGCGATCTGTATCGAATAAGTGCATGCCCGGTTGAGGGCTTAGCTATTATCGCACTTCGGTTGGATGCCCGGGAAAGGGCGAAAGTCGCAAAAACGGCAGGACGTCCGGATCGTGGTCCGGAAGCGTCGCGCCTAAAAGATGAACTTCACTGCAGCCTGCATCAGACGGGGAGCAGCCGCGCCGACCACCTGTCCGAATGACGTGCTGTTGATGTTGCCATTCACGGAAGCCGGTCCGTAGAACTGAGCATGGTTGAAGACGTTGAATCCCTCCCAGCGAAATTGAAGAGACTTCGATTCGAGGAGTGGCAGGTTCTTGATCAGGGCCAGGTCGTAGTTATCGATTCCTGGCCCGTAGAAGAATCGGCGCTTGGCATTGCCCGGCTGCCCGAGCGGTTGGAGACTGAATAGGCTCGTATTGAAATAGGGCTGTCCGTTGCGGGGATTATGGTTTAGCCCGAGCGGGCCCGGAGTGTACTGCGGTTCGTCCGCTCCATCGTTGTTCACGCCGTTCGGTTCCGTGCCCAGCAAAGAATTATCTCCGTAGTTGTAAAGCGTGACGGGAAAACCGGTGCTGAAGCGGGTGATCCCGGAGAGCGCCCAGCCTTCTGTCCATCGATTGCCGCCGAAAAGATGGTCGAGGGGCAGACGGTAGTTGTAGCTGGCCACGAAGTTGTGCTTCACATCGAAAGCCGACAAAGCCTTGCTGAGCGCGGGATTGACAGGGTTGATTTCTTCTCCAAGGTTCGAAGCTTGGTCGAGCGACTTGCTGTAAGTGTAACCGCCAAGAATCTCCAAGCGACCGCTGGTATGGCGCAAAGTGACTTCGAGCGCGTTGTAATTAGAATTGCCGACCGTAGCCTGGTTCGAATCGCTGCCGAAGTTCGGGCCCAGCGGGCCGCGGGTTCCGTGGATGGTCTGGCCGGAATTTGTGAGGTAGGTATTTCCTTCAAGAAATGGCCCGCATGGGGTTTGTCCGCCGGCCAAGCTTGCCGGATTCATCAATGGCAAGCAGAGCGCGGGATTGCCGGGATTCGCTTCCACAAGCGCGAGCAGCCGATGACCTTGTGTGCCCACGTAACTGGCACTGAGCAGGGTGTTCGATGATAGTTGACGCTCCACCGAGAACATATATTCCTCGGTGTAAGGAATGCGATTCGTGGTGGGATAAGCTGGCAACCCGCTGATAGGCTCGTACTGCGACCAATCAATATTGGGATCAGGATGGCTCGCTGAAGAATTAAGCGGCGCCAGTTGCACCGGAAAATACTGACTGCCCTGCCCGCTGGAAGCGGAAACAAAAGGCGTGGCAAACAGCGGCGGAGTCGGACTGGTATAGGTCGTGCCATAGGGCGCGTTCGCGCTCAGAACTCCGATGGTAAGCGCTTCGATGGCGGTGTAAAACACGCCGAAGCCGGCGCGGAAGCTGGTTTGCCCGCGGTCTCCCAGGATCTTGCCCAGAAAAGAATCCGCACTGGCGCTGGGTGAGTAGACAAGGCCGAGGCGCGGTGCAAAAACCTTATTGCCCGGCGCCGCCAAAGTGCGGGGAACTCCGGGGTCGGTCGGGAAAAGAATTCCCGCCGGCGCGGTGGGAAAAACTACGGATTGTTTACCCGGCTCGAGAACTGCCAGCTGATTATATTTCTCGTACCAGGGTTCGATGCGGTCCCAACGCAAACCATAATTGAGCGTGAGGTTGGGACGCAGACGCCAACGATCCTGCGCATAAAAACCCAGATACTTGTTGCGTCCGTAAAAGGGTTGGAGTTGGCTTTGGTTGTACTGCGTGGGAGCGCCGAGCAGGAAATCGGCAAAATCGGATCCCGTCTGGCTACCGAAGAACAGGAAACTGCCGTTGAACTGAGCAATGGCGTGAGTATCGACCTGATCGAAATGAAATTCGGTTCCGATTTTGATTGTATGTGTGCCCACCACTTTGGAGAAATTGTCGAGCCACTGGAAAGTGTTGTTCGTCTGAATCAATTCATTGGTATTGGTTCCAATGGAATAGTTATCGAAGACGACGTTCTCCACACCCTCGGTTTGTGGAGAGAGCGGCACGATGCCGGTCGTGTTGGGGCCAACCTGGAAGCCTTGGGACGCGAGGCTCACACCTAATCCGCCTTGCGGACTGCCTAGATCGTTGGAGTCGCGCAGATAACTGAAGCGGAATTCGTTCACGGCGGTTGCACTAGAAGTGCTGGTGTTTCCCAGGTTGAGCAACTGGGCGCGGCCCAGATTCAAAGCGTTGAAGCCGGGAACGTTCGCCCCACCCTGCGCTGTGGGATAGGGATTGTTCTGCGCGAAGTTGTCCAGAAAATAGTAAGTTGAGAATCGCCCCCAATGCGTATTCCCGTCGAAGCGGATTGCACCTTTGTTGTCATGCAGGGTCTGGTTGTAAGCGGAGGTGGAAAACAAATTGCCCGGCTGGTTGGGCGCTGGAATGTAGGGCAGCAGATGCTGGGCGGGAGCGGACCACGCACGGGGGGGGATCTGCAGTGCAGCAAGCACGCAAGCCGCGGTGCTTTCGCAACCGGGAAAATAGTAGGACTCTCCGACAGAGACCGGATATCCCAGTTTTTGCGAGAGCATGCTGGCCCAAGCGGGACCGCTGACCTTCGCATGGAGAGAATTGGCGGAGTCCGACAAGTTGCCAGTTCGGTCTTGTGCGGAAGGCACGGGAATCAATCCTGTGGCCACCCCCTGGGTCTGCCGCGTGCCTTGATAATCAGAGTAAAAGAAAATCTTATTTCGCTGCACTGGACCGCCCCAGGTTCCGCCAAATTGATTCTGGTCAAACGAGCCGCGGGCGGGAGAGAAGTAATTGCGCGCATCCAGATTTGTATTGCGTAAAAATTCAAATACGTCTCCGTGGAAGGCGTTGCCGCCCGACTTCGTGATGACCTGGATTTGGCCGCCGCTATACTCGCCATATTCCGCATCGAAATTATTGGTGAGAATCCGGAACTCTGCAATGGAGTCGAGATTCGGAATAATGGCCGTCCCCATGTTGACGTCTTCCTCCACGTCGCTGCCGTTCACCATGAAGCTGTTGGCGAACTCCCGCTGGCCGTTGATGGAAATGTTGCCCGAGTTCAAGTCTCCCGACGGAGAGAAGGCACTGGCTCCGACATCCTGGACGGTAGTGGAAGTAATCGACGTAGACGGGGCGACGCCGGATTGGAGCGCGAGCAAATCGGTATAGCTGCGGCCGTTCAGGGGTACGCCGGTCATTGTCGAGCCCGCGATGACTTCCCCCATCTGGGAACTGGAAGTCTCTACGTGAGCCGCGTTGTCGCTTACGGTGATGGCGTCAGTTCTCTGCCCTACCTGCAGCACAATATTGATCAGGAGCGCGCCATTGGCATCGAGGGTGATGGCGGTGCGGCGGTAAGGTTTGAAGCCGGGGTGGTTCACTTCGAGCACATAGTTCCCAATGGGGAGGACGGGAAAGGTATACGTGCCGCGAGCGTCCGTCGTGGCAGATTGACGCACGCCGGTATCGGTATCCACTACACTGACGGCGGCTTGAACAATTGCGGCACCCGACGTGTCCTTGGTCGTGCCTGAGATGCTTCCGCCTACTCCGGCCAAACTTGCCCCGGGCAGCCCCAGAAGAAGGGACAGGCAAAGCAGCGATAATTTGGGAAACCTTCGCATCATTTTGGGGTCATCTTCAGTTGCAAAGCAGTCGCAACTGAACTTATGATGAAGCGCAATCGCAGCTCTTCATGTCTCCCCTAGTTGCAACTCAGTCGCATCTGGAGGTACATTAAGAATGATGCCGCAAACGGATGGGTACTGTCCAGTTCCGGAGAAAGATTCCGTCGCAGCCTGATTGCGACCAGTTGCGACCGTCGCTGCGAGGTCGGAGGAGCGATTATCATGCCATTGCCACAAACGGAAATGCCGGGCCGGTTGCAGGCACATTTCACCGAGCGCGGAATCAGAATGACGCAGCAGCGGCGCGCAATCCTGCGCGTGATGGAGACCGCCAGCAAACACCTGGACGCGGCACAACTCTTGCGCAAGGCTCAGAAACTGGACGCCAGCGTGGACCGCAGCACGGTCTACCGTACGTTGCAGCTATTAAAGCGGCATGGACTGATTGATGAGCTGGATCTGATGCACATTCACGGCGAGGGACATTACTACGAGCGCAAGCTGAACCGGGACCACATCCACATGGCCTGCCTGCGATGCGGCAAGATCATGGAATTTGTCAGCGATGTTTTTGAGAAGTTGAAGGGACAGGTGGAGAAGGACTGCAGATTTCGAATTGTGGTATCGCGTTTGGAGATTGGCGGCTACTGCGCGGCGTGCCGAGGAGCCCGGTAGCCGTTGGTGAATGATTGGTTGGGGGAATGATTGATGGAAATTCGATTCCTGAATGCAGAGGATGCGACTGCGTACTGGAATATCCGCCTGGAAGCGCTGGAGTGTGAACCCGAGGCATTTGGCGCATCGGCTGAGGAGCACCGCGCCTTGACACTGGATGATGTAGCGATGCGTTTCAGTTCCGATCCGCCGAACAGCTTCGCCGTTGGTGCCTTTATTGGCGAGCGACTGGTGGGCACGGCAGGTTTCTTCCGCCACAAGGGACTCAAGGAGCGCCACAAAGGGCACGTTTGGGGCGTTTATGTGACCCGCGAGGCGAGGGGGAAACGGGTCGGGCGAGATATGTTACGCATGGTCCTGGGGCGCGCCGCCCAGACCGAAGGGATCGAGCAGATCCGGCTCGCGGTAGCGACAACTCAAGAGGCCGCATTGAGACTCTACCGTTCGTTCGGATTTGAGTCCTTTGGCCTTGAGCGAGGAGCGCTGAAGGTGGGCGAAAGCTACATTGACGAGGAACATATGGTTCTATACGTCAACCGTTCACCTCCAAAATAAGCGTTGGCGCCCAGACGAGCGTTACAAATCAAAAAAGCGTCCCGGACGTTCAATCCAAGACGCTAGGCAGCCCTCCCCCAGAACTGCCAACGACTTTTGGATGATAGAGTTGAGTCCCTTTTTTTGTATACGTCACTGAGGTAATGAGCTTTGGCGGGTTTCGGGTAAAGAATTACGGTTGTTTGCGCCAAGTTTGGCCGGCGTCTTCGGTGGTCCAGAGTTCTCCGGCAGACGTGGCAACTTTCCCGTGCTGCGGGTCAGAGAACTGGATGCTGGTAATGTCTCCGGTAAGAATCGCGCCGGCTTCTGAGGGGATCACGCGCGCCCAGCGATTGCCGCCATCGGAGGTGTGATACAAGGCTCCGCCGGAGGCGCCGGCCCAAACATCGAGTCCACTTGCCGACAGGGCGCGGAATATCAGGTTAGGACTCGGAGCAGGTACCGCCTTCTGATCCTTCTTCTCTTCCTTTTCAGCGGGCTTTTCAGCGAGCTTATCCTCAACAGGTGCGCTTCGGTCCGTCGTGGGGACGCTCATTGCCATTGCGGTACGACTTCCCGCAGACAAGGATGGGACAACATTTTCCCAAGTATTTCCTCCGTCGAAAGAACGCTGCAATGCACCGGCAGGGGCAATGGCCCAACGGGGCAGCGCACGAGGCATAACCGGCGATGAGGTTTGCCGAGGCTGGCCGGGGGGAGCGGTTGCAGGTTGCGCAGGCACCGGATCCTTGGCTTTGACCACGTCAAGAGTGGTCAACTTCCGGCCCTGGACCGGCAAGTTAGCCTGATTCTGAACGAGTTGATTCTGAGGCACTGCGATAGCGGCCGATTCGGTGTTGGCTGGACCAGCGGCGGATTGCACTTCAACCACCGTTGAAGAGGCCCCAACTTTCACCTGTTGCTGGATCTCGGGAGCTGCATTCTGCGCTTGAAGCGTCGTTTCTAGGGCTTGCGGGGATCGAGCGTCGCGGTTAGGAAAGACCTCCTTCGCGCCGGAAGAGACCGGGGAGGCGCCGACTCCCATTCCGCCTCCGGATCCGCTTCCAACGCCCGCCCACCTGCCACTGGCTACACGTCCGTAGACTGCAAGACCTGGCGGCGGCATCGCGGGGGTAGCTTTAGAAACCAGTTCGTGCGCGGTCGATTTCTTGTCTCGGATCTCCAGCTTGGGAACTGGTGCGGGTAAGGCAGGTTGAGCCAACGTTGAAGGGGCGGGCGCCTCCCTACGTTGCATCAAGTCTCTTTGCATCAGGTTCGAGGCCACCGTCTTTTCCGGTCGACGATGGGTGTATTGCAAAACTCCAACGGAGGCCACGGCGAGCATTCCCGCGGCCAAAGCTCCCCAGCGCAGGACGGGCCAGGCGAACCAGCCGATTCCAGTACTGCGGGGGGAATCGGTGGGGGCGATGCTCTCGGTTGCGGGCAAAGCGAGCGTCACCACCTCACGGCAATCGCCACAAACCGCAAGATGTTCCATGACCAGATCGCGTTCGCGGCCAGCAAGAGACCGCTCGGCGAAGGCGCTGAGCAGGTCGGCGTCGGGATGCGATTCGGCTCCGGGAACTCGCTCCTGCAGGCGCTTTAGGACGAATTTGGGAACGTTCTGCATGGTAACGCTAGTTTCTGTCTCCGAGCTTTTCCTTCCAGGGATCGATGGCCCGTCCTGGGGCTTCTCCTGGCAATTCAGCCTTCGCTCTCACCTCTCTCTTTCCAGAGAACGGTGGCGGGGACTTTTCTTGCGCCAGACTGCGTCGAATATCCAGGTGCAGGTCGCGGACATCGACCTCTAAAGCCTCTTCCGCCTGACGGCGGGCCATGCCTTGCTGAACCATCGTAGCCAAGATTTTCTTTCGCAGAGACTTAGCCAGCTTGTCCACCTTCCGGCTGATGGTGGACTCGTGCACGCCCAGCATCCGGGCGATTTCCGCCAGAGTCCGGCCGTCGAGGAAGTACGCCGCCAGCACCGTGCGATCTTCGCCGGAGAGCGCAGCCAACGCCGCATGGGTCGCAAGTTCCAGACGAGAGTCGGGGGATGAAACCGGCTCGGTCTGGGGAGCTGCGAACTGAGAACCTTCTTCGCCTTCTTCGTCGAGGCTGACCAAACGTTTGGTACGACGGTAGCGATTCACGAATTCTTGCGCGAGCACGGTGCGAAGCCAGCCTTCGAGAGATCCACGGCCGGTAAAAGACGCCAGCTTGGAAACGCGTTCGCCCTCGCGCGTGTGGGTGCCGTAGAGTTCGGCATAGAGCGTGTCGGCGAGATCGCGGGCGGCTGAATCCTCGCGGGCAATGCGCAGGGATGACTGATAAAGCTTCTCCCGGTAGCGAATGAGAAAGAGTTCCCAGGCAGCATCTTTGCCTGCGGCGCAGGCTCTGGCGAGGGCAAGTTCTTCCACCCGCAAGCTGAGAAGAAACGTACGTGCCTCCGCTTGCGTGGCCACTGCGGGAAGATATTTCATGGCCACATCCGCGAGAATTTCGGCGAAAGCATCGCACGTGAGACCGATTTTCTCGCAGCCGGCGTGGGCGTGCAGCTCCGACAGCAAATCCAAGACTGCGGCTTGCACTGGAGCGGAGGTCGGTTTGCCGGGGCGCATGTAATGAAAAGGAGTACGACGAACACTCTCTTAGATTCTACTAGGATGCTCCTAGTCTCTTAGACGCGTAAGCGCTTGATTTTGGCCGCAGGCACTGGCGAGGTTTTGATGCAAGTTTGCTGGTGCGACTTGTGGACGCTGCCTCGGAGGCTAGTTGTTTTCCCGGTTGTTCTGGTACCAGCGTCGCCAGGCTGCGGAGTCGTTGGGCAGGCGTTGTTGGGTTATATCGCCCAGGGCCTGAAAAGCCCAGGCATGAGTCTGCGCGTCGAGTACCGGATCGTCGGAGTAGTGGATGAGTTGCGGGACGGCGATGAGCCGCTGATCGTGACTCAGCATGCCAGACTCCGCCAAACTGCAGGCAGCGCGTTCGCGCACCAAGGGAGACGGATCGTCGTGCATCGCCTGCAAGAGCGGAGCTATGGTAGGAGTCGTTCCCACCACGGCCAGGCTCTCTACCGCCCAGCGGCGCGCATCTTCCGAGGTTCGAACAGAAGCGCGATCCGATGTGCGCCTGGAGGGAGTCTGCTCCGAGGAGGCGTGGTCGGAGGAAACATTCTCTGTATTTCTTAAGTGAGCACTCAATACCTCGATGATGCGGTCTGTCTCAACGCCGCGGTTCGCCAGCAGGCCGAGGCTCCAGAAAGCCCAGATTTCTTGCGCGTGATCGGAGGAGCCGGCTTGCTGGATCAGCGCGTCGACGGTCGGCACGTTCTTCGCGAGGCCGTAGGCGGCAAGTTGGACCTCGATGGCAGAATCCCGCACGCTTCTGTGATTGGAACTGAGGGCGGCGGTGGTAAGTTCACTGAGTCTCGCGTCCCACTTGAGCTTTCCCCGCCATGCATCCGTTCGAGCTGCGATTTGTGCTGCAATCGGATCGGCAGACCCATCGGAGCGAGCTACGGCACGCTCGAGAAGAATTTCCGCTTGTATCTGCGGCTTCTGGCGATCCAGATCGCGATCGGACAGCGGAGTAGAAGGGACGCCGGGATTTTTGTGCAACGAGAACTGGTGGAATAATTCTTGCCGAACGGCGTTTACCCCTCCGGCGCTGGAGACCGCTACCGCAAGGCCGACCCCCGCCATCACGGCGGCAATATGCAGATAGCGCAGGTTGGAGAGCGTTCTCCGATCCTGTTCCGGACGATCACGCTCCGACGGTGTTGGAACCGGCTTTGGCGCAAAATCGGAACCTGGCCCAAGAGTGCCGTAATCCGGCGTCGGTTGGAGGCGCGGGTCGAATGCGCGTACTCCCCCGTCGCTGTCATGCTGCAACAAACTCGGTCGAAAAACGTCCATGACTAAATTTTAGAGACGAGCCGCGATAGGGTAAAGTTACCTCTGGGAGCCGCCTGATTGAGCGGCACTCGAGGCGCGGCCACGGGCCGCTTTAAAACGGCATGGGCACAAAATGCCAGGGGCTTTCAACTTCCGGAGGAAGGATGTTTGTGAAGAGAGATTACTTGCGTGATTGGCTGCCGGCGACGCTGCTTCTGATCGTTGCGGCTACGGCTGGCGGCGCAGCTGGCCCAGGATACAAAGTGGTGAACACCTACAAGGTAGGCGGAGAGGGTGGTTGGGATTACTTGACCGCCGACGCGGTGACGCGGCGTCTTTATATTTCTCGGGCGGCTCACGTCATCGTGCTGGATTTGGATTCGGGAACAAATGTCGGGGACATCGCGGATACTCCGGGAGTGCATGGCATCGCCCTCGCTCCGGAGTTGGGCCGCGGATTTACCAGCAACGGACGCGAAGGCACGGTCAGCATTTTCGATCTGAAGACGTTGGCGACCAGCGGCAAAGTGAAGGTTGGGGAAAATCCGGACGCTATCCTTTACGATCCGGCGACCAAACGCATCTTTACCTTCAACGGACGCAGTCAGGACGCCACCGCGGTCGATGCTCAGAAGGGCACAGTGTTGGGCACGATCAAGCTCGATGGCAAACCGGAATTTGCCGCCAGCGACGGCAAGGGCAAGATTTTCGTCAATATCGAAGAGAAGAGCGAATTGGTGGCGATCGATCCCGGCAAACTGGAGGTAAAGTCGAAGTGGCCGTTGGCGCCTTGTGAGTCGCCAACGGGTCTGTCGATGGATCGCAGGAATCGCCGGCTGTTTGTAGGCTGCGATAACAAGATGATGGCGGTTGTGGATGCGGATTCCGGCAAAGTTCTGGCAACGCCGGCGATTGCAGAAGGCGTGGATGCGACCGCATTCGATGAGGAGACTGGACTGGCTTTCGCCTCCTGTGGCGAAGGGGTGCTGAGCGTGGTCCGAGAAGATTCGCCCGACAAATTCAGCGTGGCGGAAAATGTTCCGACGCAAGCGGGCGCGCGCACCATGGCGCTCGATTCCAAAACGCATAATGTTTATGTAGTGACCGCAAAATTCGGTCCGCCTCCGGCGGCGACGGCAGATAATCCTCATCCCCGCCGCAGCATTGTGCCCGACACCTTTGTCGTGCTGGTCCTGAGCAAATGAGGCGAATCCTCATTTCCTGGCGGCCTTCCTTGGGTTTCGGCTTGGCGATTATGTTGGGGCAGATCTGCGCTGTACAGTCCTGCGCCGCCTATTCCGTGCTGACACACGAAGAAATTGTGGACCTCGCGTGGAAGGACATTCTTCTGCCGATGCTGAAAAGGCGATTCCCGGCCGCGACGGACGATGATTTGAAAAAGGCCCATGCCTTCGCGTACGGCGGCTCGGTGATGCAGGACATGGGGTATTACCCGTTCGGCAACAAATATTTCAGCGACCTTACGCACTACGTTCGCAGTGGCGATTTCATCGTCAACCTGCTCAAGGAATCGTCCAACCTCGACGAATATGCGTTCGCGCTCGGCGCCCTGGCGCATTATTCGGCTGACAATTGTGGACATCCCACAGTCAATGAGGCCGTCGGCATCGAATTTCCAAAGCTCGCAAAGAAATACGGGAAGATTGTGACCTATGAGGACGATCCGAAGGCCCACATCCGCACGGAGTTCGGCTTCGATGTGACGCAGATCGCGAAAAACCGTTACACTTCCGACCGCTATCACGATTTCATCGGCTTTGAGATTTCCAAGTCGGTGCTGGAGCGAGCCTTCGAGGACACCTATGGCGTTCCACTGACGGAGGTCGTTTCCAAGGAAGATCTGGCCATTGGCACATTCCGGCGGGCTATCAGCAACGTCATTCCTGAGATGACGCGCGTGGCGCTGGTCGCTCGCCGCAAGGAGATTGTCTCGGAAACGCCGAACTTCCGGGCGCGTCAGTTCCGCTATTACCTGTCGCGCACGAGCTATCAGAAAGAGTGGGGAAAAGGTTATCGCAAGCCGGGCTTTGGAACGCGCGCGCTGGCGTTCTTCTTCAGATTTGTGCCCAAGATAGGGCCGTTCAAGGCACTCAATTTCAAAATTCCCACGCAAAAAACCGAAGATCTATATATTGCTAGTGTGGACAAAACGGTGGAGAACTATACCAAGCTTCTCCATGAAACCTCATCCGGTGATTTGCAGCTTACGAACACGGACTTTGACACAGGCCACGATACGCGAGCGGGCGAGTACGCTCTTACCGATAAAACGTATGCCCATGTGCTCGACCAGCTGGCGGTCCACAACTTCGACCAGATCAGTCCTGAACTGCGGACAAACATTTTAGCTTTCTACAGCAATCCGGACGCCCCCCTGGCGACCAAGAAGAAACCTGCAGCATGGCAAAAGACGCAAGATGAACTGGAGAAACTTCGGGCCCTGCCGAATCCGCCGCCGGTGGGGGGCAAGGCTGGCACGAAAGCGGGTCGAGTTTTTGAAACTCCGAAAGCTCGGGCACTCGGCCCTAGCACCCGTCACTTCCTATATCGCTTTGCAGCGTTGTTACATTAAGCCCGCGGGGATGCGCCCGTTCTTGAACATTTTAAACCAAACTTTCATGTCGACTTCACTGTAGATTCCTAACGCGCGGATGACCTCGCGCGCGAATTCCACACTCCCTAATCCGCTCGCCGTGATGACGTTGTGATCGGTTACCGCTAATTCGTCTACGTAGAAATCTTCGTCCTTGTACGCCGGAACCATTTTCTTTAAGTAGCTCTTGGCATTGCTCGTATGGCGCACACCGGCTGTCAGTCCTGCGCGGGCGATCTCCAACGTTGCTGCACACAGTGCGCCGATCAGAACATTCTCCGCGTGAAGCCTGCGGAGAAACTCATCCACTTTCTCGTCGGGCCCTTTTTCCCATTGGTCTCCGCCGGGCAAAATGAAGATCGCCGCTTCGCGCGGTTCGATCTCATCCATGGCGACGTCAGGCAACACCCTGAGCCCTGCCATCGTCACCACGGCCGCACAAGAGCGGCCCGTGGTCAATATTTCGTACTTGCCCGACTTGCGGATTTCGCACAAGGCCAGAGCTGGCTCCCAATCCGCCAGCCCGTCAAATACGCATACGTACGCTTTCGGTTTCATGGGGCGTCTCCGGCTCAAACGTCCGCAAGGCTCAAACTCGCCGCCATACGTGAAAGATCGACCCAGTAAGAATACCTGCCAATGCCAATCTGCGCGACGGTTAGATTCACTTGAGTTCACAGAGGAACGACCGTTCGATGTTGTTAGCAAGTTGAAATGTCCGGTTTTCTTAGCATGTGAGTTGTCCGGTTCGAGTTAAACGACACAGCAACGACCGGTTCGATTGTCAAACATGCGCGCGCCGTGTATCATCGCAAAACTTTAATGGCCTCCGCAGCGGGTTTTCAGCATGCCAGGGCTCGGATATCTGAGGATTCTGCAGATGACGATCGGGGAAGACAGATTTTACCGGGCGCGAGTAATGAAACGCGTGGAGTTTGCAGAAGACCTGTGGATGATTCGCATTCAGCCCGACGGCGAGTTCAAATTTGTTCCTGGGCAGTACGCCACACTCGGGGTCGAGCATGATGGCAAGCGCACTGAGCGCCCCTATTCGATTGCCTCCGCGCCCTTCGAGAATGAGATTGAGTTTTTCTTTGAACTCGTGCCGGAGGGCGCGCTCACCCCGCGTCTCTACAAGCTGCAACCCGGCAACGAGTTGCTGATGCGGAAAATTCCCAAAGGAAAGTTCACGCTCGACCGAGAGAGCGGGCGGAAGCATCACTTGCTGGTTTCGACGGTGACCGGAGTGGCTCCTTTCGTCAGCTTTGTCCGCACGCTTTCGAGAGATTGGAAGGAAGGGCGCTTTGACGGAAGCCACCAGTTATATCTACTGAACGGCGCCAGCCGGCCCTGGGAGTTCGGTTACAAAGAGGAGTTAGTCCGCTTCGACGCGGAGTTGCCCTGGTTCAAGTATGTGCCCACCGTGAGCCGTCCCTGGGATCATGCCGACTGGCCGGGCGAGATCGGACGAGCCGACGATGTGCTGCGCAAGTATGCCGACCACTGGGAGCTCGACGCCACGAATACCACGGCCTATCTCTGCGGACATCCCGACATGATCGCGAACAGCAAAGCGATTCTGAAGCGCCGCGGCTTCATCGACCGAACAGCAATCAAGGAAGAAATTTACTGGATTCCGGCGAAATAGCTGTCATGTAGAGAGCGCGCCTTCGGCTGTCCCGCCTGGACGAAGCCCGGCGGCCCTCTGCCACAGGCTCTAAACCCCTACTCGCGAACTTCGGCGTTCCAGCAAAAGCGTGTCTCTCCAGGTCTCTCCTAATTTGGCAATGTGTCGGCGGACGCCGACTTTCCTAAATCCGCAGGACTTGTGCAGGGCGATGCTGGCAACGTTCTCAGGAAAAATGCTGGCCTGCAGCGTCCAGAGTCGGTGACGCTCGGATTCTGCGATCAGCGCTTTCAGAAGCGTTTTGCCCACGCCGCCACCACGCGCTGCGGCGGCTACATAGACTGAGACTTCCGCAACTCCACAGTAAACCTGGCGGCTTGAAACCGCACTGAGCGCGGCAAACCCCAGAGTTTGCTCTCCGTGGCGCGCGGCCAGCCGGCAATGCTTACGATGTTGACTGTTCCACGTGTCCCAATCCGGAAGCTCGGTTTCAAACGTTGCATTACCGGTCGCGATCCCTTCGCGATAAATCTCCCGGACAGCCGGCCAGTCCTCAGGCCGCATTGGAGTGATCTGGTAATCCATCGGGAAGCTCGGTGAAGACGAAATGCGTCGAGAAATCGGTCTTGTGAATCGCTTGCGGAAGGGCACGACTTATCGTCGTGCCGCCCATGCGCCAATCAAAGCGCGGGCGTTAGCCCCTGACGTGGACACTCTAGGTTTCGGCAGGTGCGAACACAACCAGCAGCGCCAATTCTTCTGCAATTTCGTAGAAGTGATGGCCGACTTCCGCCGCTACAAAGATGACGTCGCCGGCGGAAATCTCGCGGTCTTCCGAGCCGGCCTTGAAGCGGGCGCGGCCGCGAATCACATGATAGATCTCGTCTTCGCGATGCGGCTTCTGCCGGTCCGTCGCTCCGGCGGGCAACACGTAGAGCCCTGCGCTCATGGCCGGCACGCGCAGGAACTCGCGGTATGACCTTCCACTCGCCGCGCGTTGTTCGTCAATCTCGTTAAGGCTGTCGAAAACGGTTCTCACGCAAAAACGCCTCCGAAGATAAGATCCGTAAATTGCGGTATCAGATTCTGCGCCTGCAGATCGCCTTCCGGCTTGTACCACTGATAAATCCAGTTGATCATGCCGAGCAGGGCAAAGGCCGCGGCGCGCGGACTCACCTTGCCTTTCGTGGAATGCGAATGCCGTGCTTTATTTTGCACTTCCGCCAGCAAGCTCTCGAGGAAATGAATGTAATCCTTCTTGCGGGAGTTGATGCGCTTGCGGAGCGCCCGAGGCAGGGGATGGTTTTCATGCAGCATGACGGTAATCTCACGATCGCGCGGGCTGAGTACGACTTCGATGTGGAGGCGAATGAGGGCCCGCAATCGCTCCTCGGGATCGGCGATGCCACGCACGGGATTCAGCACCCGCTCCTGGGTGATCTCCATAGCGTGATTCATGATCTCGAACAGGATTTCGTCTTTGCTCTGAAAGTGGTGATAAAGGCCGCCCTTGCTCAGTTTGAGCGCGGCAGCCACATCGTTCATGGAAGTAGCGTCGTAACCCCGCTGCTGGAACAGCCGGGCGGCGGTGCGCAGAATTTCCTGCCGGGAATCAACCACGGTCTCGCGAGCCATCGGGTGACATGGTAAACAGTTGCGAGGTGGAATGCCAGTTGGCTTCTGGCCGCTAGCTGCCCGCTTCTAGTCACGAGAATAGGGTGCTGAACCCAGCACGACTTGTCATCCCGACCGGAGCTTCGCCTTGTACGGATCGAAAACTTCTCCCTTGACAGAGGCGAGTGCCGCCCGGTAGCATCGTGGGAATAACCGACCGACCGGTCGGTATTTTAACGAAGTACCTGAACCGGCGGACAGAGTGTCCGTCTCAGACGCAAGGTGCCGGCGAGACGCCGGCGCTACCTGCAAAAGGAGCATGCTGAAGTGGCTACTATTTTTTACGAACACGACGCCAAGCCCAACGCCCTGAAGGGCAAGACCATCGCCATCCTCGGCTATGGCAGCCAGGGACACGCGCAGGCCCAGAACTTGCGCGACAGCGGCTGCAAGGTGATCGTGGGGCTGGAGCCGACTCGTCCGAGCGCGCAGCAGGCCCGCGCCGATGGAATGGTCGTGGTGGCGCCGGATGAAGCCGCCAAGCGCGCCGACTGGATTCACGTGCTCACGCCTGACGAGACGCAGGCTGCGGTCTACGAGCAGTACGTCAAACCCTATTTGCATCCCGGAAAAATCCTGGGCTTCTCGCATGGCTTCAGCATTCATTTCAAGACGATCGTCCCTCCGGATGACGTGGATGTGGTGATGATCGCGCCCAAGAGCCCCGGCCATTTACTACGGCGCGTATACAGCGAAGGTCGCGGGGTTCCGTCGCTGATCGCGATTCAACAGGATGCAAGCAATCGGGCTCACGAGTATGCGCTGGCCTACGCACACGGGATCGGTTCTACTCGCGCGGGCGTGCTGCAAACTACCTTCAAGGAAGAAACCGAGAGCGATCTTTTCGGCGAGCAGGCCGTGCTCTGCGGGGGTCTGACGTCGTTGATCAAGAAAGGATTCGAGACTCTGGTGGAAGCCGGCTACGCACCCGAGATCGCTTACTTCGAATGCCTGCACGAAATGAAGCTGATCGTCGACTTGATTTATGAAGGCGGATTGAGCCGGATGCGGCACTCGATTTCGAATACCGCCGAGTACGGCGACCTGACGCGCGGCCAGGAAGTCGTGGGCGATGCCACGCGGACGGCAATGAAGAAAACTCTCGCTGACATTCAGGATGGAACCTTCGCTCGCGAGTGGATCAAGGAAAACAAAGACGGAGGCTATAACTTCACCGAGTTGCGCGAGCAGGAGCAGCGGCATCCCATCGAGGTGGTGGGTGCGCAGTTGCGCGGCATGATGAGTTGGCTCCCTGGGCGGCAAGCCAAAAAGCCCGCCGACGCGCCGAAGCCTGAACCCGAGCAGGTGGTGAATGCCTAAGGGAGCGCAGATCGTTCTGCAGTGTATGCACGCCGAAGGGGTGGACCTGGTCTTTGGGTATCCCGGCGGCGCGATCATGCCATTGTATGACGCGCTGAATGGAAGCGGCATCCGGCATGTTCTCACGCGGCACGAGCAGGGCGCGGTGTTTGCGGCTGAGGGCTACGCGCGGGTTACGGGCAAAGTTGGCGTTGCAATCGCGACCAGCGGTCCGGGCGCAACCAATCTGGTGACGGGCATTGCCGACGCCAAAATGGATTCTGTTCCTCTCCTATGCATCACCGGCCAAGTTCGCAGCGCGTTGATTGGGAGCGATGCATTTCAGGAGACCGATGTTTTTGGCGTGACGCTTTCGCTGACCAAGTGGAGCCGGTTGGTGCGCACCATTGAGGAAATCCCAGAAGTGATCGCGGAGGCATTTTACTGGGCACGCAGCGGACGGCCGGGGCCGGTGCTCATCGACATTCCGACGGATTTGCTGAAAGCGAAGAAAGAGTTCTCTGGTCCGGCAAAATTCACTCCTCATGCGCGGCTGTCTGATGCCAAAGCGGAGGGCGCATTCCGTGACACGATTGGGGCGCTGCTGCAAAGGGCAACCAGGCCGGTAGCGCTGGTGGGCGCCGGGGCAAAACTTTCAGGAGCGATCCCGGAGTTGCGTCGTCTGCTCGATGAGCTGAATATTCCAACGTTCGCCACGGTGCACGGGCTGGGCGCTGTGCCACCTCAATCGCCGTATTACCTGGGCATGGTGGGCATGCACGGCACGCGCGCGGCGAATATGGCGCTGCATGAAACCGATTTGCTGCTGGTCTTTGGAGCGCGGCTGGATGACCGCGTCACCGGCGAACCCACGCGCTTTGCGCCTCATGCCAGGACTGTCCACTTTGAAATTGATCCGGCGCAACTGGATCGCGTGCGACCCTGCGAACTCCCGGTCATCGGAAATCTCGCGGATACAATTCCTGCATTTCACGCAGAGCTGCGCCATGCTTCCCCTCCCGACTGGAGCGACTGGCGCGCGGTGGCTTGCGGGCGCGAGCGCGCGGAACTCGATCCGCATGGATTGGCCCAGCCGACGGTGCGCTTTCTCGATGAACTGTTCTCGCGCCTGCCGCAAGACAACGTGGTGATTGCCGACGTGGGTCAACATCAGATGTGGGCGGCGCAGCGCTTCCGATCTTCCTCTCCCCGTGGATTTATTACATCCGGCGGCTTGGGTGCGATGGGATTCGCTCTTCCCGCCGCGGTCGGCGTGCAACTGGCAAAGCCTGGGACGTGCGTCCTGTGCGTTTCCGGCGATGGCGGATTCCAGATGAACATTCAGGAACTGGCGACCGTGCACCGCCTCGGTCTGCCCATAAAGATGGTGATCGTGGACAACAAATATCTCGGCATGGTCCGTCAATGGCAACAGCTTTTCTACGAGCGCAACTATGCTGAAACAAATTTGAGCGACAATCCGGATTTCGTCGAGATCGCCAAGGCTTACCGAATTCATGGATGGCGGCTGAACGAGGCCGCCATGGCGGAGTATCCGGTGTCGCCGGCGACGGGAGATTTGATCGACACTTTCTTGCGCTCGCCGCGGCCGGAGTTATTGGCTTTTGATTGTCATCCCGAAGCGAATGTCTATCCCATGGTTCCAGCGGGAGCTGCGCTTTCGGAGATGGTGTTCGGGGACAAATAAAAAAGACCAACAAAGAAGACAAGCAAAGGAACAAATACGAACGAGGGAACGACCATGCCAGTCTTTCACATCCGTTATCGCAACGCGCAGGGCGCACTGATGCGCATTTTGAGTGCGGTTTCGCGCCGGGGACTCGATCTTACCTCGGTACATGCGGAGGCTGCAGGGCAGGAGCATGCCGTTACCGTCGCCCTGAACGTCACGCACAAACAGATTGGGCAGCTTTACCGCGAGTGGCATGCGATCGTGGATGTAGTGGACGTCCGCTCCGGCTCGGCGCTGCATCCCCATGGAGAACCCGTGTGGGCGCCGCTTCCACCCGGTTCCGTGAACATTTCCGAGCAGTCGGCGCGCGCAGCTCTGGCATAAGTTTTGTGGTAGTGCGCGATGGGTCCGAACCAGCATCGTGCGAGCGGGTTTTGATCGCAGGTTCCCCTTTCTTGATCCAAGGCCATATTTGCCACTGAAGGAAGAATTGTCATCCCGAGCCATACGAGGGATCCTGTTTTTTGTTTGCTCCACCAATGTGGCCGCAGCCGACACCAAGATCGGGTGCACGACTTTGAAGTGAGATTCATGCCCGGCGGGCCTCGCAGTAATCCTCGAATCGGCCGCTGAGCTGGCAGCAGCGAAGGGCAATGATGGCATTGGCTCCACGGACCGTCCAGAACATTCCGGACTGTTTGAGTCGGCCGATAACGGTTTCGCACCCGGCTTCGATCACTCCTGAACCCACTACCTAGCATTTTGCCAAATCGTTACATCCATGTCGCGCACCCACCAAGATCCCGCGCTTCGCTCGGGATGACAGTCATGTTGTAATCTTTCATCATGGATCTTAAGCATCGCAGCCGCGGAATCACCGAAGGGCGCGACCGGGCTCCGGCGCGCGCCATGTTCAAAGCCATCGGCTTCACGGACGCCGATCTTCGCAATCCGCTGATCGGCGTGGCCAACACTTGGATTGAGACCATGCCGTGCAATTTCCACTTGCGGCGGCTTTCCGCCAAAGTGAAAGAAGGCATACGCGCCGCCGGTGGCACGCCGATGGAGTTCAACACCATTGCGATTTCCGATGGCGAGACCATGGGAACCGAAGGCATGCGCGCCTCGCTGGTGAGCCGCGAGTTGATCGCGGATTCGATCGAACTGGTGTGCCGCGGACAGATGTTCGACGCCGTCGTGTGCGTGGTGGGATGCGACAAGACGATCCCCGCCGCAGCCATGGCACTGGCCCGCATGGACCTTCCCGGCCTTGTACTCTATGGAGGAACGATCGCTGCGGGCACTTATCGCGGCAAGGATGTCACGATTCAGGACGTGTTTGAGGCCGTGGGCGCCAATGCCGCCGGAACAATCACCGACCTTGAATTGCACAATCTCGAAGACGTGGCCTGTCCCGGCGCGGGCGCCTGTGGCGGACAGTACACCGCGAATACGATGTCCACGGTGATGGAGATGATCGGACTGTCTCCGATGGGCTTCAACAGCGTGCCCGCGATGGACGCGAAAAAAGATCAAGTGGCTTTCGATTGCGGCAAGGTCGTGCTGAATTTGTTGCACAAGGAAATACGTCCGCGAGAGATTTTGACCCGCGAGGCTTTTGAAAATGCAATCGCTTCTGTGGCTGCCACAGGAGGTTCGACGAACGCGGTGCTGCACCTGCTGGCCATCGCGCGCGAAGCCGGCGTAGATCTGCAGATTGACGATTTCCAGACCGTCAGCGAGCGGACGCCTCTGCTTGCCGATTTGAAACCATCCGGACGCTTTGTAGCCGCGGACATGCATCGCGCCGGGGGTGTGCGCGTGCTGGCGCGGCGACTGCTGCGCGGAAATCATATCCACCCCGGGCCAAGAACTGTGACTGGCCTTTCGATCAAGGCCGAAAGCGAGAGCGCCGTGGAAACCCCGAATCAGGAGGTGATCGCGTCGCTGGAAAAACCGTTGAACAAGACCGGCGGACTCGTCATTCTCAAGGGCAATATCGCACCGGAAGGATGCGTGGCCAAGATCAGCGGGCATGAGCGGCTGGAGCAGCGTGGTCGGGCGCGCGTTTTTGAGTCCGAAGAAGATGCCATGACGGCGGTCACCAGCAAGAAAATCCAACCGGGCGATGTTGTGGTCATCCGCAACGAAGGTCCGAAGGGCGGCCCGGGGATGCGCGAAATGCTGAGCGTAACCGCGGCGCTGGTGGGCGAAGGTTTGGGATCGTCGGTTGCGCTGTTAACCGATGGCCGCTTCAGCGGCGCTACCCACGGACTCATGGCCGGACACGTGTCGCCGGAAGCCGCACTGGGAGGGCCGATTGCCGGAGTGCGCGACGGCGACATGATTCGCTTCGACGTAAGAGCACGAATTCTGGAGGTCGAAATCGGCCCGGAAGTTCTCCAGCAGCGGATGAAAGAGTGGAAGCCGCCTCAGCCCCGCTATCGGACTGGTGTGTTCGCCAAGTATGCCGCGCTGGTGTCCTCGGCCGCGGAGGGGGCGATCACAAGACCGACGAGATAGAAGGGTGAAAGCTTTCCTCAGCGCGAAGGTGCAACGAGCGCCCTTGCCCTCTTTCCTTTTCCCTACCCCCGCTTTTTCTATAACCTCCAGTTTTTTGGCGCAGAACCTTCCACTGTGTAAACTAGCTTCGCGATGAGAATTTTCCCCCGCCTGGCGCCTGCGCGCCGTTCTATTCTGGCGACGTTGCCGGCTATTCTCATGACGCTGCTTATCGCTTCGGTCCCGGCAAGTTCTGCGTCCGCCTATAATGGCCATCCCAAGCTGGTTGTAGTGATCGTCATCGACCAGTTCCGCGGCGATTACCTGGAGCGCTATCGCGACAGATTTGGCGAGGGCGGGTTCCGTTTGCTGCTCGATCATGGCGCCTATTTCGCCGACTGCAATTATGACTACGCGAACACGCGCACCGCACCCGGACATGCCACGCTATTCACGGGGGCTTACAGCAACGGTCACGGCATTGTGTCGAATGAATGGTGGGATCCGAAGAAAAAGCGCATGGTAACTTCGGTGGAGGACGATGATGTCCAGCTCGTCGGCACCCCCGGGGACGCCACAGAAAGCAAAGCAGGAGCATCCCCGCACAATCTTCTGGCTGACACCTTGGGTGACGAGTTGAAGCTGGCGACACAGGGGCAGGCGCGAGTCTTCACCGTGTCCCTGAAAGACCGCGCCGCCGTGCTGTCTGGCGGTTTTGCGGCGGACGCCGCTTACTGGATCGAACCGAACAGCGGTGCGTGGATTACTTCCGCTTACTATCGCTCCGACTTGCCCAAGTGGACGCGGGATTTCGACTCCGGGAATCGGGCGGCAAAATACTGGGACCGTGATTGGAAGAACAGCAACGGGGACGTGCTGCGCTCAACCGCCCACCGCAAGAATAATAGAGACGGATCGGATGCGGGATTTTATCAAGTAATCGGCGCCACTCCCTTCGCCAATGAGTATGAATTGGAATTCGCCAAGGAATTGGTGACGTATGAAAGTCTTGGCACCGGGCAGGCTACCGATCTGCTGGCCATCAGCCTTTCCGCAAACGACATTCTTGGCCACCAGGTCGGTCCGGATTCGCCCGAGATGGCGGCCATGGCACTGGCCCTGGATCGGGAGCTAGCCGACTTTTTCAATTTCCTCGGTCACCAGATTGGCCTGGCAAATGTCTGGATCGCACTATCGGCCGATCACGGCGTTTCCGCGTTACCGGACGCCGCGAAGAAGGTGCGCATCCCCGCCGCAAACCTGGGAGCGGGAAAGATTGAAGCGCAGATCAACCAGGCGCTTGCGGCAAAATTTTCGCCTGGGCATGCAGCCCCTTACATTAAGCTCGATTATCCCGACGCATGGCTCGATCAGGAGGCGTTCGGATCCGCTCACATCAAAGAGCACGACGCCGAAACCGCCGTCGGCGGGGCCATGAAGCAGGCGGGGTGGCGCGACTACTTTACCAAGTCTCAACTGGCGGCAGGCGAAGCTCCGAATACTCCCCTGGGGAAGAAATTTCTGAATAGTTATTCGCCCGAGGGCAGCTGGTACGTGCTGGGAGTTCCCGATCTCTACACGGTCGGTCCAGCCACGGGCACGGACCACGCTTCTCCCTACACCTATGACACCCACGTTCCTCTGGCTTTTTATGGACTGCCTTTTCGCGTGGGCACGTACCGTACGCACGCGGAACCAGTCGATATGGCTGCCACGTTGGCCTCGCTGCTCGGCATCAACGCTCCCACACACTCGGTGGGACGCGTGTTGATCGAGGCGCTGACACCGACCCGCTCTGCCGAAGATGCTGCTGCAGAATCTTCCCCCGAGAGAGCGCCGCAATGAGCTCCGGTGAAAGCGGCGGCAAGTCTCCCCTGGATCTCAGCGTGAGCTTCGCTGGCATCGAGCTGAAGAATCCCATCATCGCGGCCAGCGGGACGTTTGGTTATGGTGTCGAGTTCG
>Ga0187867_10000103_pt1 | contig 75391 bp, 54 predicted proteins | sample June2016WEW_13_1_FD_132976 | JGI IMG/M metagenome (GOLD analysis project Ga0187867, IMG submission 132976) | Peatland microbial communities from SPRUCE experiment site at the Marcell Experimental Forest, Minnesota, USA - June2016WEW_13_10 | ecosystem: Environmental > Terrestrial > Soil >...
CACTCCATCCGGATCGCGCCGCACCAGCAGCGAAAGCTTGCAGTGAGTTTTAAGCCCGACCAGTCCGTGAAACACCTGCACCCCCGCGTCTTCCAGATCGCGGGCCCAGCGGATGTTGTGCGCTTCGTCGAACCGTGCCTTCAACTCCACCACCGCCGTCACCTCTTTGCGCGACGCCGCATCGATGAGCAAGGGAACAATCAAAGAGTGCTCGTTCGTACGGTAGAGCGTTTGCTTGATGGAAAGCACGTGCTCGTCTTCCGCAGCCGACTCGATAAAAGCAATGACCGCATCATACGAGTCGTAAGGATGATGCAGCAGCACATCGTGCCGCCGAAGTTCTTCAAATAGATTTTGCGATTTCGCCGTCAGCCTTAACTCGCGAGGCGCAAACGGACGGTATTTCAGATCCGGTCTTGCGGTCTGCTCATACACATTGAACAGCCGCGAAAGATTGACCGGACCATTCACCGGAAAAACCTGCCATGGGTCCAGCTCAAAAACTGTTCGCAGGCGCTCGATCATCTCCGGATCCGCATCAGCCTCAATTTCCATGCGCACCGCATCGCCTTTGCGGCGGTTGTGCAACTCCGCGCGCACCGACTCCAAAAGGTTCCGCGCTTCTTCCTCCTGCAGATAAAGATTGCTGTTTCGAGTCACGCGAAAGGGTGCCGAGGCCACGATGTCGTAGCCGCGATACATATTCTGCGCATGATGTGCCACCAGGTCGGCCAGGAAAATAAAGTCCGTCGTATTGTCGGAGGGCAGCCTCACCAATCGAGGCAATCCACGAGGAACAGAAACCACTCCTGTATAGGTAAGCGCTGAGCGCCGCCTCCGCCGCAGAAGCAGTCCCAGGCATAACGCCTTATTGATCACACGGGGGAACGGATGCGTGGGATCTACCGTGACTGGCGTGAGCAGCGGATCCAGCTCCTTTTCGCAATATTCATCCACGAAGCGCCGCGCCTCGGCATCCAACTCGTGCATGCCGAGTACACGGATCCCGTGCTCGGCCATAGCCGGCCGCAACGAATTCCAACATTCATATTGCTGGTCAACAAATTCATGCGTGAGCTTTGCCAGAAGATCGCGCTTGTCGGTCAGCATCAAGCCGTCGGGGCCGGCTTCGTTGTAGCCGTCCTCGATCTGCTGCACCATGGCCGCCACTCGAATTTCGAAGAACTCATCGAGATTGCTGGCTGAGATCGCCAGAAATTTCACCCGTTCCAGAAGCGGATTACCCGCGTCTTCGGCTTCCTCGAGCACCCGTTCATTGAAGGCGAGCCATGAGGTGTCGCGATTAAGGTAGAACTGAGGACTTTCCAGTGAAAGGCGAGCCATGTGCGAAGACTATTGAACTATCTTTCGTTTTCGTTTTAGGGGGTCCGCTTCCGATCCGACCTTACCAGGACTTAGCCGGACCCCTAGTATAAAGCATCTCCCCAATGCCGTGCTTACTGGCCTTAAGCCGGTCAAATAGGAACGAAAAAATCCGGCGCATCGCCAAGGCAGTTTCCCAAACGATGCGCCGGTCAAAGATAAGAGTGACAGTTGCGTTCTACGGCAAGTAATAACGGAATGAGGTGAAGACCATGCCGTCCAGTCCTTCCGGGGTCACTCCGGGTGCGCCCGATCCTGACGGACCCACGCCGGACCAGGTCTGGCGCGTCACGTAGGAATACTGAGTGCCGAACTGAAATTTACCTCTGGGACCGTTGTAGAAGCGGTACCAGAAGCCGGCCGTGCCTTCGATCATGGCTCGCGTGTCCGCGGTGCATTTCGAGAGCGAGCCGGGGTTGAAGCCGCTTGTCACGGCGAAAGAAGGAGGGGTCTCGGTGTAGCAGCCGGAGTTATTGAAATGCGCCGATCCATAGCCAACATATGCGCTCGTCGCGGCATTGTAGTCGGACGTCCGGCCGTCATACTCCGCGCCGGTATAGGCGTACACGTCGAGCTTCTTGCCGTGCCATTCGAGCGAGGCTAACCCCTGGTAATTCTTGATCAGGTCAGGAGTTCCATCGGCATGAATGGCCAAGTCGGATAGATTTGCCGCACCGTACCTCCCCACTCCATCGCCTCCAAAGGCGTGCAAACCGAAGACGATACGCTTGTTATCGAAGTTCCAGCGGGCGTTGGCTCCGAAGCCGCCACCGTTTTTCGAATCGTTATAGGCACCCGAAGCGTTGGGACCTGTAAGTGCAGGATTGTTGGGGCAAGGACCAGTCGTGCCGATGGCAAAGTTTGCGCACGGGAAGACTCGGTCGCGGAACCGGTCGTAGAGTCCGAAGATTTCGTAGTGCCCAAACCCGGGATCGAACGCCACCTTGGCGATGATGTCCGGCGACGGGTTAAAGGCATAAGTAGCTGCCGGAGTACAGGTCGTGTAGTAGACCGGAACCGTTGCGCCGGTAGGAGTGTAGGAACTGGTGGCGCAAGCGGTGAGAGCGTCGTTGTAGCTGTTGGTCGCGCCCGCCGCGCCCAGCAGGAAGTTGGTCGTGTTTCCGTGGGTGGTAAGCGTGCCTTGTGCGTTTTCCATGGCAACCGCGAATGCCACTTTTTCGCCGAAGGTTTTGGTCAAGCGGATCCCATATTGCCGGGCGAAGGTAAATCCGACGTTATACTGCGGGTCGATGGTCATGGGCCGGGCATCATTGGTTTTGCCCAGGTCATCGCTGGGTGCGATGCCCGCCTTATTTTCGGTCACCAAACTCCACATCTGGCCGCCGAGGAAGCTCCATCCGTTATCGAATTTGGCTTGGCCCCACGCCTGGCGCAGACGGAAAGTGTAACTATTTGTTTGAGTGGCTGACGAGGTGTCGCCGGAGGAGAGAAAGTCGCCGGACATGTAGCTGGAAAACTCCACGTTCTTCAAACGCCCGTCGACATATACCGTGGGGCGGGACTGGCGAGCTGAACCAAAAAACTCCGATAAAGAGCTCTGCGAAGCGCCGGGCATCGTGAGCGAATTGAACGGCGTAGGCAGGTCAGCGCCGAGGGCTCTTGACCGCCGCACGAATGCCGCTTCGGCGAATCCGCCGGGCGTGATCGTGATTCCCCTGAAGTGGATGGACACAGGACCGTGCATCGGGTTTGTATCGGGCTGCTCCTTAGTCTCCTGTAAGTTGAGGCTCTGGCTGGGGTTGCTATCCTGCTGAACCGCAACATCGCTCTTCAAAGTCGCCATTTGCAGCTGCGGAGCAGGCTGGGTCAGTGCGGCATTGCTGACGGCCGCGACCTGCTTCGAGTTCTGCTGCAGTTGTTGCGTCAGTTGCTGAATCTGCTGCTGTTGCTGCGCCAGAACAGACTGTTGCGCCCTCAGCGCAGCCTGCTGCGCCGCCAGCGCGTCCTTCAACTCCTGCACGTCCGCCGCCGTAATAGCCGCCGGCTTTTGCTTTTTCTTCGAAGTCGCTGTCGCCGACTCTGAGGTTTGCGCCACGAGGGTCGTCGCCAAGAATAAGATCACGCACCACTTCCAAACAGAAGTCATTCCGCTCTCCTTTTGAAAAATTAATGGAAAATATCGAGCTGACTACTTAACCAGCTTGATCGCGTCTTTCTCTTTTTGGACAACATTCTCAGGCAGCGGTGCATAGGAAAGTGCAGCCGTCATCTTCTGTCCATCGGTTACCATCCAGTTGAGAAAGTCGGCGAGAATTTTCCCTCGCGCCGGATCCTTCGACTGCTCCGGGATCAATAGCCAGGTGAAGCTGGAAATCGGATACGCATCTTTCCCGGGGGCGTTTGTGATCGACACGCGAAAATCCGCCGGCATTTTTGGCGCCGAAGCCGCAGCCGCCGTCACGCTCTCAAGCGATGCCTTCACAAAATTCCCAGCCGCGTTCTTCACGCTGCCGTACGAAATGTTGTTCTGTACCGCGTAGACCAGCTCCACGTAACCGATCGCGCCCTGGAGCTGCCGAATCGATCCCGCCACGCCCTCATTTCCCTTTCCACCCAGCCCGATCGGCCACTTTACCGACGTGCCTGTCCCTACCTGGCTTTGCCACTCGGGGCTGATCTTCGAGAGGTAGTCCGTCCAGATGTAGGTCGTGCCGCTGCCATCGGAACGATGCACCACAATGATGTCTTTGTCCGGAAGATTCACGCCGGGATTCACGCTGGTAATGGCTTTGTCATTCCACTTGGTGATCTTTCCCAGGAAAATTCCGGCGAGCGCCTCGGGAGTAAACTTCAGCTCGGCGTTCACCCCCGGAATGTTGTAAGCGGGAACATCCGCGCCTAACACGGTCGGCATGTGAAGGATTTTTGTCTTCGCTTGCTTCAGCATTTCATCCGTCATCGGACCATCGCTGGCGCCGAAATCTACCGTGCCATTGATGACCTGCCGGATGCCGCCGCCGCTGCCAATCGATTGGTAGTTGATTTGAATCTCAGGATGCAGCTTTTGATATTCGCTGAACCATTTCGAATACATCGGATAGGGAAACGTCGCCCCCGCTCCATTCAATGTGGTCTGGGCAGTTGCCGGCAAAGCTAGAAGCGCACACACCAGAAGCCGCGCGATTCTTCGCATCACTCTATGATTCCTCCTTGGATCGACACTCAGTTCTAACGGCGTCGTGTTAAAGGCTGGTTACAAACCAGTAAATTTCTGATGAATGGGATTTTGTAGTCACCGGAAGGAAAGCGTTCGGCAGCAGATTTCGAAGAATGGCTTTTAAAGTCCAGCTTCCGCACGCACGATTCTGCCGCAAGAAAGTCGAATTTAAAAAATGTGAGCAGTTCCGCCGTTTGGTGCACGCGCTAATTCAATGTCCGTTCTGCAAGCGTGCAATTTCCCACGGAAAAAGCGTATTACCCGGAAATTGCGCTCGCAGGGACGACAGCAGTTCCAGAGCGCGCGGCTTGTTTGTCCGCAGGCAGCCCGCCCATTCGCATAAGCCACCGGAAGGGCGCCGACATGCTGCCGATGATGTACTTGCTAAGCCCGTCGGCAACAGATCCGCGCAAAAGGAGCCAGATAGTGGCTATGCTGGGCCGTTAACTGCAACTGCGCGTCATAGCAATTCGAGCAAACTGCCAGCAATTGCTGCGCCCACGTCGAAGCCTCCTTGGTGTAGTGCAAAGAAGCCAAATTCCTTTTTTCAATCAGAGCGACATAATCGGCCTGCAATCCCGAGGCAAGAGTCAAAGCAAACAACGCATCCGGATCCTCATCGTTCTTGTTCAGCCGGGCATGCGCCAGTTGCTCGGCATGATCCAGTGCCACCTCGAACTGGTGGTGGATCGCAGGGTCGGGGCTGAGTGTCGAACGATCGGGAAAGGTTTTGTCATCGTCGTAGTTTTGTCCCTCAAGAACTCCCAGCCGGTTGAACTCGGAGAAAAGAAATCAGCCGCCTGGCTGACCGGCCCCACTGGATCATCCGGATGCTGATTCTCCCATGCGGAAAAATCTTTTTGCGCTCCCGCGAAATCCAGGTTGGAAAGCCCCAGAAATCCGCGGTCCAATGCCGTGCTGGGAATGGCATCGGGTTCCGCTGCCGCACTCGCTAAGGCGCATGATGCCAAGCCGAGCCATAAGACTGCTAACATACCGAAGGCTAGGGCGCTCCGCGTTGAGTTGATCGACAGCATGGGTATCGCTTCGAGTCGGTTCATTATCGTTTGTTCCCTGGGAAGTGCAACATTTCTTTTTGCTTCTTCCTTCGATGCCGTTCATCAACTCTGTGGCCAAACCATTGTCGCAGCCTCGGTCTCCTCCTGCCGAGATTACGGATGGGTATGGTTGAACTGCCCCCGGGCTAACAAATGAGCAATTCTCCCATCTACGCTCCGGGAGCTCCCGGAATCCCGCCACGGTGGACCTCCAGCGCCAAGTCCGGCGCCGGCACGGCCTTGAACCAGCACAGCAAAGTTTGGTTCACTATCAGCCACGGTATTCTGAATGAGGTCTACTTTCCCCGCGTGGACCAGGCCTGCACCCGCGACCTCGGCCTCATCGTCACCAACGGGCGCAACTTTTTCTCCGAGGAAAAGCGGCATTGCACCTTCGAAAACCAACCCTTCGAACCCGGCATCCCGGCCTACGAACTGGTCAATACTGAGATCGGCGGACGCTACCGCATTCAGAAAGAAATCCTCACCGACCCTTACCGCAACGTAGTGCTGCAAAAAATTCGCTTCGAACCCCTCCAGGGTCAGCTCTCCGACTACCGGCTCTACGTGCTGCTCTCCCCTCACCTCGCCAACTGCGGTTACGACAACACCGGTTGGGTCGGAGATTACAAGGGCGTGCCGATGTTCCTCGCTGAGCACGACGGCACCGCCTTAGCCCTCGGATGTTCCACCCCTTGGACCAAGATGTCGGTCGGATTCGTCGGCACCTCCGACGGGTGGCAAGACCTCTCCGCTCACTTCCAGATGCAATGGGAATACCAACGCGCCGAGAAGGGCAACATCGCCTGCACTGGCGAGGTCGATCTTGCGGTCTGCAACGGAGAGTTCGTCCTTGCCCTCGGATTCGGCGGCATCGTAACCGAGGCGGGACAACAAGTCCGCTCCACTTTGTTCGAGGACTACGACGAACTTCGCCGGCACTATGTCTTCCACTGGAAGCACTGGCAGGATACATTGATCAAGCTCGATGAACCCGAGCGTCCGTATGATCTTTATCGAGCCTCCACCGCCGTCCTCCGAACCCATGAATCCAAGGATTTCCTGGGCGGGATCATCGCCAGCCTTTCGATCCCCTGGGGCTTTAGCAAAGGCGACGAAGACCTGGGCGGATACCACCTGATTTGGCCCCGCGACCTCGTCGAAACTGCCGGCGCACTGATCGCCGCCGGTGCCGTCACTGACGCCGTAAAAGTCCTTCGCTACCTGGAGGCTACCCAGGAAGCCGCCGGCAACTGGGCGCAGAATCTCTGGCTAGACGGACGCCCTTACTGGAGCGGCATCCAGATGGATGAAACCGCCTTCCCTATTCTCTTGCTCGATCTGTTGCGTCGCGAGGCAGCGAGAGAACTGGGCAAGCTCGAGCGTTGGTGGCCAATGGCGCGCAAGGCCGCGAGTTTTATCGTGCGCAACGGCCCAGTAACTCAACAAGATCGTTGGGAAGAAGATGGCGGCTATTCACCCTTCACCTTGGCGGCGGAAATTTCCGCGCTGCTCGCCGCCGCCGATATCGCCGACCTTACCGGTCACAGCGATGCCGGCTCCTACCTTCGCGAGGTAGCTGATGCCTGGAACGACAACATCGAACGCTGGGTCTACGCGACCGGAGGCGATCTCGCCGAGCAAATCGGCGTCGAAGGCTATTACGTCCGCATCGCTCCACCGATCACCGAGGCCGCGGCCTCGCCAACGCAGGGCTTTGTTCCCATCAAGAATCGGCCTCCCGGAGAAAATACCGAGCGCGCCTTCCGCATCGTCAGCCCCGATTCGCTGGCGCTGGTGCGATTTGGTTTACGCGCGCCCGACGACCTCCGCATTCTGAATACCGTCCGCGTCATCGACGCACTCCTGCGGGTGCAGTTGCCGCAAGGACCGTGCTGGTACCGTTACAACGGCGACGGATACGGCGAGCACAAAGACGGATCGGCATTCGACGGCAGCGGCATTGGTCGCGCGTGGCCGCTACTCGCTGGGGAACGCGCCCACTACGAACTTGCCGCGGGCCGCCCCAAAGAAGCTGGAGCATTGCTAACCGTGATGGAAAACTGCACCGCCGGTCACAGCCGCCTGCTTCCCGAACAAGTCTGGGATGCCGACGATATTCCCGCGCTAGAACTTTTCCGAGGCAAACCCTCCGGCTCCGCCTGTCCCTTGGTCTGGGCCCATTCCGAATACATCAAACTCCGCCGCTCCTTGCGCGACAACAAAATTTTCGATCAGCCTCCTCAAACCGTTCAACGGTACCTGGTGGAGAAACCCATCCGCCAGATCTTCGGCTGGAGATTCAACAACAAGACCCGCTCCATCCCTCGGAACAAGAAACTTCGGCTCGTGCTGCTGACTCCCGCGATGGTGCATTGGAGTATCGATGGATGGAAGACTGCGCAAGATACCAACACCCGCGATACCGGCCTTGGCACCTACATTCTTGATTTGCCAACCGCCTCATTGACGGTGGGAAGCCAGGCCGTCTTTACGTTCTACTGGCCAGAGGAAAGTCGTTGGGAAGGTAAGGACTATACGGTGGTTGTGGAGTAGCGGGGACTTGAGACATGAGGGTTCTGATCGTGGGGCGCGGACACTCTTGTCCATCGTCTTTTGATCCTGACGTTAACCACTGAACAAAACTGCCAAACATTGCCACCATTCTGATTTTTCTAGCCGTCCGCACCCACATTGGAGTAGATAATTTCCACGACTGTGCAATCGTCGTTCAGCGGATTCCCCGCACAAAACTCCGATACTGCAGAAAAAATTCCCTCCAGCGTCGGGGCCTTTGACGCGGCCGCTTCCAGCCGAAAATCCTCGAAGAAGTCGCCCATGGAATTCTCCGCCTCGGTCACGCCGTCGGTCACCAGAATGAAGCGGTCGCCTGATTTCATCTGGCAACGTGCGCTCTCAAACGTCGCGTCCGGCAGCAAACCCACCGGCACGTTGCCGTGGGGGGGGCGCATCACTTCCCCTCCGCACACCAGCAGTGGCTGCACGTGGCCGCAGTTCACATATTCCAGATCGCCGTCCCGGCGCAGCCGTGCCAGCAGCACCGTGGCATACTTTTCTCCCACCAGCTTTTCGGTGAAGAAGTGATTCACCGCCGTCACCACATCGAGTAATGGCATGCCCGAACTCAAATGCGAATAAATCATTCCCTGCAGGGTGGAAGCCAGCAGCGCAGCCGAAACTCCTTTACCACTCACATCCGCAAGCACCACCGCAAGTCCCTCTTTGGTATTGACGGCATCGAAAAAGTCCCCGCCAATTTCCTTACAAGAAAGATTCTTCCCGCGCAATTTCGCGAACGGCACTTCTGGAATCTTCACCTGCATGAGCCGTTGCTGGATGCTGGCAGCGATAGTCAATTCCTGCTGGTACCGTCGCGACTCTTCCTCAGCCTGTACCAGCCGCGCGTTCTCGATCAGCGACGCAGCTTCGGTTGCGATCGCCCGCAGAATGTCATGGCCCACACCGGAAAATTCGCGCGAGGCAAACCGTGAATCCACGTACAAGACTCCCGTCACCTCCGAAGCTGCATTGGGCGCGGGCGTCTGCTGATCGCGCGTAGCCTGCACCTGCCGTTTGCGCAGCGGAATGCAAATCACGGTCCGCAAATCGTAAGCCACAATGCTCTGCCGTCCTGCCAAATCGTCGGAGCTTCCCGTATCCGTGAGCAAAAATTCCGAGTTCGACCGCAGAGACTCTTCCAGCGCGGAGTGCGAAATTGTTTTGTCATCCAGCAGCGATTCGCCCTTGTTGTTGCGCCCCGCTGCCAGTTTCAGTTCGCCCTCCTCATCTTTCAGAAAAACATAACCGCGCTCGGCGCGAGTGAGGCGCAGCGTGACCTCCAGCATGGTCATCAGGATTTCGTCCAGCACGCCCGCCGTATTCAACTTGCGCGCCGCTTCCAGAAAGAGCGTCAACTTTTCCAGATCGTTTGCTTCCTGCGAAATCTGTATGCCGGAAATCTGGCTTAAAAACTCGCGAGCCGTATTCGACGTGCCGTGCGCCGGATTGAAAATCGCGTACGTCGAATCCCGCGCCCCGAATTCCAGGCGGTCATTCCGTTCCAGCTTTTGCCGCTGAATTCGTTCGCCGTTGACGAACGTGCCGTGCTTGCTACCCTGATCGACCAGAAAAAATCCGTCATCCTCCAGCACAATGAGCGCGTGATCCCGCGACACTCGCGGATCCGCGATCACCAGATCCTTGTCCACTTTGCGCCCCACACTGAACGGAGTTCGGTTGAGAACGATATTTTTTTGCTCGTTTCCCTGCACCAGCACCAGCGCCGGGAACACTCCCGAACCGGAAGACTTGGGGCGGCTTATGGCATTTAGGACCATGGGATTTTGCGCGTCTTCTGGCCTGAGATTACCCAGAATTCGGGCCGTTTAGAATAATGACAGCAATCATACCCCCACGGGAAGAGTTTTTGTCGAAACCGCCTGTAGCGCTTCCCCGCAGCCGTCCGATAGACTGCGACGTGCTTCTGTCCTCCACAACTCGCTCGCAGAGAATCGCATCTGGAGCTCGGACGTTCCTCCTCTTCATTCTGCTGTGTTCATTGCTCAGTCTTGCCGGCGCACGTTTGTCAGCCTCCCTACAGGGTACGGACTTCATCGATTTCTACGCCGCGGCGCGCATGCTGGCCGACGGCCATGGACATCAACTTTACGATGCCAACGCACAACGTCAATATCAGGCTCGCTACTCCGGTAGAGTCGGCACGCTCTACATACATCCGCCATTCGAAGCTGTGGTCTATCTTGCCGTCGCATGGCTGCCATTGAAAGCAGCGTGTCTTCTGTGGTGGGTGCTGAACTTCGGATTCCTTGCACTGGCCACTCACCATCTCGTGGCCGAAGTATCATCGCAATACGATTGGCGAACATTATTCGCCGCGGCGTTGACTTTTGTCCCGATCCTACTTTGTCTTCTTCAAGGGCAAGACTCAATCCTCTTGCTGCTTTTCTTCGTCTTTGCATTCACCACCCTGAGGCGCGCCCGCGCGTTTGCCGCTGGATGTTGGTTGGCCCTCGGACTGCTTAAGTTTCAGCTCACGCTGCCGATACTGTTACTTCTCCTGGTATCGCAAGGCAGAACTGCCAAAAGCGGCCTGGTGAAAGGGTTTGGCCTGGTTGCATTGGTTTTGGCAGCCCTGTCGATCGCCATTTGCGGATGGTCCGTCTTCACTGCCTACCCTTTATTCCTGCTGCATCTTCCGGAGCAGCCGTTTGCGGGAATTTTTCCTCAAGCCATGGCCAACTTTCGCGGATTACTCTTCTTGGCCGTCCCTGCTTGGCCCTCCGCTTGGATCTTCGGCGCTGCATCAATCTTGTCAGCGATGGCCCTGCTAAAAGCGTTCGCAGATTGGAGAGACGCATCGGTCGATGCTCCCCCCAACTCCGCAAGCCCGGAAAATTTCGATGTCCCTTTCGCGAGCACCGTGGTGTTTGCTCTGCTCGTTAGTTATCACCTGAACCCGCATGATCTCAGCCTGTTGCTGTTGCCGATTTACCTGCTGGCGAATCTCAACTGGAAGCGGACATCCCGCCCGCGCACGGCCGCGGGGTGGCTGCGAGCGAGCCTGCTCGCAATCCTGCTTCTCCCGCCGCTGCATTTGTTGGCGTTGAGAGCGCACTCTTATTCCCTGGTCGCCATTCCAGTGCTTATGCTGTTTCTCACCAGCGGTTCGCAGGATCAAAACGCAGCCATCAAGTAACCGCGCGCTCCCGCATCAGCGTTCTCCTCTGTGTAGCCATGTGTTTCCCGCGCACGTCGATGAGGATGAGCAAGAAAATCAGCACCGGCAAAGCGAATGTGGCGAAGAAGGGCCACTCCCATCGCCGGAGCGTCCAGGCAGGCGACACTAAGAAGTATGCGCCGCTTAGACTCACGGTCGCGATCCACTGCCACATTAAAGCCAGCGCCGCAGCAGCGTACCCGAGACGCGCCCCGTTCAGCCGCGAAGCCGTCACGCTCTTTTCAGTCGATGTCTTACCACTCGATCTCTCGCCACTCGACCTATTACCAATCGGTTTCTTAGCAACCAAGGTGCGATCCTGCAATAAAACCAAAATCGCGGGCAGCAGCAGCACCTGATTGTAGGGCGCATACATGGGCACTACCAACACCGTCAGCGCCATCACCAGGGCTAGCGTCCGCCCGAAATCCTCGGAGTCGGAAGCCTCATGGCGCAGCTTCCACAGGGAAAAAACGCACCCCAAGGCCGCCATCGCACCCAGAATTTCTCCCGCTCCACCCCAAGGCATGATCTGGTCGAGCACGGATCGGTTCTGCGTGTACTGGTGATATTGCTGGATCGCCTCGGCAAACATTCGCCACCAACCTGGCAACACGATCTCGGCGCCCGCCAGCAGCAAAACCATGACCAGCCCAAAGCCAAATGCTAACTTTCGGCGTGCCCGCCAATCGCTTAGCGCCCACGCCAGCAGCCAGATCACCGGAGGCCCTGCCAGTTGCGGCTTGATCGTAGCCAGCGCCAACAAAACTCCGCCCAAAAAAAACCAGCCACTGGCCACACAGGCCGCGGCGCCGGCCAGCAACGCCGCCACCAACAAGCTGAACTGTTGCAACCTGATTCCTTGTACGGCTGGAAAACTTCCCAGCGTGAGCACGATGCAGGTCGCTGTGGCAGTCATAGACAATCGCCATCGTAGCGCCCGCAACCACAGGCATACGCTTCCAGCCGTCAGCCCAAGCAGCAACCAGCTATAGAAAATCTGGACTGCGTGAAACGGAAGTCCAATCAGCGGCGCCAACAGAAAAACTACATAAACGGGATAAGCAAATCCCTGCTGATCTTTAGGATCGTTCGGGCGCGCGGCGTCGAGTCGGCGTCCGTAATAGCCTTCCTGAATATCGAGCGTGACATCGCGGCTGTAAGGGTTACGATGGCGCAACAAAAGTTCCCGTGTACCCAACCACCGCGGATAAAGGTCGGAAAGAAAGCCACGCGGAATCTGTTTGGCCTCGGCGTCAGCGATCTGGTGCGCGCGCAGGACGCCGATCACATAAAACCACATGCTGGCCGCGGCGATTGCGGCCAGTACCAAAACGAGCACGGATTGCAGATGTTTCTCCAAGCTCCGCCTAGTGCCCTCTTCAACTTCCATCCCGTAACCGGCCGCACCCATGTTACAACTGGTGGGCAAACTTCCCGATGCGAAAGCGAATCACAGTAGCGGGAGTCGTTGGCGTGGCCAGCGGCGTCTTCTGCTGGTTCTTGATGAAACATCTTCATCAGGATGCCGCTGACTTCCGCTGGGCCATCCATATCGCGCATCAATTGCTTGCACGACGGAATCCCTACGACACGTCGTTTGAGCAGTATCCGTTGACCGCAGGCTTGTTCGCTCTGCCCTTCGTCCACCTGCAGCCGGAGATCGCCGCGGGTCTTTTCTACGGACTCAGTTCCGCACTTCTGGCCTTCGGCCTGACCCGGACTGGATATCACCGCCTGCTGGTCTTCCTCGCCTACCCTTACTGGGCCGCCTTGCTGACTGCGCAGTGGTCGCCAATCATTGCCGCCAGTACGTTCTTCCCTCTTCTTCTGCCGTTGACCATGGCCAAGCCACAGGTCGGAATTCCGGTTTTTCTCACCAGCGTCACCCGGCGCGGTCTCGGGGCTTGCCTGCTGATTGGGGCCCTGAGCCTGGCCGTCATGCCCCGATGGCCTTGGCTATGGCTCGCCCAGACGAACCATTACGAGCACTTCATCCCGCTTCTGGTTTTGCCTGGACCGCTGTTATTGCTCGCTCTATGGCGTGGTCGTGACCGCGATGCGATTTTTCTGCTGTTGATGGCCTGTATGCCGCAGCGCTGGTTCTTCGACAGCTTTGTTTTGTGGCTTATTCCCAAGTCCCGCCGCGAAATTATCTGGACCGCTGTTTTCAGCTGGGGCGCAGGCCTCCTGCGCTGGTACCACACTCCGCATCACTTCACAGAAGTAGGGCGCTGGACCGTGCTTTTCATCTATTTGCCGATGCTGGTCGTTGTCTTATCGCGGACTACTGCCAAATACAGTCAACTAGAAGTTAAGTGCTGAACCCCACTGGGCAAATGCAAGTCGCGCGCCAACTCCATGCCTATTTTCCAGGTCCACCATAGAAGCGTGATGGCCATCAGATTTAGGTGGCCGCTCACAAACCAAAGCACGATCCACAACGGGCTGATGACTGTAGGAAAAGCGGGAAGTAGAAGGGTAAACCTGTAGGCTGGTTCTTGCGCCTGTGTCTGCACGCAATAATCCGTAACCAGCACTAGCGGCAGAATCAACAGAGCGAGATCGTGCGCATTGGTGTGCCAGCCGATCAATCCTGATACTAGGATCGCTAAAGAAAATTGCAGCTCCAGCCTTTGCGGATGAGACTTCCCTCTCCCCTTCGTAGCAGCGAGAAGAAACAATATAACCGCACTTGATACTGCCGTAATACTTCCCACCGTCCTCAGAAAAGGCCACGGCCAACCCGTCAACAATCCGCGCAGATTCGGCATAATCTCTGAACCCACCCCCCCAAAGCTCGGTGTGTTCACCACACGGAGAACATAGGCGGGATAATGGAGCATATTCTGCCAGCCCACCAACCCGATCGAAACGAATGCGAGAATCAGTGAAACCATTGCGAATCCTGCCGCCACCCGTTTGACCTTCCAAACGACGATGAGCACAATGATCGGGAGAATCCACTGAAACTTGAACGCTCCCAGCGCGAACCAGCAACCGGCAAGAAAGTTTGTTTCTCTTTTCAGCGCGTCGAAGCCGAGTGTGCAGAGCAACAACAACAGAACAGAATCCTGGCCTTGCAATAAGCAGTCGAAGATTGGAAAGAAGGCAAGGGATGCAAATACAAATTTCCAAGGTGCGATCGATCGAAGAGTGGGCACGGACCGCCTCAAGAGGCACGCCACGAAGAAAAGTGCGAGAAGAGCCAGCAGATCCCAGACCATAAATGCCTGCGTATATGGCAACAGTGTCAGCGGCAAGAAGATCAGCGCTTCGAAAGGTGGGTGGATGTAGGGCAAAGGCCCTCGGCGGGATGAAATGTTGCCCGCAAAGCTTTCTTGTGCCTCATATTGTATCTTCGGGTTGTAGAGTTGATGCCCAAGTCCATGGCGCAACAGCGTCGCCGCCGTGTAAAAGGCCGTGAAGTCTGGATAGCCTTGCTCAATGCGTCCTCTGAGATTGATGAATAAAAACAGATGCAAGCACAGCATGCCCGAAACAAAGACACGCACAAGACCGCAGCGCAATGTGATCCGTCGTGTCGATATGCTTTGTGCGTGGCTAGCAGGCACGGTGGATTGCGATTGTACCCTGTACGCTGGCACGTTGCTTGCTGCGCGCAAACCTTACTTTTCCCTGCAGTCCTGGCGATCCCACCGTCGCCACGCCACGCTTTCATGATTTCACCGTTTAGCGCGACTTCTGTTTCCCGCCCCTGGACGCCTCTTGTCGCGGTCCTGGGTCGCCGCGCCCACTGAGAGCCTGGCAGCTACCCCAGGCTTCCCGTCAGTGCCCTACCGGGTTGGTAGGAACTTCCACCTTGCTGACCCAGTTGCCAGAGGCCCTGCGAAGGGCACGATCGGCTTGGTGTACGGGATCCTGATCGGCGGGGGCCAGCTTCGAGCCCGAGACAAAGGCCTTGCGATTTCTTGGCAATTCCCCGCGGCGCCCACCCCCTTTGGCCAGGCGGGCCAAAGCCGTTACTAATGTGCAATTAATTAGACATGTAGGGGACTTTCGAGGGTATTATGGTTTATGTTTTGGAAAATCCTCCGTTAGGACAAGCGAGAAATAAGCCTATGAAACTGCCCTCGGAGGCCGAAGCCTTTTCTCCGTTTCAACCGTTGAAGAACTGTAATTGCCTAAGGAGGCTATCACTTATGCACCACCTGTACAGGCTCTGGCATGACGACGACGGACAGGACATAGCGGAATATGCCGTAATGCTGGCCGTCATTCTGGTTATCGTTGTCGGCACGATTCGGCTGATTGGTTCGAATGCAAACAATGTTTTCTCGAACGTGGCCAGCTCGATTCAGTAAAATCTTGTCGCGCGGTAAGGTAACTACGCCCCTCGCCTGCTTCGTGAGCGGCACCGTGCTTCTTCGTTCTAACGGAGTGCTATGAACCGTACGCGTCTGTTGATGATTGGGGCCGTGGCGTTGGCCTTGGGCATCGTCGTGAGCCTCTTCGTCTACAAGACTCTTCAGACCAGGGGTTCCTTGAACAGCGAACCGGGCGCGGAGGTCGTGGTGGCTGCCGACGATATCCAGGTCGGAGCCAGGGTCCAGGAGCACGACCTGCGCATCGTGAAGTACCCGGTGTCCGCCCTGCCCGCTGGAACCTACAGTGGGCGCTCCAAGGTGCTTGGCCGCGGCGTGATCCTCCCGATCGCCAGGGGGGAGTTCATTTTGCCCAGCAAACTGGCGCCGGAAAACGCCGGTTCCGGTTTACCTTCCCTCATTCCGCCGGGAATGCGCGCCGTCTCGGTCCGGGTGAATGAAGTTGTCTCCGTCGCCGGCTTCGTCGGTCCCGGCACCCGTGTTGATATCCTTCTCACCGGGACGCCGAACGGAAGCACCGAAAATCAGACGACAACGGTCTTGCAAAATGTCGCCGTAATTGCGTCCGGCCACACTTTGGAGCGTAATTCAGCCGGCGAGGCGCAAAGCACGCCAGTGATCACTCTTCTGGTCTCGCCTGACGATGCCGAACGCCTGACGCTGGCCAGTTCCGAAGGCCGTATCCAGCTCGCTCTTCGCAACCCTATCGACACGCAGCAGGACGAAGTCCCGGCAGTCAACGCAAAAGGATTGTACAAGGGGGGTACACCGCCCGCAGCTCCGCCGAGTCATGCCCACGCCGTCAGGCAACCAAGAGTTCAGCAACCCGCTCCCGCTCCCTCGGTGCTTAGTATTGAGGTTTACCAGGGTGATAAGAAAAAGGATGTTGTCAATTTTCCCGAACAAGGGACGGAAGAGCCCAAATCGCCGAGGTAGTTTCGGCCTGCGCGTCTCATAGATTGCATGCAGGTTTCCTCATTTGGAGAGGAATCACACGATGAAGTTTTGCACGACAGCTCTAATAGCAGCCACACTTTGGCTTCCTATGCCGACGTTCGCCCTCGCCGATTCCGCGCTTCAACAACAGCCTGAAACGGTTGCCCCTGCCCTTGCGCAAGATCAGGCTGTCGCAGCGCAAACCACTCTTCCACCCCAGTCAGCCCTGCCACAAGGCTCGGCTCCCCTCCGCGTGATGGTCGACAAGTCCCTGCTCATCAATACCACCGAGCGCCTCAAGCGAATTTCTGTCACCGACCCGAATGTAGCCTTTGCCCAAGTCATTACGCCAACCCAAATCCTGGTTCACGGTAAAGCTCCCGGCGAAGTCTCGCTGCTTATCTGGGACGAACTCGAGCGCTCCCGCAGCTTCGACCTCCGCGTCGATGTTGATGTCAGCGCTTGCGCCGAAGAGGAACATCGCGTCTTTCCTGACGAGCAGATTTCCGTCACGCCTTCCCGAGCCGCCATTGTTCTCTCCGGTCACGTCACCACGGAAGATGTTGCCAAGCGCGCTGGCGAACTTGCTGCCGCCTATTCCAAGAATGTGGTCAACGTGCTCACCTTCGGTCCTGTGGGCGCTCAGGAGGTTCTGCTCGAAGTAAAGTTCGCCGAAGTTGACCGCACGGCTCTTACCCAGCTCGGCGCGAATCTGTTTTCCAACGGCGCCGCGAACACGATCGGAACCACCACCACCGGCCAGTACGGCGGCTTCGGCACGCAATCCGTCAGCCAGACTGTCGGGCAGAACGCTCCGGTCACGGCCTCGCAGACGGTTAACAACGTTCTGAATCTATTCTTGTTTCGTCCTGACATTCATTTCGGTGCCGTCATCGAAGCTCTCCAGACCAAGAATCTGCTCCAGATTCTGGCGGAGCCCAATCTGATCGCCGTCAACGGCAAGAAGGCAAGCTTCCTTGCCGGTGGCCAGTTTCCTTTCCCCATCGTGCAACCGGGACAGGGATTCACTGCCGTCACTATTTCGTTCAAGGAATTCGGCGTCAAACTTGACTTCACTCCGGTCATCATGCCCAACGGCAATATCCACCTGGTTGTAGCGCCCGAGGTCAGCACCCTCGATTTTGCCGACGCTCTCACCATATCCGGCTTCACCGTCCCTGCCTTGAGCACGCGCAAAGCTGAGACCGAATTCGAATTGCGCGACGGACAAAGTTTCGTAATCGCCGGATTGATTGACAATCGCGTCACCGACATCTGGAACAAAATTCCCGGCCTGTCCGATATCCCGATTCTCGGCGCCTTCTTCAAGAGCAAGAGCGTTCAAAAAAGTAATTCGGAGTTGGTGGTATTGTGCACGGTACACCGAATTTCCCCGAATAACGAATTGCCGCCCGGCCCCACCAATCCTCAGCCCTTTATGGACAAGGATAAGTTCGACGGAGGAAAGTCCGGTACAAAACCTTCGGGAAAGTAACGGACGCAACGTTGGAATCAGGAATGAGAATCGTGCCTCGCACGTGCCTTTGTTGATTCGTGGGATAAAAAGGGGGCGTCATGCGAAGCCGAACGCCCGGCACGACAGTTCCCGGGCGGAGAAAGTAAAAATAACCCGAGTCCCGCAAGGGACGGCAAGAATTTACACGCAGGATCAAGTATGCCGGAACTTTCCGTCGTTATCGTGGCCACAGACAGTGAGCAGCGCACCGTGCTCCAGGTGCTGGTCGATGGCACCAGCGTGGCCAACACGGTTCACACCTGCGCCACTTTTCCTGTGGCCGCCTCCGATCCCATCATGCGCCGCGTTCAGGCGGCCAATCCGGACGTCCTGCTGATTGACATTCCGGCCGATAACCAATCCGCCGCCATGCGCGCCATCGAACTCCTCCACCAGGAGATGCCCGACTCTGCTGTCTTCGCCATCGGCAGCCTTAACCAGCCCCAAAACATCGTCAGCGCCATGCGTGCTGGGGCCCGCGAGTTCATCGAACGCCCCACCACCACTACCGATTTGCTCGAAGCTTTCGTTCGCCTCACCACCGCCCAGCGCCGCGTTCATAAAGAGGGTCCTCGCGGAAAGGTATTCACCGTAGTCAATGCCAAGGGCGGCAGTGGAGCCACTACAGTAGCCGTCAACCTGGCGTTAGCCCTGCAATCCGCCCACGGCAACACTGCCTTGATCGACCTCGCTCCTCTCGGGCACACGGCTCTGCATCTCAACCTCAAACCTCTGTTCAATATTTCCGACGCTACCCGCAATCTTCACCGCATGGATAGCTCCCTGCTGGAAAGTTTCATGACGCGTCACAGTGCGGGGCTGCAACTCCTCGCTGGCACCAGCGCCCCCGCCGCCATCGAACCTACCACCGCCGAGTTTGTCCGGCTCTTCGATATGTTGGTGGCCCACTACCGCTATGTCGTCGTCGACAATTCTTCCCGTCTCGATGCTGCCAGCCGGCTGGTCTCGAATTTGTCGGAATTCGTTCTTCTGGTGGCCTGCACCGACGTGGCCTCTTTATGGAGTGCAGCCCGCGTGCAACAATACTTAGGGGAAACCGGAAATCGCGAGCGCTTGCGTCTGGTTCTGAACCGCTTTCGCAAGGTGCCCGGCTTCACCGAGTCCGACGCCGAAAATGCTGCCGGTGTCAAATTGTTGTGGCGGGTACCGAACCAATATTTTGCCATCTCCTCCGCCATCGATCGTGGTTCGCCGGTGATGGAGCAGAGTCACACCGAAATCGCTCGTTGTTTTTCCGGGCTGGCCCAAGAATTGACCAGCAATGACGTTGACGTGAAACGTACCGCCTGGTCCTTGTTTAAGAGCGTTTGACCTCCAAGTCTGAATAAGGTTTTATGGCTAATCTGCAAACCTTCGAGCACACCGAGTACCAGCGGGTAAAGTCCGACCTGCACCGCAAGATCCTCGACCGTCTCGATCTCGAGAAACTGGGCCGCTCGAACGGCGATAGCGCCCGCGAAGAAGTTCTCGTTCTGATCCGCAACTCCGTCAACAGCGAGGTCGTTCCCCTCAGCTTTACGGAGCGCGAACGCCTCTCGCGCGAAATCCTCGACGAAATCTTCGGTCTCGGTCCGCTCGAGCCTTTGCTCAAGGACCACACCATCTCCGACATTCTCGTCAACCGCTTCGACCGGGTTTACATCGAACGCGCCGGCAAACTCGAACTCACCGGCTTATCCTTCAAAGACAACCAGCACCTCATGCAGATCATTGAGCGCATCGTTTCCCGAGTCGGCCGCCGAGTGGATGAGTCTTCACCCATGGTGGATGCCCGACTTCCCGATGGTTCCCGCGTGAACGCCATCATTCCCCCGCTCGCGCTGGATGGCGCCTGCCTCTCGATCCGCCGTTTTGGACGCGAGGCGGTCACTGCCCGCAACATGATCGAGAATCACAGCCTCACGGAAGCCATGCTGGAGTTGCTTTCAATCATGGTCAAGGGTCGTCTGAATCTTCTGATCTCCGGCGGTACCGGCGCGGGAAAAACTACTCTTCTGAATGTCCTCTCCGGTTACATTCCTAACGTCGAGCGCATCGTTACCATCGAAGACGCAGCCGAACTTCAGCTCAAACAGGAACACATCGTCCGGCTCGAGACCCGGGCTCCCAATATTGAAGGCAAAGGGGCGGTCCGCCAGCGCCAGTTAGTCATCAACAGCTTGCGTATGCGCCCCGACCGCATCATCGTTGGCGAGGTCCGCGGAGAAGAAGCCTTCGACATGTTGCAGGCCATGAACACCGGCCACGAAGGTTCCCTCACGACCGTCCATGCCAACTCCGGCCGCGACGCCTTGGCCCGCATCGAGAACATGGTTTCGATGGCCAATCTAAATATTCCCGAACGCGCCGTGCGCTACCAGATCGCCTCTGCTATTCACGCCGTCGTACAAGTCGCCCGCCTGTCCGACGGCACGCGCAAGGTTGTGTCCATTGCCGAGGTAACGGGAATGGAAAACGAATCCATCGTCATGCAGGATATTTTTGTGTTCGAGCGCCGCACCGTCGATGAATCGGGAAAAGTGCGGGGATCATTCCACGCTACCGGAATTCGTCCTCAGTTCGCCGACCGCCTGACCACCGCCGGGGCGCGAATCCGTCCCGCTTTATTCGAATCGAGAACCGAGATTTGAAGATCGAGTGAAGGGCTATTTTCGTGCAACGTGTGACTATATCGAAAGGTGAGGTTGCCGCAGTTTACCGAGGAGTTCTAGAAGACACACCATGCCCGCTGTAATTGCATTAGTCGTCTTTATCGTAGTTGCCCTCGCCGCTTTTGTCGCCGGCTCGCTCATCGACCAGCGCAGTGCCCGTGCTCGCCTCATTCGAGACCGCCTCGCCACTGCGCAGAAAGCCCCGGAGCGCGAACCCAGCGAGGAACTGGCCCTTGTCCGGGACGAACAACTCAGCAAGATTCCCGCTTTCGACACTCTCCTCCGCCGCTCCGCGCGCGTCTCCGCCATGCAGGATGCTCTACTGCAGGCGGGCATGAAATTCCGTGCCGGCAACTTTCTTCTGCTTTGCATTCTGTCCGGCGTGGTCGCCGGTCTGGTGACCGTGCTTTTTACCAAGAATCCCGCCATTGGATGGGCTGCACTCGTCATCGGCACCTTTCTTCCCTATTCCGTCGTATCCTACCGTCGCCAGAAACGCTTCGAAAAATTTGAAGAACTCTTTCCCGAAGCCATTGACACCCTGGCCCGTGCCGTCCGCGCTGGTCACGCCTTCACTACCGCTCTGGAAATGATTTCCACTGAGGTCGCCGAGCCGCTGGCCAGCGAATTCCGCCAACTCTTTGAAGAGCAAAAATACGGCATGCCCGTGCGCGATGCCCTCCTCAATCTAACCGAGCGTATGCCCCTGGTCGACGTCAAGTTCTTCGTCACCGCCGTCATGCTGCAGCGTGAAACCGGCGGCAACCTCGCCGAGATTCTTGACAATTTGTCCTACGTAATCCGCGAGCGCTTCAAGATTCAGCGCCAAGTGCGGGTCCACACCGCGCAGGGCCGCATCACCATGGCTTTGCTGATGGGCATGCCTCCCACCGTGGTCGCCATTCTTCTGGTTTACAGTCCGGAATTCGTCCATCCGCTTTTCTATGATCCCATTGGCCACGCTCTGCTGGTAATCAGTCTGGCTTTACAGACAACGGGTTATTTTGTGATCCGCAGGATTATTAAGATTCAGGTATGACCATGCCGTTAATCTTGACCATCATCGTCTTCGTTACCGTTGTTCTGGTGGTGTTCGCCTTCGGCGCCGCCGCCGTGACGCCCACTTCCGTCTTGGGAGCCCGTTTGCGTGCCCTCGGCGGTCAGCCTACCGTCGCTCAGGAAAAGCCTCAAATCAAAGTACGCGATCGCATCGAGCAAGCCCTCGATCCTCTCAGCAAAGCCATTCCGCTCTCTCCCTCCGATGTCTCCCGCACTCGCAAATGGCTCATCCAAGCCGGACGACGCGATCCCCGTCATGTCAGCTACTACTTCGGATCTCGCATCTTTCTGGCCTTTCTTGGTCTTGCCGGCGTGATCGCTTTCTCCGGCCTCGATAGCGTGGCCTTGCTGGTCTGCGTGCCCGCTTTCGGCTTCTTCATCCCTCGCTTCATCCTCAAGCGAATGATCAAAGAACGTCAGCGTCGCATCCGCATCGCGCTCCCCGACGCTCTCGACCTCACCGTCATCTGCGTGGAGGCCGGACTCGCCCTCGACCAGGCGGTCATGCGCGTTGGCAAGGATTTGCATCACGCCCACCCAGAACTCAGCGACGAGTTTCACCTGGTCACTCTTGAAATGCGGGCCGGCAAGCCTCGCGCCGAGGCTCTGCGCAATCTTGTCGATCGCACCGGCGTCGATGACCTGCGTTCGCTCGTCGGAACACTGATTCAGACCGACCGCTTCGGCACTTCCATCGCCCAAGCCTTGCGCGTTCATTCCGATTCTTTGCGAACCTCCCGCCGTCAGCGCGCCGAAGAGCAGGCTGCCAAAACCACTATCAAGATGGTCCCTCCCCTCGTGATTTTCATTTTGCTTCCGTTCCTCTTCGTTACCATTGGTCCAGCGCTCATTCAGGCCTATCGCTCCCTCGTCACAAAATAGCCTCATATTCGGCAGGAAGAGAAAAGCGAGTAGTGGAGTTGAACAAAGTAAGTTGGCGCAGTTCGGTTGTTACCTCGGCAAGCGTTCCTGACGCGGCGATGGATCTGGGCGACCGGCGCAAAGCTTCGTGTAGTCGGAGCGATCTATCGCGCGTTTCGCTCGCCTCCCGATTGAACTCCACCACTACTGGAAGCTAAGCAGAGCATCATGTCGCAATCTGACTCGCGCGCTCAGGCGTTCAACCAAACCCGCCAACGCTTTCTCGCCACGGAACTGGCCGTGGCCGAGACGCACTGGTCCCGATTGCGGGGACTGCTAGGCGCGTCCGCAGATGACTTTCGTAATGGACGAGGCCTCTGGATTCGGCCCTGCCGCGGAGTTCATACTCTTGCTATGCGTTTCCCCATCGATGTCGTCTATCTTGACCGCGACGGCACCGTCGTGCACCTCGAGCGCAATCTCCGGCCCTGGCGCTTCGCGCCAGTGCGCTTGCAGGCGGTTTCGGTCCTGGAATTGCCGGTGCATACCTTAGCCCAAACAGAAACCGCATTGGGCGATAGAATTAAAATCAACATGAAGGGGGCGCCCAGCCTTGAAAAGGCACGGCTTCCGACGCTCACTGGCGAGTAGCTGCAAAAGTGGTATTAAATACAAGAACAGGTAGCTTCAGCCCCGAGGGAACAATTTATAGGACGAACGGGTTTATTTTTCATGGTAACTCAAACTCTCCAACTCGAACAACGGTCCCAGCTCCACGATGCCCCCAAGCTCCTCGTAGAGTGGTCACCGCGTTGGCAGCAGTTCACCACTTCCATCCGTCCCGCCCTCGCCCGATCCGGTCCGCGCCTGGCCGGAGAAGCTCCCCACGGCATATTTCCCAATCGCGGCCTGGTCCCCTCATTTTTGCTCCAGGCGTTACTGCTTCTCATCATGATGGAGCTTCCGCGCGAGATCAACCGCCTCCGTCCCTATGCCGCTCCCCGCCTGCAGCCCGTTGAAGTCATTTACTACTCCGCCGACGAACTCCCGCGCACCGAAGATTTAGGCGGAGCCCAATCCGGCGCCAGCGGGCGCGCCGGCGGCGACGAAGCGCGTGATCGCAGTCAGACCATTAAGGTGGATCGCGGCTCTTCGCTCGCCGAAAAAGTGGTTGACGCTCCGAATCTCAAACTCCCCGCGTCCACCGAATCCGTCGCCAACCTGCTCGCTTTCAAATCTATTCCCGGACCGCCTCCCTCTGAAGGGCTGCGTTCGTCTCTTACCGCACCCAGTCTTCCCGCCAACGTGATTGCTCCGGCACAGCTCAACGTTGCCCGCGATCAATCCCGCGGCGGCCTCACTCTCAGTTCTATCGTGCCCCCCGCGCCCAGTATTTCCCCGGACCGCTCCCGCACCGCCCCTGTGCTGACGGCAGCTATCGTCGCCCCTGCGCCCAGCGTGCTTTCCGAACACACGCTTTACGCTCCAAAGCTCGATGCCGGTATCATCGCCCCTGCCCCAAATATCTTGAGCGACCGCACTCGCTCCGCGCCATCTTTGAGCTCCACCGTGATCGCGCCTGCGTCCTCGCGCATATCCCGCGATCAGGTTCGCTCTGCTCCTGCTCTCCACGGGACCGTGATCGCGCCCGCACCTTCTTCCGTAACCCGGGAAGTTTCTCCATCGCGCGTGCAGATGGATAATATTGCCGTCGTGCCTCCGCCCGTCTCCGCTCCCGAACGCGAATCCTCGCGCATTGCAAAACTCAATATGCCCGTGCCTTCGGTCGTCGCGCCGCCGCCCTCCGCCGATTCTCCCCGTGACTTTCGCCGGCTCGAAAGCGGCGGCGTTCGCTCCTCCGCGCCCAACGTAATTCCTCCACCCCCTACACAGGCGGCCAACGGATCTTTCGTCAGCACCATCATTGGCAAACTCTTCGGCACGCAGGATGTCGTACCGCCTCCTCCGTCTGTCTCATCCGCTAGCACCGCAGGCACATCACAAACTTCCGCAGGCGGATCCGGCAACTCTCTCGTCGCCAACGTCATTCCACCTCCGCCCTCGGTAGGTGGTTCCGCCTCAGGATCTGGTGAACCTTCTTCCGCACGATCCCAGGGCTCACCGAACGTAGTCGCGCCGCCTCCGATGCTTGGCGGTGGCGCTGGCAGCGGCTCTTCATCAGGACAATCTCGACGCTCGTTACTCGGCGCTTCGAACGTCATCCCGCCGCCTCCATCGGTCAACGGAGCTGGACAAAGCTCCGGTTCGGGTTCTCCAAATTCCGGCGGCTCTGGCAACGGAGGTCTGCTCGCCAATAACGTGATTCCGCCCCCGCCCTCAACTGGATCAGGCTCCGGCCTTTCCGGCTCGGGCAGAACAGGGAGTGGCATGGGAGGCCCTGGAGACATCGGTTCAGCGCTCGCTCCCCCCAAGGGCACAGGGGGGAACTCCGACGACTCCGGTGTGGTTTTGTCCGCCGATCCCGGCGCCAAACCCGGGATGCCCGGCACCGGCGGAAAAGGATCGCTTGCCATGTCTCCATCGGGTGGCGACAAACCCGGCCTTGGAGGCACGGGCGGAGGCTCGGGCATAGGCAATGGAAACGGGGCGGGCAGCGGCTTGGCGGGAGAAGCTACGGGCGCAGGAAGATCCGCTACAGGTCGGGGCTCGGACCCCAACGCTCGCGGAGGAATCTCTCCTACCCCCGGGGCCGGCGGCGCGGGCACCCTTCCTGCCGGCACTCCAACTGCTCCCGGGGTCGACGTTCGCGGCGGCAGCACCATCGTCACACTTCCGAGCTTCGACTCGGGAAACAGCGACGCTCCCAGCCTGCCCGGCCGCTCGTCCGTAAAGAGCGACACGGGACCGGCCATCACCATCGTGGCCACCTCGCGCTCCGGGGGCGCCTTCGATTTCTACGGCAAGCTTCCCGGGGACAACTACACCGTCTACGTCGACACTTCTGTCGGCACCGTCGTCATGCAATTCGCGGAGACCGATCCCAACACCCACGCAGGCGCTCTCATCGGCCCGCAAGGTCTTCGCACCGATCTACCCACCGGACTTCCTCACGCCCGCGTCGTGATCAAATGCAAACTCGACGCCTCGGGTAACCTGAGAAATCTGCAAGTGCTCGAACCCGGCCCCGTCGCCATGACCGCAAAAATCATGGCCACCCTTCCCAGTTGGAAATTCCGTCCTGCCACCCGCGGCGCCCAGCCCGTCGCCCTCAACGCCATCCTCGGCTTCAACATCGACACCAGCGACCGTTATTGATGGTTGCAAAGTTCGGGAAGGACACACGACTTTTCAGCCGTGCTGACGTGCATGAAAATGCTATCTCTGGAAGAGCGGCGATGCAGCCGCGTAAGGCGTTCAAAATGATCAGAGCTTCAGCCCTAAAGCCGCAACCGCGCCATCATCGCATAGGCCCGCCGAAACCACGCCCGCTCCCGCCGCCTCTGGTACCCTGGCATCGTCGCCCGCTTATCGATGATTTTCTGCACCCACTGCCTCGCCTCATCCACCCGCCCTTGCGCCTGCAGGAACGTCGCGTAGTTGTAGTAAGTTTCCGAACTCGTAGAAATTTTCGTGGCTTGCTCAAAGAGCTTCCCGGCTTTTTCCGTCTTCCCCGTCTGCGCGTAAGCATGCGCCAGCAGTCCTATCCCGCGATGAAAATCGTAAGCGGGATCGGCCTCCACGGCGCGCTCCAAATCCGGAACCGCCGCCGCGAAGTCCCCCAACTCCACCTCCGCCACTCCTCGCCGGTAAAATGGATCTACCGAATCGGACCGCTGCGAAATCGACCGGTCATAACATCCCCGCGCCTTGGCAAAATCTCCATCATCGAGATATAGCAACCCGAGCTCCTCATAATTCCCCGCCGAAGGATTATCCAGAATCGCCCGCTCCAACTCGCGAATTCTTCGTCGCCGCGGAAACACCTGAAATGAGCCGTGCAGCAGACCTGCATCCGGAATCACTTCCACCACAATGTAAACCGCCGCCCCAATCCATCCCAGGAAAAGAATAATGAAAATCCAATAAGTATCCGGACGCCGGCGAATAAAATGCACAATCGCTACCGCCTGCAGCAAAAATCCCCACCAATGAAAGAAAAAGAAAAGAAGTCCCATGCGTTGCGAAATATAACACGCCGACAAACCCGTGAGCTCTACTCCGGTGACCTCTGTGCCCCCGTGTTAAAGATTCTCGATCCATAACTGCCGCAGAAAAGCGGTATGTAACAATAAAGAAATGCACCAAAGAATCCAGACCCTGAAGCTCGAGCCCAAGAGCCCGAATCCGGGCCAGATTCGCCTGATCGCCTCCGACATCGATGGCACGCTCCTCAATCCCCAATTTCAGATCGCACCCGATGACCTCAACGCCCTGCGCCGAGCCCACGCCGTTGGCATTGAAATCGTTCTAGTCACCGGACGCCGTCACACCTTCGCTCTTCCCATCGCGCAGCGACTCGGCTTCGACCTCTGGCTCATCAGCTCCAACGGTGCCGTCACCCGCTCTCTTTCTGGCGAAACCTTCCACCGTGACCTCATGCCGCGCGAGACCTGTCGCCAAATCTGCACCTCCATGCAAGCTTTCCGCGGCCACACCGTTCTCACCTTTGACAAGGAAACCAGAGGCGCCATCGTCCTCGAGCATCTCGACGCCCTCAACGACAGCATCCGCCGCTGGCTGGAAAAGAATATGCAGTACATCGACTTCATCATTCCCATCGAGAACTCCCTCGTCACCGACCCCGTCCAGGCCATGCTCTGCGGCTCGATGGCGCGCATGGCCGAAGCACTCAAGGCTCTGCAAGCCACGGGCCTGGACAACCGCATCACCATCCTCCGCACCGAATATCCCGAGCGTGATCTTTCCATCATCGACATTCTGAATGCCGGCTGCTCCAAAGGCCACGCTCTGGCCCGCTGGGCCGCCCACCGCGGCTACCACCGCGAGGAGGTCATGGCCATCGGTGACAACCACAACGACGTGGAAATGCTTGAGTTCGCCGGCCATCCGGTTATTATGGGGAATGCCTGCGAGGAACTCCGCTCCCGCGGCTGGAGCATAACTCTGGCCAACGACCGTTGCGGCGTCGCAGCAGCTCTGGATGACGTCGTCAGTAGGTAGAGATGGAAGATGACATACCGTGGTAGAGCGGAGCTTCAGCGCCGCGTAAAGCATCAGAATAATTTGAGGCTTTAGCCATGGGAACTCAACTTCGCGCGCATCAACTTGAAATGAACAAGCTGTTCCAACTCGCACTCCTGATTGCGCTCGCCCTACCTGGCTTCGCCGCCGACTCCGCCGTGCTCCGCAACGGATTCTCCATCCGGCACCAGCGTCGCCAAGTTCTCGGCTCCGTCACCCGCCTCTACATCGATGGAGATCAATCCAGCTTCGTCGACATCCCCACCGCTGAAATCGATCACTTCGAATCCCTCCCCGATCCTCCCACACCCGCGCCCACCCGATCTCCACGCTTGGCTTCCGCCGCGCAGAATCCATTCGACCTGAACCAAGCTGTAAGAGATGTCAGCGGAACCTACCAACTCGACCCCGATCTGGTCACCAGCGTGATCCGCGCGGAAAGCGGATTCAATGTTCACGCCGTCTCCCCCAAAGGCGCTCAGGGATTAATGCAGCTTATGCCCCAAACCGCCTCGCAACTCGGCGTCCGCAATGCCTTCGACCCGCAAGCCAACGTCGAAGCCGGCACCCGGTATCTCCGCGAACTCCTCGAGCGCTACAACTTCGATCTCATCAAAGCACTCGCCGCCTATAACGCCGGGCCGGAGCGCGTCGAGCAATACAACGGTGTCCCTCCTTACTACGAGACCAAAGCTTACGTCGCCCGCATCGTTCGCGACTTCAACAAAAAGAAAATCGCTGCCAAATCGGCCAGTTCGTCTGTCGCCGCGAAAAAAAGGACCTCAAGCACTCCAGTCCCAGCCCACGGTCAAGCAAAATCAAATCCCGACCAACACCTCGCGGCGAACTAACGACCTTTCGCAGGAACTTCCGCCTTCCTTACAAGAGATAGAACCACAATCCTCCTCCTAAGCTTCTTGAACAACCTGCACCATGGATTTCGTCGGCTGCTGCAGCATCGAAGGAAGACACAGCGATGTTTACAGCGAGGATAGGCCGCAACACGAGGAGTTAATCGAGATCCGAAGATTGGGAGGCATGTACGGCAGAGCTAGATTAATAACGCAGCTGACGGTGAAACCTTAAGGTTCAGAAAAAAACGGGGAGCCATTTTCGGCTCCCCGCCAGTAATATGCTGCAAGCCTAGAAGCTGACTCGCAAGGAGAACTGACCGAATCGACGCTCGTCGTTGTTGCCACCGCTGGCGAAGGTATTCAGACCGCCCTTAAGCCCGGTGACTGTGATGGGAGTTGTGGTCGGGCCACCACCGTACTGGAGAGCCGGAGTAAATACATACATGTTATGGTGATTGAAAATGTTGAATCCCTCGGCTCGGAACGTCAGTCCGACGCGCTCGGTCAGCTTGAAATTCTTGCTCAGCGCCGTATCTAAGTTCCATGCCCCGGGGCCACGGAAGGCGTTCCGGGCGGTCATATTAGCTGGAAATGGTCCAAAGTCCGAAATACCTAGGGTTGTGTTGAGAGGCGCAAAACTAGCGGGTAGGGGCAGCGTTAACAGGTTGAAAGCGTTCGGGCCGGACGCCACAGGATTCGAGGTGACATGGAAATCGGGGGGAGTGGCTGGCGTCAACCGCGGAATAGTGTACCCGACTTCGATATTGTTGGCGTCGTATGCACTGAACGGAATCCCCGTACGCGCTGTAAAGATACCTACGATTGACCAGCCCCCGAGTGCCTGACTCCCCCTTCCGCTCTTGAACCACGGAGTCTCCCAGATTGGTGAAACAACGAACCGATTCCGGACATCATAATCCGCGTTGCCCCAATCCAGCTTCGGGTTGGCAAGATCGGTATAGCCAAGACTGCCGATGTACCCGGATCCGCCCTGCAAGCTGTCGGAGAAAGTCGAACTGATGTCATCAAGGGTGTGCGACCAGGTGTAGTTCGCAACCAAACTTAAACCAGTGTTGTGCAGGTTCTGCGTTTGGAGTTTAGCGTTCAAGGCATCGTAGCGACTCGTTCCGCCACTGCCCCGCATGTTGATCGCGGCATATTGCTGGTTTGGCCGCGTGAGGCATTCAGCTCCGCCAGTGATGAAATTTTCCCCGGGGCAAGCGGCGCCAGTGGCCGGGTCGGGTGTGGTGACTAGAGGAGCCCCGAGATATACCTGAGCTGCGCCGAATTGGTTAATGTTATTGATGTCATAGAGATGAACGCCGTGAGCGCCGCTATAACTCAGCTCCATAACCGTGTTGCGAGTTACTTCGCGCTGTAGCCCCAAGCTCCAGAACTGGGTCTGCGCCGTGTGGATGTCAGGATTCGGCATGCGCAATTCAACCGGGCCGAGGGGACTTGACGGGCCTGGCAAGCCGAGAGGCCCGAGGTCGTTATTGGTAACTAAGACCGTGCAAGTCGGATCACTGGGGGCGCAAGTCTGCTCTAACACGGCACTGGCTGGAGGGTTGAAGCTGGCATTGTAGGTTACGTTGCCAAAGTTGCGTTCGTAGCTGATGCCGAAACCGCCGCGCAAACTGCTCTTGCCATCGCCGAAAACGTCATAGGCGAAGCCTACGCGCGGCGCGCCTGTGCCCCAGCTTGGAGCCCAGAACTGTCCAATCGAGCTCTTATTTGCAATCTGGACTGCGCCGGTGGCGGTTTGCTCTTCGAGGGTAGAGCCCGGACCGAAATAGAAGTTCGAGTCCAGAGTCGGATCGTTGTTGTGTTGCACCCCGTAGTGCTCATAGCGGAAGCCATAGTTGAGCGTCAGACGGGGCGTGATCCTGAAGCTATCCTGGGCATAGAGGGCCCAATCTTTATAGCGGTAGCTACGTCCATAAACGGCTGAGTGCAGCGGCGGAGTTACGATACTGCTCGCTGGACATGCGTTGGCCCCCGAGGCGGTGGTTCCGATAAATTCGCCCCATATATTCAGCGGACAAGGAAGTGCGCCATTGGGGTCGACTCTGGCGGTAAATCCAGAGCTGCCGGCAAGTTGGCTGCCACCAGGATTTCCCGCGACATTCACCAAGTCGTTCATGCTGTCCTGCGAGGTACCGCCGAGCTGTTCCACTGCCTGCGCGTAGGCGCCGTAGGCCACGTTCAACTGGATATACGTGAACTGGCCTCCGAAGCGCATATTGTGCTTCCCCTTGGTCCAGGACAGGTCATGTTCCAATTGCACCGTATTCTGTGGTCCGCCGAATGGCAGGCCGCCCAAGCCCGGCTCCGACGCGTTGAATAACCCGGGCATCTGAATGATGCCGTTTGTCGCCGGGTCAGTAGGGGCGACAAACATAAGATTGGGGACATTGACCAAGGCATTGTTGAAGGAGTTCGCGCTGTTGAAACGTGTAAAGCTAACTTTCGTGTTGCTGAGCACGTAGCTGCTGAAGGTGTGGTTTACCGAGAGCAGATAGCTCTCGTTCGCATTGACGGAACCCACATCATACTGCGGGTAAGCGGAGTATGAAGCTGTGCCCGGGAAGAAGTTGTCGTTCTCGCGGCCAGCTCGGAAAAACATCTGGGTCTTATCGCTCAAGTTGTAGTCGAGGCGCCCTACGAGGGTGTATGTGTTCTGAGGTTGTCCGCCTCCATCATTAAATGGCACATTGAAGTTTACGGTATCGAAGACCGGGAGCGTTCCGGGGAGTGTCGTGACCCCGTTTACCATACCGATAAAGCCGGGGCTGGCCGCGTTGATCTGGGCTACGGTAGCAGCCACACCGGAACTAGGTACAGCACCTGTAGCGAAACTGGCAAAGTAGGCTTGGGCATTTGCCGGCAACGCTGCTATAAATGCGGGGTCGAATACCTCTTCGGTCTGCCTCGAGGAACTCCGAACGCGCGTCCACTCCGTGCTCTCCGAAATGAACAACTTGTTCTTGATGATCGGACCGCCCGCCTGGAAACCGAACTGGTTGCGCGTGTAACTACCCTTAGGGTCGGGAAGCGGCCCTGTGTTGCCGGCCGCAAGGAAAGCATTATTCAGGGCGTCGTTATTGTAGGTATTGGCGGTGTACGCTGAAAGCCGATTGAATTCCCACCCGGAACCATGGAAAGCATTGGTACCGGATTTAGTGCTCACGTTGACCACACCACCTGCGGCACGGCCGTACTCGGCCGAGAAATTGTTGGTGATAATACTATATTCTTGGACGGAATCGATTGGGACGTACTCGCCTACCACAGCGCCGAAAATGCTAACATTCTCCACGCCATCGAGCAGAATCTCCGTGCCCGATTGGCGCTGTCCGTTGATGGAGTAGCCTACGCCGCGGCTGGTAAGTTCCTGGCCACCTCCCCCAGCAGCCGTAACTCCGCCGTTGGAAGTGTTATCGCCATTACTGACGTTGCCGGAAATCGCAACAAAGTCATAAGGGTTGCGGGTCAGGCTGGGTAGTTGCGCCAATTGCTGCGTGTTAATGAGTTGCGAAAGTTCCTGGGTTTGCGTGTTTACTTCGGTCCCAGCACTCTCAGCTGTGACCTCAACCACCGTCGAACTCTGGCCGATCGTCAGTTGCGCATCGACCATGATGGTCCCTCCGACGGTTACTTCCACGACGCTCTTGAAAGTCTGAAAACCCTTGTTGGAGATCGTCACCTCGTACTTCTCTGGGGCTAGGCCAGGCATCGAGTACTGGCCGGCACTCCCGGTCACGGTAACCCGCTCGGCTCCGGTGGTGACACTCTTAGCTTTCACCGTGGCGCCGCTAATTAAAGCACCAGTGGCATCATGGACGGCGCCCACGATGGAGCCCGCTTCGGACTGCCCCCATCCCGCGCGCGGGCCGAACGCCAACAAACCTAACATGATGAAGAAAGAGGCTAAATTCCTAATCTTGCGACCATTTTGTTTCATTATCGTTCTCCTTCGCCGAATTCGAACGGGGAGCGCTCCAAGCAACGAAGCAAACGTTGGAGCTCTCTGAGCGCTTCTGAAGCCGCAGCCTAAAGGCAATCTCGGCCACGAACTTGACACCTCTGCAACCCGCATTCCAAAACAGAATGTCAGAAGGCTGTGTGTTTGTAACGTTTTGTATTGCTGGCGGCACCTTAAGTACAATAATCGGGACGGACCCAAGACTTGGCTTACCGATTTTGGAATACTTTTTGCTTCAGGGGGTACGCATGAGAGTACTGAAGAAGTTCCCGCTTCTGCATCGTCGAAGTGTTAGGGCTTGCCTGGAATGCGCGCCAGAGCACCTGCACGTTCTCCGTTATATGCCGTCATAGTTGATAAAACGGTCGAACAGGGCGCGGCCGCGGCTGAGCGCAACCAGCCCCACATGGGTTTCACCACTGACAGCGACCTCGGCCTTCGGAGTCGCGCTGCGATAAGGAGACTTAGGATGAACGAGGCCTTCAGCCCCCGAAGTGCCTGTGTGGGGACAGGCGGTTTCGGCAGTCCTTTCGAGCGAAGCTCGAAACGCTCATGAGGGACAGACACACCTGTCCGTTGCCGTTGACCTTCGTTAGAATTGAGGCACCCCCACCGGCGCAGGCACAACGGTGCAAGAGCGGCGCTTCAGTAGCCAACGCTCTTTTGCCGAAGCCACGAGCAACGCTGAGGGGGAAGTCGAACGGGCCGCGTAAACCCACTTCCTCTGAATTAGCGCTAGTCATCCCGAACTGGGCTGAAAGCCCGGTAAGGAACCGGCTTTTGACTTCGCCAGCTACCATGTAATCGCCGTGACCCCGAGCGCAGCCGTTCCTTGCAAATGAGGGGCGAGGAGTGGGTTAAGGAGCTCAGCACGAAGATATTGCCCCTGCGAATCAAACTTGTTAAGCAGGGTCGCATGAAGTCAATAAGCAATTGTGGGAAGATGGACGGACGGTTGGCCCATCCTCTCGCGATCTTCGCGAAAGGACGGGGATTTTGATCCCCCCGAAGCCGAAACGCGAGCCTCTTTTCCTTTCAACGACTTACCCCCGCCCAATCCCCCATTCAACCGCTAAACCCCATTTTTCTCCCGTTCGTTGTCTTAAAGATGCGCCATCCCCTTCCCTCCCAATAGGATGGCTTCAGCTCAACGCCCCAGGGAAGAGTGTATCAACCAGGTTCAATTCCCGGGGAGAGCCCCAGGTTGCGGGGTTTGTGGGACTAGGACCTCAGGTGTAGCCAAGACAAAGTTCTGCCCGAGTTTTCCTAAGATCGCACGCCCAACACCGAGAGACCTTGAAGCCAGGAGCGAGAAGCTATTATGCGCAAGCCGATCAAGTACGTTGAAAAAGCAGTCACCGTCGCCGCCAAAGGCGCTTGGGTCGTCTTCGACCGCTTCAATCAGATCAAGCAAAATCCCTCGCCCACTCCCAAATGGTCCGACAAGCCTCTGCTCAAGTCCTACGAAAAATCCAAGCCACCGCTCGGCTGGCCCCGCTCCACCGATTCCCTGTGCCCGAAGTGTGTTCCCGAAATCCGCCAGCAGATTCTCGACGGCAAACTTCCGCACGAAGTTTTGATGAACGAAAAAATCGGCGAGATCAAAGCCACCATCGTCGAGCGCGACGGCAAGATTCTGATGGTGAAAGATTGCCCGAAGCACGGGCACTTCGAAGACGTGATGTCGATCGACACCGATTTCTCGAAGCATCTCGAAGACGTCTTCCCCGGCCGCGACATCCTCGCCCACAATGACGAGAAGCTGCATCATCATGGCTCGTCCACCGTGAAATATGGACGCGGTTCCGTCCTCACCATCGATCTCACCAACCGCTGCAATATGATGTGCGACCCCTGCTTCATGGACGCGAATCAAGTGGGCTTCGTCCACGAACTGCAGTGGGAAGAAATTAAGACCATGCTCGACAACGCAATCACGATCAAGCCGCGCCGTCAGATGAGCGTGCAGTTCTCCGGTGGTGAGCCGACGTTGTCGCCGTACTTCTTAGACGCGGTTCGCTACGCCCGCAAAGTCGGATATAACTCCGTGCAGGCGGCAACGAACGGAATCGAATTCGCAAAAAGTTTTGAGTTCTGTCAGCAAGCCGTCGAAGCCGGTATGCGCTACGCGTATTTGCAGTTCGACGGCATCGGCAACGCCGCCAACGCTCACCGCATGGTCGGCAACCTGTTCGACGTGAAATTAAAGGCAATTGAAAATCTGCACAAGGCCGGAGTAGAAATCGTTCCGGTAGTCACGATCGTAAACGGCATCAACAACGAACAGGTCGGGCGCATCATCAAGTTCGCCCTGGACAATCCGAAGACGATCAGCTTCCTGAGTTTCCAACCCGTAAGCTTCACCGGCCGCGACGAAGCCGTAACCGACGACCGCCGTCAGGCTCAACGCTACACGCTGTCCCACCTGGCCCACGACGTAAAAAATCAAACCGGCCTGGGCGAACCAAGCCGCGACTGGTTCCCGATTTCATTCATGGGCACTTTCAGCGACTGGGCCGACTTGATGCATGCCAACGACGTGAAAAACGACTGGGGCCAGCTCTCCTGCGGTTGTCACCCCAATTGCGGGACCGGCATGGCGGTGATGATTGACAAGGAAACGAAGGAAGCTGTGCCGGTTACCGCGTTTCTGGCAGGGGATCAGCTTGCTAAAGATATTGCTAAGGTAAATGATGCAGCGCGCGGGAAGTTTCTCACTGTCGTGGGAATGGCGCTGTGTCTGATGAAGAACTACGATCCATTTCAGGCGCCGACGCATTTCAAGTTGATCGATTTGTTGCGGAAGTTTGACAAGAACTTTAACGCGACGGGAAAGAATTACGGGAAGGTTGGTCCGGAGCGCACGGTGGACGATGTGATGAAGCGGCGGCAGGATCGCTGGAACTTCCTCTTCATCGCGGGGATGTGGTTTCAGGATCTATTCAACTACGACTTCCGGCGGACGGAACAATGCATCATTCCCTACGCGACGCAGGAAGGCGAGATTTCATTTTGCGCATACAACACCGGCGTGGGCTGGAGAAACATCATCGAGAAGATGCACATGACGGCCACTCTCACCAAGTGGTACGAGGAGCACGGGCGGCACGAGATTTTCGCGGGCGGGAAAAAAGTGAAAATGGAAGATGAAACGCATTCACTGCTGCTCCGCGAAAATATCGTGACGAACGAACTGCAGCGCGATCTGGATAAGCTAGGGATCGCAAAGACTGCGCGTGAGGAAAAGAAGCGAGCAAGGGACGCGAAGGCGGCTGTTTCCAGCTCCCCGCTTCCGGCTACTGGCGAGGAGATTGAGGCACAGGGTGAGCATCGCGGTCCGCAGAAAAACGATGAGGCTTACAACGCGCGGATGGCGGCGCTTTATCGCGAGGTGGTGCTAAAGGAGAAGCCAGCGGTGGCGGAGAACGGATTCATTCCTCTGGGGGCTCTGGGGAAGTCCAATGGGAATGGCAACGGAGCGCACGCTGCGAAGCCGGAAGTTGCCGAGCCGGTGGCGGGAGACTAATCGCAACCTCCAGGGCCAGTTGGCGATATATCGAACTCTCAGTTCGGAAGCATCGTCCGCACAGTCGTAACGCTAACCAGCGTCTTCGGTTCATTCCTGGGCGCCGACGCTTTGCCACGCGCCCTCCAGATCAAAGGGCAGATCACCTTTTAACTAAAGCTGTGTGAACAGAGGCGGTCTGGCGAATTCCAGGCCGCGTTTCTTTGGTAGATACTGCCGCGAGAACTGGTGGTTGGCCTCCGCTTGGTTAACCAACTCATAAACCGGTTTGCTACAATCTCTGCATCATGAGTGTGCAAGCGTCATTCGTGGATGTTCCGGTTGCGATCGCCGAGATTCGCGCCGGTCGCATGATCGTGGTGGTGGATGACGAGGATCGCGAGAACGAGGGTGACCTCACCCTCGCAGCCGAAAAGGTTACCCCGGAAGCCATCAACTTCATGGCGAAGTATGGGCGGGGGCTGGTGTGTCTCGCGATGACGGAGGAGAGGCTCGATCACCTGCGACTTGGGCCCATGACTGCAGAGAACACATCCCAATATGGCACGGCCTTCTGTGAGGCAATCGACGCACGAGTGGGGGTGACGACAGGAATCTCTGCTTACGATCGTGCGCGTACGATTCAGGTGGCGATTGATCCTGCCACGCAGGCTTCCGATCTGGCGAGGCCGGGACATGTGTTCCCTCTTCGTGCACGCAAGGGTGGGGTTCTGGTGCGGGCGGGACAGACCGAGGCTTCCGTCGACCTGGCGCGGCTGGGAGGGATGGTCCCCGCTGGAATTATCTGCGAGATCATGAAGGATGACGGAACCATGGCGCGGGTTCCGGACTTGATCGAGTTCTGCGATGAGCATGGACTGAAGATGCTTACCGTGGCGGAACTGATTCGCTACCGCATGGCGCACGAGCGCTATGTGCATCGCGTAGGAGAAGCGCTCGTCGATACGCGTTTCGGCGAGTTCCGGTTGATTGCCTATGAGAGCGAGGTGGACGGAGGGGAGTCGCACGTGGCGCTGATTCGCGGCGATGTGGAGAATAGCGATGCGCCGGTGCTGGTGCGCATGCACGCGCATTGCCTGATGGGCGACGTGTTTGGGTCGACCGGGTGCGAGTGCCATGCCACGCTGGAGGGCGCGCTGCGGCGTATCGCGCAGGAAGGACGCGGAGCGTTGATCTATCTGCATCAGACTTCGCAGGGATTTTCTACGGAAAAGGTCGGAGAGCGTACGGCACTGACTTTTCATCGAGGACGGAAGTTACCCGCGTTGCTTGACAACGAGCGGCAGACGCAACGCGAGATTGGAATTGGGGCGCAGATTCTTTCGGATTTACATTTGAGGCGGATCCGACTGCTGACGAACCGGCCCAAGAAAGTAGCGGCGCTCGAGGGATTTGGGATCGAGATTGTGGATCAAGTCCCAGTGGAATTGAGCGGGGTGCAGGCAAGGAAAAGTTAGGCGGGAGGAGAGTGGCGGCCCCGGCCATTTCTAGAACGGTTTGCGCACGACGACTTCTGCCTCTCGAATAAAGAACTGCGCGGAACACTTTTCGGACCCGCAGATGACAGGCACGAGCCCGTTGATCTGGCGGCGCGTGATCAATCCAAGCATCCCGCAGGACGGGCAGGCCAGCACGGCCCAGTAGGGATCTTCTTTTTCGCCGACTTCGCCGGCGTTTTCCAGCACAAAGACGGTTCCGGGCTGCATCTGCTCCGGGATCCATTCGTTGATCATGTCGAGTTCGCCGACCATGTTTCCCCCTTGTGAACCGAAACTTTGCGGAGCAAATGCCCTGCCTATGAAGCCTTTCTAGCACGCCGGCGTTCAACCGGCGAAGTTACCGAAGTATTCGTTTTTCTGGCTACGACCTCGGCGCGCACCTGGCGGACCGCATCGCTGAGGCAGATTCCCAAAATCGGTTGACTGGAATTCTTGAGGATATCGACGATCTGCCGCGCCGATGTTTCGAGATAGAGATGGGTGCCATCGGTGAGGAGGTGGAGATCGGAGTTGCGGCTGACAGTTTCAGCGAGAGGCTTGCCGAACTCACGGTCCAGGAAGCGCATGACCTTTCGTACCCCCTGCAATGAGAAGCCTTTGCGGCGGAGCTCGCAGATGACTGCCACTTCGGTGAGCTTCTGCATGGAGTAGAGGCGGCGATGGCCTTCTCTTTCGGGCTTGACGACGCCGCGCTCGTCCCAATACTGGAGCTGACGCGCGGTGATGCCGGTCAGGGCAATCACGTCATGAGATGGAAAGCGATCCTGCATTCGTCCCCGATATATGAAACAATCTACGCGCTAAATGTTTCAAACAGTTTAGACATGACTTGGCGGGAGTCAACGAGGAATCGAGCCTTAGGGGGTAACTAGAAGAGTGCCTGCGTTATTGCTGGCCGCCGCCGACGAAGTGGACTATCTCCAGGCGGTCGCCATCGTTGAGTAGGATTTCGGGCCAGCGGTCGCGCGGTGCAATTTCCCGGTTTAGTTCGATAGCCACGCGGTCTGATGTCATGTTGAGGGTGTCGATTAGAGTCGCGAGTGTGAATGGAGATAGCGGGACTGGATCTGGGAAGGCGCGCTGTTCTCCGTTGATCTGCAGCTTCATGGCTTAAAGTTTCTCACACGGAGAACGGCCCGCCAAGGTTTTCTACTCGCTCTTGCGCAAGACGAATTTGCGGGTTACGGTGCGGCCTTCGTGGTTGGCCTGGACCATGACGGAGGAATCGGGGAGTGCGGACTCGTCGACCTCGACTGAGATTTCGGCGCTGCCCGCGGAATCGGTGACGGCCTGCGTGTAAAAAGGCGCGGAGTCCGGCCGGGCGAAGCGAAACGTTAGACGAGCGTTGGAGATGGCCGATCCGCCTTCGGTGACTCGCAACTGCATGGTTAAATTACGATTGGCGTGGACCGAAACGGCGTTCATCCATTCCACATCCAGTTGTTTGACGCTGGCCAAGGCTTCACTTTCTGCACGGTCGAGTACGCTTTCCAACTTCCCTTCCCGGATGGCTTCGAGGACCAGGCGATGCTGATCGCGTAGCTGCTGCTCTTTTTGGGCATCTCCAAAATTGGCGTCCGGAGCTGAGGTTGCATAGGAAATTGCTTTTTTTCCCACGCACCTTCCACGCACGAAGACCTGGGTCTGAAGAAGCTTTTCGCTTTCGCGCGCCTCGCTTTGCACGTGATAGACGGTGTCACCGTGTTTAACATCCGTGTTAAAGCCGAAAATCATAGGAATTGAGTATCGCGTGCTTCCTTAATTCTGCAAGTGGAACCCGAGGCACCCTGAGCTTACAACGTTTGCGGGGTAATCAGGACTCGAATTTCGATCGCTGATTGCATCATCGCCAAATTCTTCCTGGTTCCCTTGACACTCGCGCGCGCCAGCCCCTAATCTAGAATGTTTATGTAACTTGCTTGGCGCGAATTATATATACGCTCTCCTATGCCCGACAATTATTTCGCTCGCTACCTGCCATTCCTCATCCACATTCTGCTGGCGGGTGGAATTGCGACAGCCATTATCTTGCTTTCCTGGCTGATCGGGCAGCGTAAACCGACTCGGGCGAAAATGGAAGCTTACGAGTGCGGCATGACGCCGGTGGGAGACTCGCGCGGGCGCTTCTCGGTGCAGTTTTACCTGGTGGCGATGTTGTTTATTTTGTTCGATGTCGAGGCCGTTTTTCTCTATCCCTGGGCGGTCATTCTGCGCGATCTCAAGCATTTCGGTCTGTGGGAAATGTTTGTATACATCGGCATTGTTCTGGTCGGATTTTTCTATGTGTGGAAGAAGGGCGTGCTGGACTGGGGTCCGGAAGTTGCGAGGCGGGGAACACGCTGATGGCTTTGGCACCCGCGATTACCGATCTTGAGCAACTGAAGGATCACCCGGCAGTGGCGCGGTTACTGACCTGGAATCCGGCGGCTGTCACGGGAGTTAAGTTCGACCGTGACGAGATGACCATTTACATCGATGCCGCACACATTCGCGAAACTTGTGCCCTGCTGCGGGACAGTCCGGCGTGCGCGTTCAACTTCCTGTCCGATGTCACCTGCGTGGATTGGTATCCTGCAGAACCTCGGTTTGAGGTGATTTACCATCTGCTTTCAATCCCTCACAGGGAACGTGTGCGACTCAAAGTGCGGCTGGACAGCTCCAGTCCGGTAGTGGAGTCGCTGACGTCGGTTTGGCCTGGAGCCAACTATTTCGAGCGTGAAGTTTTCGATCTATTCGGGATTCGCTTTAGTGGACATCCGTATTTGCAGCGGATTTTGATGCCGGAGGATTGGGAAGGCCATCCTTTGCGCAAAGATTATCCGGTGGAGGGTTACCGCTGATATGGCGCACCTGTCACCGACGCCCGTCCTAGAGCCCGGACAAGATCGCACCATGATCTTGAACATGGGGCCGCAGCATCCATCCACGCATGGCGTGCTGCGGGTGCTGCTGGAGATTGATGGCGAGACCGTGGTGCGGATGATGCCGGACATCGGCTTTCTGCATACGGGTATCGAAAAGACTTGCGAGGCGAAGTTCTACCAGCAGGTAGTGCCACTGACCGACCGCATCGACTATCTGTGCCCCATGACCAACAATCTTTGCTATGTGCTGGCCGTGGAGAAGTTGTTGGGGCTGGAGATTCCTCCGAAGGCGCAGTGGATGCGGGTTCTGATGAACGAACTGACGCGCATCAATTCGCATCTGGTGTGGCTGGGCACGCACGCGCTGGACCTCGGCGCCATGACTGTATTCCTATACTGCTTCCGCGAGCGCGAAGAAATTTTGAAGATGTTCGAGATGATCAGCGGGCAGCGCATGATGACCAGCTATTTTCGTATAGGAGGACTAGCGCTGGAACCGCCGCTGGGATTCTTTGCGCGGGTGCGCGATTTTGCCGGACGCTTTCCGGGCAGGGTGGACGAATACGAAAATCTGCTAACGGGAAATCCCATCTGGATGATGCGAACCAAGGGCGTGGCTCGAATGACTGCGGAGGATGCCATCGCGCTCGGAGCCAGCGGCCCCACGTTGCGCGGAAGTGGCGTGGATATCGATTTGCGGCGCGATATGCCTTACTCGGGCTATGAGAATTTTAAGTTCAAGGTTCCGGTGGCGCAGGAAGGCGACGTTTTTGCCCGGTACATGTGCCGGGTGAGGGAACTGCGTGAGTCAAACACGATTGTGCAGCAGGCGCTCGACGGCATGCCGGAAGGCCCAATCAAAGCGGATGCTCCTGGGGTCGTGCTTCCCGACCGCGAAAAGATGAAGACGCAGATGGAAGCGCTCATCTACCACTTCAAGATCATTACGGAAGGTTTTGCGGTTCCTGCGGGCGAAGTGTATCAAGCGGTCGAGTCACCGCGCGGCGAGATGGGGTACTACGTGGTGAGCGACGGCACGGCGAAGCCGTACCGAGTGCACATGCGGGCCGCTTGTTTGGCGAACCTGCAGACATTGCCCAAGATGTGCGAGGGCGGGTTGATTGCGGATGTGGTGGCAGCCATCGGATCGATTGATATCGTCCTTGGAGAAATCGATCGATGAGATTTTCCGACGAATTCGAGGCGCGGTTTGTGGAGATGGTACCGCACTATCCCACCAAGAGGTCGGCTCTGGTGCCCACCCTCCTTTATGCGCAGGATGAAGTTGGATTTCTTTCCGACGAAGTGATCACGGAACTGGCGGGACGACTTGATCTGACGGAGCTCGAAGTGCGGAATGTGATCAGCTATTACTCGATGCTGACGACCAAGCCGCGTGGGAAGTTTAACGTGCAGATTTGTACGAATATCAGCTGCCTGGTGCGAGGCGGAGAAGAGATTTTGCGCCACTGCGCCAAGAAATTGGGTGTGGGGAACCACGGGACGACTTCAGATGGATTGTTTTCTTTGGAAGAAGTGGAATGCATTGGAGCGTGCAGTTGGGCTCCGGCGGCGCAGGTTAATTACGACTTCCATGAGAATCTGACGGCGGAGAAGATTGACCTGGTTCTGGACGAGTACAGGAAGAAGGCAACACAGTAGAGATTTCCGATTTCCAATTTGGATTGCTTTCCATTGGCAATCGGCATTCGAAAATCCGACACTTTTATGGCTGATTTGGTTTCCCATCTCGACGAGATAAAGGTCGTCACCCGGCGCTTTGGCATGGGCGCGACAAATATCGACCGTTATCTCGAACTGGACGGCTACAAAGCGGTGCGGAAGGCGCTCAGCATGGAACCGGACGCCATCATTAATGAGGTGAAGAATTCCGGTCTGCGGGGGCGCGGCGGCGCGGGGTTCTCGACGGGGATGAAGTGGTCGTTCGTGCCCAAGCAATCGGCCAAGCCGAAGTACGTTCTTTGCAATGGCGATGAGAGCGAGCCGGGGACCTGTAAAGACCGGTTGATTTTCGAGCACGATCCGCATGCGGTGATCGAAGGGGTGATGATTGGCGGGCTGGCGGTGGGCGCGGGCAGCGGTTACATCTATATTCGCGGTGAATATCGATACCTATCGATCATCATGCAGAAGGCGATCCGCGATGCTTACGCCAAGGGCTTCTTGGGTAAGAACATTTTTGGGAGCGGGCGAGACTTCGATATTTTCTGGCACGGCGGCGCTGGGGCATATGAAGTGGGTGAGGAATCGGCGTTGATGGAATCGCTAGAGGGTAAGCGCGGCATTCCCCGGATTCGGCCTCCGTTTCCTGCCGTGGTGGGGCTGTGGGGCGGACCTACAGTCATCAATAATGCGGAAACACTGGCCAGCGTGCCGCACATCATGCTGGGCGGGGCGGCGTGGTATGCGGGGATTGGTACGCCAAAAAATGGTGGGACGCGTCTGTTTTGCCTGAGTGGAAATGTTGCGAAGCCCGGCGTCTACGAATTGCCCATGGGCTACAACTTGAAGAAGATGATTTACGAAGTGGGCGGGGGGATTCCGAATGGACGCCAGTTGAAAGCGGTTGTGCCCGGAGGGTCTTCTACTCCGTGCTTAACGGCTAACGAAATCGACGTCGCCATGGATTTCGATTCGGTCGCGAAGGCTGGGTCAATGCTGGGTTCGGGCGGGGTGGTCGTCATCGACGACGCACAGTGCATGGTGAAATTCGCGTTGCGGACCATGAAGTTTTACAAGCACGAGAGTTGCGGATGGTGCATCCCTTGCCGCGAAGGCACGGACTGGCTGGAGAAGACGTTGACGCGTTTTCATCGCGGAGGCGGCGTTAAGAAGGACATCGACAACATGCAGTACTTGTCGGAGAACATGCTGGGGCGGACATTTTGTCCGCTGGGTGATGCGGCGGCAATGCCGACGATCGCGTTTGTGAAGAAATTCCGCAAGGAGTTTGAAGACCACCTGGAAGGCAGACCGTGCCCTTACGAAAAAGAAGGAGCGGTGGAAGAGTTGCCGGTTCTAGCTCACTAAATTTCTCATGGCTGACGTAACACTTACAGTAGACGGCAGAAAGGTGACGGCCCCGGCAGGAACGCTGCTGATTGAGGCGTGCAAAACCGTGGGCATTGAAGTGCCTTCGTTTTGCTACTACCCCAATCTCTCGCTGCAGGGCGCTTGCCGCATGTGTCTGGTGAAGATCGAGAAGATGCCCAAGCTGCAAACCGCGTGCACTACGGTGATCAGCGAAGGCATGATGGTGACTTCCGACAGCGACGAGATCAAGCAGGCGCGGAAATCGATGGTGGAGTTGCTACTGGGAAACCACCCGCTGGATTGTCCGGTATGCGATGCGGGCGGCGAGTGCGAACTGCAGGATATGACGTTCTCCTATGGTGCAGCCGAATCGAGGTTCATGGAGGCTAAGAACCACAAGGATGAGCAGCAGTGGTCGCCGATCGTGTTCTTCGATCGTCCGCGATGCATCCTCTGCTATCGCTGCGTACGCGTTTGCGGAGAGGGCATGGACGTTTGGGCGCTGGGCGTGCAGAACCGTGGAGTGAGTTCGATCATTGCGCCGAATAAAGAAGATCATCTGGAGTGTGAAGAGTGCGGCATGTGCATCGACATCTGTCCGGTGGGCGCGCTCACTTCCGGCGCGTACCGTTACAAAACGCGTCCGTGGGAGATGAAGCATGTAGGCACGATCTGCACGCACTGCGGCGACGGGTGCAAGACGACACTTGGCGTGCGGCGCTCTGATACAGGAATGGAAATTGTTCGCGGCGACAATCGCGATAAGAGCGGCATGAACGGAGACTTCCTCTGCATCAAGGGTCGGTATGCTTTTGATTTTGCAAACCATGAAGAACGTCTTACGACGCCGCTGATTCGCAAAGACGGCAAGCTGACTCCCGCGACCTGGGAAGACGCGTTTGAGCTGATTGGCAAGAAACTTGCGGAAGTTCGCGACCGCGATGGTGGAGCGGCAATTGGCGTTATCGGATCGACGCGAACTACGAATGAAGAAGATTATCTTCTCTCCAAGTTTGCCCGGGTGGTTTTGAGAACAAATAATGTCGATCACCACCGGACCGCAGACTTCCCTGCCCTGGCTGCTGCGCTTCGCGGGAAAGCGGATCGCACGGCGAGCATGGCGGATGTTTTTACTGCGCTAGCTGTTCTGCTGATCGGGAATGACCCGACGGAGCAGCATCCTCTGTTCGCCTGGCAGATTCGCAACAACGTGCGCCTGCATCGGGGCCGGCTTTACGTGATTAATTCGAACCCGATCAAATTGCGGCGGCAGGCAACGACTTTCACGCAAATACCGGTGGGAACAGAAGGACAAGTTGCGGGCTTCTTGGCCGGCGACGACTCGGCCGCGGATGCCCTCATCAGTCCATCGACAAATAAGGATGCCTGGATTGCGCTGCGCGAGAAACTGCAGGGTGAGCAAAATCTCGTGATTGTGTTCGGTTCGGAGATTCGCGGCACCGATCTCGGCAGTCTTGTTAAGTTTGGAGCTGCGATCTCAGGCGCGAAGTTTGTATGTCTGGCGGATTACGCGAATTCCCGCGGGGCAGCCGACATGGGTTTGTATCCCGAATTGCTTCCCGGTTATCACCCTGTCGCGGGGAACACCGAGTTTCATCGGGAGTGGGGAGAAATACCGCAGGGCGCCGGGCTTGATATAGCGGGGATGGTTGAAGCCGGAAAAGCGGGCAAGGTGAAGGCGCTTTACGTTGTGGGATCGAATCCGATCGGGAGGCTCAACATCGATCCATTCGCGTTCTCTAAGAGTTTCGTGGTTGTGCAGGACATGTTCCTAACGGAGACGGCGGTGATGGCCGATGTGGTTTTGCCCGCGGCGAATGCTTACGAGAAATCGGGCATGTTCACCAATACCTGCGGCGATTTACAGCTGCTAAAAAAGGCGGGCGAGGTTACGGGCACGAAAAGTGACTTCGAGATGATCGTTCGCATCGCCGATGCGATGGGCTTTGAGGTTCGCAAGCTTGTGCCGTTTGGCCAAGGTGTACGCGCAGGCACGCATGCCGACATGGGACAGTCTCGTGGAGCACAGTCAGGCGAGGCCGACCGTCACGCGGTTTGGCTGGAGGCACATGGACTGGAGCCAAAGATGAGTCCGTTCGATCCAACGGCGATTCTGGATGAAATTCAGCGGCTGGTTCCCGGCTACGACGTATCCCGCATGAATCTGCTGGCGGGGAACAGTCAACCGACATCGCTGGCCGAAGCCGGGGAAGCAGTCGCGCATCAGCCGGAATCCATTGCTCCGGCGAATGATGATCTTTTCAGTTCTGGAACCTTGGGACGCTATTCTCGCGCATTGAAGTCGGTGGTGGAGAGTCACGAAGTGAAGCCCACCGAAGTTGCGGCAGACTGATTCTTGTATCGATGAATCGCGGTATTTTAGAGAGGAAGCAGAGGCCTTGTCCGTTGGCGTTTTCATACTCGTGTCGGTGATTAAGTCGCTGGTGGTTTTGATCGTGCTGCTTACCGCCGTGGCGTATACAGTGTGGCTGGAACGCAAGGTCGTAGGTCGCATGCAGAACCGATGGGGACCCACGCGGGTGGGGCCGTTCGGGCTGCTGCAGCCGGCGGCCGACGGGCTAAAATTTCTGTTCAAAGAAGATCTGACTCCGCCGCACGTTTACAAGCCGCTATTTCTGGCCGCTCCGATGATGGCGGTGATCTTTGCGCTGACTTCGATTTCGGTGATTCCGTTCGGCAATTCGATTACGCTTTTTGGGTACAGCATTCCGCTGCAGATTACCGATGTAAATATCGGGCTGCTGCTGATTCTGGGCGTGACCTCGATGGGCGTCTATGGCGTGGCGCTCGCGGGTTGGTCGTCCAACAATAAATATTCGCTGCTTGGTGGGTTGCGGGCCAGCGCGCAGATGGTCAGCTACGAAGTGGCGCTTGGCCTTTCGCTGGTTGGCGTCTTGATTCAGTCTGGCAGTTTCAGCTTACGCGCAATCGTCGATGCCCAGGGAGGACGCTTCCTCGGTTTCATTCCGCGGTGGAATATTTTCCACTGGCAGTTCGTTGGCTTCTTTATATATCTGATGGCGGCCTACGCGGAAACGAATCGTATCCCATTCGATTTACCCGAAGCTGAAACCGAACTGGTGGCGGGGTATCACACCGAATACAGCTCGATGAAATTTGCCATGTTCTTCATGGCCGAGTACGCCAATATGATTACGGTAGCTTGCGTGGCCACGCTTTTATTTTTTGGCGGATGGCACGGGCCGCTGGCCGGGCCGCCACTGATGCGGGCTTTGCTGCCTGTGTTCTGGTTTGTGGCCAAAGTTTTCTGTTTTCTATTTCTTTACATCTGGGTGCGCGGGACGTTGCCGCGTTTCCGTTACGATCAACTGATGTCTTTTGGCTGGAAGTTTTTGCTACCCCTGGCGATTGCAAATCTGATGGTAACGGCGATTGTCGTGGCTTGGTAGAAAAAACCAGTTGCCGGTTGCGAGTACAGGCGCTGAGACACTGGCATATGGAAGTTACTGGCGACTAGAAACTGACAACTGACAACTGTTCTTATGAGTTTTCATCTCATCTTATTTCTGGCGTTCGGCGCGGTCTGCGTAGGCGGTGCGGTGAATCTGCTGGCGCAGCGGCATCCGATCAACAGTGCGCTATCGCTGATCGCCGTGATGGCGGCGCTGGCTGGCGAATACTTGCTGCTGGGCGCGGAATTCGTCGCCGCGGTGCAGGTGATTGTTTATGCGGGCGCGATTATGGTGCTGTTCGTATTTGTCATCATGCTGCTGAACGCGGGCGAAGAGGAAGAGACCAGAGGAAGCCGCGCCGCTTTTCTACTCGGCGTGCCAGGAGTGCTGACCGGGAGCGTGCTTACCGCATGGGTGGTCCTGCGGCATTCCGGGACAGAAGCGGTGGCGATCGGGGCCTTGCCTGGACATCCGACAGACATTGCACAGCTACTCTTTCATGATTTCCTTTTGCCGTTTGAAGTGACCTCCGTGTTGATCCTGATCGCCATCATGGGAGCGGTGGTGCTGGCCAGCAAGCCGGAGTCTACGGCCAGGAAGGTGGACTGATGGTGCCGCTCTCTTATTACCTGGTGCTTAGCGGATTTCTATTTGCGTGCGGTGTCGCCGGATTTCTGATCAAGCGCAACATCATCACCATCTTCATGTCGATTGAGCTGATGCTGAACGGCGTAAATCTTTCGTTTGTGGCATACGCGGCGCATTGGCATGCGCTTTCCGGGCAGGTATTTGTCTTCTTTGTGATGGTAGTGGCGGCGGCGGAAGCGGCGGTAGGACTGGCGATCATAATCGCCGTGTACCGCACGCGCGAGACTTTGAATGTGGATCAGGTGAACCTGCTCAAGCTATGAATCCGATGCTCAATCTATGGCTGATCCCCGTTCTGCCGCTCGCGGGGGCTGCGATTAACGGTTTTCTCGGTAAGAGGTCGTCGAGGCATGCCGTGACTACCATCGCACTGTTTTTCAGCGGCGCAGCGTTTGCGATGGCTTTGTCGGTCGTGGCACGCTTTTCGTCGCTGACGCTTCCCTACCACGAGTATCTCGCTCACTGGATTCGCTCCGGCACTTTCCGTGTCGACTTCGCCTTCTATCTGGATCAACTCTCGCTGGTCATGTTGCTGGTGGTCACCGGTGTGGGATTTCTGATTCATATCTATTCCGTCGGTTACATGTGGGACGAACCCAGCTACTACCGCTTCTTCAGCTATCTGAACCTGTTCATGTTCTTCATGCTGACGCTGGTGCTGGCCAGTAACTACCTGCTGATGTTTATCGGCTGGGAGGGCGTTGGACTGGCGTCTTATCTGCTGATTGGATTTTGGTTCACCAAGGATTCAGCGGCGTCAGCGGGCAAAAAAGCGTTCATCGTAAATCGCATTGGCGATTTCGGGTTTCTGATCGCATTGTTCTTGTTGATCAAGCATTTTGGCTCGCTGAATTTTGATCAAGTGTTTCAGAGCATCACACCGCTGGGAGCAGAGACTGCCGGCGCCGGACTGCTCACGACGATCGGAATTCTGCTGATGGTAGGAGCTTGCGGCAAATCGGCGCAGATTCCGCTCTATATCTGGCTTCCGGATGCGATGGAAGGTCCAACGCCGGTTTCGGCGCTGATTCACGCTGCCACCATGGTTACTGCGGGCGTTTACATGGTTTCACGTTCGCATGTGATTTTTGAGCGGGCGCCGATCGCACTGACGGTGGTGGCGATTATCGGAACACTGACCGCTTTCTTCGCCGCGACGATTGGCGTTGCGCAGACTGATATCAAGAAGGTCCTTGCCTATTCCACCATATCTCAGCTTGGATACATGTTCATGGCTTGCGGTGTAGGAGCGTTCTCCGCCGGCATCTTCCACCTGATGACGCATGCATTCTTCAAGGGACTGCTGTTCCTGGCAGCAGGGTCGGTGATCCATGCGGTGGGTGGCGAGCAGGACATGCGCAAAATGGGTGGGCTGCGCACCAGGATTCCGTGGACATTCTGGACCATGACGGCTGGGACTTTGGCCATTGCCGGAATACCGGGACTGGCGGGATTTTTCAGCAAGGATGAAATTCTCTGGCGCTCGTACCAAGCGAGTTGGGCGTACTGGTTGGTCGGATTGGTCACGGCGTTCCTCACGTCGTTCTACATGTTCCGGCTCTGGTTCCTGACGTTCTTCGGCGAATATCGGGGCGAGGCAGATGCGGGACATGGTCATGCAAATCATTCCGCTCACGATGCGCACGGAGACCACGGCCATGGTGGCATTCACGAGAGTCCGAAGGTGATGGTCGTCCCGCTGGCGATTCTGGCGGTGCTCTCGGTGATCGGCGGATATGTGGGCGTGCCAGGGTCACTGGGTGGAAACAATCAATTCGACAAATTTCTCGGGCCGGTGTTCGACGGGAGCGCTCCAGTCAATGCACAGAATGCTGCGGTGGGTGAGAAGGGAACGCCGGAACAAGAAACCGAGGGAAATGAACCCAAGAAGGCCGCTTCCACGGAGTTGATGTGTACTGCTATTTCTGTGGTAGTCGCCCTGCTCGGCTTTGGACTCGCGTGGCAACTTTATTATCGGAATCCACAGTTGCCCGACAAGATTGCGGCTTCGATGTCGGGCGCGTACCAGACGTTGCTGCACAAATATTACGTGGATGAATTGTATGGCGCGCTTTTCGTCAAGCCACTGATCGATGGCTCGACCCGAATTCTTTGGCAGGGAGTGGATCGCAAGATTATCGATGCGGCGGTGAATGACGCGGGGGATGGTGCCAAGCACGTCTCCGACATAGTGCGCCATATGCAGTCTGGCAATATTCGTTCGTATGCGGGATGGGTCGCAGCCGGATCCGCGGTCGTGATTGCGTTCATGATCTGGATGGGAGTGCGATGAGCATCGACAATCTCAGCTCTATCATCCTGACGCTGGTGACTTTTGTGCCGCTTGCGGGTGGGCTGCTGCTTATGTTTTTCCCCCGCCGCGACCGGGACATTCGAATTTTTGCTCTGGTCATTTCTCTTCTGACGTTCGTCCTGTCTTTACACCTGCCGGTTCATTTTCATCGGCCGCAAACAGATTTTCAGTTTCAGGTGGACAGGCAATGGGTTTCCACTCCGAACATCCACTACCACATGGGAATCGACGGGATCTCTCTATGGCTGGTGGTGCTCACCACGTTTCTCACACCACTCTGTGTGCTGATCTCGTGGACATCGATCCACGACCGGGTGAAGGAGTTCTTCATTCTGCTGCTGGTTCTGGAGACTGCGCTGATCGGTGTATTCACATCGTTGGACCTGTTTCTCTTTTACTTCTTCTGGGAAGCGACGTTGATCCCGATGGCGCTGCTGATTGGCATTTTCGGGCATGAGCGCAAAGTGTATGCCGCGGTAAAGTTTTTCATGTACACCATGATCGCCTCGGTGTTCATGCTGGCGGCGATCCTGTGGCTTTACGCGCACACCGGCAGCTTTGACTTTGTCGTGATTCGCGATCAGATCATGAACGGAGGCGTAGCGAAATTTCCGGCGGCAGCCCAGTGGTTGTTTTTGGGATTTTTTCTAGCGTTCGCAGTGAAAGTCCCACTCTTCCCTTTTCACACTTGGTTGCCTGATGCGCACGTGGAGGCGCCGACGGCTGGGTCGGTGCTGCTGGCGGGCGTGCTGCTCAAAATGGGGACTTATGGATTATTGCGCTTCAACCTTGGGCTCTTTCCCGGGCAATCACGACAGAACGCTCCCTGGGTGATGACGCTGGCCTTGATTGGGATCATCTATGGCGCTTTGGTAGCCATGGTCCAGCCCAACATGAAGAAGCTGATTGCCTATTCTTCGGTCAGCCACTTGGGATTTGTGGTGCTGGGAATTTTCAGTTTCACCCAGGCAGGATTGAACGGCGCGATGTTTGTAATGCTGGCGCATGGAATTTCAACGGGCGGATTGTTCATGCTGGCGGGGATTCTTCACGAACGGCGGCATACGTATGAAATCAGCGAGTTTGGTGGACTGGCGTCACCCATGCCGTTATATGCGGCGTCGTATCTGGTGATCGTATTGGCGTCGGCGGGGTTGCCTTTGCTGAATGGATTTATCGGCGAATTTCTTGTACTGAGCGGCGCGTTCCAGGCGAAACCCGTGTATGGGATACTCGGGGCCACGGGCGTGATTTGGAGCGCCGTCTATCTGCTGTGGATGTACCAGCGAGTGTTCTACGGCAAGGTTACGCACGCGGTGAACAATTCGTTGAGCGATCTTTCTGGATTCGAAAAATGGGCGGTGTGGCCTTGCGCCGCGGCGGCTCTGGTGATGGGGGTTGCACCGATTCTATGGCTGGGAGCGGTTGATCCGGCAGTTCAGGCGGCGCTGACTCCATTGGCGCGGGTGGCGAGCAGGGTGGTGGGACAATGATCGTCGCAACGATGAGCGTCGCATCGACCATGGTCGGAAGCATGATCCCAAAGCTCGTCCCGGCCTATTCGAAGGTGCTCCCGCAAGCCGCCGATTACGTTCGAATCCTGCCCGAAATTGTTCTCTCTGTTTTCGGGATGATTGTGATGGTTCTGGAACCACTTCTCGACGAGAAAAAGGGGCAGAAGGTGCTGGGGCTGATTGCGTTGCTGGGGGCGGCGGCAGGTATTGGGGCGACATGGCTCATGGCCCAGTCACCGGGCCTGGCGTTCTGGGATTCGGTGCGGGTGGACGGATTCAGCGTCTTCTTTCACTTTCTGGTGACTGCGATCGCTGGCGTCGTCATCCTTAGTTCCTATGAATATATGGCGGTACAAGGAATTCGCGCGGGAGAATACTACGCGCTGATTCTTTTCGGTGCGGTCGGCATGGCGCTGATGTCGTCGGCGGTGGAACTCGTTCTGATTTTCATCTCACTCGAGATATCTTCCATCGCTTCTTATGTGCTCACCGGATTTCGGCGGCATGAGGCTGCCAGCGCGGAAGCTTCGTTGAAATATTTTCTGCTTGGTTCATTCGCGACGGCCTTTTTCCTGTACGGGGTGGCGATGATGTTTGGCGCCACGGGCTCGACGAATATCGACCAGATCAGCCGAGCGTTGCAGAGTGGTCCGATTTCTTTGCTGGCATTCGTGGCTGTGGCGCTGATGTTTGTGGGTTTAGGATTCAAAGTGGCGGCAGCGCCGTTCCACGTGTGGACCCCTGACGTGTATGAAGGAGCGCCAGCGCCAATTGTGGGATTGATGTCGACCGCGCCCAAGGCAGCGGCATTTGCGGTTTTGCTGCGCATTGTTTTTGTGATCGATATGCCGGGAACGTTCTGGCTGATCTGGGTTGCGGCCGCGCTCTCCATGACATTGGGGAACGTGGGCGCGCTTGTCCAAAATAACGTAAAGCGACTGCTGGCCTACTCGTCGATTGCTCACGCAGGCTATCTGCTGGTGGCATTCGCAGCCGCGCCGGTTCTGGGGACCTCGGCAGCCATGTTTTACACCGCGGCGTATGCGGCCATGAACCTGGGAGCTTTTGCCGTAGTCAGCCATTTTGCCAACACCGGCGAACGCTATGTGACGATCGAAGACTATGAAGGGCTGGGCCGCAGTTCCCCGCTGCTGGCAGCGACGCTGACCATCTTCCTGCTGTCGCTGATCGGTATCCCCATGACGGGCGGCTTTTTTGCGAAGTTCTACGTCTTCAGCGCCGCCGTAAAAGCCAACTTGATCTGGCTGACCGTAATCGGTGTGCTGAATAGCGGCATTGGGGCCTACTATTATCTGCGCATCATCGTTGTAATGTATATGCGCGAATCTCGAAAGGAAGTTCCGGTGGCGCCGGTTCCTTTCGCGCTGAGGATGGCGCTGGCGTGTTGCATCGCGTCCACCCTGTATCTTGGACTTTTTCCTGGTCGTGTGTTGCAGTATGCGCAGGATTCCGCGCGGCAACTCGTGCGGTCGACCGGGCCCGAAATGCCTTCCCCGGCGCCTGTGTCGGCCTCCGGCGAACCCCTCGAACAGCTCTGAATCGCTTGTGGAAATCCCGAGTGTTGATATTTGACAAGCGCTGCAGGCTGCGGCATTATGGGTTCACCGATTGCTGATCTTCGCTCCAGGGGATAACGTATCGGAACGGAGGAAAAAATGTCCGAGTTCATGCGCAGGCTATGGTCAGAAGATTCGGGGCAGGATATCGCTGAATATGCTGTGATGCTGGCGGTGATTCTGGTGCTGGTGGTCGGAACCATACGCCTGATTGGATCGAACGCTAATAATGCTTTTTCCAATGTAGCCAGTTCCATCCAGTAGTTCACAGATTGCCAATCATGAGTAGTTGGCAAGACGGGAAGATTACATTATGCAGCCATTTCCCTCGTTTACCGGGCAGTTACGCTACTGTCGGAGTAGCGGCTGCGGCGGCACTTGCGGGGAGATCGAATCACCCATGAATGACTAGATTCAGGCAAGTTCCACGAGGAGCCGCGATCCGGGATCGCGGCTTTTGCTTTTTCAAGGAAAGAGCCTTTACACCAAAGCAACTGACAACCGAGAAAGGCCACCTAAAACAGTTTTGCGGTTTTCTCTCTGTGCTTCCGTGGTGAAAGAGCTTGAGATCTCAGTACGCAACTTAGGAGAAACACATGATTGTCAACATGTCTGAAAAGGCGACCGAGCAAGAAATTGAGCACGTGATCGAGCGCATTCGCGAAGCGGGCTACCAACCTCATATCACACGCGGAGTGGAACGCACGATCGTGGCTGCTGTGGGAAGCGGTCGCCGGCACGAGATCGAAGCACTCCAGGTGGCGCCCGGCGTAGAGAATGTGGTTGCCATTGCACAACCCTTCAAGCTCGTCAGCCGGCAAGTGAAGCCGGAGAGGTCCGTGGTAAATGTAGGTGGGGTCTGCATTGGTGGGCCGGGCGTTGTGATTATTGCCGGACCTTGCTCAGTGGAGTCTCGCGAACAGTTGCTGGGAACGGCGCATGCCGTTAGGCGGGCGGGCGCCACGATGCTGCGCGGTGGCGCCTACAAGCCTCGCACTTCGCCTTACGACTTTCAGGGACTTGGACTGGAAGCATTGAAAATTCTGCGGGAAGCGCGCGAGGCGTCCGGGCTCCCTGTAGTCACGGAAGTGATGAGCACGGAAGATGTGGACATCATTTGTGAACATGTCGACATGCTGCAGGTGGGAGCGCGCAACATGCAGAATTTCGCGCTTTTGCGCCGTCTGGCAACCGTGAGGAAACCGGTGCTGTTAAAGAGGGGACCGTCGGCAACAGTGAAGGAATGGCTGCTGGCTGCGGAGTACCTGCTATCGGGAGGGAACAGTCAAGTTGTGCTCTGCGAGCGTGGGATCAAGACCTTCGAGACGGAGATGCGCAATACGTTCGACCTGGCAGCCGTGGCTTTGGCACGCGATCTCTCTCATCTACCGGTGATCGCCGACCCCTCGCATGGAACCGGCAAGCAGAGTCTGATAGCCGCAGTCTCGCGTGCAGCAGTCGCGGTGGGAGCCGATGGACTGATCATCGAAGTGCATCCCTGCCCAGAGCGGGCGCTCTCGGATGGCGCGCAGTCTCTCGACTTTGCAGGATTCGAAAAGGTGATGAAGGCCCTTACGGAGCCGCTGCGGCAAGCAGCCGTGGTCGCGGACATGGCGCATGTGTAAGCCCAGAAGGGTCAGGGCGTGAGATGGGATCGAGCAGACTTGATCCGCATGGCGGGATCGCCAAACAGGATATACGTTTTTCGCACCGCAAGATCCGAGATGCCTGACTTCGCTTTGAGGATTGAATCTCCCAACGACAGTGGCAACGAGCTCATCGCGCCTTGAACTACCAGTTGGTTGAGAGTGGTCTGCGGCGAGGCCTGATTCAGTCCGCTCGAGGCCAGCACCGCTACCGCGCCTCCATTCGGGGCGAGCATCAGTGAAACGGCGAGCGGATCTTCGTAAACATCCTGGAACAATCCGTTAAGGCAGTCCATGATAAGGAAGACCGGCAACGAAGTCCCGTTGCTGAGAGAAGTGGCCGCGGTGCTGTCGAAAAAATCGTTACCGGACCATTCGTCTTCGGAGCCGTGTCCCTCATAATTCACCAGCACTTGTCCTGAGTTGATGGCGTTGAGGATTGCCTGGCGCGCATCGGACGGGCTCATGGCGCTGCCGAAGACATCCGTCACCTGCAGGGTGGAGGGCAGCTGCGCCTGGACAATCTTGCTGTCATTCGTAAAGTTTTCGGTATCGTTGACATCAGCGACCATCAGCGCCTGGGACGTCCACGGGCCATCGGTGGATTGCCCCTCATAACTGGCGATCCTGTCAGCCACGAGTTGTGCTTCGGCGGCCGTGCTCACCGGCAAGCGCCCGGTTGCAATGGTGGGCATGCCGCTGTCATCGAAATCTGAGAACCAGTCGTCGGAGGCCGTCATCATCCCGGTGGTCGCAATGATTTTCGTAGGAACGAAATCCAGGTGGCCGAATCCCAGATAATTGCGGGGATCGAGCGAGGCTCGACCGTTGAGCAAGAGATATCTCGGCGCGGCGTGCCACGCCTTGACCGCCGTCTGCAAAAAGTCCCGGATGGCTTGAGGACTGTGCTCGCCGAAGTTGAACTCGTCGTAGAGATCGTCAACCAACACCACCACGGATGATTTTTTTTCCATTGCGTGCGCGCGCACGATCCCGCCTAGAGCAACCGCAAAGGGCTCCGCCGACAGCATCACAACTTCGCTGCCGGCTTGGGTGAAATGCCAGCGCGAGGGATGGTTCTGGCGCATCCCCACGGGTGAGGCAATGCGGTCATCGGCCACGGCAATCAGAGTGTGTTGCGTTGGAGCCGCACGGGTGGTCAGGGACCATGGCACCTGGAATTCCATTGAGTAGTTGGTCGTATTCGAGGTCGATTGCGGCGTAACTCGAATGCCAAGCGCGACCGGTCGATCCGGATTTGTAATATCCAAGACGACGATTCCAGGCTGAGTGAATCCCGTGACCTTCAACTCATCCCCCGATCGTCCGGTGAAGGTGAGGGCATCGGAGTCGGCCGCATAAGAGTGCGGATAGGTGATGCGAATCGACTGCAACAGGCTGATATCGTATGCACCATCCTGCGAAGTCAGCGTGACGGTGTTGGTTCCGTTCTGCAGAATGCCGGCCGGGACTGCAATACTGAATTTTCCTTTCGCTTGACCCGTGAAGTTCACATCGCCCAGATTGGCGCCATTCAGCGCGATGGTGACATCATGCGGGAAAGCCAGGATCACACCCTGCAGAACCACTTCCAGCTGTACTGGCTGGGTTGAAGCGGTATCGAGGTTGTTGACCTGCATGGTCTCGTTCATGGCCGTAGAAGAAACCAGCGGTCCAAAGAAATTGTTGCCGTCGGAGGTTATCAACGCCGAAAAGTAGGTTGTACGAGGCGCGAGTTCCACGGTGAACGGGAAGCTTGCCGGAGGTTGACTGGAGCCGGCAGAAAGTGGCAACCGGCGAATGCGTTGACCGTGCGACTCTTCGACCGCCAGCCAATAAGCTCTGGTGCCTGAGTAGGGTGTGTCGATGCCGGTGCCGTAGAAAAGAATTGCAGCCTGAGGACCAAAACCTCCCGCGCCGGCGGAGGCGCCGCTGATCTGAATGGGCTGCTCGATGGCCTCCGCGTAAAGGTGCAGGAATGCGGGATCGCTGTTTGGATCGAGCCCAGCAGCGACGAGTTGCGGTTGAGTCAGGCGGTACCAGCCTTCGTGCTTCACAAATATTTTTACCGCTGGATGACTCGCGAGTTCGAATTGCTTCTGCTGCTGCACAACCGTAGCCAGAGTAGGGGATAAAACATTCTCGATGGGGTGACTGATGTCGTTGAGCGTGGGTGCAGGCTGCGCCTTGTTCAGCTGGTTCAGCATGATCGCCGAAGTGCGATCGCTGGCAGAAAGGGCGTAGTTGCTGGAGGCCGCTGGCGAAACTGGTCCGTGGAACACGCGAGTGCCGCTTACGTCCACGTCTTCCAGCCAATAAGAGCTGCTGCCGGCGTTCGCAGACGAATCGATCCAGCTGTAAGTTTTGCCTGAATGTTTCGGCAAGGCCCCGCTCATCAGCAGGGCCGATCCGGCGATTAAGGAAGAGTTCAATGGAACACGTTCCCCAGCCTGCTCACGATAGACATTGAATCCGAGATTGTGCGCTTCGCCACCTGTCTTCCAGAGAAGAACGACGCGTTCTGCCCCGGTCCTGTCCACGCCGCGCTGGGCTGAGAAGGACTCCAACTTAATTTTGGTCGCAGCGGTGATGGTTTCAGTTTGTGTGGAAGTGTTGGCGGTCGTCATCTGGTCCGCGACCACACTGGCTGTGTTTGTCGCGAGCCCGGGCGCTCCCGCGAGCGTGAGAATGGTAATTGTGGCTGTGTCGCCATTGGCCATTGTGCCCAGCAAGCAGGTTACGGTGCCGCCCGCCTCTGAGCATGTTCCCGCCGTCGCGATCACCGGAGAAAGAAAAGTAACGTTCGTGGGCAACGGATCGGTCACGATGACGTTGGTCGCGGCGGCGGGGCCGTTATTCGTGACCGCGAGGGTATAAGTCAGAGTGTCGCCGTCGGCGACGGTGGAAGGGGGTGTTGCGCTCTTCCCAATAGTCACGTTCGCGCTATTTGCATCCGCAACGGTAACAGTAGCGGTCGCGCTATTGCTGGTGAGGTTTGGAATGATGTTCGTGGCCGCGGCGGTGGCAGTTTCGGCAATGTTGGTTCCGGAAGCGGTTCCGGCGTTCACTTGCAGCACCAGCGAAAAGCTGGCACTCGCGTTGAAAGCGAGCGTGCTGGCTGTGCAAGTGATGGTGCCTGCGCTTCCAACTGTCGGTTTCGTACACGTCCAGGCCGCGGGAGGCGTAATGGATTGGAAGTTAGTGTTCGGTGGCGTGGTTTCGCTGAAGCTGGGTGCCGCGGCTGCAAGCGGACCACTGTTGGTGACGCCCTGTGTATAAGTGACATTGCCGCCTGCGGCAACCGAAGTCGGCGAAGCTACGTTGGTCGTGATCAGATCGGCTTGAGTTGAAAGAGCGACGACATCCGCGGCGATTGCGGTATTGTTAGCTAAGTTTGGATCGGCGGATGAGGAACTCCCCGATGCAGTGCTGCTGATCGCGGTGCCCGCGGCCGTTCCGGAATTCACCTGAACCACGATGCTAAAGGTGGCTGATCCAGCAGCGAAAGTGGGGTCGGTACAAGTGATCGCGCCTGTAGCGCCCGCAGCAGGAGTGATACATGACCATCCTGCAGGAGGCGTGCCGATGGAGACAAATGTAGTGTTAGCCGGCGTGACTTCGGTCAAACTTGCCGCCGTAGCCGTGCTCGGTCCGGCGTTGGTGACGATCTGGGTGTAAGTAACGTTATTGCCAGCCTGCACTGGAATCGGGCTGGCGATATTCGTAACCGAAAGATCAGCCGAGGCCGCAACCAATACGCTGCTCGACGCGCTGTTGTTACCCGAGTTGGGATCGACCGTCACCGACGAAGCGACTGAATCTGTTTGTGTGATCGTGGAACCGGAGGTCGCAGCCGCGCTCACTTTCACGACGAACGTAAAAGTAGCGGTGGAGACCGAAAGTGTCGGGCTGGTACAGGTAAACGTTCCGCAAGTCCATCCGGCCGGGCCGGTCAGCGAGACCGCTGTTGTGTTAGCCGGGAGGTTCTCCGTGAAGATGACGGTGCTCGCGCTGGCAGGGCCGGCATTGGTGACAGTCTGCGCGTAGGTGATGTTACCGCCTGCCGATACGGGATTCGGACTAGCGGAGTTGGTGACACTGAGGTCAGCTTGCGTCGCGCTTGCTACAGCAATATTAACCGTAGCCGAGTTGTTGTTCTGATTCGTATCCCGAGTTGTGGTAGAGGCGGTGGCAGTGTCGGTGATGATAGTTCCGGCGGGCGTGCCAGCATTCACAGTCACGACTACAGTGAACGTACTGATCGAACCTGGCGCCACGCTGGGATTGGTGCAACCAGAAGCAAAGGAGATACAAGTCCATCCCGCCGGAGTCGCGCCGAATGAGGTGAAAGTTGTATTGGCTGGAATCGCTTCATTGAAGGTCACGGTACTGCAACTGCTGGGTCCGGCATTCGTGACGATTTGCGTGTAAGTAATCGTGCCACCTACGGCGACGGGACTTGGCGTCCCGGTATTGGTCAACGCCAAGTCGCAGGCCGCGGTAAGCGGGGTACTGATTACTGTGCTGTTATTGGCCGAGTTGGGATCGGTGCTGGTTGATGAGACCGAGGAAGTTGCCGTGATCGGAGTGGCCAAAGCCGTAGATGCTGTGTTCACGACCACGATGATGTTCGCCGACGCACTCAAGGCGAGGCTGGGATTAGTGCAGGTCACGTTGCCAGTTCCACCCACCGCCGGGGTTGTACAAGTCCAGCCGGCGGGCGCGGAAACCGAAGCGAACGTTGTATTGGCAGGAACAGGTTCTAGAAAGCTGACTCCGCTGGCTGCGCCGGGACCATTGTTGGTTATCGACTGGATGTAAGTAATATCGTTGCCCGCAAAAACGGAAAACGGTGTTGCGGATGTGCTCAGTGCAAGATCAGCTTGCACTGTGGAAGATGCCACGACGTCGGTGGCGATAGCGGAGTTCGCTCCAAAAGCCTGGTTCGCGGCGTTTACCGTCGCAGTGTCGGTGATGATTGTTCCGGCGGCCGTGCCTGCGGCCACTTGATACACAGCAGTAAAGGTGCTGAAGGAACCTGCCGCCACGCTGGGGTTCGTGCAACTCACAGGGGGGGATGTGCAGGTCCAACCTGAAGCGCCTGAGAAAGACACAGGTGTGGTGTTCGCAGGCGTTGCTTCGGTAAAGCTTGCTGCACTCGCCGCGAGCGATCCCGTGTTGGTGACTACCTGGGTATAAGTAATGTTGGATCCGGCAACCACAGGATTGGGTGAGGCGACATTCGTCCCGGATAGTTGGGCACCCGCAGTGGTTCCGACGATGGTTGCAGCAACGGCGATGTTATTGCTCGAGTTGGGATCGCTTACCGACGAACTTACCGTGGCAGGATTAGTGATTACCGTGCCGTTCGCGGTTCCAGAGTTAACTCTTACTACCAGCGAGAAGGTCGCCGCTGTGCTGCCACCCATATTCAAGTTCGTGCAGACCACATTGCCGGTGCTTCCAACAGGCGGCGTAGTGCAACTCCAGCCTGCAGGAGCAGCCATCGAAGCGAATGTGGTGTTCGCAGGGACAGCTTCCACTAGCGTGGCATGGTCGGCGGCGCTGGGACCGTTATTGGTGACGACTTGCGTGTAAGTAATAATGCCGCCGGCAGTTACCGGGTTCGGCGACGCGGAGTTCGTCACGCCGAGGTCCGCACTGGAGACCACGTTGGCAACATCGGTGGCGCTGTCGTTCGACAAGTTGATTTCGCCGCCGCCACTTACCAGCGCGGTGTTGGTCTCAACAGAGGGAGCGGTCTGCGCGACGTTGGCGTTGATAGTGATCGAAGGATAAAAACTGCTTGCCGCCAGCACAATCGGGTTGACACAACTTACAGTCTGCGCTGCGATCGAACACGACCATCCAGTGCCGCTGGCGTTGGTTGGAGTCAGCCCCAGGGGCAGCGTGTCGTTCACGGTTACTACGCCGCTGCTGGCACCGTAGAGGCTCAGATTCTCAACTGGAATGGTATAAATAGCGGTAGAGCCGCGAGTGAAGTTGCCCACATGGCTCTTTCCCAGTGTCATGTCGGGAGTGCATTGGGCACCGGACTGTGTGCCCGATGTTGACGAGATGGAAGCATTGGTCACGCTTGTGCCAGTGGCACCGGGCGTTGATCCATAGGCCACGCCGGGATTTTCGGTGAGGCCATTGGTTCCGCCACTCACACTGACACTGGCGGGCGTACCGGAAACGAGCACAACTCCTCCGCCACCGCCACCGCCCGGGCCGTGCCGATTCCCCAGAGTATAGGGATTGCTTTCCCAGGCGTTACCCCCGCTCCCGCCATTGGCTTGCAGAGTCAGGCCACTTTCGCCGCCGTTGGCAGAGAGAATAACAATGCTGCCTCCGGCACCGCCGCCACCCCCGGAATCGTTCGCGGTACCGTTGTAAGCTGAAGTACCATTGGCTGTCAGCGTCGCAGTTCCGCTGAGTGCGTTGGTGCGAATGATGATGCTGCCGCCTCCGGCCGCGCCACTGCTGGCCTGATTGTCTCCATCGGAGTTATTCCGCGTGCCGGCTCCTCCGCCGCCGCCCACGGCGATGCGATTAATCGTCGCGGGAAATGCCTCGCCACCTTCGCCGCCCACACTCAGATTGCTGCTCCACGAGTCGCCGCCAAAACCACCTGAGCCGCCGTTGCCACCACCACCGCCGCCAGCATTCTGGTCGTTGCCGCCGGGAGACGCGGTTTGGGGATCTGCGTCGGTACCGCCGCCACCCGCGTTCCCCGCGGCCCCGCGCGCCATACTGCCATCAGTTCCCGTATTACCGCTGGGATAGCCGGTGTTCGTATGCAAGAAGCTTCCGCCGGATTCTACCCATTCGGGAGTACCCGCAATGCCTTCGCCTTTCGGGGCATCCCAGCCGGCCTCGCCCCCCGCTGCTCCGGTGTAAGTGGCGGGAGCAGGCTGACGATAATCTGTATTGGCGCCGCCGCCGCCAGTCAATTGCATGCCGGCGCCGCCCCGGAAGCCTTGTCCGCTGACCGACACGGTTGCGCCGTTCAGAGTGAGCGTGCTGGAGGCATCGAGGGCGAGAACTCCGCCGGTGGAACCGTTCCACGCCTGGGCTGTGGGGGGCGTGGTTGCATTGAACGAAGCAGTTGTGTACTGCGGCACTACAATCACCTGATAGGTGCTCTGTCCAGCCGTGGCCGAGGCGGAGGCGGAGTGATAAGCAAAGACAAGTCCGCCGCCAGTACCTACACCGGAAACAGTCAGGGTGCCTCCGCTCGCGGGGACTGCGTTTTGGGCCGTAACAAACTCGTAGTCGCCGGCGCTATTCAGAGCAGTAAAACCTTGGCCGGTGAAACCGTTGCCATAAGCGATGGTGTTCGAATCACTGATACTGGCATCCTGCATTTGAATAATCAGCAAAAGATTTCCGGCTGCGATGGCGCTTCCAGCACCGGTTGCGGCGCCCACGGGAACGGAGGTTGCGCCGGCAGTCACGCTCGCTGTTCCAGGATAATAAGTGTTGAGAACACCGCTCAGATTGTTTCCAGGCGCAGCTTGTGAAACCGCGGCGCAAGCAACCGACTGCACAGTCGCGACCGCAACGTATGTATTGTTGCCAGTGTTCGGGTCAGGTGGCGATCCGGCATCGGTGACCGTCGCCGTATTGGCGTACGATCCTGAATTCGAGGCTTGCACTGTGACCGTAACCGTGGCAGCAGCGCCGCTGGCCAGCGTGGCCTGCGTGCATGTGATAGGCGGACTGCTGCTGCACGCCATGGTCGGCGAACTCACAGAAACGAACGCCGGACCGGTGGCTAGTGTGTCGGTCAGCGAAACAGAATTTGCTGCCGACGGGCCGTTATTCGAAACAGTGATGCTGTAAACCGAATTCTGCCCAACGAATACCGCAGGCACCGAGGTGCTAACCGCAAGGTCCGCCGCCGTGGGATTGATGGATACCGCTCCCAGCGCCCAGTTGGAATTGGCGCTGAAGGTTTCTGAAATTGGCACGCTGGGAGCGCCGGTGCGGGCCGTTCCCGCCCCTGTGACGTCAGGAGGATCGGCGACTCCGCCGAACCTGGGTGTTGTGTTCAAATTCCATTCGGAGACTTGTGGTCCTGGGACAGCTACGGTCTCAGGACCGCCAATTGCGAGTGTGTCAATCACCATGCCATTTACGACGCTGGGCACGTCGAGCTGCGAGTAGCCACCGGCAGTTCCATTCGCCGATACAAAAGAACCCAAGGGAACGGTCTGATCGACGCCGGTAAAGGTAATGGCTCCGGCAACTACGCCTACAGTTTTGCCGGCTGTGATGTTCACGGATACAACGACGTTCTTGTTTCCCGTGGAGGGGTTGCGCAGATACCACATTTCCACCCTGCGGGTATTGCTGGCATCATTCTGAAATCCCAGAGACGTAAGGGCTGTGCCGTTGTAAGTTACGCCTGAGACCGTCGTCGTGGGGGAGTTCTTTATGTTCATCGAAACGCCGACCAGCAGCAAAAGCTTTGAACCGGTCGTCGTGGTTGTATGGGCAAAGGTGAGAGAGCTGGTACCGGTAAGCTCGGCTGCGGAGTTCGTCGCGGCGTCAACCGAGACCTGGGCGCGCGAGTAAGACGCGGCCAGAAGAACAATGAGCAAACCCAATACACGCAGAACGTCGGGACCGCGTTTGCCAGAGGCGTGCGATAGTCGCAATCCCTTAGCGCGCAAGAGCTTGCCGGCTGCGGATTGCAACCGCGCCACGCCTTCCAGGAATTCGCTGTTGATTCCTTCCAGTTTCGTCCGCACCAGTCTTTTCCCGAATTTCACTTCTTTGGCGACGACAACTCCGAGGATCTGGTCGCCGCGTACCGGAGGGTCGTCCTGTTGTCCGCAATCGCCACGCGTGATAAAAAGATTCTTATCAGGATCGGCAACGACAAGGCGATGAATGCGAAAGCCGCTGCGACCTTTCGTAAGTACAATATCGTCCCTTCGTAATTTGCTCACGATTACGGGAGTAACATGCACAATCTGTCCGTCACGAATACAGGGGGACATACTGGCGCCGTGCGCCTCCAAGCGCACATTGAAATCGTTATTCAGGAGCTCGCGGCTGAGGGCCTCGAACCTCTCTGAATCGGATTGGCTGTTAGTCACTGGTTGCTGATCATGGTTGCTGATCATGAGGTTAGTCGCGGACGTGAAGAACTTCCTCCACGGCGCGCTCATCGGGCTCGAAAGAATAGCGATAGCAGGGAACTGAATCGGCAACCTCTTCCAGAAAGCCCATAGCAGAGTCAACATACTCGTGCCGGTGGAACGGAACGAAGCTTCGCGCGAACAATTCCGCAACCATCTGGCTCCGGGTCAAGCGCGTGAGTACATTGCCGTGGCCATGTTCGAGGATGAAGATGCGTTGCAGCGGGGCGCGCTGTGGTAGAGCGAATGCGGCTTCACCATGCCACGGCGTGCCGTACATGAAAATCTGAGTTGTATCCTGACGAATTTCATCTCTGTGAGTTTTGTTTCGAAGCATCGAATCTGTACGAACAATAATGCGATCATCGCTCAGGATTTCGACATCGTGGAGCGATGTCCACAGCCGCGCTGTCGTACTCTTTCCCGCGCCGGAGTGTCCAACGAACAAGTTGTTCGCGCCATTCGGCCCTACGATGCCAACTCCGTGCAACTCGATCGCATTCTCCTGCGTTAGGCGGTGCATGATGAGGAGTTCGTCCAACGGATATTCCAAGGGAGAAGTCCCGCAATGTCCACTGGGAAAGCATTCTTCATTCATTTGGAGCGTTGCCCTGCGGAAGCAGCCGTCTACGAAAAGCCTTTTGTAAGGTTGCTCTTTCATGTTCGCGGCGCTGAAATCGAAGCGCAGGCCCGCTCCATCTTCATAAACTCGCCAAACAGATCCCGAATCGAATAGCTTTCGTGCCGGCGTCGAGGAAAGTTTGGCGACCCAATCCACTTGAATAGAGATGTCTGAATCACAAACCTTGACGCGAAACGGCTGGAGGGAGGAATCCAAACGAACGTCGGCACTGTGCTTGCCAGCGACATGGACCGTTAGCCCGCCCACGCGGAACACGTTGCTATGTGGAGGGCAAGACCCCCCATATGACTTCGCGATTGCTCCGGCGGAACTCGTTCTCATCTGATCCTAACGATGTCGTTCACCGGCACTTTACGATCCGAGGCTCATGCAAAAGAGTGCAGCGCAGCTATTTGTGCTCGGACCCGTCGTTCCCGACACCTTGCAGTGTCCCAGGACGGCCTCTTCCGGACGGAGACTGATCGTCGTCAACTGTGGTGGCTCATAGAGCTTTTTCCCGTCGAGTTGGTTTAGTTCGCGATCCATTCAGCACCCGTCAATCTGCGCCATGAAGTTAGTGGCCTGTGCGGCTTCCGCAGCCCGGAGTCACGGTAACATTGTTCAAGATCTGAAAAGCTTGCTGAGGGCCAGTCCAACTCTCGACGTTGATTTCCTTGCTGGCAATCCGGCGTGCCGACTCCAGCAACGTTTCATGTTCAATTCCTCCGACGCAGAACTCACACTCCCCGTGTGCTGGAACCTGGGCTCCGACCGCCGCTGCCCGCAAATGCGCAACGTGGCAAAGAAAAGCCACCGGACTCTCACGATCTCCATTTTCCATTTCGCCGTTCGCGGGGCACATCCCGCACAGCGATTGAATGCGGCACTCCCTGCACTTGGTTACCCGCGTGCGTTTACGGGTGCGCAACTCGCGCAGAGAATGCGCCCATACCTGCCTGAGACCGGACTGCCGAATGTCGAATGTCTCCTGCTGTGAGATCACACAAATGCCCATCTCTCCGTACGCATTGATGGCAAACCCGTTCATTCCACCGCCGCAGAAATACACCGTGTCGTTCTGCGCCAAGTTCGGCGGACTTTCCAGATCGCGCTTCGCGAGCCTGCGGTATTCGCTCTGTCCCTTCGGGGCGTGCATATCAAGCGCAACAACCTCTTCGGGCGTGAGCCGCACTGCGAGTGGACTCTGCGAACAATCGATTCTGGGATTGACTTGGCCATCCATCTTGAACTCGACACCTAACTCTTCTTCCGCAAACCGCCTCATCGCCGTCACTTCATGCTTGTTGATGCTGGTCGCCACCGTCTTCAACTTGAGCGGCAAACCCCTGTCGCGCAGAAGCTTGATTCCGCGCAGGCACCGGTCGTAGGAGCCGGGGATAGCAGTCAAAGCCTCGTACGTTTCTCGCGTGCGCCCATACAACGTGATCTCGATCCCGAAGGGCGGCCACTCCACAAGATAGTCTGCGATCTTTTCGGTGATGAGCGTGCCGTTGGTGAAGAGGGTGATCAGGAAACCCTTCGTCTTGGCGTAGGTATAAATCTCTAGAAAATCTTTGCGGGCAAAGATTTCGCCGCCGGTATAGAGGAGCCAGAAGCAGCCCATCTCGACTAACTCATCGAGCATGCGGAAGTGCTCTTCCGCAGTCATTTCGCGGCTGCGGGCGCTCTGATCTCCGATGGGGAGGTTGTTGTAGCAGTGCTGGCACTCCAGAGGACAACGTCGCGTGACTTCGATGGAAACCTGCATGGGCTCTCGACGACCAGATTGCCGCTGGTGCAGGTCTGCGCTGAAGGCGCCGTAACTCAGTTGCTCCATGTTCTCCCTGATTCGGTCTTACAGGCCAATGGCGTATGGCGGCCATCATTCATCAGCGCGAGCCTGCCGACTGAAGTTCTCCTTGCGATGTCGAATTGATTGCAGGTATCGAAACTTCTGCGCGAATCTCCACCAGCCCTGCCGACAGTGTGTCATTCAGGAATTGCTTTACATCCTGTTCCGCCTGCTCGTACCCGACGGCGTATTCCTGCTGGATTGAACCAATTAATGCGGCCAGGCCTTGGGGGGTTTCCAGCGCTTGCCAGATCAGCGACCCGGTCTGGTTGAAGCTGTAGATGGAAGCCAGATCGCCTACTTTGCCGCGTACCGGAACGATTAGAGTTTCTCCGGCAATGCGGCGCGAGACGACACTCTGTGAGCGCACAAAAACCTGAAAATGCGCGTGATCGGAAGACTCAAGATATTGGGTTTTTCGTAATGAAGTTGTGTGCATAAATTGCAGAAATATTCTCAGCTTTGGATTACCGCAGAACTGTCCATATAAAGCAACAAGATGACGGGCCAGGGTATCCCTCTAGTTATCGCCTTCAGAGAGTCTCGAGGAATTCACTTTTTACAATGGCGGGTATCCTCCGGCACTCGTTCAAGCGGGCACGAGCGAGAAGGCATTCGCAAGAGGTGGACAAGGGAAACTAATCGTTATACAAAGAATTCGACCCATGCCACGATTTGACATCACTATCGCCGGGGAAGTGAATCTGGATTTGATCCTCTACGGTGTTCCTGAAGAGCTCCCACGCGAGCGCGAACTGCTTGCCGACCGCATGATGCTGACTTTGGGCGGATCTTCCGCGATTCTGGCGCACAATCTCGCTGCGCTGGGAAGCCGCGTAGGATTTCAGTCCCGCGTTGGGGACGACGATTTTGGACAGCTTGCAATCGAGCCTTTGCAGCAGAGTGGGGTAGATGTTTCGCGGATGAGTCGCACCCAGGGCCCAGTAAAGACAGGGATTACTGTAATTCTGCAGCGCGAGCATTGGCGAAACATGGTGACCTATTCGGGAACGATCGCGGAACTGGCGTTCGAGGAGCTTGATCTTGCATACTTGACGGATTCGCGACACTTCCATGTGTCCTCGTTTTATCTGCAGCGCAGGCTGCGACCACAGATTCCTGAATTGTTCCGCAGAATAAAAGCTGCGGGACTCAGTATTTCGTTGGACACTAACGACGACCCCGACAACAGCTGGGAGGGCGGCCTGCAAGAGGCGCTCCGCTATGTTGATATTTTTATGCCGAACGAGCGTGAGGTGCAAATGGCTGCCGGTGTCGCGGATCTGGAAACTGCTGTTCAAAAGCTCGCAGCGTTTGTTCCTTTGGTGGTTGTGAAACTCGGCCAGCAAGGCTCGATGGCGCAGCGCGGAACAGAGCACTTCATTAGTCCCGCCATAAACGTCGACGCCGTGGACCCGGTGGGCGCTGGAGACAGTTTCGATGCCGGGTTCCTGCACAAGTATGTGCGCGGAGCGGATTTGCCGGCGTGCCTGGCTGCGGGGAATCTGGCGGGCGCCCTCTCCACGACGCGCCCGGGAGGGACCGAAGCCTTTCGAGACTCTTCGCACCGCGAGCGATTTCTTGCAGAGCACAAAGCGAGAAAGTAGGCGTCAAAAACTGTCTCTGCGAACCTGCCCTAAAACCATAGTTACCCCGGTTACCATGAAGCGTGCTGGAAGTTAGTTATGATCGCAAGCAGGTGGAATGATGAAGAAGTTAAACGTCGTTGTCTCGCTCACCAACGACGACAACGACTACCAGCAGGAGCAGGCGGCGGCGGCAGAGAAAGCGGCGCGGCACCTGGAAGTGGATCTGACCGTCATCCACGCCAATAATGACGCCGTCACGCAGAGCCAGCAACTGCTGCGCTTCATTCAGGGAGCGGAGGCTGCGCGTCCCGATGCAATTGTGTTTGAGCCCACGGGTGGAACTGGCTTCCCGCAGGTGGGGCGAGCCGCCACGGCTGCGGGAATTGGCTGGGTCATCCTGAACCACGAGGCGGACTACATTCACCAACTCAGGCAGAGTTCTCATGTGCCCGTCTTTTCGATCAGTTGCGACCACAAGGAAGTTGGTCACATTCAGGGAAGGCAAATGGCGGCGCTGCTTCCGCAAGGGGGTTGCGTCCTTTATATTGAGGGCCCGGCCAACAGTCCAGCGGCAAAAGAGCGGACGGAAGGAATGAACCGGACGAAACCGGCGAACATTCAGGTAAAGTCCATGCGCGCGAATTGGACCGAGCTGGGCGCCTACCGCAGCGTGAGCTCCTGGTTGCGGCTCCGCACTTCCCGGGAAGCGCGCATCGACCTGGTGGCAGCGCAAGACGACAGCATGGCCGCGGGGGCCAGAAAAGCTTTTTCGGAAATTGATGAACGTGACCGCGAACGATGGCTTAAGATACCGTATACGGGCTGCGACGGCTTGCCGAAGACGGGTCAATCGTGGGTGCGCAGCGGTATGCTCGCGGCTACAATCTATATTCGGCCCATCACCGATTTGGCTTTGGAAGCGCTTGTCGAAACCATACGCACCGGAAATCGACCTCCCGAGCGGAAGCTCACCGTGCCCGAGTCCGTACCGTCGATCGAGGAACTTGCGGGGCGCAGCGCAAACACTGCGCCTGCAAAGCTTCATCGCCTCGCAGGTGCCTGAATCGGCTGAAGCGAGCAAAGCTCAATCGCGTGCTGGGAGGATCGTTGACCGCTTCGTGAGAACGGCTTTACATCATGCGCCGCGGCTCCGGTTGCCTGTCTACAACCAGATCGGGATGAAGGCGGCGAAAAGTTTCGGCAACGTGACAATTCCAACAAATTGGCTGATGGTTGGAGAATACTTCAGGAAGCTGCTCTGGACGCAACTCTCTCCACTCTACCGTTTTGTGGCCTGGGCTTAACAGCGCAGGCGCGTGATCGAGGTGATGAAGTTCGCCGAAAGTCTTGTGACAGTAGACGCACTGCTTGCCCTCATACCATTGTGAGACGAGATTCCATACCAAGCAGTTCTGCGGATTGACTTCGATTTGTTTAAGGCACTCCTGGCCACAATCCTGTCGCTCCGGCCATCGCGAGCATTCCTTCAAACGCAGGGTTGGCTCGGAGAGAAAGGCACCCACTGCAGCTTCACCCGCCGCAACGTCGACGGCCGCAGCCTTCTGAGTCTCCGGGCAGGTGATAAGCCGCTGGCCGCGGTATGCGAAAAAAGCACGTACGCCCGGGATTGCGCGAAATACGAACAATCCCACCGCCAGCGTCACAACGACAATGGCAACCAAAATTGTTCCATTCATACATCACCTCGCAACAGGCATGGTCGTCCAGCTTTCGCGAGCAACGCCACCATCTTCGGCTCTAGTGTTCCACCGTTACCGGTTCGGCATGCTCTGCTGCCTGCCGAAGCAAAAGATGAGATTCATTCTCCTGGGCGTCGACCACGGCGATCGCGGCAACGTCCACTATTTCTTCGACCGTAGCGCCGCGGCGAAGAAGGTGCACCGGCTTACTCATCCCCATCAGAATGGGACCAATGGTTTCACAGCCGGCAAGCTTGGCGACCAATTTGCACGCGATGCTGGCCGATGCGAGGTCTGGGAATATCAGGACGTTAGCACCGCCCTTCAGATCACTGAAGGGATACGATTGCTCGATGATCTCCGGCGACAGGGCCTCATCGGCCATAATCTCTCCGTCGACGATTAGAGTGGGATCGGCGAAGTGGAGCAGTTCGACCGCCTTGCGCACTTTGATTGAGATGGGATGATCCACGCTGCCAAAACTGGAGAACGACAACATGGCCACCCTGGGATGAATGTCAAAACGGCGTGCGATGTGCGCGGTGCACAACGCAATTTCCACCAGATCTTCCGCGGTTGGCTCGATGTTCACGCTGGCGTCTGCCATGAACAAGACCTCGCCTTTACGCGTGATCATGACATAGCATCCCGAGACGCGGTGAAAGCCTTCCCGCATGCGGACGATTTGCAATGCCGGACGTAGAGTGTCGGAGAAATGCTGGGTAACGCCAGAGACCAGCGCGTCGGCGTCTCCCATGTGCACCATCATCGAACCGAAAATGTTGCGATCGTTGATGAGTGTGCGCGCCTCGCTCAGGGTGACACCTCGGCGCTGCCGTAGACGAAACAGTTCCTGGATGTAGGACTCGCGTAACTCCGATGTCGCCGGATCGACAATCTTTACATCTTCGAGGTCCAGGCCTAATTCTTTTGCCCGGGCTTGAACCAGGTTGCGGTCGCCCAACAGGATCGGCTTGGCGATCTTTTCTTCCATGACAGAGTGGCAGGCGCGAACGATCTTTTCGTTCTCACCTTCGGGGAACACAACCTGTTTGGGATGGGCTTGCGCTTTGTGGATCATGCTACGCGCAACCTCGTGAGCCTTGCCCAGCCGGCTTTCCAATTGCTCGCGATACGTGACAAGATCGACGGGCTCTTGCGCCACACCGGTGCGCATCGCAGCCTCGGCGACGGCAGACGCTTCCCAAACGAGTACGCGGGGATCGAACAGAGTCGGGATCAGGTATTCGCGGCCGAAGCTAAGCCTTTCCACACCATAGGCGCGGCAGACTGAATCTGGAACATCTTCTTTGGCTAACGCCGCCAGCGCCCGTGTTGCCGCCAGCTTCATTTCTTCGTTAATGGCGGTGGCACGCACATCCAACGCACCGCGGAAGATGAACGGAAAACCGAGTACGTTATTGACCTGGTTGGGATAGTCGGAGCGTCCGGTGGCCATGATGATGTCGTCGCGGCAGGCCTTCGCGTCTTCGTAAGTAATCTCGGGATCGGGGTTGGCCATGGCGAACACGACCGGATTCGCAGCCATCGACCGCACCATATCTTGGGTGACAGCACCTTTCACCGATAATCCAACAAACACGTCCGCACCCTGCATCGCATCCGCCAAGGTTCGGCAATTCGTGACTTGTGCGAAACGCTCCTTGTAAGGGTTCATGCCTTCGGTGCGGCCTTTGTACACAACGCCCTTGGTGTCGCAGAAGAGAATGTTCTCGTGCTTTACGCCCAACCGCTCATAGTGTTCCGCGGTGGCAACGCCAGCAGCGCCGGCGCCGTTGAAGACGATTCGAACAGTAGAGATATCTTTCCCTACGATCTCCAGGGCATTCAACAGTGCAGCCCCCGTAATGATTGCGGTGCCATGCTGGTCGTCGTGGAAGACAGGAATCTTCATGGTCTTGCGCAGTGTTTCCTCGATATAGAAGCACTCCGGCGCCTTGATGTCTTCGAGATTGATGCCGCCGAAGGTAAGTTCGAGAAGCTGGCAGACTTTGATGATTTCATCCGGATCGTGCGTGTTGACTTCGATGTCAAAAACATTTACGTCGGCAAATCTCTTAAACAGTACCGCCTTCCCTTCCATGACGGGCTTGCCCGCCAGCGCGCCAATGTCGCCCAGGCCCAATACCGCAGACCCGTTGGTTACGACCGCGACCAGGTTGCCGCGTCCGGTGTAGTTGAAGGCATCATGTGGATTCTTATTGATGGCCAGACAAGGCTGGGCGACGCCCGGCGTGTAAGCCATGCTGAGATCACGCTGCGTCCGGCACGGCTTGGTGGGGGTGACTTCGATTTTTCCCGGCTGGGGGCTGCTGTGGTAATCCAAAGCTTGTTGCTTGGTAATCATTCTTCCTCCCTGAATCTGTGTGCTGCTGCACCCAACCTCTGTTTCCCCAAGCGGCTTATTCCTTCGGACTCCGCCGCCACACGGGGACATTGGGGTTCCAGTTGTGAACATCTTTGTCAAAGTCTTTGCTCTGTGGCTTGCAGGCGACCACGCTGGTAAGCTCTCCCGACAGCAACTCGGCGACGTAGTTTTCAACCTGTTGGCGAATCTTGGGATCGTGCAAGGCCGTCAGTAGTTCCGGCTTATCAATGTGCGTAAAGCCACCGCACAAGGGACACTTCACTAGATCATCATTGACCATTGCGAACCCTCTGAAAGGACTTCAGACGTTCTCGTCCAAATTTCCTAGACGCGACTGCTTCAATTACAGTCCCGGTTGAGGGGACAGGCAGTGATAAGCGTCCCATCGATTGGTGACCCGGGTCACACCGTGGATTGAAAAGAGGCAGTGATCGCAAGGAACTCTAGCGATTGTGATTGCCGCACTCACCACTGCCCTGTTGTCAGATATTCGTGTATCGATTTGGCGGCCCGACGGCCAGCCCCCATGGCAAGAATGACGGTAGCGGCGCCGGTGACAATGTCGCCGCCGGCAAAGACTCCCGGGCGTGTAGTGCGCTGCGTTTCATTATCGGCCTGGATGTAACCGCGTTTGTCCGTGCCCAGGCCCGGGGTAGTGCTTTGCACGATGGGATTAGCGGTAGTCCCGATCGCCATGATCGCCACGGATAATGGCAAATCAAATTCCGATCCCTTGACCGGCACAGGCCTGCGGCGACCAGATGCGTCCGGTTCGCCCAATTCCATTCGTTCGCAGCGTGCCGCCGTGAGCCAGCCCTTCCCGTCAGAAAGAAATTGCACGGGAGCGGTCAGCATCTGGAAGTCAATTCCCTCTTGGCGGGCGTGATGAACTTCTTCGGCTCGCGCGGGCATTTCTGCATCGCTGCGGCGGTAGATGACGTAAGCCTTGCGCGCTCCCAGCCGAAGAGCCGAGCGGATCGCATCCAACGCGGTGTTGCCGCCGCCGATCACGGCTACATCTTTTCCATGCAGGTCGACCATCGGCTCATCGTAGATGGGAAACTTGTACGCCTTCATCAGGTTGATGCGCGTGAGAAATTCGTTGGCCGAGTAGACTCCGTTGAAATGTTCGCCGGGTATTCCCATGAACTGCGGCAGGCCAGCGCCGGTACCGATGTAGACGGCATCGAAGCCCTCTTCGTGCATGAGTTCGTCGATCGTGACGGTGCGGCCAACCACTACGTCGGTCTCGAACTCAACGCCCATCTCGCGCATGTAGTCCAGTTGCTCGCGAATAATTTGTTTGGGCAGACGGAACTCAGGGATGCCATAGACGAGCACTCCGCCCAGCTCGTGCAGCGCTTCGAACACTCGTACCTTGTGGCCTTTTTGAATTAAGTCTCCGGCTACGGTGAGGCCCGACGGGCCGCTGCCCACAACGGCAACCGTTTTCCCAGTCAGCGTAACCTTGGGGATCACATGCGTCCCCATTCGCTGTTCGTAATCGGCGACAAAACGCTCCAGATAACCGATGCCAAGCGGTTTCACCTTTTTCGACAGCAGGCACTTGCCTTCACAGTGATCTTCCTGCGGACAAACTCTTCCGGTAACGGCCGGCAGCACATTATCTTCGCGAATCTTCGCAGCCGCGCCCAGGAAGTCTCCCGCGACGATGAGTTCGACGAACTCCTTCACCTTCACGCCGACCGGGCAGTTGTCTGTACAGGTCGGCTTGGCGCACTCCAGACAGCGCTGAGCTTCCTGCTGCGCCAGTTCAGGACTGTAGCCGAGATTCACCTCGCTGAAATTCTTGTTGCGCTCGTCCGCGGGTTGCTCGGGCATGAGCTGCCGTGGAACCTTCATGCGCTCCTTGATCGGAACCGGGTTGAGAGATTTGTTCGTGATCGGACTCATCGTTCGCCCCTATGCGCCACAGCGCAAGATTCTTCAGCTTCTTGAGCCGCGGCCTTCTCGGCTGTCGAGCGCTGGTAGTCGGCCAGCGAGCGCTGCTCCGCGTCGCGATACATCGAGTTCCGCTGCACCAGCACTTCAAAATTCACTTTGTGGGCATCGAACTCGGGTCCGTCTACGCACGCGAATTCGCTTTTGCCGTCGATCGGCACGCGGCAGCCTCCACACATTCCCGTACCATCAATCATGATGGGATTTAGACTGACCACGGTGCGGATGTTCTCCTTTCGCGTGAGTTCCGCCACGGCCCGCATCATCACAATCGGACCGATCGCTAGTACCAAGTCAATGCGTGTTCCGTTCTGGATAAGCTGCCGCAGTTTGTCGGTGACGAAGCCTTTGTCAGCATAGCTGCCGTCATCGGTGGTGATCATCACTGCGTCGCTTACCTCACGCAGTTCCTGCTCGAGAATCACGAGCTCTTTGGTGCGCGCGCCGACGATCGAGATCACGCGGTTGCCTGCGCGCTTGAATGCTGCCGCCGACGGGTAGGCCATGGCTGTGCCAACGCCTCCCCCGACGACGACGACCGTGCCAAATTTCTCGATTTCGGAGGGCTTCCCCAACGGGCCCACGACATCGAGGATCTGATCGCCGGAATTCAGCGAATTCAGAAGATGAGTTGTCTTCCCGGCAGCTTGCACTACGATGCTGATGGTGCCGCATTCGGGATCCGAGTTCTCGATGGTCACCGGAATCCGCTCGCCTTCTTCGTAAATGCGAAGGATTACAAATTGGCCCGGCTTTTGTTTACGAGCGATGCGCGGAGCTTGCAGAACGAACCGTTTGATACCCGGGGCGATGAATTGTGCGTGGATGATTTTGAACACGAGCGCTCCAGCCAGCGAATGGCATTTTGATTGTGGCCGGACGCGTCCGGGGCGGGCAGTGATTAAGGTCACAAGGCTCTGTGCGCACAGTTCGTTCCGTTTCTGTCAAAACAGCCAGGAAACCTCTAGCGGCACTTTAAGCTTGCAGTTGCATAGGCCCTTCAGCCTGGAGGGCGCGCCTCAGGATGACGGCAAAATATTGGGCAGGCGCTTCTGGCCTAAGCAGGCACGGTCAGGACAGGGCAGGTGGCGTGCGCGACGACCCGGTGCACGGTCGAAAATGGCAGGTGCGTTGTGCCATCGGCGGGACGTGCTCCCAGCACGATCAGATCGGCATCTCGTTTTATCGCTGCGTTCACGATGCAATCGGATGCAGGCCCACACTCGACCACGATTTCCGGCACATATGCCAGCGCCGCG
>Ga0187867_10000106_pt1 | contig 74860 bp, 69 predicted proteins | sample June2016WEW_13_1_FD_132976 | JGI IMG/M metagenome (GOLD analysis project Ga0187867, IMG submission 132976) | Peatland microbial communities from SPRUCE experiment site at the Marcell Experimental Forest, Minnesota, USA - June2016WEW_13_10 | ecosystem: Environmental > Terrestrial > Soil >...
CACGCCAACGGCGGGCTGCTGCTCCAGGACCTGGTGCTGCCCGACTTCCGCAACTACGCGGTCGAGGTGGCCCGCCCGGGGACGACCTTCTCGGAGGCCACCAAGGTGCTCGGCTCGTACCTCCGCGACGTCACCCGCGCCAACACCGACCGATTCCGCATCTTCGGTCCCGACGAGACCAGCTCCAACCGGCTCCAGAACGTCTTCGAGGTGACCAACCGCCAGTGGGAGGGCGAGACGCTCCCCACCGACGACCACCTGGCGCCCGAGGGGCGGGTGATGGAGATGCTCTCGGAGCATCAGTGCCAGGGCTGGCTGGAGGGATACCTCCTGACCGGGCGGCACGGGATGTTCAACTGCTACGAGGCCTTCATCCACATCATCGACTCGATGTTCAACCAGCACGCCAAGTGGTTGAAGGTCACCCGCGAGATCCCCTGGCGGCGGCCGGTCGCCTCGCTCAACTACCTGCTCTCCTCGCTGGTCTGGCGCCAGGACCACAACGGCTTCTCCCACCAGGACCCGGGCTTCATCGACCACGTCGTCAACAAGAAGGCGGAGATCATCCGCGTCTACCTTCCCCCGGACACCAACTGCCTGCTGTCGGTGGCGGACCACTGCCTGCGCAGCCGCCACTACGTCAACGTGATCGTGGCCGGCAAGCAGCCCCAGCCCAACTACCTCTCCATGGACGACGCCATCCTCCACTGCACGCGCGGCATCGGGATCTGGGAGTGGGCCTCCAATGACGAGGGCGACCCCGACGTGGTGATGGCCTGCTGCGGCGACGTGCCCACCCTCGAGGTCCTGGCCGCGGTCGCGATCATCCGCCAGGAGCTGCCCGCGCTCAAGGTGCGGGTGGTCAACGTGGTCGATCTGATGCGCCTGCAGCCGGACACCGAGCACCCGCACGGGCTCTCCGACCGCGAGTTCGACATCCTCTTCACCACCGACAAGCCGGTGATCTTCGGCTACCACGGCTACCCGTGGCTGATCCACCGGCTCACCTACCACCGGACCAACCACGCCAACCTGCACGTGCGCGGCTACAAGGAGGAGGGCACCACCACCACGCCGTTCGACATGGTGATGCTCAATGACCTCGACCGCTTCCACCTGGTGATGGACGTGATCGACCGGGTCCCCGGGCTGCAATCGCACGCCGCCGCCCTCCGCCAGCGGATGGTCGACGAGCGGGTGCGCTGCCGTGCCTTCACCCGGATCGGAGGGGAGGATCCGCCGGACATCAGCAACTGGACGTGGGCGGTCTGAGGCGGACCTGAGCGCCCGGACCGTGAGAATCCTGGTCGTCAACGCGGGGTCGAGCAGCCTCAAGCTGTCGGTGCTCGACGATGCCGACGCCCTGCTGGCGTCGGAGACCGTCGACGCCCCGGTCGGGCGCATCGACGATGACGCCCTGCGCACCGCCGTCACGACGAACTCCCCGATCGACGCGGTGGGACATCGCATCGTCCACGGTGGCACCGAGTTCACCCAGCCGGTGCTGGTCGATGCCCGGGTGCTCCGCCGGCTGGAGCTGCTGACCGACCTGGCGCCGCTGCACCAACCGAAGTCGCTCCGGGGGCTCGAGCTGGTCACCCGCCTCCTCCCCCATCTGCCCGCGGTGGCGTGCTTCGACACCGCGTTCCACGCACGGATCCCGCCGGCAGCAGCCACCTATGCACTCCCCCCCCAGTGGCGCCACCGCTGGGACCTGCGCCGCTTCGGCTTCCACGGCCTCTCCCACGCGTACGCCTCCCGGCGGGTCGCCGAGCTGACCGGCCGACACCTCGAGGACCTGCGCATCATCACCTGCCACCTCGGTGCGGGCGCCTCCCTGGCGGCGGTGAAGGGAGGGATCTCGGTGGACACCACCATGGGCTTCACCCCCCAGGAGGGGCTGGTGATGGCGACCCGCTCGGGGAGTGTCGATCCCGGTCTGCTGCTCTGGCTCGAGGAGCACGTGGGGATGCCCCCGTCCGAGCTGGCGACGACGCTGGAGCACCGCTCCGGGCTGCTCGGCATCTGCGGCAGCTCGGACATGCGGGTCATCCTTCAGGCCGAGGCCGACGGCGACGCGGACTCGGCGCTGGCGATCGGCGTCTACCTCCACCGGCTCCGCGCCGGCATCGCCTCGATGGCCGCCGCCATGGGCGGGCTCGACGCCCTGGTCTTCACCGGAGGGGTCGGCGAGCACGCGGCCGCCATCCGCCAGCGGGCCGCCGACGGGCTCGGCTTCCTCGGCATCACCGTCGACCCGGCGGCCAACCTCGCGGAGGGCCCGGACCGGGAGATCGGTGCCGGGGGCGCCGCGGTGAAGACGCTGGTGGTGCAGGCGCGCGAGGACCTGGAGATCGCGCGCGGCGTCCGTCAGGTGCTCGCGGCCGCCGGGCCTCCCAAGTCGCGGTGAGAGCGGGGTGACCGGTGGTGATCGGAGTGGGATGACCCCTCGCGGCACGGCCGAGGTGGGCGGCGGCGATCCCGACGGCGCGGCCCGACGGCTCCTGCTCTGGGACGTCGATGGCACCCTGGTGTCGTGCGGACCGGCGGGGCGGGAGGCGCTGGAGGCCGGGGCGCGCCTGGCCGGCGGGCTCGACGTCGTCCCCCACGTCACCATGGGCGGCAAGACCGACCCGCAGATCATGCGGGAGACCCTCGGGCTCGCCGGCGTGGACAGCTCGGTGATCGACGGCCTGGTGCCGGTGGCGCTCGAGGAGGCCGCCCGCTCGCTGGGCGGGTGGCGGGAGCGCATGGCGCGTGAGGGTCACATCCACCCCGGGGTTGAGCGGCTGCTCAGCGACCTCGCGGGCCGGAGCACCGTCCGCCAGACGCTCCTGACCGGGAACCTGGCCGCCAACGCGGCCGTCAAGGTCGGCGCCTTCGGGCTCGACGGCTTCTTCGACTTCCCGATCGGGGCCTACGGCGACGACCACGAGGAACGGGAGCGGCTGGTGCCGGTCGCGCTGCGCAGGTCCGGCGAGCTCCGCGGGGAGACCTACCGGCCCGAGCAGGTGTGGGTGATCGGGGACACCGCCCGCGACCTCGCCTGCGCGCGAGCGGGAGGGGTCCGCTGCCTCATCGTGGGCACGGGACAGCACGGATTCGCGGCCATCCGCGACCTGGAGGCCGACGCGGTGATCGAGGACCTCGGCGACACCGCGCGCGTTCTGGAGATCCTTCTCGGGTAGGGGTCGAGCCACCGACGACGACGGCTCCCGCCTATGGTTGCGGCGTGACCGACGACCACCCGCTCTCGGAGCAGGAGTTCCGGGAGATCTACCGGCGCGTCCCCCGGCTCACCGTCGAGGTGGTGGTGAGCAGAGCGGAGGGGGTGCTGCTCACCCGCCGGGCCATCGAGCCCTGCCGCGGGATCTGGCATCTCCCCGGCGGCACGGTCCGCTTCGGGGAGCGGCTGGCCGAGGCGGTGGCCCGGGTGGCCCGGCGCGAGCTGGGCCTGGTGGTCACCGAGAGCCGGCTGCTGGGCTGCATCGAGTATCCGAGCCACTTCGAGAACGGCCTCGACTGCCCGGTCGGGATCGCCTTCCTGGTCACCCGCCACGGGGGCGAGCTGGAGGTGAGCGCCGAGGCCCAGGACCACGGTTGGTTCCGGCGCCTCCCCGCCCCGATGCATCCCGAGCAGGTTCGCTTCCTGGTGGAGGCGGGGTTGGCCGAGTCGGGCCCCGACGGCGCAGAATCGCCGGGCATCGACCGCCGGAGGATGGACAGTGGCGACTGACGAGCTTGCGACCCTGCGCCGGCTGGCGCACCAGCTGCGCGTGCCGCCCGAGACCAGGGTCAAGCTGCCCCACGGCTTCGACCCGGGCCACACCGCGAGCTTTGTCCACGAGTCGGACGCCACGTCGTCGCTGGAGGCGGGGGTGCGCCTGCTCAGCGACTACCAGGCCCGGCTGGCCGCCCAGGACACCTACGGTCTGCTGGTGATCCTCCAGGCCCTCGACGCCGCCGGCAAGGACGGCGCCGTCAAGCACGTCATGAGCGGGGTCAACCCCCAGGGCGTCTGGGTGCGGAGCTTCAAGATCCCCTCCCCCGACGAGCTCAACCACGACTACCTCTGGCGCTACACCCGTGAGCTCCCCCCGCGCGGGGTCATCGGCATCTACAACCGCTCCCATTACGAGGAGGTCCTGGTGGTCCGGGTCCACCCGGAGAACCTCGAACGCCAGCACCTGCCCGCCGAGGCGAGGGGCAAGGACGTCTGGGAGCAGCGGTTCCGGGCGATCAACCAGTGGGAGGCGCACCTCAGCGCCAACGGGATCAGGGTGGTGAAGATCTTCCTCAACCTCTCCCGCGACGAGCAGCGCAAGCGCCTGCTCGCCCGCATCGACGACCCCTCGAAGAACTGGAAGTTCTCGGCCGCCGACCTGGTCGAGCGCGGCCACTGGGACGAGTACCAGCACGCCTACTCGGAGGTCCTCTCCCACACCAGCACCGCGGAGGCCCCCTGGCATGTCATCCCCGCCGACCACAAGTGGTTTGCCCGGGTGGCGGTGTCGGCGGTGGTGGTCGACGCCCTGGCAGCGATCGACCCCCAGTTCCCCAAGCTGGGGCCGGCCGCTCACGCCGACCTCGAGAAGGCGCGCGCCCAGCTCCTCGCCGAGAAGCCGTAGCGGCTCACCCGTTCCCGCGGTGGTGGGGTCCACCTCCGGGCTGCCGTCCGCCTTCGATCGGGCGGGCCGCCGGCACCCCGTCGCGCTGCCCCGGCGGTTACGGACCTCTCTGTCCATAACCGTCCACCGACCCGCAGGGTCCCCTATCGCGCGGGATCGGCGGGCACCGCCGGCGGAGCGGTGGCGCCGGCGTGGGGCGGCGCGCCCATGGCGGCGAGCCGGGCGGTGAAGCCGGTCTCGTCCATCAGCACGCGCATCTCGCCAGCCGCCTGGTCGGAGGGGTACATGCTGCCCAGGCCGAGCTCCTCGCGCATCGCGTCGCGGCGGTCGAGGAACTCCCTCCAGCGCGGGCCGAAGGCGTTGGCCATCCGCGGGAGGAACTCGGCGGGGGTGCCCCCCATCCCCTTCTCGTAGAACTGGATCGCCCAGTCGGCGAACATCGCCACGTGCTGGAGCCCATAGCCCGACTCCACCTGCAGTCCCCGGATGACCTGATTGATGACCGCGACCGAGTTGCCCCGCGGGCAGCGGCTCTGGCAGGTGTAGCAGTAGAAGCAGAGCCATACCGAGTCGTCCTCGAGCAGGGTCGCGTCCCCGTCGAGGGCGCGCCGCGAGATCTCCCGGGGCGAGTAGTCGGCGAAGCGCGCCGCCGGGCAGACGGAGGTGCAGATGCCGCACTGCAGGCAGGAGAGGAAGCCGTCGGCGTGGTCGTGCATGCGCGGATCGGAGAGGATCCGCCGGGTGAGCTCGGGGAGGGCCGGGCGTGGCTGGAAGGCGCTCGCGGCGATCGCCTCGTAGGGATTGAGCTGCCGGTTCTCGTCCACGCCCGCCATCGCCTCCCGGTCGCCGAGGGTCACCCTGCACCTCCCGCCGCGCCGGCGGCGTCACCGGCGCCCGCCGGAACCGCCCGGAAGAACTCCGGCCAGAAATGGACCTCGACGCCGCTGCGAGAGTGACGAGCCGCCGAGCCGACGTTGTCGCGGCAGAGCAGGCACGGGGTCACGATCGGCGCCTCGCGCTCGGCGGCGAAGCGGATCAGCTCGGTCACGCCCTGGCTCGGGCTCCGGTAGACGCCGCCGAGGGCGCCGCAGCAGGTGGAGTGCAGCGAGGGCTGGGCCATGAGCGGTTCCGCTCCGGCCAGGCCCCCGGCCTCGGCCATCATGGCGAGGGTGGCATCCCGGTCGGAGAGGCAGCCCGCATACGGGACGAAGCGCGGGCTGCGGGCGCGGAGCCGGCACCGGCCATGGCGGGCTCGCTCCACCACCGCGCTCCAGAGCGGGACGATCGGGGTGCCGGCGCCGGCGAGGGTCCGCTCGCAGGCGGGGCAGGCCGTCAGCACCGGGCCCTGGAGGGGCGGGGGGGCCAGGTCGGCCTCCCGGGCGGGGTGCCCGCAGCAGCGGGTCGAGCGGGGGTCGGGCTCGGCCAGGCGCACCCCGGCGGCCGCCGCCACCGCCCGGGTGGCGGCGTACGCGCGCCGGTCCAGGGGGAGCGCGCAACCGGGGAAGAGGACGGTGGCCGCGCCGGCCGCCGGCGATGCCGCCGCGGGCCGCGCCGGCCGGACCGCCTCGGCCGCCTCCCCGCGCAGGGCGCGGGCGCCCGCCGACACCGCCGCGGACCGGTGGCGGGGGAGGAACCCGCGCGCCGCCATCGCCACTCCCAGGGTCAGCGGGTTGAGGGTGGCATGGCCGCGGAGACGCCGGGCCGAGAGGGCGGCGCCGCTCCGCTCCGGGCAGCGCGGGCCGCGGCCCGCCTCCCGCTGCAGGCCCCGGACCTCGGCGAGCATCCCGGCGACGTCGACGCCCATCGGGCATGCCTCGGTGCACGCCCCGCAGCCGCTGCAGCGCCAGACGTCCTCGCAGCCGAGCAGGGCCTCCACCTCCCCCGCCAGGATCAGACGGATCACCGCGCGAGGCCCGCCGGCGAGGTCCAGCGCCTGCGGGCAGGCGCTCCGGCAGCGCCCGCACTGGTAGCAGGAGCGGCAGCGCACGGCCAGGTCGGTGGCCGCCAGACGGACCGGCTCGGCGACCGCGGTCATGCGCCCACCCCCACGGGAAGGGACGGCCGGCTCCCGCCGGCCGCGCCCGCGAGCCGGGCCTCGTAGGCGCGGGCGTGGGCGGCGTCGACCCGGTCGCAGAAGCTCTCGATCCGATGGCCGATGCCGTGGTGATCGACGGCGCAGAGCCGCCAGAGCTCGATGGGCATGATCCTCCCGGCCTGACGGATCAGCTCGCCGGCCAGCTCCACCTGCTCGGTGGCGCTCCGATCGCCGCGCATGTACTGGCACTGTCCCTCCACGCAGCCGGCGAGGAAGACGCCGGCGGCGCCGAGGCGCGCGGCCTCGACGATGTGCGAGGCGCTGATCCGGCCCAGGCAGGGCAGCTCGATGAGGCGGACCCGCTCCGGGTACTGGTCGCGACGCAGCCCGCTCAGGGTGAAGGCGGCGGACGCGCACTCGGCGCAGGTGAAGCCGATCACCGGGCTCTCCGTGCCGGCGGTGAGGACCTCGATCCGGGCGATGACGGTGGCGTCGTCGAGGGAGTGGGTGATGGCGAGCTCGGGGCAGCTCGCGGCGCAGATCCCACAGCCGCGGCAGGCGTCCGCGTCGACCGCGGCCACCTGGGCGTCGGGACGCACGGCCGGCGGGCGGAGGACTCCCGGAGCTCGATCGACGAGCCCGACCGCGCCGAAGGGGCAGGCGGGGAGGCAGGCTGCGCAGCCGACGCAGCGCTCCGGGTCGACGCTCACGGTCGCCGCGTGCAGCCTCCCGGCGGAGCTGAGGAACTCATGCACCCGAGCGGCCGCGGCGGCGGCGTCGGTGATGCACTCCGCGAGGGTCTTGGGTCCCGAGGCGGAGCCACAGACGAAGACCCCCTCGGCGCGCGTCTCGGTGGTGCGGTTCTTGGCGTCGAGCTGAGCCACGAACCCGGCATCGTCGAGGGGGACGCCCAGCAGGTGGGCGACCGGGGCCGCCTCCGCGGTGGGGACGAGGCCGGTGGAGAGCACCACCAGGTCGGGGCGCAGCCGGCGGAGCTCCCCGGCCGCGAGGTCCTCCACGTCGACCACCAGCCTCCCCCCGCCGTCGACCTCGACCGCCGCCGGCGAGCCCCGCACGAACTCGACGCCGGCGCGCCGGGCCGCCAGGTACCAGGTCTCGTCCCGCGCCGCCGGGGTGCGCAGCTCCTGGAAGCAGATGGTCACCCGCATCTCGGGGAAGAGACCGCGCAGCCGGATGGCGTGCTTCAGCGCAACCATGCAGCAGAGCCGCGAGCAGTACGGGAGGCGCCGCTGGTCGCGCGACCCGGCGCACTGGATCATCACCAGGTGGCGGGCGGGCATCCGGCCGAGCCACGACTGCCGCTCCCACCCGTCGATCCTCTCGGCGAGGTCGACCTGGGTCATCACCCCCGCCTGGCCAAGCCCGAGGTGGGTCACCAGATGCCCCGGGGCGGGCTCACACCCGGTCGCGATCAGGACCGCGCCCGCGTGGAGCACCTCGAGGTCGGCCGCGGGGCGGAGATCGATGGCGCCGACCGGGCAGGCGGTGGCGCAGAGGCCGCAGAAGGTGCACCGCTCCAGGTCGATGGAGCGCAGCACCCGCCCGTCGTAGAGCTCAGCGCTGATCGCGGTGGCCTGCCCCGGCGCGCCCGGGATCGGGCAGGCCTGCTCGCAGAGCCCGCAGTCGATGCACTCGGCGCCGACCATGGTGGGCAGGGAGCGAACCTCGATGCGGAAGTCGCCGGCCCGGCCGGTGACCGCCTGGACCTCGGTGCGCCGCCGGATCCGGAGGTTCGGGTGGTCGACGGCGACGTTGCGGAAGAGGCACTTCCGGACCCCGGGCTGGGCCCCCGTCGCGGGCAGGCAGGGCCCGCAATCCCCGGTCGGGAACACCGGTCCGATGGTGGTGGCGCGGCCGCCCAGGAACGGCCGGCGCTCGAGCAGGTCGACGGGGTGGCCCATCCGCGCCAGCTCGACCGCGGCCTGGGTGCCGGCCACCCCGCCCCCGATCACGGTGACCCGGTCGGACTCCGGACGGCGCCCCTCCCGCCACTCGCGATGGGTGGGGAACCTGATCGCCGCCTCGGCGACCCGGAGGGCCTTGGCGGTGACCGCCTCCCGGTCCTCGCCGTGCACCCAGGAGCACCCCTCGCGGATGCTGGCGGTCTCGAGGCGGAGGCCGCGGTCGGTCAGCGCCTGGAGGCGGCGGGCCGCGAAATCTGCGGAGCAGCCGACCAGGACCAGCCGTGCGGCCTCCTCGCCCTCCTCCATCAGCTCGATCAGCCGGGCCCTCCCCTCCCGGCCGCACCACGTGCGCCGCCGCTCCACACCGACCCCCAGAGCGGAGATGCCGGCCTCGAGAACGTCGAAGTCGAGGTTGGACGCCATCGTGCCGGCGCACTCGCAGAGGAGGGCGCGGGTGCCCGGGACCGGGCCGGCGGTCGGCGCCGCCGCGCTCGGGCTCACGGCCTCGACCCCATCTCGGCCAGCGCCCGAGGCGGGGTGGGCATCGAGGTCACCGGGCCGGCGGCCACCGCCCCGGTCGGGCAGGCGCGAGCGCAGGCCCCGCATCCCACGCAGCGTTCGGCGTCGAAGACGACGGCGCGGAAGGTCAGGACGCGCTCGGGAACTCGGATCGGACCGCTCGGGTCGTGCCGGGCGATGCGATGGAGAGCCGCGGCCAGGTCACCGCGACCGGTCCCGGCAGGCGCCGCGTAGAGCACCGCCGGGTCGAACCAGCCGTCCTGGCTCATGGCGCCGGTGGGGCAGGCGGCGACACAGCGCCCGCAACCGACGCAGAGCTCGGGGCGGCGCACCACCTCGCAGCCCATCACCCCGGGGCTGACCGGCGCGCCGGTCTCGGCGAGCTCGCCGGAGATCCGCCTGCCGCGGGCGCTGAGCGGCATCCGTCAGCCCCTCCGCAGCCGGGGCAGGCGGGCGATGGTCGCGTGCATGGCGCGGGCGGTGGCGACGAAGCGCGGGGTGTCGGCGGCGCTCATGGTGAACATCGCCACCCGCTCCGGCTCGACCCCGACCGAGCCGAGCAGCTCACGGAGGAAGGCGACCCGGTCCAGGGCGTGGAGGTTGCCGACCCGGTGATGGCACTGGCCCTCGAGGCAGCCGGCGAGATAGACGCCGTCGGCGCCCTCGGCGAGCGCGCTCAGCACATGGAGCGGTGACACCCTGCCGGTGCAGGGGACCAGGACGGTCCGAATCGTGGGGGGCAGCGGGGTGCGGGCGTTGCCGGCGGCATCGGCGGCGCTGTAGGCGCATTCCCGGCAGAGGAAGGCGACGATGGTCCGCTCCCCGGTCTCGGCCTCGGCGCCCAGCGGTTCGCCGGCTGGCATGAGCGGGGCCGCGGGCGCGGCGCTGGCCGCTGCCGGGGCGGGGGCGGCCACCGCCAGCTCGGCGCTCACGCGCTGGCCTCCGCCAGCAGCTCCGCATCGGAGAAGCCACCGACCGTCATCGCGCCGGAGGGGCACTCGGCGGCGCAGATGCCGCAGCCGCGGCAGCTCGCAGCATCGACGAGCGCGTGCGGCCGGTCGCCGTCGAGCAGGCGCACCGCCCCCTGGGGGCAGACGCTGACACAGACCCCGCAGCCGATGCAGACGCCGGGATCCGAGAAGGCCACCTCCACCGGCGTGAGCGCCATCCCCCCCTGCAGCATCGAGGTCACCCGCGCGGCCGCCGCCTTGGCCTGGGCGATCGTCTCCGGGATCCCCTTGGGCCCCTGGGCTGTCCCCGCGATGAAGATCCCCGCGCGCTGCGAGTCGACGGGGCGGAGCTTGGGGTGGTACTCCTTGAGGAAGCCGGCGGCACCCTGCTGGAGCCCGACCACCCGGGCGATCTGGGTGGTGCCCTCCGACGCCTCGAGGCCGGCGGAGAGGACCACCAGGTCGAAGAGCTCCTCGGTCTTGGCCCCGGTGATGGTGTTCTCCCAGCGCACCCGAAGGCTGCCATCGGCCTCCTCCGAGATCTCGCCGACGCGGCTGCGCACGTAGCGGACACCGCGCTCGGCGACCAGCCGCAGGTACTCCTCGTGGCCCTTGCCCGGCATCCGCAGGTCGGTGTACGCGATGGTGACCTCGGTGCCGGGGTGGGACTCGCGGATCAGCGAGGCGTGGAGGGTCGCGAAGAGGCAGCAGATCGCCGAGCAGTGCGAGTTGCCGCGCGATGTGGAGTCGCGAGATCCCACGCACTGGAGCATGAAGACGCGCCGGGGCACCCGGCCGTCGGATGGCCGTTGCAGCTCACCGCCGGTGGGCCCGGAGGCCGCCAGCAGCCGGGCCAGCTGGCTCTGGGTCAGCACGTTGGCATACCGCCCGAAGCCGAGCGGCGGCTTGCGCCGGGCGTCGAACTCCCGGTGCCCGGTAGCGACCACGATGGCGCCGACCGTGAGCTCCTCGTCCCAGGGCTGCTGGGCGAGGTCGATCGCCCCGGCCGGGCAGGCCGCCACGCAGGAGCCGCACTCGGCACAGCCGCCGCAGGAGAGGCAGCGGCCGGCCTCGGCCCGGGCCTCCTCCTCGGTGAAGCCGAGCCGGACCTCGGCCCAGCTGCGGCGGCGCTGCTCCGCCGACAGCGTGCGCATCTCCCGGCGCGGTCGGTTCGGGCGGCGGCCGAGCTCGTCGTCGCCGACCTCGACGCGGCCGCGCTCCGCCGGCCACACCTCCAGAAGCTCGTCGCCCCGGAGGTGGTTGTGGATCGCCCGCGCCGCCCGCGCTCCGGCCGCGATCGCCTGGATCGCGATCAGCCCCCCGCTGGGGGCGGCGTCCCCGGCCGCGAAGACCCCGGGACGCGGGGTCATCAGGGTGGCGGGGTCCACCGTGATCCGGCCATCTGTGGCCAGAACCCCGGTGGCGCCCTGCAGCGCCTCGAGCTCCAGCGCCTGGCCCACGCAGAGGATGACGGTGTCGGCCTGCAGCTCGACCGGCGCCCCCTCCACCGGGACCGGCGGGCGCCAGCCCCGCGGGTCCGGATCGCCGAGCCGGCAGGCCTGGAGCCGGACCCCGGTGACCGCGCCGCCGCCGAGGATCGCGGCCGGCATCAGCGACGGGGCCAGCTCGATCCCCTCGGCGAGCGCGGCGGCGATCTCGTCGGGCTGGGCCGGGAGGCTCTCCGGGCCCTCGATGCAGGCGATGGTCACGCGCTCGGCGCCGAGCCGCAGCGCGGTGCGGGCCGCGTCGACGGCGACATCGCCGCCCCCGATGACCACGACCTGCCGCCCGACCGCGGGAGCGTCGCCGAGCGCCCGGGAGCGGAGCATCTCCACCCCGCGGACCACCCCGGGCAGCTCCGCGCCGGCGATCTGCAGGGTGCGCGACCCCTGCAGCCCGAGGGCGAGGAGGACCGCCCGGTACCCCGAGCCGAGCAGCGAGTCGACGGTGAAGTCGCGGCCGCAGCGCTGCCCGGAGCGCAGCTCCACCCCGGCGGCGAACACCCGCGCGACCTCGGCGGCGACCACCTCGCGGGGCAGCCGGTACTCGGGCACCCCGAGGGCCAGCATCCCGCCCGCGACCGGCTGGGCCTCGAAGACCGTGACCGGGTATCCGAGCCGGGCCAGGTCGCGGGCCGCGGTCAGCCCGGCCGGGCCGGCCCCGACCACCGCCACCCGGTCCTCGAACCGGACCGCGGCCGCCGCCACCGGGAGGGCGGCGCCCACCTGGTCGGCGACGAAGCGCTTGATCCCGGCGATCGCCACCGGCTGGTCGAGGCGGCCCCGGGTGCACTCCTCCTCGCAGGCGTGCGGGCAGATGCGCCCGCAGACGCTCGGGAAGGGGTTGGGCTCGCTGGCCACCCGGTACGCCTCCTCCCACCGGCCCTGGGCGGCCAGCGCGACGTATCCCTGCGCCGCCGTGTGGGCGGGACAGGTCGAGGTGCAGGGGGCCCAGCCGCGGTGATCGATCGCGAAGGTCGCCGGCACCGCGTTGGCGAAGGGCCGGGAGATCGCCTTGCGGCCGGTCACCCCGAGGTCGAACTCGCTCTCCAGCTCGACCGGGCAGGCGGCCGCGCAGGCCCCGCAACCCACGCACTGGTCGCTGACGAAGCGCGGGTGGTGGCGGACCGTCACCCGGAACTCGCCGGGCGGCCCGCTCACCGAGGTCACCTCGGAGAGGGTGTTGACGTGGATGCGCGAGTCGGTGGCGGCATTGGCGAGTCTCGGGCCGAGCGAGCACATCGCGCAGTCCTCGGTCGGAAAGGTCTTGGAGAGGCGGGCCATGTACCCCCCCAGGGACTGCTCCCTCTCGACCAGGTGCACCTCGATCCCGGCGCCGGCGAGCTCCTCCGCCGCCGACAGCCCGCCGATGCCCCCGCCGACCACCAGCGCGGAGCGATGCAGGAAGGTCCGCGAGGGCTCCAGGGTCCGCTGCGACGCCGCCCGTGCGACCGCCGCCGCCAGCACCGTCTCGGCCTTGCGCTGCGCCCGCTCCGGCTCCTGGCGGTGGATGAACGCGCAGCCCTCGCGCAGGTTGGCGAAGGCGACGCTGTTCTCGCCCAGCTCCAGCTCGCGGGCGATGCGCTCGAACGTGGGGCCCTGAAAGCGGCGTGAGCAGGCACCGATCACGACCCGGTCGAGACCGCGCGATGAGACCAGGCCCTCGATCAGCCTCCGCCCCTCGGCGCCGCAGAGGAACTGGCAGACGGCGACGTTGACGACGCCCTCCATCCCCCGTCCGCGGTCGGCCAGCCCCCCGAGGTCGAGCACGCCCGAGATGTTGCCGCCGCACTCGCAGAGGAAGACGCCGGTGCGGGTCACACCGCGGCCCGGGGGCGGGCTCCGATCCGCTGCAGCAGCGGCTCGAGGTCCTGGGAGTGGGAGCCGACGCCGCAGACGGTGTCCGGATCGGCTCCGAGCGCGAGCGCCACCAGCTGCTGGACGTGCAGATGGACGAACGGGTACTCCTCGTGGGAGGTGCGCTCGATGACGTCGTGGTGCCGGTCGAACTGGACCGCGCAGTTGGGGCACATGTGCACGCAGACGTCCACCTTCTCGGCCGCCAGCCGGCGCAGCTTCTCCCGGGTCACCGCCATCGACATCGACGGGTTGACGAAGCGCTGCCGGAAGCCGGCCCCGCAGTGGGTGGTCTTCTCCGGGTAGTAGCCGGTGCGGGTGACCCCGGCGGGTTCCAGCAGGTCCTCGGCGACCATCAGGTTCTCGCTGTCGCCGAGCACCTCGTCGGGGAACACCTTGCAGTAGTGGCAGGCGGGATGGGTGGCCACCTTGATGCCACCCAGGCGGCGGCGGACCAGGCCGGCCAGCTTCTCGTGCTGCGACCAGAGGACCTCGAGCACGTGGCGGTGCTGGATGGTCCTGGCGACCTCGTCGTCGTATTCTCGCCCCACCCCGGCGAGAGCCCGATTGACCTCACGTCGCTGCTCCGGGTCCGCCAGCACGCGGTGCGCCTTCTTGTTGATCGCGTAGCAGGTCGAGCAGAGGTAGGCCTGGACCGGATGTCCCGCCTCGACCGCCACGCAGGCGTTGCGAGCGGCGATCGCCACCGTGGTGGCGAACGGCATCACGTCGGTGTAGTAGCCGAGCCCGGTGCAGCAGGTCTGGTCGGGGTTGACGATGTACTCGACCCCGAGCCGCTCGAAGAGCCACTTGGTCGCGGCCTCGGCGCCCGGATACTCGCTGGAGACCATGCAGCTGCGGAAGAGCTGGACGCCCCCCGCGATCGGGGCGACCTCCGGCGTGGTGTGAGGCATGGGGCGGCTCGATGCATCCCGTCGAGAGAAGGACTCCGCCCTGAGCGCTGACGGCCGGAGCGATGTCAGCCGGGCCCGGGGGGCCTCCGTTCAGCGGCGTGACTCTGGCACGCGAGAACCCCCATGATCAAGAGATGTTATACGCGCCTAATCTTCTCTCATAGAGAAGAATCGTCAGCCTCTGACGAGCTCCACCGCCACCAGCTCGAGGGCGTCCGGCGCCTCGTGGACGCGGGCGCAGCCGGGGCAGATCACCATGTGGCCCGCGCAGTGGTCCGGCCCCACCTCGCCGGCGAAGCCACAGTTACAGCTCAGCACCTGGGGCACGGTCTGGAGCCGCAGCTCGGCGCCGCTCAGCGGACCGCCCGCCTTGAGCTGGTCGAAGGCGTCGGCGATCTCGTCGGCGTCGGTGCCGTCCGGGCAGCGCACCTCGACCACCGCAACCGGGTGACCGCCGGCGCGGCGGGCGCACTCCGCCACCAGCTCGGTGACCAGGGAGAGCTCATGCATCGCTGCGCCGTGACCTCCCGGCCCCCTCCTCGGCCGCGCGGACCGCGGCGCGCACCGCTGCGGGGATCGCCCGCCGGACCGTCGCCGACAGGCCGTCCCCGGGCTCGAAGCTCTCGGCGCCGACGCTCACCAGCACCCCGTCGGGCGCGGCGGCGTAGAGGTCGTGAGCCAGGCGGAGCACGTCCTCGGGTCCGATGCCGTGGGAGAAGGGGTCGGGCGGACGCCTCGCCCCGCCGGACCGCGAGGCGAGCGGGCCGGAGGGCTCGACGCCACCGCCGACCCGAGCAACCGGGGAGTCGACCGGCCGGACGCTCACCGAGCCGGGGGGGAGGTCGGCGGCGGCATCGACGAACACGACGCGCCCGGAGCGGCTGGCGTCCAGGGCCAGCTCGGGGAGCAGCTGGTCCACCACCACCACCTCCGCACCCGTCCCCTCGAGCTCGACGGCGAGCAGCTCGCCCACCTCCGGACCGGCGCCGTCGTCACCGCGCAGGGTGTTCCCGCAGGCGATCACCAGCACCCCACGCAGGCGGGCGCCCGCGGGCCGCTCTCCCATCAGGGGCTCAGATGGGCGCGGAACGCCGGAAGCGACGTCCCGGCGCCATCAGCGCGAGACCTGCCGGATCAGGGCGCCGTCGACGTCGCGGATGTCCACGTTCAGCGGCATCTGGCCGACGGCGTGGGTCGAGCAGCTGAGGCACGGGTCGTAGCAGCGGATGACCGCCTCGACCCGGTTGAGCATGCCCTCCTTGACGTCGGCGCCGTGGATGTAGTGACGGGCGGTCTGGAGGACGCTGCGGTTCATCGCCAGGTTGTTGTGGCCGGTGGCGATGACCAGGTTCACCCATTGCACCACCCCGTCGTCATCGACCCGGTAGTGGTGGATCAGGACCCCGCGCGGGGCCTCGGAGACGCCCACGCCCTCGTTCCGGTTGACCTGCGCCCGGGCCCGCACATGCGGGTTGAGGATGTCGGGGTCGGAGAGGATCTCATCGATCATGTCGATGCAGTGGACGATCTCGATGAGCCGCGCGTAGTGGTAGTGGAAGGAGCTGGACGGGTAGCGGCCCAGGCGCTCGCGGTACTCGGCGAGCTCGGCATCGGCGGCCGCGGTGCCCAGCCGCTCCACCACGTTGAGCCGGGCCAGGGGGCCGACCCGGTAGATCCCGGCCGGATACCCGAGCGGCTTGAAGTAGGTCGACTTCAGGTACGACCAGGGCTCCACGGCCTCGCCGAGGTAATCCCAGTACGACCTGGGGTCGACGCCGTCGGCGAGCACCCAGCCATTGCCGTCCACCACCCGGAGCAGGCCGTCGGAGTAGGCGGCGTTGCCGGTCTCGTGGACCAATCCCATGTGGAGGCTCGGGAACTCACCGAGATGGGCGGCCTCGTCGGCCCAGGTCGCCACGTTGGCCTTGAACCACTCCAGGCTGCGGTGGGCACGGGCGCGGGCGTCGGGAATCTCCTCGAGGATGGCGGCGCGCTGCTCGGCGTCCAGGGGACGGCTCACCCCACCGGGCACCACCCAGGCCGGGTGAACCCGCTTGCCGCCCAGCCGCTCGATGATCCGCTGCCCGAAGCGGCGCAGCGCCACCCCGTCGAGGGCCAGCTCGGGAGCCTGCTGGGCGACGCCCACCAGGTTGCGGAGGGCGGGGTCGGACTCGAATCCCAGCAGCAGGTCGGGGGAGGAGAGGTAGAAGAAGCTGAGCGCGTGCGACTGGACGATCTGGGCCAGGTTGAGCACCCGCCGGAGCAGCACACCCACGGGGGGCACGGTGACCCCCAGGACCTCGTCGCAGGCCTTGGCCGAGGCGACCATGTGGCTGACCGGGCAGATCCCGCAGATCCTCGCCATCAGCGAGGGCATCTCGTGCAGCATCCGCCCCTGGCTGATGCGCTCGAATCCGCGGAACTGGGTGACATGGAAGTGGGCGTCGGCCACCTTCCCGTTCTCGTCGAGCTGGATGGTGATCTTGGCGTGACCCTCGATCCGGGTCACGGGCTCGATGACGATCGTGTTGTCAGCCAAAGCAGGTCACCCCCGCGGTAACGGGCATCCGCCCGGAGATCAGATCGTCGAGGACACTGTGGATCAGGTCAGCCGAGGGTGGGCATCCGGGGACGAAGACGTCCACCTTGACCACCGCGTGCACCGGGCGGGAGAGCGGCAGCAGCCGTGGCACCAGTGGCCCGGGCAGCTGGGGGTTCAGGGTCACGTTCTCGATGTAGGCACGCTCGAGGATCGGCCCCGGCCCGATGGGGTTGCGCATGCCCGGCACGTTGGAGGTGACGGCGCAGTCGCCGAGCGACACCAGGATGCGGGTGTTGCGACGGACCTCGAGGATCTTGCGCAGGTCGTCCTCCGAGCTGATCGCCCCCTCGACCAGGGTGACGTCGACGTTCTCGGGGAACTCCTTGACGTCCACCAGGGCTCCGAAGACGATGTCGGCACGCTCGGTGATCTCGAGCAGGCGCTCGTCCATGTCCAGCAGGGACATGTGGCATCCCGAGCAGCCGTCCAGCCAGATGGTGGCGAGACGCGGCTTGGCGGTCATCGTGCCCGACCCTCCCGCGCCACCAGGTAGGGAAGGTAGGGCCGGCGGCGCCGGGCCTCACCCACCGATCGGCCCTTCTCGAAGAGGGCTCCGGTCGGGCACACCTGGACGCACTTGCCACAGCTCGTGCAGGTGGCGGACTGACCCCACGGGGTGCCCATGTCGGTGATGATCCGAGCCTCGGTGCCCCGCCCCATCACATCCCAGGTGTGCGCCCCCTCGACCTCGTCGCAGACGCGCACGCAGCGGGTGCAGAGGATGCAGCGGTTGTGGTCGATGCCGAAGCGCTCGTGGGTGGCGTCGACGGACGCCTTGGGATGGAGCTGGGGCAGCTCGAAGTGGGTGAGCCCGAACTCCACCGAGAGGTCCTGGAGCTCGCAGTTGCGATCGGCCACGCAGACCGAGCAGACGTGGTTGCGTTCGGTGAAGAGCAGCTCCACGATCCGGCGCCGGTAGGCCATCAGCCGGTCGGAGTTGACCGTCACCTTCATCCCCTCCTCGATGGTGGTGACGCAGGCCGGGAGCAGCTTGCGCTGGCCCTCCACCTCCACCATGCAGAGGCGGCAGGCGCCGACGTCGGAGAGGCCCTCGAGATGGCAGAGGGTGGGGATGGCCACGCCGTTCTCATTGGCGACCTGGAGGATGGTGCGACCCGCCGGGCCGGCGACGTCCTGACCCTCGATGACCAGGGTGAGAACGCTCATCGGACTCCCTCCGCGACCCGGGCGCCGGCTTCCACCGGCTCGATCTTGCAGACCCCGGCCGGACAGACGCGGTCGTCGATGTGGGCCAGGTACTCGTCACGGAAGTAGCGGAGCGTGGAGAAGACGGGGTTGGGAGCTCCCTGACCCAGGCCGCAGAGGCTGGTCTCACGGACCATGGCGGCGAGGTCCTCGAGCTCGGCGAGGTCCTCGCGGCTCGCCAGCCCGCGGGTGATGCGGTCGAGGAGCCCGTGCATCTGGGTGGTGCCCACCCGGCACGGCACGCACTTGCCGCAGGACTCCTCGCGGCAGAAGTCCATGAAGAACTTGGCCACGTCGACCATGCAGGTTCCCTGGTCCATGACGATCATGCCGCCGGAGCCCATGATCGATCCGGCCTCAGCCAGCGACTCGTAGCTGACCTGCATGTCGAGGAGCTCCTCGGGCATGCAGCCGCCGGACGGGCCGCCGGTCTGGACGGCCTTGAACCTTCCTCCGCCGGGGAGGCCGCCGCCGATGTCGAAGACGATCTCGCGGAGGGTGAGGCCGAGGGGCACCTCGATGAGCCCGGTGTTGACCACGCTCCCGGCCAGCGCGAAGACCTTGGTCCCCCGGCTCCTCCCGGTGCCGATCGCCTGATACCAGGCGGCGCCCCGATTGATGATCGCCGCGATGCTGGAGAACGTCTCCACGTTGTTGATCAGGGTCGGCTTGCCCCACAGGCCCGACGCCGCCGGGTAGGGCGGCCGCGGCCGGGGCGTGCCCCTGCCTCCCTCGATGGAGGCGATCAGGGCGGTCTCCTCGCCGCAGACGAAGGCACCCGCCCCGATGCGCAGCTGGACCTCGAAGCTGAAGCTGCTGTCGGCGATCCGCTGTCCCAGGAGCCCGGCCCGCTCGGCCTGGCGGATGGCGGTGGTGAGCCGCTTGACGGCGAGGGGGTACTCGGCCCGGACGTAGACGTAGCCGTGGGCGGCGCCCACCGCATAGCCGGCGATGGCCATCCCCTCCAGCACCTGCTGGGGACTGCTCTCCAGGACGCTGCGGTCCATGAAGGCACCCGGGTCGCCCTCGTCGCCGTTGCAGACGACGTACTTGCCGTCGGCGGACTCCGCCTTGGCCACGGTCGTCCACTTGAGGCCGGTGGGATAGCCGCCGCCCCCCCGACCGCGCAGCCCGCTGTGGGTCACCTCGGCCAGGACCTCGGCGGGGGTCATGGTGGTCACCACCTTGGTGAGCGCCTCGTAGCCGCCCTCGGCCACGTAGTCCTCGACCCGCTCGGGGTCGATCCGTCCGCAGTGCTCGAGCACCACCTTGACCTGGTGGGAGAAGAACGGGTCGGAGGCGATCGGACGGCCGCCCTCGCCGCCCGAGAGGGAGGTGACCACCGCGTCCAGCGACGCGTCGTCGCCGGCGGTGACGTGATCGAAGAGACGCTCTCGCTCGGGGACCGCGACCAGCGGTCCGGCGGCGCAGAGCCCGAGGCAGCCGACCCGCCGGACCGCCACGTCGGTGAGCCCGCTGGCGGCCACCCGCTCGCAGAGCGAGTCGAAGACGGCGTCGGACTGCATCGAGAGGCAGCCCGCCGCCTGGCAGACGTTGGCCGATGCACGCACCGGCCCATCGGGGATCAGCGGTTCCTGGCGTCTCCGCCGCGCCGGCGTTGCGCCACCCGTCTCGGTCATAGCGCCTCCAGCATCTGTTCGACCCCGTCGGGGCTCATCCTGCCATGCACCTCGTCGTCGACCACCACCGCGGGGGCCATGCTGCATGCCCCCAGGCAGCGGGCTCGAAGCAGCGACACCCGACCGTCGGGAGTGGTCCCGCCGGCGTCGATGCCCAGTGTCCCGTGGAGCCGCTCGAAGATCGCGCTGGCCCCGTTGATGTAGCAGGCGGTCCCCATGCAGACCACGCAGGTGTGGAGCCCCTGGGGCTTGCGCACGAAGTGCGAGTAGAAGGTGGCCACGCCCAGCACCCGGCTGGGCGGCACCCCCAGGGCCTCGCTCACGTAGCCCAGGGCATCGTCGTCGAGGAAGCCGAAGACCTCCTGGACGGTGTGGAGGACCTCGATGAGGCCGTCCGGCCGCGCCCCCAGGCGGCGGATCTTGACGTCCACCTGCCGCCACCGCTTGTCCTCGCGGGGCGGGCTCGGGGGAGCCTCGACGGGCGCCATGGTCATCTGCCTATTCCTCGATGAAGATGCACTCGCCCGCGCACTGGTCGGCGGCTTCGCGCACCCCGGCCTCGTGCTCGGCGGCCACCGCGGCCATGCTCAGCTTGCCTCCCGGCGTGTCGAGGACGGTCCCATCCTGCTTCACGTAGGAGAGGCCGTCGTCGAGCTGGGTGAAGATGGCGGGGCACAGCTCCTCGCAGAGATTGTCCCCGGTGCAGTACTTCTGATCGATCCAGACCTTCATCCGATCACCTCCGTCCGCTGGCACCCACCCAGGAGCGGAGGGTGGCCATGTAGTTAGCTCTCTCGAAGGCCTCACCGGCCTCCGCAGTCACTCGGGAAACCGAGCCGCGCAGCTGGGCGGCCGACTCGTACTCGTGTCCGGCCAGCCAGGCGCGCAGCTCCGCCTCCACCCCGGCGACCCGCTCGGAGCCGTGGCGGAGGAGCTCGGAGGTCATCATCACCGCGTCCGCACCCACCGCCAGGGCCTTGGCCGCATCCTCGCCGGTGCGGACACCGGAGGTCGCGGCCAGCGACACCGTCTCGGGCACCTGGGGACGCAGCATGGCGATCCAGCGGAGCGGCAGGCCCAGCTCGACCGAGGTGGAGAGCTCCAGGCGGCACTCCACCCCCATGGTCTCCAGATCGATGTCGGGCTGGTAGAAGCGGTTGAAGAGGACCAGCCCGGCGGCCCCGGCCTTGATCACCTGACGGGTGAAGTCGGCCATCGCCGAGTAGTAGGGCGAGAGCTTCACCGCCACCGGGACGGTCGAGGCCTGGCAGACCTCAGCGATCAGCTCCAGGTCGGCACTCTCGACGTCGGTGCCGGCGAGGTACGGGTTGGCGGCCACCCGGTAGACGTTGAGCTCGACGGCGTCGGCTCCGGCATCGGCCGCCAGCGCGGCGTAGCGGCTCCACGCCCCCACCGAGGTGGCGTTGAGGCTGGCGATGACGGGGATGTCGACGGCCGCCTTGATCCGCTCCAGGTTGGCCAGGTAGCGGTCGGCCACCGTGGCCCCCTCGATCGGGGGAAAGAAGCCGTGCGCCTCGGGGCTGTCCTCGGCGCCCGCCTCGAGCGCCGCGGCAAGGCCGATCTCCTCGGCCTCGATCTCCTCCTCGAAGAGGGAGGGGAGCACCAGGGCGCCGACGCCGGCGCCGGCCAGGCGACGGGCGGACTCGACGTCGCCGGTGAGCGGGCTTGCGGAGGCGATCAGCGGGGAGCGGAGGGAGAGCCCGAGGTAGGCGACTGTGAGGTCGACGGCGGCGGCGGTCATGGCGTCACCTCCCCGGCCGATGCCGCGGCGGCCGGCGGCGAACCGGGAGCCGGGCCGTCGTCGCCCGGGGCCTCCTCGGCGGCCGCGCCGTCGTGGTCGGAGGCCTCGCTGACCACGGTCCTCTGGACGCCGGCCAGCTGGCTGTAGTAGCGCCAGCGCTCGGTGGCATCTCGCTCCAGCAGGCGCATCAGCTCCCGGGCTCGATCGGGGTGGCTGCGGGCGAGTGCCGAGAAGCGCACCTCGGAGCCGACGAAGTCGGCCACCGGGATGGTGGGCTCGCGGGAGTCCAGGGTGAGCGGCTGACCGGTCTCCTCGGGAGTGGGCCGGAAGCGGTAGAGGGGCCAGTACCCGGACCGGACGGCGTCCTTCTGGTGGGTCATCGAGGTCGCCATGTCCAGGATGCCGTGGGCGATGCAGGTGGAGTAGGCGATCACCAGGGAGGGTCCGGGGAAGGCGTCCGCCTCGAGCAGGGCCTTGATGGTCTGGACGTCGTTGGCGCCGACCGCGATCTGGGCGACGTAGACGTTGCCGTAGGCCCGGGCGATCGCGCCCAGGTCCTTCTTGGGAGTGCCCTTGCCGGAGGCCGCGAACCTGGCGACCGCGCCGCGCGGGGTGGCCTTGGAGGCCTGGCCGCCGGTGTTGGAGTAGACCTCGGTGTCGAGCACCAGGACGTTGACGTTCCGGCCCGAGGCGAGCACGTGGTCCAGGCCGCCGAAGCCGATGTCGTAGGCCCAACCGTCGCCACCGACGATCCAGACCGACTTGCTCACCAGGGTGTCGGCGACCGCCATGAGCCGGGCCGCCCGGGGCGCCAGCGGGTCGCCTTCGGTGCCGGCCAGAGCGGCGAGTCGCTGCTTCAGCGACTCCACCCGCGCCCGCTGGACGAAGACCGCCTCCTCGTCCGCCTGCTCGGCGTCGAGGATGGCCGAGGCGAGGGGTTCGCCGACCGCCGGCGCGAGCTCCTGGAGCAGCGAGCGGGCTCCCCGCTGCTGCGCCTCGAGGCCCAGCCGGATGCCCAGACCGAACTCCGCGTTGTCCTCGAAGAGCGAGTTGGCCCACGCCGGCCCGCGCCCGTCGCGGTTGGCGGACCAGGGAGTGGTGGGCAGGTTGCCCCCGTAGATCGAGGAGCAGCCGGTCGCGTTGGCCACCAGGAGGCGATCGCCGAAGAGCTGGGAGAGCAGCTTGAGGTAGGGGGTCTCGCCGCAACCGGCGCAGGCCCCGGAGAATTCGAAGAGCGGCTGGAGGACCGCGGCCCCCTTGACCGTGTTGTGGGCGAGCAGGCTCCGGTCGAGCTCGGGGATCGCCCGGAAGAAGTCCCAGCGGGCGCGCTCGGTGTCGCGGTGCTCGAGCACGGGCTCGAGGTTGAGCGACTTGTGGCGGGCCTCGGTCTTGGACCGGCCCGGGCAGACCTCGACGCAGAGGCCGCAGCCGGTGCAGTCGTCGGGGGCCACCTGAATGGTCAGCAGATGACCGGTGAGCTCCTTGGAGCGGAAGGGCTTGGAGAGGAAGCCCGCCGGAGCCGCCTCGACCGCCTCGGGGGTGAAGACCTTCATCCGGACGGCCGCGTGGGGGCAGACGATCGCGCACTTCCCGCAGTCGCTGCAGATGGAGGGATCCCAGATCGGGATCTCGGTGGCGATCGCCCGCTTCTCGAAGCGCGCGGTCCCCGAGGGGAACCTGCCGTCCGCCGGCATCTCCGAGACCGGCAGGGCCTCGCCGCGATCGGCGATCAGCTCGGAGGTGACCTCGCGCACGAACCGGGAGCCGCCGCTGAAGTCGCGGGCGGCGGGCTCGGCGACGGTCCGGGAGCCCCCGGCCGGCGGCATCAGCCGGGTCAGCCCGGCGAGCGCCGAGTCGATGGCGGCGATGTTCTGATCGACCACCGCCTGACCGCGCCGCCCGTAGGTCTTGACCACCGCACCCTTGATGGCGGCGATGGCCTGGTCCACGGGCAGGACCTTGGAGAGGGCGAAGAAGCAGACCTGCATCACGGTGTTGATGCGGGTGCCGAGGTTGGCCTCGGAGGCGATGCGCTGGGCGTCGACCACCCAGAGCTCGACGTGCTTCTCCTCGATCTGGCGGCGAACCGCCTGCGGCAGCCGGTCCCAGACCTGGTCGGCGGGGTGCGGGCTGTTGAGCAGGAAGATCGCTCCCGGCTTGGCCCACTCCAGCACGTTGACCCGCTCCAGCAGCCCGTGCTCGTGGCAGGCCACGAAGTCGGCCTCGGTGATCAGGTAGGTGGAGCGGATCGGCTTGGGCCCGAAGCGGAGGTGAGAGACGGTCATCGACCCCGACTTCTTGGAGTCGTAGACGAAGTAGCCCTGTACGTTGGCGCCGGTCCCGTCCGAGATGATCTTGGCGCTGTTCTTGTTGGCGCCCACGGTGCCGTCGGCACCGAGCCCGAAGAAGACCGCCTGCAGCTCCCCCTCCGGCCGCGGCGGCGCGAAGGTCGGGTCCCAGTCCAGGCTGGAGAGGCTCACGTCATCGGTCACGCCGACCACGAAGTGGCGGCGCGGCCGGGCCGAGCCCAGGTCGTCGAACACCGCCTTGGCCATCCCCGGGGTGAACTCCTTGGAGGAGAGCCCGTAGCGCCCGCCGACGACCAGCGGGGCGGCGGTGAACGGAGGCTCGCCCGCCTCCATGGCCTCGTCGATGGCCGCGCGGACGTCGAGGTAGAGGGGTTCGCCGACGCCGCCCGGCTCCTTGGTCCGGTCCAGGACGGCGATGCTCTTCACGGTGGGGGGGAGGGCTGCCACCAGCTCGGCGCTGGGGAAGGGGCGGTAGAGGTGCAGCTTGAGCATCCCGACCTTCTCGCCACGCGCCCTGAGGACCTCGACGGTCTCCTCGACGGCGCCGCAACCCGAGCCCATCAGCACCACCACGCGCTCGGCGTCGGGGGCACCGGTGTACTCCACCAGGCCGTAACGGCGGCCGGTGAGCCGGGCCAGCTCGTCCATGGCGCGGGCGACGATGGCGGGGACGTCACGGTAGTAGGGGGTGTTCGCCTCGCGACCCTGGAAGAAGACGTCGGGGTTCTGGGCGGTCCCGCGCACGTCGGGGTGATCGGGGCTCATTCCCCGCTGCCGGATCTCCTCGATCGCCTTGATGTCGATCATGGCGGTCATCACCTCGGGCTCCAGCGGAGTCACCGAGCCCAGCTCGTGCGAGGTGCGGAAGCCGTCGAAGAAGTGGAGGAACGGCACCCGCGAGGTGAGGGTCGCGGCGTGCGCCACCAGGGCGAGGTCGTGAGCCTCCTGGACGGTCGCCGACGAGAGCATCGCCCAGCCGGCGGAGCGCACCGCCATCACGTCGGAGTGGTCTCCGAAGATGGAGAGGGCGTGGGTCGCCACGCTGCGCGCGGCCACGTGGATCACCGCGGGCAGCAGCTCGCCGGCGATCTTGTACATGTTGGGGACCATCAGCAGCAGGCCCTGCGAGGCCGTGAAGGTGGTCGCCAGCGTGCCCTTCTGGAGGACGCCGTGAAGAGCCCCGGCGGCGCCCGCCTCGGACTGCATCTCGACGATGTCGGGGACCTGGCCGAAGAGGTTCGGCACCCCGGCCGCGGCCCAGTCGTCGGCGTGCTCGCCCATCGGCGAGGACGGTGTTATGGGGTAGAGCGAGATGACTTCGGAGAGTGCGTAGGCCACCTTGGCTGCCGCCTCGTTGCCGTCGATGCAGATGCGCGCGGATTTGGACAACGCTTGACGTCACCTCCAGAGCACGGGCCGCCGTGGGAGCGACCCTGGTGCAAGGGTTCCTGACGGTTTCGATTGAACCAGAACCGCGACGGCGGGAACAGGGTCGAGAGACGTGACTTGCCGCGTACCAAAGGTCATCACGTAGTGTGCGCTCACACACATATAGAGCCATAAGGCCCGCACAAGGGTGGGCCGAAATCCCCGCCGCCACAAGGGCCTTCTGGACCTCCTGGGGCTCGAATGGCAGGGGACATGGCCCTGGGTGTCAGGGCGGATTGGCCCGCGTTGCCGATGCATTGCATCAGACGAGACGGGAAGATGGGCCCACGTGGCCACAGTGAGCAACGAGCCCCCGAGCCGGCACGGCTGGCTGCACCAGATCCGGATCATCCAGGGTGGGATGGGCGTCGCCATCTCCGGCTGGCGGCTCGCGCGCGCCGTCGCGGCGCACCGCGGCTGCATGGGGGTGGTCTCGGGCACCGCGCTGGACAGCGTGGTGGCACGCCGCCTTCAGGACGGTGACAAGGGAGGCCATCTGCGCCGCGCCATCGAGGCGTTCCCCGACCAGGGCGTGGCCGGGCGCGTGCTCGACCGCTTCTTCGTGCCGATGGGGAAGCAGCCGGGAACCCCGTACCGGCGGGTGGGGATGCAGAGCCACGCCGAGCGGCCCCTGGTGCGCGACCTCACCGTCCTGGCGGCCTTCGTCGAGGTGGTCCTGGCCCGCGAGGGGCATCGCGGACGGGTGGGGATCAATCTCATGACCAAGCTCCGGCCGCCCACGCTGCCCACCCTCTACGGGGCCATGCTCGCCGGGGTCGACTGCATCCTGATGGGCGCCGGCATCCCGCGCGAGATCCCGGGCGTCCTCGACGCCTTCGCCGACGGCCGGGAGGCGACCATGCACCTGATCGACGGTGCCCCGCCGGAGCAGGAGGTGCCGATGCTGGCCTTCGATCCGGCCCGGGTCGGCTACGGTGCCGCCCGGCTCCCCCGCCCCGCCTTCCTCCCCATCATCTCCGCCGACTCGCTGGCGGTGATGCTGATCCGCCGCGCCACCGGCAGCGTCGAGGGGTTCGTGGTCGAGGGCCCGCTGGCCGGCGGTCACAACGCGCCGCCCCGCGGCCGGACGGTGCTCGACGAGACCGGCCAGCCGGTGTACGGCGAGCGCGACCAGGTGGACACCGCGCGGATGGCGGCCCTGGGGCTGCCCTTCTGGCTGGCGGGGGGCACCGGCTCGCCCGAGGGCCTGGCCGAGGCCCGGGCGGCGGGGGCCACCGGGATCCAGCTCGGCACGCTCTTCGCCTACGCGCGGGAGTCCGGCATGGACCCGGCCCTGCGCACCCAGGTCCTCCAGGCCGTCCACGAGGGCGGGGGCGAGGTCCGCACCGACCCGCGCGCCTCCTCGTCGGGATACCCCTTCAAGGTGGTCCAGGTCGAGGGCAGCGTCGCCAGCCCCGAGGTCTACGCGGCCCGGCCCCGGGTCTGCGACAGCGGCTACCTGCGCGAGCCGGTGGCGGCCGGGGGCGGGGTGACCTACCGCTGCGCCGCCGAGCCGCTGGCCGCCTACGTCGCCAAGGGCGGCTCCGCCGAGGACGCCGCCGAGCGCCGCTGCCTCTGCAATGGCCTGCTCGCCACCGCCGGCCATCCCCAGGTGCAGAAGGACGGGACGGTGGAGCCGCCGATCATCACGAGCGGCGACGACCTGGCCCGGCTGGCCAGCCTGCTCCCGCCGGGTCGCGACGACTACGGCGCCGACGACGTCATCCGCTACCTGACCGGGGCCGCCGCCGGCCTGTAGGCCGGAGACCGCGTCCGGCGCCCCCGTCCCCCTATCCTCGGAGGGGTGGCCGCCGTGAGCTGGGCCGGCTTCGCCGCCGGGATCGCCATCCTGCTGCTCACCGCCAGCAGCGTGCTGGGGACGCTGATCGTCCCCCGGGCCTCCGCGCCCCGGCTGACCGTCCTGATCACGGCCACCGTGCACCGTGCCTTCCTGCTGATCACCGACCGGATCGACGACTACGGCGCCCGGGACCGGATCGAGGCGCTCAACGGGCCGGCGCTGCTGATCGGCCTGCTCGGCGCCTGGGTGGGCCTCGTCTTCATCGGCTACGCGCTGCTCTTCTGGCCGTTCGTGAGCGGCTTCGGCAGCGCCCTTCAGGTCACCGGCTCGTCGATGTTCACGCTCGGATTCACCACCCCCCGGGGGGCGGCGCCGGTCACCCTCGCCTTCCTCTGCGCCATGAGCGGCCTGGTGATCGTCGCCCTCCAGATCGCCTACCTCCCCACCCTCTACGCGGCCTTCAACCGCCGCGAGACGCTGGTGACCATGCTCGCGTTCCTGGGCGGCGTCCCGGCCTGGGGCCCGGAGGTGCTGATCCGCCACGAGCTGATCGACAACACGGAGCGGCTCGGGTGGTTCTACGAGCGCTGGACCGAGTGGGCCGCCGACGTCTCCGAGTCCCACACCACCTACCCGCAGCTGCTCTACTTCCGCTCCCCCAAGGCGCTCCGCTCCTGGGTGATCGGGCTGCTCGCCGTGATGGACGCGGCGGCGCTCCATCTCAGCCTCTCGCCGCTCACCGCGCCGGCATCGGCCCGCCCGCTGCTGCGGATGGGCTACGTCGCCCTCCGGGATCTGGCCGAAACCATGGCGATCGCCGTCGACCCCGACCCCGACCCCGCCGACCCCATCCAGCTCACCCGGGCCGAGTTCGACGCCGCGGTGGAACGGCTCGTGTCGGTGGGATGGAAGCTGGAGAGGGACCAGGACGTCGCCTGGCGGCACTTCCACGGCTGGCGGGTCAACTACGAGGCCGCCGCCTACGGGCTCGCCCTGCGCCTCGACGCCCCGCCGGCGCTCTGGTCCGGGCCGCGGCGCAAGGGGCGCGGTCAGGTGATCACGCCCGCCCGGCCCTCTCACCGGGTCCCGCTGGAGGGCGAGAAGGAGAAGCTGCTGCAGGCCAGCGCCAAGCGCCGGGCGGCGCGCCGGGCGGCCGAGCACGCGCTCCTCGCCCACCACGACGGCGAGCCGGAGACCGCCGAGCCGTAGGCCGGATCGCCCCTCCAAAGGGCGAACGGCCCCATCGGAGAGTGACCCTCGCCCCTATCCCGGGCCGCCGGCGCCGGGGATGCTGCGATGGTGCTGGTCTCCGACTTCGTCCAGATCGATCGACCGTTCGACGCCGTGAGCGACGAGCTGGTCGCCGCCGGGCCGGGCTGGCTCGGGGACTCGCTGGTCGCCGCCTACGCGGAGGGTGAGCAGCTCTCGGTGCGGGTGGCGTCGTCGCTCGGGCCGATCCGGGTCAGCAAGCGGGTCTGGGCTGAGCTGGGCGAGATGAGCGTGAAGCCGGATCGGGTGACCCAGCCGCTGCGCTGGCGGGCGGCCGGAGCCACCGGGCTCTTCCCGGCGATGGTGGCCGATCTGGAGTTCGCTCCGATGGGGACCGCGATGACCGCGATCACCTTCATGGGCCGCTATGTCCCTCCGCTCGGCCCGCTGGGAAGGGAGGTGGATCGCATGCTGCTCCACCGTCTGGCCCAGGCCAGCGTGCGGGCGCTGCTCGGCCTGGTCGTCGCCAGGCTCGCGGCGGATGTCGAGATGCCCCCTCTCCCGATCGGCCACGCGTCGCCGGCGGCCGGGTGAGCACGGGGTGACGGCGGCGGACGTGACTGCGGAGACGGGCACGCCGGTTGCCGACCGGCCCGCGCCGGCCGTGGGCGATCGCGCTCCGGGCGGCCGCCCGCGCACGCCGCGCACCCCCCGGGCTCCACGCCGCCGCGGAGAGGCGGTCGCCGCCCTGCCGGTCCGGACCGTCGCGATCGATCGCTACCTCGAGACGATCTTCTGCATCGCCTCCGAGGACCAGCCGGTGCGCCCCACCCGGATCGCGCACTGGCTCGGAGTCAAGGCGCCCACCGTGAGCATCGGCCTCCGCCGGCTGCGGGCGGGGGGCTGGATCCACACCGAGATGGACCGGCGGGTCACCCTGACCCCGGCCGGGCTGGCCGCCGCCGAGACCATCGTCCGCCGCCACCGGCTGGCCGAGTGCTGGCTCACCGACGTCCTCGGGCTGGATTGGGCGAGCGCCCACCTGGAGGCGAACCGGCTGGCCGCGTCCTTCTCGGACACGGTGCTCGCCCGTCTCGACCGGGCTCTCGACCGGCCGGCCACCTGCCCGCACGGCCATGCCATCCCGGGCCGGTCCGCACCCTACGGAACGCTGGTCGCGCTCGCCGACCTCCCGCCCGGGGCCAGCGCCACGGTTCGGCGCATCTCCGAGATCATCGAGCACGAGTCCTTCCAGCTGCTCCGAGATCTCGCCGCCGCGGGTGTGCGCACCGGCGTCGAGGTCACCGTCGACGCCGACGGGCGTGCGGGTGAGGTGAGCCTGAGCGTGGGCGACCGGCACCACGTGCTCGCCGTCGATCCGGCCGCCGCGCGCCTGATCTGGGTCGAGGTCGCGAGCCCCCCACCGCCCGAGCCGGCGGCGGGAGTGGCGGCGGTGCGCGCCTGACCCTCGCAGCCGCACGGGGGCAGCGGGTCGCGGCCAGGATTGGCCCGAACATCACCACACCACGTGCTGGAACCCCCACGCCTGAGGGGGACGCGAGACATTGGTGGAAAGGGGCCGTTGGGCTCTGGTGCGCGAGGACGGCAGGGGGCACCCTGGGATGCCAAGGAGGATCGGTCTAATGCGCACCGCGATCGTGTACGAAGGCACACACGGCAGCAGCGCGGCCGTCGCCCGGATCATCGCCGCCGAGGCCGCGGTCCACGGCCCGGTCATCGTCGGCGAGGTACACGAGATCCCGCTCACCGAGCTGGAGGGCGTCGAGTTCCTCGTCGTGGGAGGACCGACCCACCGCTGGGAGGACTGGGCCGACGTCACCCGGACCCCGACCTCGGCCCATGTGCTCCGCGAGTACCACCTCATGCCCGACGGGGTGCGCAGCTGGCTGGACCACCTCCCGCCCCGACCCAGCTTCTGCGCTGCGACCTTCGACACCCGCGAGCCGGGCCTGCGGGTGCTGACCGGCACCGCCGCCCTCGCCCTCTACCGCGCCCTCCGCCGCCGTGGCTGCCACCTGGTCACCCGGCCGGCCAGCTTCCTGGTCAAACCCGGCGAGATCTCTGAGCTGATGGACGGAGAGCGGGAGCGGGTGAGCGCCTGGGCGGTCCAGGTCTTCCGGCGCGCGGAGCATCACCACCCCGTCCACATCGGCTGAGGGGACGGACGGGCCGCTGACCGCCATCGCGGCCGGGCACCCTGCGGCCTGCCCGCTGAGGTGGCCCTGAGGCTAGACAAGACGAGACGTCTCATCTAGTATCGTCTCCGTGCCTGAGACCAGTCCCCCTCGCGGAGCCGGCACCGGCTCCGCCGACACCGTCCGCGAGCGGATCGTTCGGACCGCCCGGCGCCGGCTCCGCTCCGGCGCGCTGCCGCCCCTCGCGTCGCTCGCCCGGGAGGCGGGCGTCTCCCGCGCCACCCTCTACCGCCTCGTCGCCTCGCGAGCCGAGCTCCTCCGGATTCTCGAGGTCGACCCCGACCCCACCGCTCGGGAGCGCATTCTCGCCGAGGGGGCGGCGCTGATCGGCGAGCACGGTCTGTCGGGCCTCTCCATGGACGAGCTGGCGGTGCGCTCCGGCACCTCCCGGGCAAGCCTCTACCGCCTCTTCCCCGGCAAGGCGGCGGTCTTCCGTGAGGTGGTGCGCGCCCGCGCCCCCTTCGTCCCGGTGGCCCACGCCCTCGCCGAGCACGCCGGGGAGCCGCCCGAGTCGGTGATGCCCGCGCTCGCCCGGGCCGCCCTGACCAGCGCCAATGGTCAGGCGGGGCTGCTCCGGACCCTGCTCTTCGAGGTCTCCGGGCCGGGGGTCGATGCCGAGCTGGCACGCGAGCTCGCCATCGGCGACACCATCGCGCCGCTCGCCGCCTACGTCGCCGGTCAGATGGCCGAGGGCCGGCTGCGACGGATGGATCCGCTGCTCGCCCTGCTCGCCTTCGTGGGACCGCTGGTGATGCACCTGCTCACCCGCGACGCCATGGGGCGCGCGCTCGGGCTTGACGCCCCCCTCGAGGTGGTGGCCGACGCGCTGGCCGAGACCTGGCTGCGGGCGATGGCCCCGGAGGCACGACCGTGAACGCCACCGGCACCGCCGTGCGCGTCGAGGGACTGGTCAAGTCCTTCGGCGCGGTGCGGGCCCTGGACGGCGCCTCGCTGAGCGTCGGCACCGGGGAGATCTACGGCCTGCTCGGGCCCAACGGCGCGGGCAAGACCACCCTGATCCGATCGCTCGTGGGACTCGTCGTGGGCGATCGGGGCAGCGTGGAGGTCCTGGGCCGGCGCCTGCCGGACCGCGCCGTGCTGGCCGAGATCGGCTACATGCCCCAGGCCCCGGCCCTCTACGCCGACCTCACGGTGGAGGAGAACGTCCGCTTCTTCGCGGCCATCCACGGTCTCGAGGGAGGCCGGGCGCGGCCGCAGGTCGCCGAGGCGCTGCAGCTGGTCGACCTCTCGGCGAGGCGGGGCTCGGTGGTGGCGACCCTGAGCGGGGGGATGCGCCAGCGGGTCTCCCTCGCATGCGCCCTGGTCCACCGACCGCGGCTGCTCCTCCTCGACGAGCCCACGGTCGGTGTCGACCCCCAGCTCCGCGCCGAGCTCTGGCAGCGCTTCGCCGAGATGTCCGCGGAGGGCGTGACCATCGTCGTCTCCAGCCACGTGATGGACGAGGCCGAGCGCTGCCGGCGGCTGGGCCTGCTCCGTTTCGGACGGCTGCTCGCCGAGGGCAGCGCCGGCGAGCTGCGCCGGCTGGCCGGCGTCACGCGACTCGAGGACGCCTTCCTCGCCCTCTCGGAGGGCGGACGGTGAGCCTCCTCCGCACCGCCGCCATCGCCCGTCGGATCCTCCAGGGATTCCGCCACGACCGGAGGACGCTGGTGCTCCTCTTCGTGGCGCCCCTGATCATCCTCGGCCTCTTCTACTTCCTCATCCGCGGCGGGTCCGAGGTCCCCTCGGTGGATGTCGTCAACCTCGATCAGGGCGGGCTCGGGACCGTCCTCGCCTCCCATCTCCAGGCATCGGCGCAGATCGCGGTCAGCGTGACCGACCTGGATCAGGCCCGGAGCGACCTCTCGTCCGATCGGGTCGCCGCCTACATCCTGCTCCCGTCCAACCTCACCGCCACCGTCTCCGAGGGCGGGACGGCCGCGCCGGAGGTGCACCTCGAGGGGACCCAGCCCGGCCTCACCCAGCCGGTCCTGGCCGCGCTCGACCAATCCGAGGCCAGCCTGCTGGGCAGCATCGGGGCCCAGGGCGGTGTCCACCTGCCCACCCTCCGTCCCCACCTCACCTACCTCCACGGCGGCGCGGGGCTCGACACCCTCGACTACTTCGGGGGCGCCTTCGTGGGGTTGGTGGTCTTCCTGCTGGTGTTCGTGGTCACCATCATCGCCTTCCTCCGCGAGCGCAGCCAGGGCACGCTGGAGCGGCTGATGGCCAGCCCGCTGCGGCGCTCCGAGATCGTGACCGGCTACATGGCGGGATTCACGGTGGTGGCGGCGCTGCAGGCGGTCGAGGTCGCCCTCTTCACCCTCTACGCCCTCCACGTCCACGACCAGGGCAACGTCGTCCTGGTGGTGCTGATGACCCTGCTGCTCGCCATGGTCGCCGTCAACCTCGGGATCTTCCTCAGCATGTTCGCGACCACCGAGTTCCAGGCCGTCCAGTTCATCCCGCTGGCGATCGTGCCCCAGGTGCTGCTGAGCGGGATCGTCTTCCCGGTCAGCACCGAGCCCGGATGGCTGCAGGTGGTGTCGAATCTGCTGCCCCTCACCTACGGCGTGGATGGTCTTCGCGACGTGATGCTGAAGGGCAACGGGCTGACCTCGGGGGCGCTCCTGCTCGACATCGGGGTGGTGGCGGCCTTCGCCGTCGCCCTGGTGGTGGCGGCGACGGCGACGCTCCGGCGCCGCGTCGCCTAGCGCATCGACGGCCCCAACTCCTCCGGGACCGCACCGAACGACCGGCCGCTGACGAGGCTGATGTCAACGGCCACGAGCCGCGCCGGCTCGCCGTGCAGGAAGGGCAGGTCGTCGGGCAGGAGTTGGAGGGCAGCCGCCTGCACGGCCGGATCGGTGACCTCGGATGCCACCCCCTGGACCAGGACGCTCCAACCCCAGGCGCCGCAGGGATCGTGGCGGTCGGCCTCGAAGGCCACCACCGAACGGCGGGTCGCGGCGGTGAGCTTGCTGCCCGGGGCCGTGCGGAAGACCACCCTCCCGCCGATCACGGCGTACCTGACCGGGAGGATCACCGGCAGCGCCCGCAGGCTCACCCCGACCCGGCCGAGGCCGGCGGTGGCGAGGAGCTCGAGGCAGCGGGCGCGCGACAGCTCACGGAGAGCGGCGGCGGGGGTGACCATCACCACCTAGCATCGACACCCGCCACGCGGCGGGGCTAGGGGCAGTCGCCTCCGTCATCCCGGGTCTTTCGGCCCTATGCAAGCTGGAACCCGGGGGTCGATCGGCCCGTCGCGTCGAGGCCGTGAGCCCACTGCGGTGACCACCTTCGGACCCTGGCGGTGCCACCCTCGCGGGTCGACGATGCGTCCATGGCACACCTGGTGCGCAGCCTCGACAACGTGGCCTGGGCCCTCCTCACCGCGCTGCTGGTGATCGTCGCGGTGGCGGTGCTCGGCTTCCTCTTCCTGGCCGCGATCTGAGCCCAGCCCTCGGCGGGACCCCGGTCAGTGCTGGCCCAGGCGCCGGCCGGTGACCTCCTGGATGGTGATCCGCACCCACCGCTCGGGGGACCGGGCCGCCCAGGAGCGGAGGGGACCGCGCCGGAGCGCCTCGACCTCGCCGGGATCGGTGACCACCTCAGCCGGGCCGCGCACCACCACACTCCAGCCGGAGCGTTCCAGGGGATGGCTCTCGTCGACCTCGAAGACCACCTCAGAAGCCTCAGCGACCGCGCTCAGCGTCGTGCCCTCGGCGGTGCAGAAGACCACGGCCTCCTCGTCCGCCAGGTAGTTGACGGGCAGCACCATCGGCCGGCCGTCGACAACGAAGCCGAGCCTGCCGACGAAGGAGTGGTACTGGAGGAACTCGAGACACTCCTTGCGACTGAGGTTGTGCAGCGGTCTCTGGCTGGGGGTCATCGGCTCCTCCTATGCATGGCTCCGGCTGTGCCAACACCATAGCGAGAATGCGGGCCTGGCGGCGGCGGTCCCGATGCCATCCGGTGGCGGGCGGGAGGACGTTCGGGCCTCCCGCTCCCGGTCGATGGCCCCTTGGCCGGCATCGCGCCCCCTAGACTTCGCGTGATGCCCGAGGTCGACCGGTCCTCTCGTCTGCTCGACGCTGTCGTCGCGCTCTCCGCCGATCTGAGCCTCCCCAACGTCCTGCGGCGGATCGTCGAGGCCGCGGCGGAGGTCAGCGGGGCGGCTTACGGCGCCCTCGGCGTGATCGGACCGGAGCAGGCCGGTCTGGAGGGCGGCCTGGTCGAGTTCATCACCACCGGCCTCGACGCCAAGGCGATCCGGGCCATCGGGGACCTCCCCCATGGCCGGGGGATCCTGGGCCTGCTGATCACCGACCCGAAGCCTCAGCGGATCCGCGACATCGGGGCCCACCCGGCCTCGTCGGGCTTCCCGCCCCATCACCCGCCGATGCGATCGTTCCTCGGGGTGCCCATCCGGGTCCGCGACGAGGTCTTCGGCAATCTCTACCTCACCGAGAAGCGGGACGCCGCCGAGTTCACCGAGGCCGACGAGGAGCTGGTGGTGGCGCTCGCCGGCGCGGCCGGGGTGGCCATCGAGAACGCCCGGCTGCACCAGCGGCTCGAGCAGATGGCCGTGCTCGGCGAGCGGGAGCGGATCGCCCGCGACCTGCATGACACGGTGATCCAGCGGCTCTTCGCCACCGGACTGGGCCTCCAGGGGCTGGTCGGCCGGATCGAGGGGGCCGACCTCCGGGAGCGTCTCCAGCAGGCGGTCGACGAGCTCGACGAGACCATCAGAGAGATCCGGATCAGCATCTTCGACCTGGAGGCCCGCGACCTCAGCAAGGATGGCCTGCGCGCCCGGATCCTCTCCCTGGCGAGCGAGGTCTCGCCCACCCTCGGCTTCGAGCCGAGGGTGCACCTGGAAGGTCCGCTCGACGCCGCCACCGACTCCGCGACGCGGGACGAGCTGCTCAAGACGATGCGCGAGGCGCTCTCCAACGTCGCCAAGCACGCTGCGGCGAGCAGCGTCGACGTCCGGCTCAGCGCCAGCGCCGGGACCATCACGCTGCGCGTCGCCGACAACGGCGTGGGGATCGCCCCGGGGGCGGTGCGCGGTCACGGGCTCGACAACATGGAGGCGCGGGCCGAGGCCCTCGGTGGCGTCTGCGAGTTCACCGGCCGTCCCGGGGGCGGCACCGTGGTCAGTTGGCGGGTGCCGTCCTCACCCTAGCGGGCGGCTGCCGCACGCGACGTGCGATGCGAGGTCGGGAGGGGCCGCGAACTCCGGATACCCCTGCCTCCAGCGCTTCCGAGGCTGGAGCGGCATCACGGGTCCGGGCCCCTCGCCTGACCTGACCTCACCATGATGCCCGCCTGATCCGGAGCCGCACCGGAGGCGAAGGTCACTGATCGTCCCAGGACGGGGCCCACGGCAATTAGGGCCGCGCGTCATTTTGTCTGATGACCCCTGGCCCTGGATGGCACCTCGTGAAGACCCCAGCATGGAGGCAGTTAGACCTGACCACCCAAAACGGGAGAGAGAAACCATGAGCAAGGCACTTCGCTGGCGAGTCCTCGTCCTCCAGGCAGGGCTCATCGTCATCCTCGGCTGCGCCGCCGGATTCGCCCTCTGGGCCTCCAACTACGTCCAGAGCTCGGTCACCACCCAGCTCGCGGCCCAGAACATCACCTTCCCCGCGGCCAACAGCCCGGAGATCACGGCCCTTCCCGCCGTCGACGCCGCCGCCATGCGTCAGTACGCGGGTGAGCAGATGACCACCGGCGCGCAGGCCGAGGTCTGGGCCAACAACTTCATCAAGGTCCACCTGAGCAAGATGCCGACCTACGACGCGGCCAGCACGATCGCTCGGGCCAACCCCAGCAGCACGGCTGACGCCGCGGTTGTCACCACCGTCTTCGAGGGCACGATGCTTCGCGGCACCCTGCTCAACGCATACGGCTGGTGGACGGTCGGGACCTACACCGGGTTCGCCGGCATCGGCCTGGCGATCGCCTCCTTCGCGGTCCTGCTCACCTTCGTCTTCGAGATCGTCCGCTGGCGGGCCGACGCCCGCGCGACCACCCCCGCCAGGGACCTCGCCCCCGCGTACGGTGCGGCGGGCTCGGTGCCGGCGGTCGGCATCGCCCAGATGACAAGGCACGATAGCTGAACCCCACCCACGAAGAGGCCCGCCGGTTGCACCGGCGGGCCTTTTTCATGCCCGCGCATCGGCCTGAACGAGAGGAGGGAGCGCGGCATCGTCACGCGGCGGCAGGTTCGTCCTTCAACGTCGGAGGCAGGTAGCGCCGCGAGGGAGCGCACATCCCGTTATCGGGGGGCAGCGTCCTAGTCGTTCAGAGCAAGGAGACGAGGAGCACGGCGAGGGAGTGCGCTGACGTCCGTGACCGAGCCGGCGGACGAGGCGACGCAGCTATGGACGGCTCAGGGCGACGCTCAGGCGGCGGGGTTGAAGTGTCGCCACTCCCCCGCCCCCGGCTCGTCGTCGTCGATCTCGACGTCCTCCGGGAGCTCGGTCCGCCAGGGAAGCATCAGGTCGAAGACGATCTCCTGGATGGTCCAGAGCATGTCCATGATCTCGGTGATCTTGACGTGCCGCCGGGCCAGGGTCTCGTCAACCAGCCGGCAGGCGGTGTCGTCGCCGGTCAGCCGGACCGCCTTGCGCGCGAACGTGAAGACCCGCTGGGCGCGCAGGGCGACATCCGGCGGAACCTCCTTCATGCCCTGGAGGTGCGTCTCCTCGCAGAGCTCGATGGCAGAATCCACCCGCTCCACAAGTCGACGAAGCCGCGTCCGCTCGACCACCTCGAGGTGGTGACGACGACGGGCGCGGTGAACCTCCTGGGTAGCGTTCTCAATGAGCAATGGGTCTCTCCACCTGTGGCGAGCCGCGACACCCGCCGCCTCGCGGTTGCAGCCATAGGCTATCGGTATGTGTCGTTGACATCAACAGCCACTATGGTGTCAGATTGATGCATGGATCGCATCAACGCGGATCTTCTGAGAACTTTCATCGAAGTGGCTCGCCTGGAGCATCTGGGGCGTGCGGCCGATGCACTTCAGAGTGACCAGTCCACCGTGAGCCGGAAGATCGCCCGTCTGGAGCATGAGGTTGGAGTGCCGCTCTTCGAAAGGATCGGACGCTCCATACGGCTGACCAAGGCCGGGCAGCGTTTCGTGGGACGGGCGGAGCGCATCCTCAGCGAGCTGCGGGACGCGGTGGCGGAGGCGGCCGGCACAGTCTCGGCCGAGACCGGGGAGGTCCACCTCGGGTTCCTTCACACCGTGGGTGCGCGATGGCTGCCGGAGCGGCTCGCCCGGTTCCTCGAGCAGTACCCGGGGGTGCGCTTCACCCTCGAGGAGGGCACCAGTGGCGAGGTGGTGGCCGGCCTCCTCGACGGCCGCTTCGACCTCGGCATCCTGGGACCGCCCCCTCCCAACACTCCGGAGATCGAGCTGGTGCCCCTCTTCCGCGAGCGCATCTCGGTGGTCGTGCCGCTCCAGCACCGCCTGGTCGGGCGCGCCTCGGTCACCCTGCGCGACCTCGCCCCGGAACCACTGATCCTGCCCCGATCCCGCACCGGTCTCCGGCGGGTCATCGACGACGCCTTCGCCCGCCAGGGCCTGAGCGAGCGCGTCGCCTACGAGGGCGACGACTTCGCGATCGTGCAGGGACTGGTCGAGGCGGGTCTCGGGATCTCGCTGCTGCCGATGCCCCTGCCCACCCCGTCGACACAGGTGGTGGTCATCCCGCTCCGCGAGCCCCCGATCGCCCGCACCATGGCGATCGCCTGGGATCGCCGCCGGACCCTGCCGCCGGCGGCTCAGCTCTTCTGCCGCCGGATCGTCGAGCAGGTGGGCGAGCCCCTCCGGCGCACGGCGACCGCATAGGGCCTCGGCGACCACGCCACCGCCGACCGCTGCGGGCGGGGTGGCGACCTGGCTCCGTCGGGTCCGCCGTCTGAACCGATCGGCGGCGCCGGCCGCTCAGGGAGCGAGCCGGTTGAGGTCCCGCGGAAAGAGGGTGGTCTCGCGCACGTTGGGGGCGTCCACCAGCTGGGCCACCCACCGTTCGAGCCCGATCGCGAAGCCGCCATGGGGTGGCATCCCGTGCTTGAAGGCCATCAGGTACGAGGCGTAGTTGGCGGGGTCCTCGCCCCGGCTGACCAGCGCGTCGACGTAATCCTGGTAACGGTGGAGCCGCTGGCCACCGGTGACCAGCTCCATCCCGCGGAAGAGGAGGTCGAAGCCGGCCGCGAAACCCGGCCGCTCCGGATCGGGGTGGGTGTAGAAGGGCCGCTTGCTCATCGGGAAGCCGCGGACGAAGAGGAAATCGGAGCCGTGCTCGCGCCGCGCCCACTCGCCGAGCCAGCGCTCGTTGGCCGGCGAGAGGTCGGGCTCGTTGCTCAGATCCTCCCCGGTGGCGGCGGTGATCATCGCCTGGGCGTCCAGGAAGTGCACGTCGGGGATCGGCCGGGGCACCCCGGGCAGCTGGAGGCCGAGCAGAGCCAGGGCACCCGGCGCCTCCCGCTCGATGCCGTTCAGCATGGCGGCGATGGTGTCGGTGAGCACCGCCATCACCGTGAACTCGTTCTCGATGAAACCGACCTCGGCGTCGAGGGAGACGTACTCGTTGATGTGACGGGCGGTGTCGTGGGGCTCGGCCCGGAAGACCGGGCCGACCTCGAAGACGCGCTCGAAGACGCCGACCATGACCTGCTTGTAGAACTGGGGGCTCTGGGCCAGGTAGGCGGTCTTTCCGAAGTAGTCCAGGGCGAAGGTGGTGGCCCCGGACTCGGTGGCCGAGCCGACGATCTTGGGGGTCTGGATCTCGGTGAAACCGAGGTCGCGGAGCCCGGTCCGGAACCCGGACATCGAGGCCGCCTGGAGGGCGAAGTAGGCACGCCGGCGGGGGTGGCGGAGCGCCACCGGGGCGTTGTCGAGGATGGTCGGCAGCTGGGCCTTGATCACCGGACGGTAGAGGTCGAACGGCGGGGCCTCGTCGGCCTCCGAGATCACGGTCACCGCGGGTTCGTGAAGCTCGACCCCCCCGGGAGCCTGCGGCTCGGCGGCCACCACCCCGGTGACGGCGATCACCGACTCGTGCACCAGGCCGGCCAGTCGCTCCACCAGCGCGGGGTCCTGGACGACCACCTGGGCGGTCCCGTGCGCGTCCCGGAGGATGAGGAAGCTGACCCCTGCGAGACGGCGGAGCCGGTGGAGCCAGCCCATCAGCTGCACCCGCTCGCCAACCCGCGCGGTCAGGTCGTCGGTCCAGATGCGGTCGGTGAGGTGGGGGATCACGGCGAACTCCGGCTGGGTGGAGAGATCGGTGCGACTGGCGGTCGATTCTAGCTGGGGCCGACGTAGTGAAGGGCGAGAGCCACAAGGCTCGCGCTCGGAGCGGCCCGGGTGGACGGCGGGCCGGGGAGGTGCCGCCACCGTAGACTGAGCGACCAGTCATGGTCGCAGCCCTCTTCGCCGTCGCCGCCCTCCTGATAGTGGGCACCGTCGCCCTGGTGCTCGTGGTCCGCAGCCGGGCGGCGGCACGCCCGGTGGCCGCGCCACCCCCCAGCCTGACCCAGGTGCGCACCGAGGCGGCCGCCATCGTGGGTGCGGCCCGGACCGAGGCGCTCGCGGTCCGCGAGGCCGTCGCCGAGGAGGTCGGGATCCGCCGGGCCGCCCTGGAGGCCGGGGAGGCGGCGCTGGCCGAGCGCGAGCGCACCTGGCGCGACCGGCGGGCCATCTTCGACGAGCGCCGCTTCACCCACCGCAAACGTCGCGAGGAGATCGAGGCTCGCGCCGCCGAGGTCGAGGTCGCCCGGGTCGAGGTGCGCCGCACCATCGCCGAGCGGGCCGCCGCCGACCTGGAGACCGCTCAGCGCATGGTGCTGGAGAAGCTGGACGCGGAATTGGAGGCGGAACGGTCGGAGCGGGTGGCCCAGCTGGTGGCCGATCGCGCCGGCGAGCCCGAGGCCACCGCCCGGACCCTGCTGGTCGAAGCGGTGGAGCGGCAGTCCGAGAGCCACGTCGACAGCGCCCCTCGGCTCTCACCGATCGATCTGGACGGGCTCGACGAGGCGCGCCGCGAGCGGATCCTCACCGCCCTCCAGGTGGTGGCGGAGTCCACCGGGACCGACCTCGGGGTCGACAACGAGCGGGGTCAGGCGACGCTCCGCGGTCTCGACCCGGTGGGCCGGGAGATCGCCCGTCAGGCGTCGCTCGAGGTGCTGGACCGGAGCGTCCAGGCGGCGGACGTGGCGCCACTGGTGGTGCGCACCCGTCGGCGGCTCTCCACCACCATCGCCGAGCTCGGGGAGCGCGCCCTCTGGGAGATGGCGATGGAGGGGCGTCCCGAGCTCGCCGAGCTGCTCGGGGTCCTCCACTACCGCTTCTCGTACGGGCAGAACGCGCTGCTGCACTGCAAGGAGACCGGCTACCTCTGCGGCGTGCTGGCCGCGGAGCTGGGCCTGCCCCAGGCGTCGGCGCGCGAGGCGGGGACCCTCCACGACATCGGCAAGGCGGTGGACCACGACGTCGAGGGGTCGCACGCGATCATCGGCGGCGAGCTGCTGCTGGTGATGGGAACCGACCCGGCGATCGCCCACGCGGTCAAGGCGCACCACTTCGACGTCGAGCCCTCCTCCGATCTGGCCATGCTCACCATCTGCGCCGACGCCATCTCGGCCTCCCGGCCCGGGGCACGCCGCGACACCCTCGCCGCCTATCTCGCCCGGCTCGAGCAGCTTCAGGGCATCGCCACCCGGCACTCCCAGGTGGAGCGGGCATTCCCGCTGCAGGCCGGACGCGAGGTCCGGATCTTCGTCAGGGCCGGCCAGGTGGCGGACCTTGAGATGCCCGCCCTGACCGGCGAGATCGCCCGGGAGATCGAGAGCGAGATGCAGTACCCCGGGGTGATCAAGGTCACCCTGATTCGCGAGACCCAGGCCATCGCCACCGCCCCGGTGCAGGTCGGGCGCAGCGTGGAGCCGCTGGAGCCGGTCCTTGCGGGGGCTGCCAACAAACGACGGCGCCGCAAGCGGAAGCGCAAGGGCAACGGGGACGGCGAGCCCGCCGGCGTCTCCGACACCGCCGGCCCTGCTGGCGTCGAGTAACCGGGACGGCCGCCTCACGGCCGTTGGTCAGGAGGCCGCTGCCGAGCTCCCCCCCGCGAGGAAGGAGAGGATCACCTCGGCGGTGAGCCCCGGAGCCTCGTGGAAGAAGAGGTGGCCGCACCCGTCGAACCAGTAGCGGCGGGCTCCCGGGATGAGCTTGGTGAGGGTCTCCGCGTTGGCCAGTGGGACCAGCACGTCGTCGGTGCCGTGGAGGACCAGGCTCGGGACCGCGATCTCCCCCAGACGGCCGCTGACGTCGGCGTCTCGCGAGGAGCGGAACTGCGCGGTGAAGGCCCGACCCGGGATCGGGTGCGACGCCCGGTTGGCGACCTCCTCCGCGATGAACTCGGGATGGTCGCGCTGGAAGCGACGGGAGTAGAGGACGGTGCAGGCGAGCCGGTAGGCCTCCGCCGGGGTGGCCGCGCCGCGCCCGAGCAGTGCCGCCGTCGCCTCCGGTGCCGCCGGCACGGCCGCATGACGCCCGGGACCGGTCGCGGCCAGGACCAGGCGGGTCACCCGGCCCGGGTGGAGGACGGCGACGTGCTCGGCGGTCAGCCCTCCCATCGAGGCTCCGAAGAGCTGGAAGCCCGGGGCCCCGGCGGCCATCGCCACCGCGACGCAGTCCGCCGCCAGCCGGGACATCGGGTAGGGCCCGCCGGGCACATCGGAGTCCCCCACACCCCGGGGGTCGTAGACGACCACCCGGTGGCGCCGGGACAGCGCCGGGATGATCGGCGCGTAGACGCGGCGGGTGGCCCCCAGACCGGGGATCATCAGCAGGGGCTCGCCCTCACCGTGAACGCTGAACGCGAGCCGAACCCCGTCGTCGGTGACCACGAACCGGTCGAGGCTCGGCTCCGTCACGGCACCGGATCCTAGGTCACCGCACCGGCTGGGCGTCGGCGGGTGGCCGGCGGCGGCTGCTCGCGGCGGCCGGCCCACCTCGGGCCGGCCGCAGGCGGCGCGGACGCGCCACCATTGGCCGATGCCACGCCTCTTCGTCACCCGGGAGCAGATCAGCGATGGCGCCCTGGTCATCGGCGGTGAGCCCGGCCGGCATCTCGCCGGGGCGCTGCGCACCCGCCCCGGGGAGCTGATCGTGGTCGTCGACGACGCCGATCAGGAGCACGGCGTCCGAGTCCTCTCGGTGGGGCCGGAGCGGGTGACCGGAGCGATCGTCTGGTCCCGGCGGGCATCGGGTGAGCCGCAGCTCCACCTCGAGGTCGTGCACGCGCTCATCCGCGAGATGGATGAGGTGGTCACCGCCCTCGCCGAGGCGGGCGCCGCGGTGATCCGCCCGATCGTGGCCGAGCGCAGCGTCAGCCGTCCCGACCCGGAGCGGGCGGCGGGCCGGGTCCGGCACTGGGGCGAGATCGCGCGCCAGGCCGCCGAGCTGGCCCATCGCGCCAGGGTCCCCGCGATCGAGCCGGTGGGCGACCTGGGGAGCGCCTTGGCGGAGCTGCCGGAGGGCTCGCGCGTCCTCGCCTGCGTGGTGGGCGCTCCGACGCCTCTGGCCCGGCTGGAGATCGATCCGGGCCGGCCCACGGTGGTGGTGATCGGACCCGAGGGCGGGCTGGCCTCCGCCGAGACCGATCGGCTCCGCACCGCGGGGGCGGAGCCGGTGCACCTCGGACCCCGGGTGCTTCCGGCGCGCCGAGCCGCCGCCTTCGCGGCGGCCCTGCTCCTGGCACGTGCCGGGGACCTCGACGACTCTCTCCCGGCGACACCGTCGCCATGATCACCCGCATCCCCCTTGCGGGGGCCACCGCGCCCCAGCACGCTCCGGTGCCGGCACCGGCCGGGGCACCGGCCGGGGCACCGCTCCGGGTCGCGCTCAGCACCCTGGGCTGCAAGGTCAATTACGCGGAGATGGCCGACCTCGCCGGCGCGCTCGCGGGCCTCGGCTGCGAGGTGGTCCCCGAGGACGAGCCGGCGGACGTGCGCGTTCTCAACTCGTGCGGGGTGACGCTCCAGGCGGACGCCACCACCCGTCAGCGGCTCCAGCGGCTGCGTCGCCAGGACCCGAGCTGCCACCTCATCCTCACCGGCTGCTCGGTGGACGCCAACCCCGAGCGCTACCTGGCCACGGGAGAAGGCGGGCGACCGGTGGTCCCCCACCTGGACGCCGTGTTCGCCAACGCCGAGAAGGGCCGCATCGCGGACCACGTCGCCGCGCTCGCCGCCCGGGTCGGAGCCACACCGCGGTCGGTGGCCCCCGCGGGGCTGCGCAGCCGCGCCTTCCTCAAGGTCCAGGACGGCTGCGACCACCGCTGCACCTACTGCGTGGTGTGGCGCACGCGCGGCGCATCGACCAGCGTGCCCGCCGAGGTGGTGGTCGCCCGGGCGCGCGCCGCCGCGGAGGCCGGGCACGCCGAGCTGGTGCTCACCGGTGTCGATCTCGGCAGCTACGGCCGTGACCGGGGATCCGACCTGGCCGGCCTGGTGAGGAGCCTGCTGGACAGTCTCGACGCCGGCGTCCGGCTCCGTCTCAGCAGCGTGAACGCCAACGACATCTCCGAGCGCCTGATCGCCCTGAACCGCGACCCGCGGCTCTGCGCCCACTGGCACATCCCGCTGCAGAGCGGCAGCGACCGCGTGCTCCGGGCCATGCACCGCGGATACCGCCGCCAGCGCTACCTCCGGGTGGTCGAGGGCCTGCGCAACCGGGACCCGGACACCGAGCTGACCACCGACGTGATGGTGGGCTTACCGGGAGAGACCGAGGCGGACCACCAGGCCACCCTCAGCCTGGTCGCGGAGGTGGGCTTCCTCGGCTGCCATGTCTTCCGGTATTCGCGCCGTCCCGGCACCGCCGCGGTCGAGCTGGTGGAGGGTGTCGACACCGTGACCGCGCGCCGGCGCAGCGCAGAGATCCGGGCGGCGGCCGCCGCCACCGCGCGCGACCGGCGCCGGCGCGCCGTCAACGCCCGCCACGGGGTGGTGTGGGATCGCCTGTCGGGCCAGGAGGCCCACGGGCTCAGCGCGGGGTATCACGAGGTGGTAGCCGTCCCCGACCGGGCAACCCGCGTGGGAGGTCTGCAGACGGTCCTGGTCACCGGGGTCGAGGGGGATCACCTGCGGGGCGAGATCGTCCCGGCAGCGGCGGACGCGGTCTGATGCGGGTCGCCGTCGTCGTGCACCCCAGGGCGAGGCGTGAGGCGCTGCGATGGGACGGCCGCGAGCTCTCGCTCTGGATCACCCAGCCTCCGGTCGAGGGTGCTGCCAACGAAGCCGCCCGCCGCCTGGTCGCCGAGTGGCTCGACGTCGCGCCGTCGCACGTCCGGCTGGTCGGCGGCCACCGGAACGCCCACAAGCTGTTCGAGGTCGAGGGGGCCCGCGGGCTGCCCACCTGATGGCGACGGTGTGCTCCGCCGGCACGCGCCCAACCCCGCAGGCGGTGCTCCCGGCCCGCTGCTCCGCCCGACGCGCTGAAACCTCGGAGGTGGTGCTGCCGGCCGGCTGCCCGCCTGACGCGCCGATCCCTGCAGACGGACCGGTGGCGGTGGCACACTGGTGATCACCAGCGGTGCCTCCACGGCCCGCCGGGGAGGGGCCGACCTGATTCGCTCGGTTGGCGCAAGCCGTGACTTGCCGGCAGGGCCCCGTGACCATCGTGGCGGGGTCGCATGACCAGGTGGGTGCGCGCCCTCGGCGTGGTGGGAGCGGCGGCGCTCTCGATCACGACCGCGGCGTCGCTCCGGCCACCGGCGGCCGCGGCCTCGGTCAGGGCCGCCGTCCAATCCGCCGCCAGCCCCGTCTCGCCCACCGCCGCGCCGGCCCGGGCCGATTGCACGACCCCCACCCCGCGGCCCGCTCGGCACCGGCCGACACCGCGCGCGCAGCCCACCCCCCGGGCCACGGCGCGGGCGGCCGTGGCCGCGACGCGATCCTCGCCGGCCGCCTCCGCGACCCCGACCGCGGTCACCGCGGCGGTGCCCGCCCCCACCGCGCCACCCCCCGCGGCCACGATGCCCGCGATAGCGGAGGTCCCGGCGCCCGGGCTGGTCGTCCCCGCTGTGGCGCCCAGCCCCCAGCCCGTGTCGGCGGTGGTGCTGCTGGCCGGTCTGGTCGTGATGGTGGCGCTGCTCCTGGTGGTCTTCGCCGATCGTCTGGTGGGGTCGCGGCGGCGGCCACCGCAGCTGTGAGCTCGCACGAGCTGCTCGGGCGCGGTTCGCGCCCGGAGCGCTCCCAGGACCGCGAACCACCGTCGCCGCCGTCGCGGCCCCCGGCCCCCTACCCGCCCCCGCCGCCCCCGCCGCCGGCGGCGCAGCGGGATGAGGAGCGTGGAGGCGGGATCCGGCGCCGGCGCACCGCCGTGCTGCTGGCGGTGATCGGGCTCACCCCGCTGGTCGCAGTGGCGCTGCTGACCACGGCCATCGGCGGCTCCGCCATCACCGGCCAGGTCAACGCGCGGCTGTCGGGGGCCAGCAGGCAGGCGGGCGCCTATCTCGAGCAGCTGATCACCGATCGGGTCGCAGCCCTCGACGCGGTGGCCGACCGGCTCCCGGTGCTGGCCACCGCCGAGCGCAGCTCGTCGGCCGATCCGGCGACCGCGAGCGCGGACCTCACCGCGCTCATGCACGCGGAGACGGCGTGCAGGGGGGTCGTCCTGACCGATGCCGCAGGCGTGACCGTGCTCCAGGCCGGGCCTCAGGATCCGCTGTCCGCGCTTCCCTCCGGCTGGGGCGCCAGCGCTCTTCGCGCCGGCTTCCTCGCCGCCGCGGTACCCGGGTCGTTCACGGCGCCGGCGGTGGCGGTGGCCGTCCCGGTGCTCGAGGGCGGCGGCGCCGCCGGCGGCTTCCTGGTGGAGGAGTACGCGCTCTCCGTCGCGGTCGCGTCGCTCGAATCCTTCGCCGGCTCCCAGGGGATGGGGATCCTGGTGCTGGACGGGGGCGGAGGCCTGGTGATGGGGGTCGCAGCGTCGGGCTCGAGCGGCGCCCGTCTGATCACCGCCTGGACCGCGCAGCCGGCGCTCACCTCGCCGGCGGACCTCGCGCTCAGGAGCCGGAGCGTGGAGCTGGACGACGGCGGCTCGAACGGGCCGTCCGCATACAGTGCGGTGGCCGGCACGCCCTGGGTGATCCGCGCCGCCCTGCCCAGCTCGGCCCTCGCCGCGGTGTCCAACCTGCGCATCGCGGTGTTCAGCATCTGCGGCGCTCTCGCACTCCTCTTCCTGGCCGCGGTCAACATGGTCAACCGCCAGCTGCACCGGCAGGAGCAGACCGAGGCGGCGCTGATCGTGCAGTCGGCGGTCATGGAGCACGCGGCCATGCACGACCCGCTGACCGGCCTCCCCAACCGCCTCCTCTTCAACGACCGCCTCCAGCACGGCATCTCCAACGCCCGTCGATCAGGTCGCCCGCTGGCGCTCTTCGTGCTCGACATCGATGGGTTCAAGGCCCTCAACGACGCCCTGGGGCACAGCGCCGGTGACACCGTCCTCAAGGAGACGGCCACCCGGCTGCAGGCCTCGGTCCGCGTCTCGGACACGGTCGCCCGATTGGGCGGCGACGAGTTCGTGATCGTGGCCGTCGACGCCGATCCCGCCGACGCCGAGCTGATCGCTGCCAAGGTCCGGCAGCGCATGGAGGAGCCGATGCTGGTTGACGAGCGGCTGATCCCGGTGGGCCTGAGCGTCGGCCTGGCGGCGTTCCCCGAGGATGGCGGCGAGCCATCCCAGCTGCTCCGCCGCGCCGACACCGCCATGTACCGGGAGAAGCGGGCGAGAAAGGCCGCCTCCGGCTGAAGGGTGGGGGCCGAAGGCGGCCGTGGAGAGGGCGGTCGGGGCTCAGCCGGCGGCCGGCTGCCCGACCCGCGCGGTCGCGGCGGTGACCGGTATCCGCTTGGGCTGCGGCTTGGCGACGCGGGGCACGCTGATGGTCAGCACCCCGCGATCGAAGCCGGCGGTGATGCCGTCGGGCTGGATCTCGCCCGGGAGGCTGACCTGGCGGAAGACCGAGGCGAGCCTCCGCTCGCGGCGCAGATAGTCGCCCTCGGTGCGGTCACGCTCAGCGCGACGCTCGCCCCGGATGGTGAGGACGCCGTCGTCGTAGGTGACCTCGACCTCCTCCGGGCCGAACCCCGGCACCGACGCCTCGAGGACGTAGCCGCTCTCGGTCTGACGGATGTCGACCGGGAGGATCAGATGCTCGCCGCCGCCGTCGCGGGTCACCGGTTCGCCGAAAACCTGTTGGAACAGCTGATCCATCTGCTCGTGCAGGCTGGACAGCTCGCCCCATGGGCTCCATCGCACGATGGTCATCTCACATCCCTCCTTGCGATTCATGCGAGTGAGGAAGACTGAATCTGACTCATCTGTACCAGCCCGCCGGGAGGGTCTAAACCTGCGGCGGCGGGACGATCACACCGGGGCGACAGCCGGTCCGCAGCGGCGGCGAAGGGGAGTCGGGACGGTCACTCCGCGGGCGCGAAGAAGTCGCGCAGGTGGTCGAAGAAGCCGCGCCGGACCTCGACGGGCCTGCCGTCCCGGCCGCCCAGCTCCTCGTACAGCTTGCGATCCCTGGCCGAGACGTGGGCCGGAACCACCACCCTGACGATGCAGATCTGGTCGCCCCGCCGTCCGGTGCGGAGATGGGGCACGCCGTGGCCGGCGATCTTGATGACCCGCCCCGGCTGAGTTCCCGCCGCCAGGTCGACCACCGTCTCACCGTTGACGGTCGGCACCGTGATCCTGTCGCCGAGCACCGCCTGGGTGACCGTGACCGGAAGCTCGTAGACGAGGTCCTGGCCGCGCCGGATCAGCTGCGGATGGGGGGCGATCCGGAAGCTCAGGTAGAGATCGCCGTGAGGCCCGCCTCGCGGCCCGGCCTCGCCCTCGCCGCCCACCCGGACCTGCACGTCCGAGTCGACCCCGGCGGGGATGCTCACCTCGATGGTCTTGCGCCCCTCGACCAGGCCCCGGCCGCGGCAGCGCGTGCAGGGGTGGTCCACCAGCCGGCCCTCGCCGTGACAGCGCGGACAGGCGGTGACGTTGACCACCTGACCGAAGATGGACTGCATGGCCCGGCGCACCTGGCCACTGCCGCCGCAGTCGGGGCAGGTCGCCGGGGTGGTGCCGGGAGCCGCGCCGTTGCCCGCGCACTCGGGACAGGTGTCGGCGCGGGGCACCTCGACGGTGCGCTTGGCACCGAACACCGACTCCTCGAAGGTGATGTCCACCGCCATGCGCAGGTCGGCGCCACGCTGTGGGCCGGCCGCCCGGCCGGAGCGGCGGCCCCCACCGAAGAACATGTCGAAGAGGTCGAAGGCGGAGTCGAAGGAGAAGGGGCCGAAGTCGGGCATCTGCTGACCGGCGTGGCCGTAGGCGTCGTAGCGCTGGCGCTTCTGAGGATCGCTGAGCACCGAGTAGGCCTCACCGACCTCCTTGAAGCGCTCCTCCGCCCCCTTGTCGCCCTGGTTGCGATCGGGGTGGTATTCCATGGCGAGCTTGCGGTAGGCGCGCTTCAGGTCCTCGGGGCTGGCATTGCGCTGCACCCCCAGGACCTCGTAGTAGTCGCGCTTGACGGTCGCCATCAGGGTTGGGTCCCGGCAGCGCCCTCGCCGCCGCGACGCGGATGCGCCACCCGAACCAGGGCGGGCCGGAGCAGCCGGTCGTGGAGCCGGTAGCCGGGCTGCAGCTCCTCGATCACCGTGTCCTCGCTCACGGCATCGGATTCCTCTCCGCCGATCGCCTGGTGGACGGCGGGGTCGAAGGGCGAGCCGACGGTCTCGACCGGCTCGACCCCGACGGCGACCAGCGCCTGCTCGAACTGCGCGACCACCATCCGGAGGCCGTCCTGGAGCTGCTGGGCGCTGCCGTCCGCCCCTGCGTGGCCGATGGCGCGGCGCAGATTGTCGAGGACAGGGAGCATGGCCAGGGCGGCGTCCTCGGAGGCGTAGCGCGAGCGGTCGACCAGCTCCTGCGCCTTCCGCCGCCGGAAGTTCTCGAAATCGGCGGCGAGCCGGAGAAGCTGGTCGTTGCGCTCGGCGAGCTCCTGGCGCAGCGCCTCCGCCTCCAGGCCCGGCGGGGCGGCGCCCACCGTCGTCTCGGGATCGGCGACGCCGGAGGGGCGCCCACCGATGATCCCCTCGCTCTCGCCGCCCCCGGCGGACGGGGAGCCTGCTCCCTCCGGGGCGCCGGCCGCCGGCCGGGAGATCCCGCCGCCCGGGCGGGGACCGGGTCCGTGGCTCGATCCGCCGGGCACCGCCTCATGAGCGGAGGCGTGGATGGCCCTCCCATCGGCGGTCCGTCTGGGACGCTCGGTCATCCTCGGTCTCCTCTCTGCGCGGCCACGGTCAACTGAGTACCCGGGCCACGGCCTCACCAACCCGATCCGCGACGAACCGGACCCGGGGGGCAACCTGCGAATAGGGCATCCGGGTCGGGCCGAGCACGCCCACCGTGCCCCCACGGCCGTCGCCGGCCCGGTAGGTGGTCAGCACCAGGCTGCAGCCGTTGAGCTGGGAGATCCCGGACTCGGTGCCGATCACCACGGTGACCGGGGGGCCGGAGGGCGGCGCGGACTCGCCGCGTCCGGCCTGCCAGGCGGCGCCCTGACCCGGCCTGGAGCCCAGCCGGAGCCCCGGCGCACCTGCTCCCGGGGCCGCCTCCCGGCCGGTGGCCTGGACCTCGAAGGCGGCCGCCAGCAGCTCGCCGAGGACCCTCTCCTCCTCCACCAGCTCGAGCACCTGAGCAAGCCGCTGCACGTCGCCGAACTCGGGTTGGTGCAGGAGGTTGCGCACCCCGTCGTGGACGATCAGGGTGTCCTGCCGCGACTCGACGGAGCGGAGGTAGCTGGCGATGTCGGCGACGACCTCGGCGCGCAGGGAATGGGCCGGATCGGGGCCGCGGCTGTGCTCGATCTGGGTCCCGTCGAGGCCGACCAGCTCCTCGTTGAGCGCCCCGGCGATGCGGCTCAGCTCCTCCTGGTCGACGGTGCGGCTGAGGGCCATCGGGTGCTGCCGGATCAGGTTGCCGTCGAGCACCAGGATCAGGAGGGCATGGCCGGGGTCGAGTGACACGAGGTCGAGGTGCTTGACCGCGACGCTGCGGGCCTGGGGGCCGGTGACGATGCTGAGCGCGTCGACGGCCCTGGCGAGAACCTGGGCGGAGAGCTCGAGGATGCCCTCGATGTCGGCCGGCATCACGGCCAGGCGTGGTTCGAGCTGGCGGCGCACGCCACCGGGAAGCCCCTCCTCCTGCATCAGGAAGTCGACGTAGTACCGGTAGCCTCGATCACTCGGCACGCGGCCGGCGGAGGTGTGCGGCTGGAGGAGGTAGCCGACCTCGACCAGGGTGGCCAGCTCGTTGCGGATGGTGGCCGCCGACCAGCTCGCGAGGTGGAGGGCGAGGGCATGGGAGCCGACGGGCACCCCGGTGGCGGTGTAGTCGGCCACCACCGCCTCGAGGATCTGCTCCTTGCGGGCGTCGAGTGGGATCCAGCTCTCCATGGCTCTCCCGGACCGGCGGCCCCACCCGGGACCCACCTTAGCACTCGCTAGTCCTGAGTGCTAAATCCTAGCACCGGACCGACCGGGGAGCTCGCCGGCCCCGGCATCAGCGGGCGCCCGGGGGTCCGGGTGCGCAGCTCGCGGACCCAGTGCCGGCCCTCCCCGGCATGCGCGGAGTGGAGCAGGTCGAGCACCTCCTGCGCCTTCCAGCCCTCCATGGCGAGCACCGTGCTCCGGGAGAGTCCGGCCCGGAGGAGCTCGGCGACCACGGTTTCGGGCAGGGGCTCACGGCCTGGGGAGCCAGGATTATGGCGCATGATTGACGCAATCCTGAGGCAAGCGCCGCAGGCTTCGAAAGCCCCGCGGCGACACTGTGACCCGCCCGTCTTGCCCGGGCCTCCAGGCTCAGCGACGGCGTTACAGATGACCACAGCGCCGCCACGCGACCTGACGGTTCGGCCGGCCACGGAGCGGGGGCGGGAGCGTCCCGAGCGCTCAGACGACGAGCCGGCGGACCACCTCGTCGAGCACCTCCTGGCCCCGCGCGGTCGTCCCCACCCGGCCGTCGCGCCCCCAGAGCAGGCCCGCGTCGACCAGGTCGCCGGCCCGTCCGCGCCACGCCGGGGCGACCTCCAGACCCTCCGCGAGACGCAGCCCCAGCAGGAGCCGTTCCGCCTCGGCCTCGGCATCGCCGACCGCCTCCCACCCCTCGAACGGCAGCCCACCGGCCGGGCCCGTGGTGCGGGCGAGGTAGGCGGCCAGGCTGCGCCCGTGCCAGTAGCGGAGGGAGGCGGCCGCCGGCGCCGGGGGGAGGCCGAGCGCGGGCGCGAGGCCGGCCGGGAGGTGCCCGTGGGCACCCAGGCCGGCGGCGAGGTAGTGGCCGCGCCTCCAGTAGACGAGGTTGTGGCGGCACTCCTCGCCGGGACGCGCGAAGTTGCTGACCTCGTACTGGCGGAGGCCGGCGGCGCCCAGCACCTCGACGGCGATGCGGTGCTGGCGGAGCGCCGCCTCGGGGTCGACCGGCGGCCTCTCGCCGCGGCGGACGCTGGCGTGGAGCGGCGTGCCGGCCTCGACGGTCAGCTCGTAGGCGGAGAGATGGCCGGTGCCCAGGCCGGCGACCCGCTCCAGGGTCGACCGCCAGCGCGCGTCATCGAGCCCGGGGACGGCGTAGATCAGGTCGCAGCTGACCCGGGAGAATCCCGCCGCCCGCACCTCGCCCACGGCGGCGATCGCCCGCTCCCGGTCGTGGACCCGGCCGAGGAAGCCGAGGATGTCGGGCTCCAGGCTCTGGATCCCGAGGCTCACCCGGTTGAAGCCCGCCTCGAGCCAGGCCAGCGCACGGGCCTCGGTGGTGCTGGAGGGGTTGGCCTCGAGGGTGACCTCGCAACCCGGGGCGAGGGTGAAACCCTCGCGCACCTGATCGAGCACCCCTGCGAGCCGGGCGGGTTCGATGAAGCTGGGCGTCCCGCCGCCCACGAAGACGGTCTCCAGCTCCAGCGGTCCGAGGCGCTCGGCGAGGGCCCGAAGCTCGGCACGAAGCGCCTCGACGTACTCCGCCTCGCGGTCGCGGCCGGGCATGGAGACGAAATCGCAGTACTCGCAGCGCCGCTCGCAGAAGGGGACGTGGACGTAGAGGGAGCGGACCTGGCCCGCGGCGGAGACCGTCTCCGCGCCCTCCACCGGGGCCAGGTCTGGGCTCACCGGCCGGAGGGCCCGGCCATGCCCTGGCGCTGCCGCCTCCGGAAGAACATCCGCGTGATGGCGGGATACGCGAGCGGGACCAGGATGAAGCCGGAGATGACCGCGACGATCTCCGCGATCGCCACGCCGGCCCCGGTCGTGGACCCCAGCGTGCTCACCTCCAGGAAGTAGACCAGGGTGTCGACCACCGCGATCAGGGCGCCGAAGACGAAGGTCTCCAGGATCCCGGGACGGGCCTTCTTGACGATGCGCACGGCGAAGGGACGGGACACCCAGGCGGCCACCGCCAGGATGATGATCGAGATCTCGGAGATCGCCAGGCCCACGATGCCGCCGATCAGGCTGCCGGTCGTGTAGAGATCCTGGACCACCGCGGTGCCCGCCTCGGGCGGGGTGGGCAGGGCGCTCGACAGGGTGAGCCGGTAGTTGCTGGAGTCGACGTTCTTGACCGTGACCTGCTGACCGCCGAGGCTGAGGCCGGCGGCCACGAAGTCGACGCCCGCGCCCCCGGCGAGGGTGAACTGGGTCGTGGTGGGCGCCGGGCTCGACGCCACCGACGCGCAGACGGCGACGTTGCCGGGTCCGACCATGCTCTGGGAGACGGTGGTCCCGGACGAGGGGGGAGCCTCGAGGGGGTCGGCCAGGGTGATCCGGTCGCCGTCGACCGCGGCGATGTGGGTGACCGTGGAGCCGACCGTGAGGTTGATGGTGGGCCCGCAGAGGAACGTCTTGCCGGCGCCGCTCGCCACCGAGAAGCTGCTGGCGGTGGGCGCCGGGCTCTTCTGCACCGTGGAGCTGGTGGTGTCGGTCAGGCCGATGAGCAGTCCGACCACCACCACCACCACTCCCGCGATCCCGGAGAGCACCAGGAAGTCGCGCCGGGTCCAGGGGATGCCGGGGAGGGATGGGGCGGCGCTCATCATCGGCCGCGGCGCCCGGGAGGATCCCGCCGGCGGCGGCGCGAAGAGCGCGGCCATCATCCCCCGGCGCGGCGGCGGCAGTGGCTCGGGCTCGGGCTCGACGACCGGCGTCGTGGTGCTGACGGTCCGGGAGGGCCGGCGCTTGCGGCGGTGGCGGGGCGGGGCCACCCTCAGGCGCCCCCGCCGGAGGACGCTGCCGGGTCCGCAGAGGTTGCTGCCAATTGTGTCTTCATCACTCCTCGTCCATCTGCAGGACGGCCATGAATGCCTCCTGCGGGATCTCCACGCTGCCCACCCGCTTCATCCGGCGCTTGCCCTCTTTCTGCTTCTCGAGCAGCTTCCGCTTGCGGGTGATGTCCCCACCGTAGCACTTGGCCAGGACGTCCTTGCGCATCGCCGAAACCGTCTCGCGGGCAATGATCTTACCGCCCACCGCGGCCTGGATCGGAACCTCGAAGAGCTGGCGGGGGATCAGCTTGCGGAGCCGCTCGGCCAGGCGGCGGCCATGGAGGTTGGCCCGGTCACGATGGACGATCATGGAGAGGGCGTCGACGCGCTGCCCCCCCACCATGATGTCGAGCTTGACCAGGCGCTCGGCCCGGAACCCGGTGAGCTCGTAGTTGAGCGAGGCGTAGCCGCGGCTCCGCGACTTGAGCTGGTCGTAGAAGTCGTGGATGATCTCGCCGAGGGGGAGATCGTAGGTCAGCGCCACCCGATCGCCGGTCTGGTGCTCCAGGTTCCGGAAGTCGCCCCGCCGCTCCTGGCAGAGCTCCATGATCGCCCCGACATGGGCGGTGGGCACCAGGATGGTGGCCATGCAGCGCGGCTCCTCGATCTCCTCGATCGCCGAGGGGTCGGGCAGCCGCTCCGGGTTGTCGACCGGGACCACCTCGCCGGTGCGCAGCCGGATCCGGTACTCGACGGTCGGGGCGGTGGTGATCAGGGAGAGGTCGAACTCCCGCTCCAGCCGCTCCTGGACGATCTCCATATGGAGCAGCCCGAGGAAGCCGCAGCGGAAGCCGAAGCCGAGGGCCGCCGAGGACTCCGGCTCCCAGACCAGCGAGGCGTCGTTGAGGTTGAGCTTCTCGAGGGCCTCCTTCAGCTCCTGGACGTCGTCCGAGTCGATGGGGAAGATGCCGGCGTAGACCATCGGCGTGACGCTCCGATAGCCGGGAAGCGCCACCGCAGCCGGGCGGTCGGCCAGGGTGACGGTGTCGCCGACCTTGGAGTCGCGGACGTTCTTGATCGAGGCGATCAGGTAGCCGACCTCGCCCGTGCCCAGCCCGCTGGTGGGGGTCATCACCGGGCGGAAGACCCCGACCTCGTCGACCACGAACTCCTTCTCGGTCGCCATCATCCGGATCCGCTCGCCGGGCGTGATCGAGCCGTCGAAGACGCGCACGTAGACGACCACCCCCCGGTACGCGTCGTACTTGGCGTCGAAGATCAGGGCGGTGAGCGGGGCGTCGGGGTCGCCGCGGGGCGGGGGCACCCGGGCCACCACCGCCTCCAGGATCTCGTCGACCCCGGTCCCATCCCGCGCCGAGGCGAGGATGGCGCCGGAGCCGGGGAGGCCGACCACCTCCTGGATCTCCCGGCGCACCAGCTCGGGATCGGCCGCCGGGAGGTCGATCTTGTTGATCACCGGTATCAGCTCGTGGTCGTGCTCCAGGGCCAGGTCGACGTTGGCGAGCGTCTGGGCCTCGACCCCCTGGGTGGCGTCGACCACCAGGATCGCGCCCTCGCAGGCGGCCAGCGCGCGGGAGACCTCGTAGGCGAAGTCCACGTGACCGGGAGTGTCGATCAGGTTGAGCTCGTAGGCACGGCCGTCCCGGGCCGTGTACTCCATCCGGACCGCCTGGGCCTTGATGGTGATGCCCCGCTCCCGCTCCAGGTCCAGGGTGTCGAGCACCTGAGCCTGCATGTCCCGGGGAGCGACCGTGCCGGTCCGCTCCAGCAGGCGATCGGCCAGGGTCGACTTGCCGTGGTCGATGTGGGCGATGATCGAGAAGTTGCGGATGGAGTCGCGACGGACCGGGGGCACGCCGGGCATCGTATTCGAAGCGGGGGGTGCCGCCTCGGCCCCCACGGCGCCGCCGGCCCCTGCAGCCTCGCGCACGCGGGGGCAGGCCGTGACCGGGGCGGCGTTCAGTTCACGTCGACGTGGACCAGGTCGAAGATGCTGGTGAAGCCGCTCGCGCCGCTGATCACGTAGCGCAGCTCGAGGCCCGAGACGGCGGTGGCGCTGCCGACCACCGAGCTGATCGAGACCGTCTGGGTGACCAGGGCGGCGGTGGGGTTGGCGATGGTGAAGGGGGTCCAGGTCGAGCCCGCGTCCACCGACACCAGCAGGTAGGTCTGGGCCGTCGAGCTGGGACTGCTGCTCGCCTCGTCGACGAGCGTCGCCACCGCCGAGCTCACCGGGGCCCCGGCGGCAACCGTGGGGCTGAAGGTCCACTGCACGTACTGGGTGGAGGCCCGGACCCAGCTCGCGCCGGCGTTGGTGCTGACCAGGATGCTGGGGGTCCCGCCCCCGGGGGTCAGGCCGATCATGGCGTCCGAGGCGTTGACGGCGCTGATGGCATCGATCGGCTGGTTGATCCCGGAGCCCTGGGAGGTCCAGCTGGTGCCCCCGTTGACGGTGTAGAGGATGGTGCCGCCCACCCCCACCGCCCAGCCGGTGGTCGCGCTGACCATGCTCACCGCGTTGAGGCTCTGGCCCGTGCCCGAGGTCTGGGCGGACCAGGTGGTGCCGCCATTGGTCGTGACCCGGATGACCCCGTTCTGGCCGACCGCCCAGCCGTCGTTGGCGTTGACGAAGCTCACCCCGGTGAGGTTGGTGCCGGTGCCGCTCGTCTCCGCGGCCCAGGAGGTGCCCCCGTTGGCGGTCGCGTAGACGACCCCGCCGCTGCCGACCGTCCAGCACTGGGTGGTCGAGACGCAGCTGATCCCGGCCGGGGTCCAGTTGCCCGGCCCGTACTGGATGGTCCAGGCGACGCCGCCGTTGGTGCTCGCGGCCATCCCCCCTCCGGTGCCGGCCACGTAGCCGACCAGCCAGCCGTCGTTGGCGTTGACGAAGTCGACCCCGGTCAGGGTCGCGTCATCGAGGTTGGGCTGCTCCACCCAGGTCGTTCCCCCGTTGGTGGTGGTGTAGAGGATCCCCCCCGTCCCCACCACCCAGCCGTCGCTGGCGTTGACGAAGTCGACGTCGGCGAGCGGGGTGGCTCCGGGGGCGGTCTGCTCGGTCCAGCCGAAGCCGCCGTTGCTGGTCACCCAGATGTCCCCGCTCTGGGTGACCGCCCAGCACTGATCGGCGGTGACGCAGCTCAGCCCGTTGACCTGCTGGTTGCCGACCACCGTGGTGCCGGAGCTGCCCCAGGCCGTCTTGGTGGTGTAGGTGGTGCCCCCCGCCGTCGCCATCGCGTACAGGTTGGTGCCGCTCTGGGTGTACGGCCCGCTGAAGGCGGTACCGCCGGTGCCGGCGGTGTCGTCGGTGCCCCCGGTCGCGGGGAGGGAGAGAGCCATGTCGACGGCGCTCGCCGATGCCCATCCCGGAGGCCCGGAGAAGACCGCGTAGTAGTACTGGGTGTTGTAGGCGGCGGTGGTGTCGGTGTAGGTGGTCGCGGTCCCGGCCAGGGTCGCGATGCTCGTGTAGGTGCCGGCCGGCGAGGTCGCCCTCTCCACGGTGATCCCCGGGCTGCCGCTGACCGCTGCCCAGGAGAGGGTCACCGTGCCCGAGGTGTCGTTGCACGACCCGTACGGGGTCGCGCCACCGCTGCAGTGGAGGGAGGTGACCGGGACCGCGCTGGCCGCGGCCGCGATGACCGTGTTGGTGGGGTTCTCGGTCAGGGCCTGCCAGGCGCCGAGCGCCCCCTGGCCGATCAGCCCGAGGCTGGCCACGGCGATGGCCAGACCGGATGCGATGACCAGCCAGCGGCGGGGGCTCCGGTCTCGGGGGAGCCCGCTCACATCACCTCGGTGCCGGCGACGACGCTGACCGCCCCCCGCTCCAAGCCGGCGCCGCCGGCCCCCCTCCGCACCCGGGCACCGTCAATTCACGTCGATGTGGACGAGGTCGAAGCTGCTCTTGAAGGCGCTCCCGTTGCTGACCACGTAGCGAAGCTCCAGGCCGGAGACCGCGGTGGCGCTGTTGATCACCGAGACCACCGAGACCGTCTGGGTGGCCATGGCGGTGGTCTCGTTGGCGATCGAGAATGCGGTCCAGGTGGCGCCGCTGTTGGCCGACACCTCGATGTAGGTGGTGGTGCCGGCGGCCGGGGTGGCGTTGGCGTCGGACACCAGGGTCACCACCGCCGAGGTCACCGGGGCCCCGACCGCCACCACGGGGGCGAAACTGGTCCACTGCACGTACTGGGTGGCGACCGGCGCGAACCAGGTGGAGCCGCCGTTGGTGGTCTCCCTGAGGTAGCCGGCGCCTCCCGTCCCGTTCGAGCCGACCGCGTAGCAGTCGAGCGCGGAGAGGCAGTCGAAACCCCAGATGTCGTAGGTGGTCCCGGAGGTCTGGGCGGCCCAGGTGGTGCCGTTGGCGGTGGCCACGATCACCCCGGCATCGCCCCCGGCCCAGCAGGCGGTGGCCGAGGAGCACTCGATGGCGTAGAGGGCGTCGGCGGTGCCCGAGGTCTGAGCGGTCCAGGTGGTGCCCCCGTTGGCGGTGGCCAGGATCACGCCGGCGCCACCCGCCGCCCAGCATTGGGTGGCGGAGACGCAGCTGATCCCGTACAGCTCCTGGGCGGTGCCGGAGGTCTGGGCGGTCCAGGTGGTGCCGCCATTGGCGGTCACCAGGATGACCCCGGCGGCCCCGTCCGCCCAGCACTGGGTGGCCGAGACGCAGCTCACCTCGTTGAGCAGCTGGGCGGTGCCCGAGGTCTGGGCGGTCCAGGTGGCGCCCCCGTTGGCGGTCACCAGGATGACGCCGGCGGCGCCCACAACCCAGCACTGGGTGGTCGAGGCGCAGTCGATGGCGCTGAGCTGCTGGGTGGAGCCCGAGGTCTGGGCGGTCCAGGTGGTGCCCCCGTTGGTGGTGGCCACGATGGTGCCGGCCGCCCCCACCGCCCAGCCGTCGCTGGCGTTGACGAACCAGCCGCCGTACCAGACCGGGTGGGACGGGGTGGTCTCCTCGGTCCAGGTGGCGCCGCCGTTGGTGCTCCCCCAGATGTAGCCCTGGTAGGTGTAGGCCCAGCACTGACCGGCGTTGGCGCAGCCCATCCAGTCCGGGGACTGGCCGCCCAGCAGGGTGGCCGCGGCGCCCCAGTTGGTGTTGGTGGTGTAGCTGGTGCCGTCCGCCGCCGCCATGGCGGCGAGGTTGGCCGCGGTGAAGGTGTAGGCGGTGCCGGTGTCATCGGTCCCGGCCGTCGGCTCCAGCGAGAGGGCCATGTCGACGCTGGGGGTGGCAACCCAGCCCGGAGGCCCCGAGAAGACCTCGTAGTAGTACTGGGCGTTGTGGGCGGCGGTGGAGTCGGTGTAGGTGGTCGCGGTCCCGGCCAGGGTGGCGATGCTCGTGTAGGTGCCGGTCGGCGACGTCGCCCGCTCCACCGTGATCCCCGGGCTGCCGCCGACCGCCGCCCAGGAGAGGGTCACCGTCCCCGAGGTGTCATTGCACGACCCGTAGGGGGTCGAGCCGCCGCTGCAGTGGAGGGAGGTCACCGGGACCGCGGCGGCGGTCACCGCGGCAACCGAGTTGGTGGGGTTCTCGGTCAGGCCCTGCCAGGCGCCCAGGACTCCCCAGCCGATCAGGGCACCCGCCCCCACCACCGCGGTGAGGAGGGCGGAGACGAGCTGCCAGCGCCGGAGCCTGAGACCGCGTGCGGAGACGAACATGGCACCCTGACAGTAGGCGCGCCGAACGACGCGAGAGCGGCTCTGGCGTCACGCCTCCGTCACCGCCCGCAGCAATCCGATCACAGGGGCCGGAGCCCCGCTCGGAAGGGGGCTCCCGGTGCTCGGGAGCTCGATGCGATCATGGGCGGCCGTGGTGGAGCTGATCCGCGCCCTGCTCACCCGCCGGCTGGAGCCCGTCCACCGCCTCCTGCTCGCCCAGCTCGTGATGTTCGCTGGCATCGCCGCCCTCTTCCCGGTGGTGCCCCTCTACGTCCGGGCTCACGGCGGCAGCTCGGCGGACATCGCCCTCTTCGTGGCCGGGCCGCTGGTGTCCAACACCCTGGCCCAGGTGCCCGCCGGTCACCTCGTCGACCGGATCGGCCGCAAGCCGGTGCTGATCGGGAGCCGGCTGGCGTTCGCGATCCTCTCCTTCGCCCTCTTCGCCAACCTGGGACCGCTCTGGCTTCTGGCCCTGCTCCGGGTGGGACAGGGCGCGGCCAGCGGCGCGTACCTCCCGGCGCTTCGGACCGCGCTCGCCGACCTCACCCCGGCGGGGCATCGGGGCAGCCGGTACGCACAGCTCCAGGCCTGCGAGATGGTGGGTCTGCTGGTCGGCCCCGCGGTCGGGGGTGCCATCGCCCTCTGGCAGTACTCGGGGATCTTCGCCGCCTCGGGGGTCTCGGTCCTGGCGGGGTTGGGCACCCTGGCGCGGATGCCGGAAACCAAGGGGATGCCCGGGGCGAGCGCCGGCGATCCCGGGGCCCCGGCGCACCTCCCCGACCCCCGGGAGGCGGCGGGCGCGGGGCTGGATCCGGGCCCGGCGTCGCCGGATGCCGGCCCTCCCCCGCCCCGGTGGTGGCTGCGCCGGTCGCTGCTGCTCCCGGCGGCCACCCTGGCCGCGGTGGGCGCCCTCTTCAACATGTACGACGTCGTCTGGCCGCAGTACCTGAGCGCCCGCGGGTACGACAGCCTGGTGATCGGGCTCTCCATCTCCCTCTTCGCGGTGCCGATCCTGCTCCTCGCCGGACGCGCCGGCAGGCTGAGCGACCGGGCCAACCGGCGGGCGCTGGTCCCCGCGGCGCTGGTGGTGGGCGCGGCCTGCGCGGCCAGCTATCCCCTGTTGCGCAGCATCTACCCCATCCTCCTGGTGGGCACGGTGGAGGCGGTCGCGTGGGTGGTGGTGGAGCCGACCCTCTACGCGGTGGTCGGCGACTCCGCCGAGGCCGCGATCCGCGGGCGCGCCATGGGCCTGGGAGGGTTCTTCGAGGCGGGCGGCGGGGCGCTCGGCGCGGGCATCCTGGGCACCCTGTACGGGATCGCACCGGCCCTCCCCTTCCTGGGCGGCGCCGGCCTCTGCCTGCTCGCCGCGGCCGGCTGTGCCGCCGGCCTTCCCGCCCGCCGCGCCGCCGGGCCGGGTGACCCCGAGGCCGTCTCGGCCTGACCCGGGCTCAGCCCGTCGACACGGCCCGGAAGGCCAGCAGGAGGGCCACCACGAAGCCGGCCACCAGGGTCCACGCCTCGCGGCGCGGGGACGTCCCGCGGGCGAAGAGGACGGCGAGCGGGAGGGTGACCAGGGTCAGGGGCCCGTACATCAGGTGCAGTCCCTCGGCGGGGCGCTGCCCGGCGACCAGCAGGCTGATCCCGCCGATGCCCTGCAGCACCACCGCGGCGAAGGCCAGCCAGAGGTAGGAGCGGACGGTGGGCAGGATGCCGTCGTTGCGCACCGCCAGGGCGGCGAGGACGACCCCGGCGACGAGCACGATGAGGAGGGCGTCACCCAGCCGGTCGTGAACGGTGAGCAGCGTTCCGAGCGCTCCCGACGGCTGGGCTGCGACCAGCCCCCAACGGCTCACCTCAGCACCACCTCGAGCCGGCTCGAGGGCAGGCTCGTGTAGAGGCTGCCGGCCGGGCTCCAGCCCACGTCGGTGCCCGAGGGGACCAGGAGCGCCAGGTGATCGCCGACGCGTCGCCGCCAGCCGCGCGGCGACTCGGGCGGGGAGAGGTCCACCGGCTCACCGTCCACCAGCGCCCCGTGGCTGGCGTCCACCGCGGTCGCGAAGACGTCGACCAGCTCCCACCACGAGTCCTCGTCCACCCGGAGCACGACCTCGTCCATCCCGGGCAGCGCCAGGGCCGCCTCGACCACCGTCCCGCCCGAGCTGACCAGCGACTCGAGATGGACCGCGAGACCGCACCAGCTCGCCTCCTGGGTGTGAACCAGGGGCTGGCCCCGGCCCCGGCCGAGCGAGCGGAAGCGCTCGGTGACCCGGAGCCCGAGCGGTCCCAGCTCGGTGAGGGCGACGCTCAGCGGCCAGGGACCGGCGCCGGCCGGCTGGCGGCAGCGCAGCCGGACGCAGCTCTCGTCCACGGTCGGGATGTGCACCCGCCAGTGCGGCGCCGCGCCGGCCCCCACCTCGGTGGCCACGTCGCCGTCGCCGGCGGCCGCGGAGCGGCCCCGGGCCGGGGGATGTTCGCGGGCCGGCAGCGGGATCATGTGCCCTGGGTGGTGTCGGGAGGCACGCAGATATTGGCACGCAGCTGGGTGGCGTCGGGGACCGCCCCGCCCAGGGGCAGAGCGACCGCGAAGGTGCCGTACTCACCCCAGGTCACGTAGGTGGTGGTCCGGATCGGCGGGTAGATCAGGACCACGGTCACGGTCTGGCCGGGGTCGACGCTCACCGAGCAGCTGCCGTCGATGGCCACGGTGCTGAGCCCGGCGAGCGGGTAGGCGGGGTAGTAGAACTGATTGAAGGTCGACCGGCTCAGCCCGGGGGGGCAGAGCGCGGCCGCCGCGCCGGCCTCGCAGGTCGCCCAGGACGAGGAGGCGATCTGGAGGTCGTCGAGCTCGGGGCTGCTCCCCGCCAGACCGGCGTTGGTGAGCCGGAAGCCCACCGCGGTCAGGTCACCGAGGCCCGCCAGCGGCGCCCACGTCTTCTGGGCATGGAGCTGCTCGGCGAGCGGGCCCATCGGGATCCGCCCCAGCAGGGTCACGTGGATCGGGTCGGGGTTGACGTAGATGCCGCCGTCCGGGCTGGTGCTGTAGGTGGCCGAGGCCAGGGTCCGCGGATGGGCGCCGCTCGGCACCCCGACCTGGGCGGCGGAGAGGGTGGGCTGACCGCCGCAGGCGGTCACCAGGACCGCCAGGCCGGCGAGGGCGAGGGCGACGACCCCGCCGGGAAGCCGGTGGTGGTCGCGGCGCGATCGCGGGGCGGGCGAGAGGTCACCTGGGAGCACGGCCGGCGATCGCCTCAGCGGCGCTCCAGGATCGGCCGGCTGAGCAGTCCGAGCCCGGCCAGGACCACCACGATCGCGCCGGCGCTGACCAGCAGGACGGTCGCCGGAGAGAACGCCGGCGTCCCCCCCAGGGCTCCGATGAAGGCGCTGCCGAGCTGGCCGAAGGGGTCGATCATGGCCACCGTCCAGCCCCACCCCTGCCGGGCCACCCCGGTGAAGAGGCCGCCGAAGAAGAGCAGCGGCGCGAGCAGGACGCAGACGTCGAGGAGGACCTCGCCGACCCCACCGGCGAGGCAGGCGACGGCGCAGCCGAGCAGGCTTCCGGTGAGCAGCCCGGCCAGCACGGCGACCACCAGGCCGGCCCACGCCAGGGGGGCGGCGCCGCCGGCGATGGCCACCAGCAGGATCACGGGGAGGAGCTGGATGAGGTCCACCAGGGCTCCCGCCGCGACCACCCCCCCCACCACGCGCCAGCCGGGACGCGGCACCAGGGCGAGCCGTACCAGGAGCCCCGACTGCCGGGCCCGGGCCAGGGTCACCGCCGTCCCGACCGCCCCGACCATCGCGGTCAGCACGGTGAGCAGCATCCCGGCCCAGAAGGTGGGCGCCCCTCCCACGATCAGCGGCAGCACCAGGACCAGCGGGATGCCGACCTTGAGGGCGAGCGAGCGGCGCCGGGCGGCCACCACCAGCAGCTCGCGGCCCAGGGTGCCCCGGGGCATCAGCCCGGCGAGCACCGCCGGGCGGGGGCCCCCGACCGAGCGGGCACGACGCGGGAGCGGCACCGCCGCGTTCATCCCCGGCCTCCGGTGGCGGCGACCACCGGCTCGGCGCCGCCGTCGCGGCCGACCAGGGCGTGGAAGCACTCACGCAGGTCGGGGCGCCGCACCTCGAGGCTGCGCACCCCCGAGCCGATCGAGTCGGCGGCGGCGACCAGGTGGGAGAGGGCGGCATCCTCCTCCAGCTCGGCGGTCACGAGGCCGTCGGCGGCGGCCACCAGACGGACCCCGGCGAGGCTGGCCACCCGCTCCGCCACCGCGACGGTGAGGGCCGCCTGGTTCGCGTCCTCGCCCACCCGCAGCTCGACGATGCGGCGGCGGGGCACCTCGGCGAGCAGCTCCTGGAGGGGGGCCACCCGGAGGCAGCGCCCCTGGTGGAGCATGGCCACCCGGTCGGCGAGCCCGGCGACGAACTCGGGATCGTTGCTCGCCACCACGCTGCTCTGGCCGGCCTCGGCGCGGGCGCGGAGCGCCGCCGTGACCACCGCGACCCCGTCCGGGTCCAGCCCCGCGCTGGGCTCGTCGAAGAGGGCCAGAGCCGGGCGGTGGGCGAGCGCCTGGGCCAGCGCCAGCCGCCGGCGCAGGCCGTAGGAGAGCGTCCCGACCGGCTCGTCGGCGCGGTCGCCGAGGCCGAGGTCGGCGAGCGTCGCGGCGGTCAGGCTCCGCGCCAGCCGCGGCTCGCGGACCCACTGCCGGCACCAGAAGTAGGTGGACTGGCGCGGCGAGAGCGAGGTCTCCTCGACGGGCTCGTCGGCCGCGTACCCCATCCGGCGACGGGCGTGGCTCGACCGGGGGTCGCCCCACCAGGTCACCCGCCCCGAATCGGGCCGGTCGGCGCTCGCGATCAGGCGAAGGAGGGTGCTCTTGCCGGCCCCGTTCGATCCCATCAGGGCGAGGATCTCCCCGGCGCGGACGTCGATGTCGATCGGGCCCACGCTCCGTCCCCCCGGGTAGCGGCGGACGGCGCCGGTGACCACCACGCTCGAGGCCGCCGCGGCCTCGGGCAGGGCCCGGGCCCGCTCGGGCGCCAGCAGCCCGGTCATCCGCCCACCTCGAGGAGGGTCCTCACCTGGGCCGCGACCTCGGTAGGCTTGAAGGGTTTGCGGATGACCCCGGCCGCGCCGGCGCGCACCGCCCGCTGCGCGGCCGGCTCGTCGTCGTGGTCGCAGATGGCGAACCAGCCCACCCGGGGGGCCGCGCCGCCGGCCATCCACGCCCGCGAGTCGCCGCCGAGGTCCACCTCCACCAGGGCGATGTCCGTCTCCGGCGCCGCCGGCGCGGCCGCCCGCAGCCAGGTCACCGCGTGGCCCTCGCGGCGCAGCTTGTGCTCCAGGATGCGGCCGACCATCGGCTCGCCCTCCAGGATCAGCAGCTCACCCATCTCCCCTCCCCCACTCCGCTCCCCCCGCCGCGGAGAGCTCCCACGGCTCGTAGAGGCGGACACGACCCTGCTCGTCGACGTCACCGACGGCGATCACCGCACCGGTCAGCTGATGGGCGTCCATCGTCTGGCGCGCCTCGTCGGGGGCGGTCACCCGGTAGGCGATCACGTCGGGGCCGCTCACCGCGACCTCCCATCCCAGCTCCTCGAGATGGGCGCAGACGAAGCTGACCGCCCCCAGGCGGTGGGCGATCCGCTCCTTGAGCGCGGCCAGCGCGGTGGCCACGCCGACCTCCCCCCTGGACGCGTCCACGCGCGAGCTCTGCAGCGCATACACCTCGTAGAGGCGGCGCATCCACTGCGGCCAGGGAGGGGTGACGGCGGCCGTGAGCTCCTGCTCGGCGGTGCCGAACACCCGCATGCGAACGGCGACGCTGCCCTGCGGCAGCTGCAGCGGGACGGTGGTCTGGGCCGGATCGGACGCGGGCGGCAGGCTGCTCATGGCCCGATCGGACGCTGGCTGAGGGGGATGTTGGGGGCGGGCTGCTGGAGGATCACCTGGTGGCTGATGGTGATGTTCTGGTTGACCAGGTAGGGGCTCCGCGAGCTCTCCCGGATGATCCCCATGATCAGCATCATCAGGCCCACCACCACCGCCATCGAGATCAGCAGCCGCTGGCTGCCGCGACTCGCCTGGCCCATGGTCATCGGGGTGCGCACCCGGGCCCGGACGAAGGCGGTGATCGCGTAGAGCGCGATCAGCATGTCCGCGATCAGCACCATCACCTTCCAGGGGAAGAAGAAGCCGAGCGGGTCCTCGAGACCGCCATCCCAGAACGGCTTGGCGAGATGGGCGGCCACGATGTCGGGGTAGGAGCCGGCCAGCCAGGCGGGCTGGATCCCGAACAGCCAGAGCAGGATCAGCAGGACCAGCGCGATCTGCTGACGCCGGGCCGTGACGTGCTCGCCGGCCGCCTTGAGGCGGCGCCAGAAGTAGGCGACCCCGAAGATGAAGATCAGCCCCACCCCGGCGAACTGGGCCAGGAAGATGTTGGAGATCCAGCCGTACATCATCTGGTACCAGCTGTCCAGGGAGTGGAGCTGGATCTCCTTGGCGTAGCTGTAGCCGACCCAGATCTGGACGATGGTGAAGCCGAAGGCGAACAGCATCCCCCACTGCCCGGCCCAGTCCCAGTAGGCGGCCTCACGGTTGCGCTCGCGCACCAGCTCGCCCTCGGGCATCGCCCCCAGGGCCCGCACCGGCGCGCGCCGCCCGGGCACCAGCGCGGTCGCCTCCTGGCGGCGGGTCACCCGTAGGTACTGGTAGGCGGCGACGGCGGTGACGATGGCCCCCGCCCAGGCGATGTTGCCGATGGTCCGGTGGACGGTGAGGGGAAGGTTGGTCGGGTTGAGGAACTGGAGCAGGTAGCTGGTGTTGTCGGTGGCGCCCTGGACCGTGGGGCTCAGCATCTGCGAGGCGATGACGTCGATGAAGAACATCTGGAACCACTGGTCGATGTTGAGCAGCAGGACCATGCCCAACCGGGCCAGCCGGTAGGCGCGCATCCGCTCCCAGTTGGCGTAGAGGGTGTAGAGGAGGGCGATCTCCCCGACGAAGGTGAGGGCCTCGAAGAACCAGACCCAGAAGGTGAACTGCTGGAAGGTGACGAAGAAGCGGCCCCACACCCCGACCAGGACGAAGATCACGAAGAAGATGGCGATTGCCGCCCCGGTGGAGAAGATGTAGCCCCAGGCGTGCACCAGGCTGCGGGCGAGCCGCTCATGGCGCTCGTCGTGGGTCACCATCGAGATCCCCTCGCTCAGCGCCACCAGGGTGCAGGAGCCGATCAGGAAGGTGGCGAAGAGCACGTGGAGCAGCGCCACGACGCCGACCATCACGGTGTTGGTGAGCACCGTGCCGGGGACGCTGGTGGTGCTGAGGGTCAGGATCAGATGCTGCATGGCACGTGGATCACAGGTTGTAGAGGCGGTTAACGCCCAGCATCGCGAGGTAGATGACCGTGCCGATGAGGAAGAAGGCCGGGATCAGCACGTCGGGGCGGCGGATCGGGTGGCGCTCCGGGTTGCGGTCGATGAAGGGCAGCGCCAGCATCAGGGTGGCCGCGATGCCCACCACCACGAAGACGCCGAAGCCGACCAGCGCGGTGGGGAAGAAGACCAGCAGCTGGTCCAGCGGCAGGTAGAACCACTCCGGTGTCGGCACGTAGGTGAGGGTCGCGGCATTGGCGGGCCCGTCCAGGGGCGCCCCCGAGATGAGTCCCATGACGAAGATGAAGACGACCAGCACCAGGGACACCAGCGTGTCCTTGAAGAGCTGATCGGGGAAGAAGTCGACGGTCTCGCTGGGCACCGAGAACTGCGGCTCGGCCCCACGGGTGGGGTAGGGCGGCTCGGCGTGACGGACCCGCTCGGCGACCTCCCGCTCGGGGTCGCCGGTGGTGGTCCGGTAGTTGACCCAGGAGCCGAACTCGCCGTGGCGCCGGAGCAGGTAGAGGTGGCCGCCGATCAGGCCGAGGAGCAGGGCGGGGAGCACCCAGATGTGGAGGGCGAAGGTCCGGGTCAGGGTCACCGGGCCCACGAAGTCCCCACCCCTCCACAGCGTCCTCACCCCGTTGCCGATGACGGGCAGGTAGTGCGGGATGTTGGTGACCACCACCGCGGTCCAGTAGGAGGCCTGATCCCAGGGCAGCATGGCCCCGGTGATGGCCATCGCCAGCACCAGGAAGAACAGCATGACCCCGCTGATCCAGTTCAGCTCGCGGGGCTTCTTGTAGCTCGCCGAGATGAACGTGCGCAGGGCGTGGGCCCCGATCAACAGCATGAGGATGTAGGCGCCCCAGAGGTGGATGCCGCGCATCCAGTCGCCGAAGAGGTCGTTGGTGCGCAGGTAGAGCAGGCTGGAGTAGGCCTGGGTCACCGAGGGGACGTAGGCGAGGAGCAGGAAGATGCCGGTGAAGAACTGGACGATGATCACCACCAGGGTCGCGCTGCCCAGCGTGTAGGCCCAGCCGCCCTGCTTGGGGACGGCTTCATACAGACCCTTGTAGAGCAGGCCGCTGATCCCGGTGCGATCGTCGAACCAGGCCCAGCTGCGCCGGAACGGTCCGAGCACGGGCTCGGGGACGATGCCGATGAAGTCGCCCCGCTCCTCGGTGGGGGCCGTTCCGTTGGATTCGGGCGCGGCCACTCCGGGGACGTCGGTTCCCACCGTGCGGTCGCTCATCGGCTCCGCCCCCGCGGCGCGCCGTCGCTCGCCATCAGATCTGCTCCTCGAGGCGGTTGGCGATCTGCAGGTACTGCTTGCCGTCGGCGCCGGTGTAGACCCGGTGCACCCACTGGGGAAGGGGCTGGGGCGGGGGGCCGCCCACGTTGCGTCCGGTGATGGCGTAGAGACCGCCGTGACAGGGGCACTCGAAGAGGTCGAGGGACGGCTCCCAGTGCACGTCGCACTGCATGTGGGTGCAGATGTTGGAGAAGGCGTACAGCTTGCCCTGGTACTTGGTGACGTAGACGATCCGGTTGACGGGGGGCGCCGGGGGGCCGCTGCCGAGCGGGACCGCGGCGATCCGCGCGGTGGGGAGGCCCTCGGGGACATCGTCGATGGGGCCACCCTGGACGTCGACCCAGATCTCCTTGGTCGCGGCCCAGAGCGGGCTGAGCAGGAAGCCGACCGCCGGGACCGAGAGCATGGCGGTGATCAGGCCGGCCATCGCGCCGGTTCCCCTGACCATGAACTGGCGGCGGCTGATGCGACTGCTCATCCCGACGATCCGAGCTGGAAGGGGGGCGGGGTCATCGGATGGTTGGTGGCCCCGATCAGGGCGCTCAGCGCCATCGAGAGGAAGAGGACGCAGAAGAACCCGGCGGCGCCGCTGACCAGGACCGCCGCCAGGTGGTGGCCGTCGCGCCACATCGGGCGCACCCCGTGGAACACCCACCACGCGCCCATCACCACCAGCACGGTCATGCCCGCGCCCAGGATGGTGTAGTACCAGAAGGACTCGAAGTCGGCCTCGCGCCCGGGGGTCAGGGGAGCCGCTGCCAGCAGCCGCAGCGCGTCGACGGGGCTCATGGGTAGTCACTCGTCGGCGGGAGGAAACGGCCGTGGGCGCTCGACTGGGTGAGCACCCCGTAGACGACGTAGTCACCCCGCGCCTGCTCCTTGATGAAGCCCATGTAGAGGGCGGTCACCATGGAGACGACCCCGACCAGGACCAGGCTGCGGCGCAGGGTCACCCCGCGCACCGCCTGGATCAGCAGCCCGCTCGGGTTCCAGCGGAGAACCACGTGGACGGCGGTGACCACCACCGCGAGGCCCAGACCGACGTAGCGGAGGGCGAGGATGCCGGGGGTGATCACCGAGGCGGGCAGGCAGGCGACCACCATGCCGACCGCGGTGATCAGGGTCGCCGCCTGAGCGAAGCGCGAGCTGCGGAAGCCGCCGTTCTCACCGGCGAGGGCGAGGTTGCCGCCCACCAGGATGGCCCCCACCAGCGCCTCCTGGGCGATCATGTAGTTGCCGTAGGCGCCGACCAGGCTGTCGAAGTAGCCGAACTGGACGTTGTGCAGGACCAGCACCAGGACGAAACCGTCGATCGGCATCAGCAGGGTGGCAACCAGGCCGATCCGCAGGTTGACCCGGGCCGCCCAGAACTGGAACCGGTGCTCCTCCGCGTCGGTGCTGCGCCAGGCCAGCAGGGTGGCCAGGCCGGCGAGGAGCAGGGCGGTCCAGCCCACGTTGCCGATCAGCCGGTGGATCAGCAGCGGGACGTAGACCGGGTTGAGGACCGAGGCGAAGCTGGCGTTGTCGGGGGTGATCAGGAAGCCGTCCAGCCCGACGATCAGCACCATGAAGAGGGTCTGGATGGCGGCCACGCTGCAGCCGAGCAGGAAGTGGTTGCGGTCGCGCATCCGGCCGAAGCTGTTGCGGTACCAGACCAGCAGCGGGGCCAGCACCACGAAGAGGCCGAAGGCGAGCCCCACCAGGGGCAGGAACCGGTTGATCAGGGTGCCGGCGCCATTCCCGAAGAGCCCGACCAGCGCGACCACCGCGAAGATGGCGAAGGTCGCCCCCAGGCTGAAGACGAGGTAGTAGCTGTTGGCCGCGGCCCGCGCGTAGCGGCGGGCGTCGGCCCTGCCGCTGCGCAGCGCGTACCCCTCCATCGCGGCCGCGAGGGTGATGGCTCCCACCGAGAACTCGGCGATGGCGATGTGGGCGAGGAAGAGCGCGCCGACCAGCCAGGCGTCGCCGATGCCCGGGAACTGGGGGATGGTGACGGTGAACCCGAGCATCTGCCCGGCCGCCATCGCGGCGTGGGGGGAGGCGGCTGCGCCGGCGATCAGCCCGAGCGCCCCCGGGTCGATCATGCCGGGGCGTCAGGGTGGCCGAGGCCGGCGGCCTCGGCCGAGGTCAGGCGCCGCCCCAGCATCTCCACCACCGGTGCGCTCACCTCGTTGAGGCCGTGGTCGTAGTCTGTCCGCGCGCTCTCCTCCCCCGCCGCGTGCGCCACCCGCTGGGCGTGGTGGTGAGCCGGCGGCGACTCGGCCCCGGCGTGCACCGGGCAGCCGGAGGCCGCCGGGGCGATCGCGCCGCCCGCCGTGGCGTCCACCGGGCAGCCGCCTCCGGCGACCGCGGCGGGGCCGTCCTCCAGCCGCTCGCGCATCCGGGCCCGCGCCTCGGCGATACCCGCCTCGGCATGGAGGATCTCCACCTCCGGGGCGTGCAGGGCGATGGCCAGGCGCTCGATCTGCTCGGCGGCGAGGTTGCGGAGGAATCCCGCCGGGATCCGGTCCAGCCGCTCCTCCGCCTCCGCGCTCCAGGGCAGCCGGCGCGGCGAGACGTGGGGGCCGGTGTGGGCCTCGACGCCGAGGGGGGCGCGGTGCGGTCCCGCGCCCGCGTCGAGGGCGTCCAGCTCCGGGCGCACGAAGGGCTCGGCCACCTCGGCGGTGATCGCGGGAAGCCTGCGGGTGCGCGCCTGCTTCTCCACCATCGCCTTGACGCGGCGCCGGAGGTAGCCGGCCGGGAGCTGCTGGAGCAGCCGGCGGGCCTCCAGGGTCCAGCCCAGCTTGTGCCCGTCGAAGCCGGTCTCCGCGGCATCGCCCTCCTCGCCGGCGGCCTCGCGCAGGGCGGCGACGTCGAGCGCCTCGAACTCGCTGGCTCCGGCACCGCAGACCGGGCACTGCGACGGATGCTCGACCCGAGCCGCGTAGCCGCAGACCCGGCAGATGGCCCTGGTCTCGTCGGCAGCCGGCTCGTCGAGCATCGCCCGCTCCGCGCCCTCCAGCGACGTGCGCGCCTCGGCGATCACCCGCATCCTCTTCTGGAAGGGCATCAGCTCGTCGAGCGCCTCGTCGACGTCCCCGCTCGCGACCACGCTGTGGCCGCGCTCGGTGGCCCACCGGAGCACGGCGGTGCGGGCCAGGCCGCGCACACCGGCCGGGACCCTCTCCATCCGCTCCTCGGCCTCGGGCGTCCAGACCACCGAGGCGTCGGCGCGCACGTCCAGGGGAGGGAGGTAGGTCCCGCTGACCACCAGCAGGTTGCAGGGAGCCGATCGGATCAGCTGCTCGGTGGCGCTCCCCAGGTCCATGCCGGAGTCGGAGTGGATGCCGATCCGACCCATCACCAGCAGCCACGGCTTCCGCTCGCGGCAGTGGCGGAGCAGCCGGTCGAAGGCCTTGCCGTCGAGGAGGGTGATGGGCAGCTCGATCCCCGCCTCGCGCGCGGTGGCCTGGGCCACCCGGAGGTGGGACTCGTAGATCTTGGCCAGCCCGGTATCGATGATCTCCTCGTGGAGCGCCTCCTGCTCCTTGAAGCGGAAGACCTTGCTCGCCTTCTCGCTGAGCACGTCCACGATCCCGTTGAAGACGGCGTAGTGGAGGTAGGGGTCGTAGACCGCGACCGCCTCCACCCGCCGCTGGAACCGGCGGCCCAGCTCGATGGCGGCGCGCAGGCCGGCGAAGCTCTGGGGCGAGCCGTCGACGGCCACCACGATGTCGCCCTCACGCTGCCAGTCCAGGTCGCGGACCAGGAGGACGTCGGTGCGGAGGCGGCGGAGGACTCGCTCGGCCACCGAGCCGAGGCTCGACTCGCGGACCGCGCCGGTGCCGAGGGCGCCCATCACCACCAGGTCCGGCTTCACCTCGGCGACGTCGGCGACGATCTCCTCCCAGTTGCGCCCGTCCCGGCGCCGGGCCTCGAACTCCACCCCCCGCTCCAGGCAGCGATACCGCATCACGTCGGTGTAGCTGTCGCTGATCAGCTCCAGGCCGGTGGTGATCAGGGAGTCGTGGATCCGGCGCTGCCGGAGCAGCTCGGCCTCGTCCTGGTACTCCTCGGGGAGGGTGTACTCCATCTGCTTGAACCGGAAGTCGTGCATCCGCGCCGCGTAGGCGTGCATGCCGACGCAGCGGGCCCCCCAGGCCGACGCCAGCTCGATCGCCAGCCCCGCCGCCGCGTCCGAATGCTCGGAGTTGTCCAGCGGGACATACAGGTTGGAGTAGCCATCGATGGCGGTCATCTTGTCCTCGATCCCTGTCCCCGGCGCCGCGCGCGCCCCCTCTACCACCTCACTGCGAGGCTCCAAGCAATTGTAGGAACATAAGCCACATGGGTGCGTTCTTGATGGGCCGGAGGACCTAAGCGTGGCTAGCTCCGCACGTGCGTCTAATGAGCTGAACGTTCCTCTCGAATCAGAGAGCGAGGCGGCCCGCTGTCCGTATCCCCACGCGGGAGGCGAGTCGCCTCACCTCACCGGCGCGCATCACCGGGCAGCCGGCGCCGACGTGGCCGCCTGCCCCGTCGCCGGGACCATCTCTGCGCCCGCCCCTTCCGGGGACGCCGGCGAGGCGGAGGGGCAGGCCCCGGCGGTCGCCGCGCCGGACGGTCCCCGGTGGTCACCCGACGCCGAGGCGGTGGTCAGGGAGCGTGCCGAGATCTGGTCACACGGGGACCCGCGGCGGGGCGAGGCCCTGGTGCGCGGTGTCGCCGAGGAGCGGGCCGTCAAGCGCCAGGAGGAGATCACCGCCCTCTTCCTGCGAACCCTCGGGAAGAAGCTCGGCTACGGGCATCCGCTGAGTGAACGGGGCGAGGAGCTTCGCTTCACCTGGACGCCGGAGGCCGAGGCGCGCCTCGCCGACGTCCCCGACTTCTGCCGCGAGCTGACCCGCTGGCGGGTGGAGTGGACGGCCCACAAGCTCGGTCTCGGCACCACCATCACGCCGCGCGAGATGGAGGTGAAGTACGAGCTGTGGGGTCGGGTCTCCCACGCCATTCAGGAGCGGGAGCGGGATGGGCTGCCGTGGACCGACTCGGCGGTCGAGCGCTTCTCCCGGATCCCCGAGTTCGTCCGTGGCCAGGTGCTCGAGGCGATCGAGGGCAACGCCCGGGTGCTCGGGGCGACCGAGGTCGACGACCGGGTGGTGGACCTGGTGATCGAGCGCTGGATCACCACCGGTGACTTTCACGAGGGCCTGTACGGCTTCCGCTGAGGCCCGGGCGTGATCGCGGCGGGCGGACCGGGCGCGGCCACGGTTGCCGGCTGGGTGGCGCCGGCCGCCGCCGAGGCCGGGGCCTGAGGGCCGGTCAGAACCGGGCGACGCTCCCGCTGGTGGCTCCGCGCCGGGAGACCACGTCGACGATCGCCGCCGCCAGGAGAACGCCTGCGGTCGCCACGTCGATCCACCAGCTGGGCACGGAGAGGAGATACAGCCCGTTGTAGATCATGCCGATCACCAGCCCGCCCAGGATCCCGTGCAGGGTCTTGCCCCGGCCACCGAAGAGGCTGGTCCCGCCGATGACCGCGGCCGCCACCGCCAGCAGCACGTAGGTGTTGGCGGCCTTGATGATGTTGCTGGTCAACTCGACCTGCCAGGAGGCGAAGAGGACGCCGGCGACCCCGGCGGTGACCGAGGCGAGGACAAAGGACCAGGTCCGGATTGACGGCAGGCTGACCCCGGCTCGCCGGGCGGCCTCGGCGTTGCCGCCGATCGCGTAGACGTAACGTCCGAATCGGGTTCGCTGCAGCAGCAGGGTCCAGAGACCGAGCACCGCCAGCACGATCGGGATGATGTACGGGACCCCCTCGATGATGCCGACGTGGGCGCGGTTGATGTTGCAGAGCAAGACGATCAGGATGCCGGCGCCGGCGATGACGCCGATCTTGGCCACCGTGAGCCCCACCGGGGGGGCCACCAGGCCGCTGCGGCGCCTCCTCGCGTCGCGCAGCCAGAGCCACGCCGCCGCCGCCACCACCACCACGACCAGGGCGACCCACCCGACCAGCGGGGCGAACCTGCCGTTGAAGATGTCGTAGATGGCGAGCTCGTTGAAGAACCGCCGCTCGGTGAGCGAGACCAGCCCCGAGGTGCTGAGGATGATGAAGGTCACGCCTTCGAGGATGAGGCTGCCGCCGAGGGTGACGACCAGGGCCGGCATGCGCAACCGGGCGACCAGGCTCCCCTGGATGGCGCCGATGCCCGCACAGATGAGCAGGGTGACGGCGATCGCCGCCCACCAGGGCCAGCCCGGGCCGCTGATCGGGCACTTGCCGATCGCCGCGGCGGCCGCGCTGCAGGGCACGGAGGGTTGCACCAGCTCGCAGACGACGACCGCGGCCAGGCCCATGACCAGCCCGACGGAGAGGTCGATCTCGCCGAGCAGCAGCACGAAGATCTCGGCCATCGCCAGGACCATGTAGATGGTGCTCTGGGAGAAGAGGTTGACCAGGTTCAGGGGTTCGAGGAAGCGGCCGTTGAGGATCTGGAAGGCGATGGCGATGCCGACGATGCCGATGACGACCGGGAGCACCCCGCTGTCGCCATTGCGCACCCGCGTCCAGTAGCCGCGCAGATACTCGCCCAGGCTCTGGGCCAGGACCTCCGGCGGCAGCTCGGCGCGGGCGTCGACGGCGGCGGTGAGGTCAACCGCCTCAACCGGTGCGACAG